>Ga0315912_10004239_pt1 | contig 13673 bp, 8 predicted proteins | sample VfabasoilMG_FD_204469 | JGI IMG/M metagenome (GOLD analysis project Ga0315912, IMG submission 204469) | Garden soil microbial communities collected in Santa Monica, California, United States - V. faba soil | ecosystem: Environmental > Terrestrial > Soil > Garden | place: USA: California... | reverse complement strand
CCACCCTCGCCGCTGGCGCCGTTGTCGGACGTGACCAGGATCAGCGTGTTGTCGTACATGCCGGTGCGCTTGAGCGCGTCGATCACGCGGCCGATCTCGTCGTCGGTCTGGGTCAGCTGCGCGGCAAAGGCCTCCATCTGCCTCGCGTAGAGCTTCTTCTTCTCCGCCGGCAGCGACTCCCATGCGGGAAGCTCGGGCGTGCGCGGCGAGAGCTTCGTGCCGGGCGGGAAGAATCCCATGGCGAGCTGCTTCCTGAAGATCAGCTCGCGGGCGGCATCCCAGCCCATGTCGAACTTGCCCCTGTACATGTCGAGGTACTTCCGGTCCGCATGATGCGGCGCGTGTGTCCCAGCGGTCGCGAAGAACATCATCATCGGCCGGTCGGGCGTGATGGACTTGTGCGCTGTGATCCAATAGATGGCGCGGTCGGCCATGTCGACGGTGATGTTGTAATCCGGGTTTCCCACCGCCGGATTGGAGGGCCAGTGGTCGTTCCACATCACGGGAAGGAAGTTGTGGATGTCCGCTGACATGAACCCGTAGTAGTGGTCGTAGCCTTCCTCGCTCGGCCAGCCATTGAATGGGCCGCTTGAAGTGGTCTCCCAGAGCGGAGAGTGGTCCCACTTGCCGAGGGCATACGTCGTGAAGCCGTCCTCCTGCAGGATCTTGGCAGCCGGTGCGGCCTGTGGGGGAACGACGCCGTTATACCCGGGGAATCCCATACCCGTCGCGGCATGGCTGCCCATGCCGATGGAGTGATGATTGCGACCCGCTGCGATAGCCGCACGCGACGGTGAGCACAGCGCGCACGTATGGAAGTCGGTGTACCTCACGCCTTCGCCGGCGAGCTTGTCCAGGTTCGGCGTCCGGATGAGCCCGCCGTAGCTGCCGAGCTGGGCAAAGCCGACATCGTCGAGCAGGATGACGAGCACGTTCGGCGCTCCGGCAGGGGCTTGAGGGCGCCGGGGCCAGTCCTCCTTCGAATCCTCGTATCGCTTGGCGATCTTCCCCCTGAAGCCCGCCATGCGAGGATCGTCGGGGGATGCCTGCGAGGTCTGCGCGAGCGCCGTTCCGCAGAGCGCCGACGCGCCCAGCGCGACCAGCGCGACCAGCGCGACCAGCGCGATCCATGTGCCTGCCTTCATCGTGCGGCCTCCATCTGGCGATTCGGCGGTCCCTGGCCGGCGACCCGATACTGCACAGGCCGGCTTTTCGAGGGCTCGCGCACCACAATGTGTGAATTGCTGGAGATCACGTATGAGAGATGTCGCCCAATCTAGCCGCTCCCGGCGAATTTCGTAAGCGAGCGCCCGGCGGTCAGCGGTGCGGTGGCGATGCCGCGACCGCGGTGCGAACGCAGCTCGCTCACGAGCATGATCCAACCGTCGCGCCGGCCGGTCAGCTCCTCGTCGGCCGGGCCGTGCCGGAACGGGACGCCTGGCTCCGCTTCGGCTTCTTCCAACCTTGCCGCTCCGGGTGCAGCGCCAGCCGGAACGACGGCCCCTTGTATCCGGCGTTGTCCCCGGTGAACCGGCTCTCGACCTTGAAGCCCTCACTCAGGTAGAGCGACAGCGCGGCGTCGTTGTTGCCGCAGCCTTGCGTCCAGGCATCATCGCCGAGACGCGCGAGACAATGGCGCAGGAGCGCGCGACCGATCCCGCGGCGGTAGTGCGCGGGATCCACGTAGAGCCACGCCAGGTAGGGCTCGTCCACGCCCGCGAACGCCACCACCTCGTCACCGTCCACCGCGACGAACATGGTGCACTGGGCGATGTAGAGGTGCTCGGGGTCGTCCGCCAGCGGGATGAACGCGCGCGCGTCGAACGACCCGCGCAGTTCGTCAGGCCGGGAGCGGTCGTGCACGCGGCAGATGGCCGCCCAGTCCTCGGGCCGGTAGTCCCGGATCATGACGTCCATCGCGGCTCCCTGTGCAGGCGCTGCGGAGTCGCCGCGGCCCGTGTGGGATCAGGCGCGCGCTGCAGCGAGCTCCGTTTCGGTCGAGCGAACTACCTCGCGCCCACCTTCGCTTCGGTGCGCAGCAGGTGGACCGCCAGGTTGTCCGCATCCTCGGCGGCTTCGCCCAGCGCTTCCATCATGGTCGGGTGCGCGTGGATGGCCTGTGCGATCGCCGAGACGTCGAGGTCCGCGCCGATGGCGAGCGAGGCCTCATGGATCAGTTCGCTGGCTTTCGCACCGAAGATGCTGGTGCCGAGGATCTGGCCCGAGTCGGCATCGCCCACGATCTTCACGAACCCGTTCGTCTCGCCGTCGGCGATGTTGCGGCCATGCGCCCGGAACGGGAACCGGCCCACCTTCACCGTGCGGCCCTCGGCCTTGGCCTCCGCCTCGGTCAGGCCGACGCTGGCGATCTCGGGACTGGTGAACGTGGCGGCCGGCACGGCGCGCCAGTTGGTCTGCGAGTGGTGGCCGGCGATGATCTCGGCTGCGGCCTTGCCCTGCGCACTCGCGAAGTGGGCGAGCTGCTTGATGTCGGTGACGTCGCCGATGGCGTAGATGTTCGGCACACTCGTCTGCAGCTTGTCGTTCACCGCGATCTTGCCGCGGTCGGCGCGCGAGATGCCGACGCTGTCGAGCCCCAGCCCCTCGCTCCACGGCCGGCGGCCGGTCGCGAGCAGGACGGTGTCCACGTCCACGGTCTTGCCACCCGAGAGCGTGAGCGTGATCGAGCCGTCGGCGTTGTCGCGCCGATCTTCGACCTTCGTGCCCATGTGGAGCGTGACCTTCTGTTTCTTCATCTCGCGCTCGAGTGCTGCCGAGATCTCCTCGTCCTCGGCCATCACCAGCCGCGGCAGCATCTCGATGACGGTGACCTGCGTGCCGATCGCCGCGAAGAAGCACGCGAACTCGCAGCCGATCACGCCGCCGCCCAGGATGGCGATGCGCTTGGGCAGCTTGGTGAGATCGAGGGCTTCCTTGCTGCCGATCACACGCTCGCCCTCGAGCGACCAGCCCGGCGGGTTCCACGCGTAAGCCCCGGTGGCGAGGATGACGTTGTCGGTGGTGATCTCGCTGGTCGCACCGTCGCTGCCGGCGATGGCGATGCGATTGGCCGCGGAGAGCTTGGCCGTGCCCTTCAAGATGTCCACCTGCCGGCCGGCGAGCAGCTGCTTCACGCCGCCGGTGAGCTGCTTCACGATCTTGTTCTTGCGCGCGACCAGCGTGCCCCAGTCGATCTGCGGTTCGCCGACGATGATGCCGTATTCCTTGGCGCGCTTGATCTGCTCGTAGAGATGCGCCGTCACGATCCACGACTTGGTCGGGATGCAGCCCCAGTTCAGGCATGTGCCGCCCAGTTCGTCCTTCTCGACGACGGCGGTCTTGAGCCCCATCTGCGCGGCGCGGATCGCGGCCACGTAACCGCCGGGGCCGGTGCCGATGACGACGACCTGGTATTGAGACATGGCGAGGCTCCTTCGACGTATGGGGCAGACCGGACTCGCGTCCGGTACCGATGATCCTGAGGCAGTCGCCGTCACTTTAGATGACTCGGGCGGCTTCGGGAACCCGTGAGCGGGGGGCTCCTGGCGCGGCCTGCGAAGTTCCGGGAGGTCCGAGACAGCCCGGGTGGGCGCGTTGCCTGTCGCGCCGGAGGCTGGACACCGCATCGGTTGTCGCGCCGGAGGCACGACCCTCTAACATGCTCCGCATGCGCCGCATCGCCCTGTTCGCCCGCCCGCCGCTGCCCGGCCGCGCCAAGACCCGGCTCTCGCCGGCACTGCCCCCCTCGCTCGCCGCGGCCATCTCGGCGGCACTCATCGAGGACACCGCGCGCGCCGTGGCCGGTACTCCTGCTGATGAGCGCTCGCTGTGGTGGGCCGAGCCGCCGGGCGAAGCCGGTGTGGCCGGGCTCAAGCCGCATCTTCAGCAGGGCGCCGACCTGGGCGAGCGACTCGCCCATGCGTTCGCCTCGCTGCTCCGGTCGCGGGACGATCGAGCACTCATCGTGGGCAGCGACACGCCCGCCCTGGAGAGCGCACACCTCGAGCATGCCTTGTCACGGCTCGACTCGCACGATGTCGTGTTGGGCCCGGCACGCGACGGAGGCTACTGGTGCATCGGGCTCCGGCGCCCGGCACCCGAGCTGTTCCGCGACATCCCGTGGAGCACGAGCGGTGTGCTCGAGGCCACGCTCGAGCGTGCGCGCGAAGCGAGGCTCACGGTCGAACCCGCCGACACGCTCGACGATCTCGACACGCCGGCGGACGTCGCGCGTGTCACCGGCGAGCTGGCACGCGGGCGGCAGGCATACGGCCCCGCGCTCCATGCTGCGTGGCGGCGGATGGGGCTCGCGCCGGGGTGGCACGCGCCGACCCAACGGCCACTTCACGCTCCCGAGTCAGGCGCCCCGGTCCGTCGCTGAAGCGCCGCGATCCGGCGTGCGTTCAGCGTGGGCCCTGCTGCGGGGGCGGCGACTGGAGCGGCGGCGGCGTGCGACCGGTCTTCGCCATCGCGGCTTGCAGGTGCTGCTCGAGGATGGGCCGCATGGGCTCGGGCGGGTTCAGCTCCATGACCTGGTGGAAGTACTTGATCGCCCGCTCCCAGTCCTCGCGCGTCTCGGCCAGGATGCCCAGGTTGAACAGCGCGAACATCTGCTTGGGGTCGATGGTGAGCGCGTGCGTGAACAGCGACTCGGCCGTCGAGAATGCGCTCAGGTTGTAATAGCACACGCCCATGTCCACCACGGTCGTCGCGCGGTGCGGGTCGAGCCGGTCAGCGCTCCGGTAGTGGATGATCGCCTCGCTCCAGTTGCCGGTGTCGTAGAGCACGTTGCCGAGCTCGATACGCGCGGCCACGTTGGTGGAATCCTTCTCGAGCACGCGGCGAGCGAGGTCGGCCCGCTGTTGCTCGGCGCCCGAGGCGCCCTCGACCGGTGTCACGTGCGTGCTCCAGAAGCCCTGGGCGGCGAAGTAGAGCATGCCCATCACCACGGCGATGCCGACGAACAGCCAGATCTGCATCTGGATGGGCTGCATCGCGTCGGGGCGCGTACGCCGCGGACGCACGGGCCGCTGGAGCACCACCGCGACCGGGGCCTCCGCAGCAGGCGTGACCTCGGCGGGCACCGCCTCGTGTGGCGGCTCGGAAGTCTTTTCGCTCGGGGACGCGGCGACCGGCGGGTGGACACCGGTGAGCGGGAAGTTGCACTGCTGGCACTGCTCGAACTCGACGGGATTGGCAGTGCCGCATCCGGGGCAGGTCACGGTCTCCGACATGGTCGCTCTCGGGTTGGGGGGCCGTGTTCAAGAGATCAGTGCCGCAATATAGGAGCGCGACGCCGCACGCGCACGCGGTCGCGGCCGCTCGTCAGGAAGCCGTGAAACGCCGGCTCGCGGCCCGCGCGCAGGCGCCCGGACCGCCAACTGCTCGTGAATCCCGCCCGGACCGGCACCACCGCGGCCCGTGTGCACACGGACGCGGCGACTGTGGCGGGGGCTCGCTTTCGGACCTGTCGCGCGTGCATTAGCCTCGGGTGTCCTGCCGTGCCCCCGCCCACTCTCCCGGAGAATCGTCACCGTGCGTGCACCGCGCTTCCGACTCGCCGAGCTCGCCTTCGTGCTCCTGGTTCCCTTCCTCGCCGGCGAGGCGCTCGCAGACGACCTCGAGGTGCGCGTTCGGCTCCTGCACACGACCGACCTGCACGGCTCGCTGGCCGCCTGGGACGACTGGAGCGACCGCCCCGCCGCCCGCGGGCTCGAGCGCATCGCCACACTGGTGGCGCGCGCGCGCGCCGAGAGCGGACCCGTGCTGCTGCTGGACGCGGGCGACGCGCTGCACGGCAGCCCGCTCGAACGTGTCTGGCGCGACGGCTCGCGTTCGACACCCGAGCCCGTGGTGGCGGCCATGAACGCCCTGGGCTACGACGCGATGGCGCTCGGCAACCACGAGTTCGACGCCGGACGCGGATCGCTGGACTCCGCCGCCGCGCGAGCACGGTTCCCGTTCCTCGGCGCCAATGTGGTGAACGCGCGCACCGGCAAGCCCGCGTTCGGCAGCTCGGTGGTGCGCGAGGTGGAGGGGGTGCGTATCGGCATCATCGGGCTCACCACGCCGGCCGTGCCCCAGCTCATGGATTCCTCCCTCTACGGCGGGCTGCTGTTCTTGGACCCGCTGGCTGTCGCGCGGACCGAGATCGCGCGGTTGCGCGGGCCCGAGCGCTGCCAGGCCGTGGTCGCGCTGGTGCACTCGGGGCTCGAGCGCGACCCGTCGGCACGCGGCGGCGATGCACGGCCGCGCATCGGCGAGACGCCGAACGAGAACCTGGGCTACCGGCTCGCCTACGAAGTGCCCGGGCTCGACGTGGTGATCCTCGGCCATACGCACCAGGTGGTGGGTTCGACCACCATCGGCGGAGCACTCGTCACGCAGGCCGGCAAGGGCGGTGAAGCACTCGGCCGCGTCGAGCTGACGTTCAAGCGTGCGACCACGCTGGCCGAGTGGAAGCTCGATGCCCGCACGGCGAGCGTGACGGCGGTGACCGATTCGGTGCCCTCGGATCCCGCCATGAGCGCGCTCGTCGCGCCCTACGCGGCGGCCACACGGGAGGCGCTCGACCAGGTGGTGGGCCAGTCGGCCGCACGGTTGGGTTCACCCGAGGGCCGGCTCGGGGACAGTCCGCTGTGGCGGGTCATCCATCGTTGCCAGCTGGAACTCACCGGCGCGGACGTGTCACTGGCCACGCTGTTCGACCCCGCGCAGGTGATCGCCGCGGGCCCGGTGCACCGTCGCGACCTGCTGCGGCTCTACCCGTACGACAACTCGCTCGCGTTGGTGGAGATGACGGGCGCTGACCTGAAGGCCACGCTCGAACACGCGGCGGCGATGCTGAATGACTACGCCTGGGATGGCACCACGCCGGTGATGCGCGCGGACGTGCCGGGCTTCCAGTTCGACGCCGCCTATGGCGTGCAATACGAGCTCGACCTCACCAAGGCCCCCAACGCGCGCGTGACGAACCTGCGCTGGAAGGGCCAGCCGTTGTCGCCCGATGCGAAGCTCAAGGTGGCGGTGAACTCGTACCGCTTGGCCGGCGGCGGCGACTACGTACAAGTCCGGCGTGCGAAGCGGCTGAGCCAGATCGCCACGCCCATGCCGGAGTTGCTGGCGAAGTGGGTCGGGGAACACTCCCCGCTGCCGGTCGAGGGCGAGCGTTCGTGGACGCTGCTCCCGGATTACGCGGCCATGCCCGAGCGGCCACTCGTGGACCGGCTGGTCCGGCTGGGCGTGGCACCCAAGGCGCAGGTGATGCGGCTCGGCGCGGCGATGCCCGCGCGTTACGCGGACCTCGCCTACTGGCTGGCGCGCGCGTTCGACATGCGCTCCAAGAAGCCCTCGGGTGCGTTCCGCGACGTGCCCGACTCGCTTCAGGTCTGGCTCGACGGCATCCTCGCCAAGGGCGTGTTGGGCCCCATGGCCAGCGGCGACAAGTTCCAACCGTCCAAGGTGGCCGATGCCGGGCTCGCTGTGGACTGGTGCGAGCGCACCGCGCGCGCACACAAGTACGCGCTCTCCGCCAAGCCGCCCGACACCGCGTTCCGCCGCGGCCTGTTCACCGGCGTGAGCGGCCCCGGCGCGGCGGATCTTTCGGCGCGCCTCACGCGTGCGCAATGGCTGGGCGTGGTCGCCAACCTGCGCTTCCCCAGCGTTCGCGTGCTCGAGACCACCGACTTCCATGGCGCGATCCTCGGCGGCACGCGCGAGCGGCGCAGCCAGCGCCCGACCGGCGGCAGCGTGGCGCTGGCCGCGGCGATCGAGCGCGAGCGCGCCCTGAACCCCCAGGGCACCGTGCTGTTGGACGGCGGCGACCTGTTCCAGGGCCCGATGATCTCGAACCTCCAGTTCGGCCGGCCGGTGGTGGAGCAGATGAACCTGCTGGGCTACACGGCGGCCGCGGTGGGCAATCACGAGTTCGACTGGGGCGTGGACACGCTCACCCGTCGCGTGCACGAGATGCGCTTCTCCGCGCTCGCCGCCAACATGATCGAACGCAAGACCAACAAGATGCCTCGCTGGGTGCGCTCCGACACCACGGTGCTGCGCCGTGGCGTGCGCGTGGGCATCCTGGGGCTCGCTTACCCCGGCACGCCGCGCGTGACGATGCCGTCGAACGTGGCGCACCTGCGTTTCGACGACGACTCCACCACCGCGGCCGTGGTGAGCCAGCGGCTGCGCAAGCTGGGCGTGTCGGTCGTGCTGGGCGTGGGCCACCTGCCGGCCGAGACGGACTCCCTGCGCAAGGCGCGCGGCGACCTGGCGCGGCTGGGCAAGGTCTCCACGGTGGACGCGTGGTTCGGCGGCCACAGCCACAACGTGGTGGACGACCGTGTCGAGGGCCGCCCCATCCTGATCGCCGGCGCGCAGGGGCAGTACCTGGCCGTGGCCGACCTGATCGTGGACCCGATGAAGGGCAAGGTGGTGGAATCCAGCGCGCGCGTGCTCACGGTGTACGCCGACGGCCCCGCTGACAGCGCATGGACCGCGCGCGTGACGCGCTGGAACGAGGCGGTGGGACCGATCGCCGCCGAGGTGATCGGCGACGCCTCCGTGGCCCTCCACCGCCGCCGCCCCGAGTCCACGATCGGGGATTTCATCTGCGACGCCATGCGCGCCGACCTGGGCGCGGACATCGCGATGCAGAATCCCGGCGGCATGCGCGCCGACCTGGACGCGGGTCCCATCACGCGCGGGGACATCTACGCCGTGATGCCGTTCGACAACACCATCGTGATGCTGGAGTTGAGCGGCGAACAGGTGAAGCTGGCGCTCGAGCAGGCACTGCGAGGCAGCCGTGTGACGCAGGTGAGCGGGATCCACTACGTGGTGGACGCCAAGCGGCCCGCGCTGGACCGCGTCGTCACGCTCACGCTGCCGGACGGCCAGCCGCTGGACCCCAAGCGCACGTACAAAGTGGCCGTCAACAACTTCATGGCCTCGGGCGGTGATCAGTACGACGTGCTGGGCCAGGGCGCGGGCCGCAACGACACGGGCCGGCTGATCCGCGACTCCATGGAGAAGTACGTCCGCTCGCTCAAGGCGTCGGGGAAGTCGCTCGATCTCAAGGGAGACGGCCGGATCAAGAGCGCGGACGGTTGGTCGGAGTAGTCCTCGCTCGGGCTCGGTGACTTCGTCAGCCGGTGCGGCTCGGGCTCGGCGACCTCGTCAGCCGGTGCGGCTCGGGCTCGGCGACCTCGTCAGCTGGTGCGGCTCGGGCTCGGCGACTTCGTCAGCCTGTGCGGCTCGGGCTGTGCGGCGGGGGCTCTCGCTTACGGGGCCGCTCGCCTACGGCATCCTGCCTTCGGCTCGCTCGGCGCTCCGGTCGCTCCGGCATCCCTGCCTTCGCTCCCTGCGCGACGCCCCTAGAGCGAGACCCCCCACCGCACACCCTCGCCCCGCCACCCACGATTGCCGGTGCTGGCGACGGCTGTCGCTCGGGCCGCCCAGCCTTGAATGTCGGGGCGAGGGGTTGAGGTGCCGGGTCTCGTCCTAGGGGCGTCGTGGAGGTGGATCTGCCAGGGATGGCAGATACGCCGGAACGCCGAGTGAGCCGGAGGCAGGATGCCGGAGGCGAGCGACCCCGTAGACGAGAGCCGGCGCCTCAACCCCCGTGCCGCACCGGCTTACGAACGATGCTGAACCCCGCGGCCCAGCCCGAGCCGCACAACCGTTCGCGTAAGGTGACGGGGGCTGCGAACGCGCTAGCGACTCTCGGCGTTGACGCCGGTCTCGGAGGACTCGGGCGCGCTCAGCGTGATGCCCGCCTTCTGGAAGTAGGCGCGGATCCCGGTCGCCAGCTGCTTCGCCATGTTCACCTGGAACAGCGGGTCCTTCAGCAGCTTCACTTCGCGCGGGTTGTTGATGAACGCCGTCTCCACGAGCGCGCTCGGGAACTCCACGCTCTTCAGCACCACGAAGCCCGCCTGCTTGATGCCGCGCGATTCCACGCGGCGGTCGGCCGCCATGTGGTCGAGCAGCGTCTCGGCCAGGAGCTGGCTGCGCTCCAGCACCGCGTTGCGGCGGACTTCATAGAGCACGTTCACCACGTCGTCCTCGGATTGCGACGGCACGCCACCCACCATGTCGGCGGCGTTCTCGATGTCCGCCAGGTCCTGGTCCGCCTGGTCGGAAGCGCCCTTCAACGACAGGAAGTAGACCTCGCTGCCGCTGCCGCGCCCGCGGCGGCGCGACGAGTTGCAATGGATGCTCACGAACAGGTCGGCGTTCACCTTCTCGGCGATGTGGTAGCGCTCGCGCAGCGGGATGAAGAAGTCCCCGTCACGCGTGAGCACCGCGCGCACGCCCTGGATCTCGTTGAGCTTGTCCACCAGCCGGCGCGCGATGGCGAGCGTGATGTGCTTCTCGTAGACGGGCCCGGGGCCGCGCGCACCGCGGTCCTCGCCGCCGTGGCCGGGATCCACCACCACCAGCCGCACGCGGCTCTTCTTCTTGGCGGCCGCGATGCTCGCGAGGCGCTTCTCCTCGGCCGCGCGCGCGCCGGGCCGGGTGGCCTCGATCACGACGCGGAATGGCAGGCCGTCCGCCGGGGCGAGCGTGTAGACCTTGAACGTGGCCCCGGGGGTCAGCTGCAGCCAGAAGCGAACACCGTTGGCGTCGGTGAGGGCCTCGACGCGCACGACCGCGCTGTCGTTGACCGCCAGCGACGGGGGCACGCCTGCCGCGACCGTGAGTCCGGGCGAGGGCACCGCCACCACCAGCTGCGGTCCGATACCGGAGTCCGGGGAGACGGGCACGACCTCGGCGCTGAACTCCAGCACGATCCGGGTGCCGCCGGGATTGGTCCACGACCGCATGCCGGTCAGCTGCACGCCCGACCCCGCGGATGGACTCGCTGCCTGCGCGCGGGCTTCGGGGCCGCCGGTCAGCAGCACGGCCAGGGCGGCCACAGCCGCCAGGGTGCTGCCGATCGTCAGCCCGCGAGACGTCTGAGCCAAACCTGCTCCCTTCCGCCGTCCATGGCGTGACGGGAGGCGATCCTGATCGCCTCCCGTCCGAGTCCTCGGTCCTTCTACCGCCTGGGGAGTTATTTGTCGAGCTTGAGCGTCTCGAACCGCGTCGCGCCGTTCCGGTTCACGATCAGCACCACCGGCTTGCCGGCCTTGCGCACCTTCGCCACTTCGGAACGGAACTCACGCGCGCTGTTGACGGCGACGCGATTCACTTCCTCGATGACGTCGTTGACCTGGATGTCTTTGTCCTGTGCCTCGCTACCCTCGGCCACCTCGACGACGCGCACACCCGCGTCCACGTGGAGCTCGCTCTTCTCGGTCGAGGTCAGGTCGCGCACGCTCAGGCCGAAGTCGCCCGCCTCGCCCGATTCCGGCGCCTGGCCGCGGCTGGCGACCAGGTTGTCGTCGCGGTCGGTGAGCGTGACTTCGAGTGCCACCTTCTTGCCGTCGCGCAGCACGCCGAGCTTCACCTTGGTGCCCGCGGGCGTGTCGGCGATCTTCAGGCGGAACTTGTCGCGATCGGCCACCGGCTGGCCGTTCAGGTCCACGATCACGTCGTTGCGCTGCAGGCCGGCGCGCTCCGCGGGCGAACCCGGGAACACGCTCTGGATGACGACGCCCTGCTGGTTCGCGAGGCCGAAGCCCTCGGCGATCTCGGGCGTGAGGTTCGCCAGCGTCACGCCCATCATGGCGCGCTTCACCGTGCCGTGGGCCACGAGCTGCTCGGCGACGTGCTTGGCGAGATTGATGGGGATGGCGAAGCCGATGCCCTGGCCGTTCGTGTTGATGGCGGTGTTGATGCCGATGACCTCGCCGCGGATGTTGCAGAGCGGCCCGCCCGAGTTGCCGAAGTTGATGCTGGCGTCGGTCTGGATGAAGTCCTGGTAGTCCGGCGTGCCGCCGAAGATGTTGAGGTTGCTGCGGCCCTGGGCACTGATGATGCCCACCGTGACCGAACCGCGCAGGTCCCCGAGCGGATTGCCGATGGCGATCGCCCAGTCACCGATGCGCAGCTTCTCGGAGTCGCCGATCGGCAGCACCGGCAGGTTCGAGCCCTCGATCTTGATCACGGCCACGTCGGTGGCGGGATCGGTGCCGACCGTGACGGCCTTGAACACGCGGCCGTCGTTGAGCGTCACCTTGATGTTCTCGGCGTCACGCACGACGTGGTTGTTCGTCATGATTCGGCCGGACTTGTCGATGATGAAGCCCGAGCCCGACGACGGCACGCGCTGCTGGCGCTGCATCGGCGAGCCGAAGAAGCGTCGCATGAACTCGTCGGCGGAATCCTGCGAGTCCCCGCCCACCTTGCGCGTCACATCGATGAACACCACGGCCGGCAGCGCCTTGTCCACGACCGAGACGAACGGGCTCTCGGGGATCGGCGCCGAGTTGGAGACGGCCGCGAGCTGCGCGGTGGCAGAAGCCGCTGCGTTCGAGGCTCGCGGCAGGTCGAGGCCGATGCTCAGGCCGAGGCCCAGTACGAGACCCACGGCGATCAAGGCCGCTGCGCCCAGGAAGAAGCTGCGAGGAGACGTGACGCGGTGACCGGTCATCTTGGGATTCCTCCGTCTCGTGTGTCTTGGCGGTATCGGCAGTCGGGAACGCGAAGGCCAGTGCCCTAGAGCTTACGGGTCAGCGAGTCCGTGCGGAAGAGCCTCGCTGTCAGATGCCCGTCAAGCTCGCGTCTGCTGCCTCGGGGTCGCATGTTCGGATACGAGAATCCGCCCAGAGGTTGCATTCCGCCTTCGGCCCGCGCACCGGCGCGGGGATTCCGCTCCCCGCTGCGGGCGCGGTCCGGCCACTTCACGGGGACTTCACGAGCCCCTCGACGCGCGCCCTCGCGGCCGCACCTCGGCGCCGCGCGCCACGGCGGTCCGGGCGGGTTGGCGGCGATCTCGAAACGCGGGCTATGCTGACCGGCCATGCAACCCACGTCCGTGTTCTTCATCGCCGACGCCCACCTCGGGGTCGAGTCCGCCGAGCGTGAGGGCGCCCGCACGGCGCGATTGCACGATTTCCTCGACTCGCTCGCCGGCCGCGCGTCGTCGCTCTACATCATGGGCGACCTGTTCGACTTCTGGTTCGAGTACCGGACCGCCATCCCCCGCCGCCACTTCGGCACGCTGGCGCGCCTGGCCAAGCTGCGTGACGCGGGCGTGGACATCGCCTACCTGAACGGCAACCACGACTTCTGGCTGGGCACGTTCTTCCGCGACTCGCTCGGGATCCGCACCGTAGATGGGGCGGTCACCGTGGAAGCACAGGGCCGCCGCATCTGGCTGCACCATGGCGACGGCCTGATGGGCGGCGACCTGGGCTACAAGTTCCTGCGCGGCGTGCTGCGCTCGCGCCTGTGCATCGCACTCTACGGGCTGCTGCACCCCGACCTGGGCATCCCGCTCGCGCACGCGGTCTCGCGCTGGTCGCGCCATTCACGTGGCGACGGCCCGCTGCGCCCCGACCCGCTGTGGCGCGAGATCGCCGTGCCGGCGTTCGAGAAGGGCCACGACGCGGCGATGATCGGCCACTTCCACCACGCCTACGAACGGCGCGAGCCGAACCGCGAGTTCTTCGTCCTGGGCGACTGGATCGATCGCTTCACGTATGTGGAGCTCACCGAGGGCCGCCTCGAGCTCAAGACCTGGCCGGCGCCGGCTTAGGTCCCACCCCCGTCGGGCGCACAGGCTC
>Ga0315912_10004238_pt1 | contig 13674 bp, 14 predicted proteins | sample VfabasoilMG_FD_204469 | JGI IMG/M metagenome (GOLD analysis project Ga0315912, IMG submission 204469) | Garden soil microbial communities collected in Santa Monica, California, United States - V. faba soil | ecosystem: Environmental > Terrestrial > Soil > Garden | place: USA: California... | reverse complement strand
GCCAATTCGCTAGAATAGCGGCTGCTGGCCGGCGGGGTGTAGCTCAGCCCGGTAGAGTGCTTGCTTTGGGAGCAAGATGTCGCAGGTTCGAATCCTGTCACCCCGACCACAGCACCGCATGGCGCGCCACGGGATCAACCGAGCGCCTGGCGGAAATCCGCGATCAGATCCTCGGGGTCCTCGATGCCGGTCGAGATCCGGATCAGGGAATCGCCGATCCCCATGCGGGCGCGCCGCGCCGCGCCCATCTCGAAATAGATCGTATGCGCGACCGCAATGGCGAGGGTACGGTTATCGCCGAGATTGCTTGACGATACGACGATCTGAAGCCGGTTCAGGAATTCGAAGCAGTCGATGCCCGCTGTCAGTTCGAACGAGAACAGGCCGCCGGCGCCGCGAAAGAGCGTGCGCGCCCGTTCGTACTGCGGGTGGTTGCCGAGCCCGGGGTGATGGACGTCGGCAACTTTCGGGTGCGCCTTCAGAAACTGCGCGAGCGCCAGCGAATTGGCGCAGGTCCGCGCCATGCGCAGCGCCAGCGTTTCCGCGCCGACCGCGAGATGGTGCGCCGCCTCCGGGGCGAGCGAGGCGCCCACGTCGCGCAGCCCTTTCTTGCGGATCTGCCAGATGCCCCAGCGCGACGGATCCCCTTTCCTGTAGCTGTCATGGATATTGGGGTAGCTGGCCCAGTCGTACAGCCCGGTGTCGGTGACGGCGCCGCCCAATGCGTTGCCATGGCCGCCGATGTACTTGGTAAGCGCGTTGATGATCAGGCTCGCACCGACGCGCTTCGGCTGGAATAGATAGGGCGAGGTCATGGTGTTGTCCACGAAGTAGATGATCCCGCGCGCCTGGCACAGCTCGCCGATCCCCGCGAGATCGGACACCTGCGTGCGCGGATTGGCGATGGTCTCCACGAAGACCATGCGCGTCTCAGGACGAATGGCGGCCGCGACGTTGGCCGCGTCGGTGGCGTCGACGAAACTGACCGCGATGCCCATCTGCTCGAAGGTCTTGAACAGGCTGTCGGTATTGCCGAATAGATAGCTGCTGGACACCAGATGGTCGCCCGCGCGCAGCAATGCGATCACGGTGCAGGCGATCGCCGCCATGCCGGTGCCGAAACAGGCGCTCGCGATTCCGCCCTCCATGCCGCTCACCTTCTCTTCCAGCGCGGTGGTGGTGGGCGTACCCTGGCGCCCGTAGGCATAGCCGGGCATTTCTCCCTGAAACACGCGGGCGAGGTCGCGTGCGTCGGCATAGCCGAAAGCGACGGAAGTGTGGATCGGTTTGTGCAGCGCCCCGTGTTCGATCGGTCTGGAGCGGTCGGAATGCAGAATCGCCGTCGTAAACCCGCGTGCGCCCATGTGGCCTCCCGGATACGCATAAAAAAAGCCCGTTCAGCTTGTGCTCGAACGGGCTTCAATGCGTTGACCCGCTTTAGCCGCATTTATTGGACTCTTCGTCCGCGCCCGCAAGCTGAATATCAAATCGGCGCATCTGGATTGTGCCGCGGTTTTTCGCTTCCGTCAAATCGGCCCGAATCCGATTCGGTATTACAATGCGACGCGCGGCGCGTAATGGCACCACGCCATTGCCGCTGGCGACTCGTGTTTCCTTCGAAGCGTATCGATGATATTCGCGTTTGTCGCAGGCATCATGCTGGGCATGGAGCACAGCGGGCCCGGGCTGGCGGCCGGCGTGATCGCCGGGATCATGGCGGTCAAGGCCGCGATCGACGTGATCTGGGACAAGGTGCCGCTGCTGGGCCTGATCTCGCCGTACGTGGTCTATCGCTACAACCTCACCCAGAAGGGCGAGACGACCGACCACGCGTGGGTGAGCTATTCGCTGCAGTTGGTCGTGTTCGGAACCGCTCTGGGGCTCGCTACCTACGGCCTGTTCTACATCGTCTTCTGAGCGCGACCGCGGGGCCGTATCGCCGGTTCGATCCGGCTACGTCTTGAGCGTGAACGGGTTGAAATCGGTATTGCGGTCGTAGTAGTCCTCCTGCTCCGCGCGCTTGAGCCGCCCCACGACCCAATAGGTGACGGGCGTCAGGACCACCTCGACCGCGACCTTGGTTACGAACTGCGCCGTCATCACCAGCGGCAGCTTGTCGTCGGGAATGATGCCCGTGCCGTAGAACGCGAGCGGGTAGAACAGCACGGAGTCCACGGCTTCGCCCGCGATGGTCGAACCGATGGTGCGCGTCCACAGCAAGCGCCCCGCGGTCAGTATCTTCATTTTCGCGAGGACGTAGGAGTTCACGAACTCGCCGCAGAAGTAGGCGACCATCGATGCCGCGACGATGCGCCAGGTATTGCCGAACGCGACCTCGTACGCCGCCTGATGCTTCCAGAACGGGGCCGGCGGCAAGGCCACGACGACCGTGGCCATGACGGACGCGAAGGCGAGTCCGCAGAAGCCGGCCCAGATAACCTTGCGCGCGCGCGAGTAGCCGTAGACCTCGGTCAGGATGTCGCCGAACACGTAGGAGATGGGAAAGAACAGCACGCCGGCGCCGAACGTGAGCGTGCCGACCCCTGGCGCATCGATGGCCGCGATTTTCGCCGGACCGATCAGGTTGGAGCAGATCAGCACAGTGACGAAACCCGCCATCACGAAGTCGTAATAGCGGTAGTTGTGGCGGGTGGTCATGCGGGATCCGGTTCGCGGCGGCGTCGGCGGTCGCCCAACCCGGCTTCCGGGCAGGTCGCCGGCGATCTTCAGCGGGTACTCAGGAAAGCGGCGCCGCGCAGTGTTGCTGAAAGGCCGGGCGCTGGAGGATGCGCTGGTACCAGGCTTCGAGGTGCCGGTGCGGCGGGCGCGCGATGGGCAGATCGAGATTGAACCAGCGGAACGCGGCCACGCCCAGAGGTATATCGCCCATGGTGAACTGGTCGCCGCCGAAATAGCGGCGTCGGGAGAGATGCGCATCGGCGATGGCGAGATTGCCGGCGACCTTCTGCGCGTTGGCGGCGACCAGAGCGGCATCGCGCTTTTCGGGCGGGAGCCGCACGAGGTTCCAGAATACCGGCCGCAGATCGGGCCACAGGGTCGTGTCGTACCACTCCATCCAGCGGTCGGCTTCGGCGAACGCGCGCGGCGTTCCCGGCCACAGCGTGCCGAGCCCGTGGATGCCGGCGAGGTAGCGCACGATCGCGTGGGACTCCCACAGGATGAAACCGTCGTCGTTGATCGTCGGCACCAATCCGTTCGGATTCATCGCCCGGTACTCCGGCGTATGGTTGACCCCGAACTGCGCGCCGGCGTCGGTGCGCTCGAACGGAAGAGCCAGTTCCCCGCAGCACCACAGCACCTTCTGAACATTGATCGAGTTCTTGCGCCCCCAGATCTTGAGCATGGTTACTCCGTGATGGACAGCGGTGCGTAGTCTAGCCGCCGGTGGCGCCTGCGGCAATTGGCGCGCCCGAGCCGGGCCCGATGCAGGGTGGAGGGCGCGCTATAATGCGCCTCGCCGGCGCGGGCGGTCGTTTCCGGTGACGAGCATCAGCCGCGCGTTCCTGTGCAACTACCATATCGAGGGAGCATACATGGGCAAGTTCATCGAACTGACAGCGGCCGATGGCCACAAGTTTTCCGCTTACCGCGCCGATCCCGCGGGCAAACCGCGCGGCGGCCTGATCGTCATCATGGAGATCTTCGGCGTGAACAGCCACATTCGCGGCGTCGCCGACGGCTACGCTGCCGACGGCTACCTCGCGATCGCGCCGGCGATGTTCGACCGCGTGCAGCGCAATTTCGACATCGGCTATACGCCGCAGGACATCGAGGTCGGGCGTGGCCTGATGCAGAAAATGAAGCTCGACGATGCGTTGCAGGAAGTCTCGGCTACGCTAAGCGAGGCCAAGTCGGCGGGCAAGGTCGGTATCGTGGGCTACTGCTGGGGCGGCACGGTCGCGTGGAAGGCTGCGTGCAATGTCGCCGGGCTCGCGTGCAGCGCGCCGCACTACGGCGGCGGCATCCCGGGGCTCATCGGCGAGCAGCCGAAATGCCCGGTGATGTTCCACTGGGGCGAGACCGATCAGTCGATTCCGCTCGACAAGGCCAAGGCCGTGGCGGAGGCGCACAAGGCGCAGATACACCACTTCTACCCGGCCGGACACGGCTTCAACTGCGATCAGCGGGGATCGTTCCACGCCGACAGCGCGAAGCTCGCCCGCAGCCGTACCATCGAGTTCCTGCGCAAGCACGTCGGCTAGGCGCTGGCCAGCGCCGCTTTGACGCGCCCGGGGGTGATGGGCACGCGCCGCAGGCGCGCGCCGGTGGCATCGAAGATCGCGTTGGCAACCGCCGCCGGCACGGGGCGCGTTGACGGTTCCCCCGCGCCGCTTGGATTCATCTCCGGCCGGTCGATCAGGGCGACCTCGATCGACTCGGGCGCATCCGCCATCTCCAGAATCGGGTGGTCGCGCAGCGCGTACAAGAGCGGCATGGCCGGATCGGCGTCGACAGCCGCCGCGCTGCCATCAACGATGAAATCGACGCGCATGGTTCATGATGGCCTCCTCCGAAGTCAAGAGAACCTGCCGGCGTCAGGCAGCGGCGCCCCGACCGGCTGTCGCAGGCGGAGCATGCGATAGACGTAGTAGCCCGCCAGCGCGGCCACCAGGTGCTTCAGCGAGTGGCCGCTGATGGCGTGCGAGGTCAGCGTGAAGATCTCGCGGTCGTAGAATTCCACGACTTTGGCAAGGGCGTAGCACGCGAGCCCGTACAGGAGGTAGCGCCGGTGCGTGTGCCGCGCCTCGTAAGTGGCGAGAACGATCGGGATCGCGAGCAACGGCGCGAATTGCACCCACGCATAGAATCTGAGATCGTCGGCGTACGCCCACCAGGCGACACTTGCGATCCCGACCGCGATCGCCGGCGCGAGCAGCGCCCGCTCGAGCCGGGCGCCCATGTGCTCGGCGAGCAGCCCCGCGAAGAGGCCCATGAAGGCTATAGTCATCGGCAGCCGGTCCCACACCAGTGTCCGGTTGTCCGGCGCCCAATGGTAATAGCCCGAGCCCAGGAACACGAATGCGACGCCGAGGAAGAACACCGTCCACGAGCGCGCGGCGCCGGGCACCGGGTGCCGGAGGCAGAACAGGGCGCCGGCGGCGCCGACGAGAAGAAACGCGATGTTCGAGGCGGCGTTCAGGAAGTTCGGCACGCCGCAATACGACCGCGCGTCCGCGAAGATGTGGTAGGCCGGATCCTGGCGGATCGGATCGAGCGCCAGCATCATCAGCGCCAGCGGCACCAGCATGACCAGCACCAGCGCCCACTCGCGTCGCCGGCCAACCCATCCCGCGCCTGACTGCTGTCCCACGTTATCCGCTCCGGAAATGCCAGGTACGCATGGCCCGCACCCGAACCTCGCTGCCGACCGGCTAGCCGCTCAGGCGCTTGTTGAACGCGGTGAAGAACTGTTCCGCCATTTTCTTCGCCACGCCGTCGATCAGCCGCGCGCCGACCTGCGCGAGTTTACCGCCGATCATGGCCGTGGCCGAGTAGGCAAGCCGTGTCCCGCCGGCATCCGGCGAGAGTTCGACCCGCGCTGCGCCCTTCGCAAATCCCGCGACGCCGCCCTGCCCCTCGAAGGTCAGCGTGTAGGCGCGGGGCGGCGCGACCTCCGACAGTGTCATCTTCCCCTTGAACTTTGCGCTCACCGGGCCGACCTTCGCGGTCATGGTCATTTGAAACTCTGTGGGCGATACCCGTTCGATCGATTCACACCCGGGTATGCAGTCCTTGAGTATGGCCGCGTCATTGAGCGCGTTCCAGGTGACATCCTGCGGCTGGGGAACCAACTGCTCCCCGGTCATCTCCATGATCTCGTCCTCCGGACTGTTGCAGGCGGCAGTGTATCAGCGCACGCCATACGTCGCCTATGGCGCATCCCTTTTCTTCCGCCGCCCTTCCTTGCGCGGCGGCTGCTCCGGGCCGGCCGGCAGGAGCCGTCGGGCCGCACGCGCGAGCCGGCGCACATCGGCGGATGCGATCACACGCTGTTCGCGCGCGAAGGCCTCATGGTTTTCCTCGACGTCGGCGAGGTGGTATTCGTAGTTCACCATCACGCCCGCCGAGCGCCGCATCCCCTGCTCGGAGACGTCGGCGAGCCAGTTCAGCCGTTCGAGCCGCGCGCCATTGCCGAGGTGAAAGCGTGCGACGGCGTCGAGCGGTTCGTTATTGGTCTTGACTTCGAGCAGATAGTACGCGGCGAGCTGGAGCACGACCGGTTCGAGTTGCTGCGCGAGTTCCGGGCGCCGGTACCAGTCGGGCGTTTGCAGACGCTGTAATGGCTCGAGCGTCGCCCCCGCATTCGCCAGGCCACCCGATTGCCCGGTGGCGCGATCGAGCCAGTTCCTGAACCCCGGCAACGGCGAAAGCGTCGCGAAGCGGCCGATGCCCGGCAGCTCCGCCTGCAGTTCCTGCACCACCTGCTTGATCAGGAGATTGCCAAAGGAAATGCCGCGCAGCCCGTCCTGGCAATTGGTGATGGAATAGAAGATCGCGGTATCGGCCCGCCCCGATTCCGCGACGGGCGCCGCGACCTCGAGGAGGGGCTGCACCGCCCCGCTCATGCCGCGCGTAAGCGCGACCTCGATGAAGATCAGCGGCTCGCGTGGCAGCGCCGGGTGAAAAAAGGCGAAGCAGCGCCGGTCGGCCTCGAGGCGGCGGCGCAGGTCCTGCCATCCCTGAATCTGGTGCACAGCCTCGTAAGTGATCAGCTTTTCGAGGACGATGGCGGAGGTGTTCCAGTCGATGCGCTCAAGGCGCAGGAAGCCCCGGTTAAACCACGAGCCGAAGAGGTGCGCGAGGTCGGCGTCGATCGCGCGCCAATCGGGATGCGTCTTCAGCCCGCGCAGCACCTGCCGCCGCAAGGCTACCAGTGCGGCGGTGCCGTCTTTTGCCATATTGAGCCGCCTGAACAGTTCCTGCCGTGCCGGCTCCGCGCTCCGTTGCAGCGCAAGCAGCCGGTCCCACGACGGGTTATCGCGGTAGGCGTCGGCCGCGCGCACGACTTCGCCGGTGTCCGGGGAGAACTCATGAACCAGATGATCGAAAAACGCGGAAATTCCGGACTCGGGAAGTTCGTGATAGGCCGCAAGCGCGTCGCGGGCGAGGGCGGCCCCTGAAAACTCGCCCTGCTCGGACAGCAGCGCACGGCACAGGTCGATCGCCTTCCGCGCCTGGCGTTCGACGCGCAGGTCCTCGGAGGGATGGACGACCTCCTTCAGTAGCCGCCTGAAAAAAGATTTGGCCGACATGGTCACGTCCCCGGCTGGAATCTATCGATTCCCCCACATGTTATCCGGATCGGGTTGCAGCCATGAGACAACCCGTGAAATTTCCGCGCCGAGCGGGTGTGGATCGCCACCCGCGCCCACCCGGGCAATCCCGGGGCGCTCAGCTCTTCGGGATGTCCTTCCTGGCGTCGACGAAGGGTTTCGGGACGACGGTTGCGCGCCGCCTGCCGACATCGGGGAGGTTCACGCTCAGAACTGCACCGGGCGAAGCGTGCGCCACGGGCACCATGGCGTAGCCGATGTTCTTCTTCAGGCGCGGCGACCAGATGGCCGATGTCACCTGCCCCACCCCGTCACCGCCCGCAGTCACCGGCCAGCGCGCGGTGTTCATCTCGATGCGCGCGCCGTCGATCTCGATGCCGACGAGTTTGCGCGTGACCCCCGCGGCCTTGATGCGCTCCAGCGCGGCCCGGCCGATATAATCACTGCTCTTGCCATCATCCACCAGGTAATCGAGCCCCACTTCATAGACGTTGTTTTCCATCGTCATGTCGGCGCCCCAATTCAGAATGCCGGCTTCGATGCGGCGGATGTCGGAGGGGCCGGTCGGCCGGATGCCGTGCGGCCTGCCGGCGTCCATGATGCGCTCCCACAATTCGTCGCCACGGCTGCCGTCGCGCAAATAGATTTCATAACCGACCTCACCGGTCCAGCCGGTGCGGGTGACGACCACGGGGATGTCATCGAGGGCTGTTTCGAGGAAGTAGTAATAGCGCAGCCGTAGCGCAGCCTCGCCGAAAAGCGTCCGCACCACCTCCTTGGCCCTCGGTCCCTGGATCTGGAGCGGGGAAACATCGGGCTCACGGATCGTCACGCGCAACCCGGATTTGAGCGCCACGCCGCGTGCCCAGAGCAGCGCGTCGCTGTCGGCGAGCGCGAGCCAGAAATGGTTTTCGCCCAGGCGCAGCAACACGGGGTCGTTGATGATGCCGCCGTCGTCGGCCGTGATCACCACGTACTTGCCCTGGCCGACCGCGCAGCGCGTGAGATCGCGCGGAGTGAGCATGCTGGTGAAGGCGAGGGCGTCGGGTCCGGTGATCTCCACCTGCCGTTCCACCGCCACGTCCCACAGCGTGACGCCGTTGACGAGGTGCCAGTACTCTTCCTCGAGGTCGGCGAAGCAGATGGGAAACAGCATGTGGTTGTAGACCGTGTAGGCCGTCGCGCCGTGGCGCTGGGTGGCGGCGAAGAACGGGCTGCGGCGCAGGCGCGCGCCGCGCTGGACGAGGTTCATGTCGAAAGGCATGGGCGTCTTGAGGCTGATGAATGAGTGCGCAATGATAAATGATGCATGAATCGCCGGATGGTCTTACTTCAGTCTCGGATTGAGGACATCGCGCAACTGGTCGCCGACGAGGTTGATGCCGACGATGGTGACGAGCAGCGCGATGCCGGGAAAGAAGCTGATCCAGTACTTGCCCGAGAGCAGATGGGTGAAGCCGTTCGAAATCAGCAGCCCGAGCGACGGTGAAGTGATCGGCATTCCCAGTCCGAGAAACGACAGCGTGGCTTCGAGCGCGATGGCGTGCGCGACCTGCACGGTCGCAACGACGATCAGCGGCGGCAGGCAGTTCGGGAGGATGTGGCGGAACAGCACCCGCGGCGCGCTGTAGGCGAGGCACACCGCCGCATCGACGTACTCCTTGCGCTTCTCCACCAGCGCGTTGCCGCGCACCGTGCGGGCGTAGTAGGCCCACTGCACGGTGATGAGGGCGACGATGATCTTGTCCACGCCCTGTCCCAGCACCGCGAGCAGCACCAGGGCGATGAGGATCGACGGAAACGACAACTGCAGGTCGACGACTCGCATGATGAGCGCGTCGAGCCAGCCGCCGGCGTATGCCGCGATCAGGCCGATCGCGAGCCCGATGGCGAGCGCCGCGAGGGTGGACATGATGCCCACGCCGAGGCTGATGCGCAGACCGTAGAGGATGGCCGACAGCATGTCACGGCCCTGGTCGTCGGTTCCCAGCAGGTAGGTGGCGCCGCTGGCGCTCTTTTCGCCGGGCGCAAGCTTGGAGTCCATGATGTCGAGTTGCGCCAGATCGTAGGGATTCTGCGGCGAGACGAGCGGCGCGCAGATGGCAGCCACCAGGATGAGGCACAGCGCGGCAAACGCGGCGACCGCAACCCGGCTCCGCGCAAAACTCTCCGCGAATTCGCGCGCGGGAGACGCGCCTGCCAGCGTCCCGTTCACGCGCGGACTCCGGTGAGACGCACGCGCGGGTCGAGCGCGCTGTAGAGCAGATCGACCACCAGGTTGATGAGGACGAAGATGAACACGATGATGAGGAGATAGGCGACGATCACCGGCCGGTCCAGCACGTTGATGGAATCGATCAGCAGCTTGCCCATACCCGGCCAGGCGAAGATGGTTTCCGTGATGATGGCGAATGCGAGCACCGAGCCGAATTCCAGGCCGACGACCGTCACGATCGGAATCAGGATGTTCTTCAGCACGTGCACCCGCACCACGCGCTCCTCGGCGAGCCCCTTGGCGCGGGCGAAGCGCACGTAATCCTGAAGCATGGCCTCGCGCGCGCCGGCGCGGGTGAGCCGGATCAGCAGCGCGAGCTTGAACAGCGCCAGGTTGAACGCCGGCATCAGGATGTGGCGGATGCCGTCCCAGGTGAAGATGCTCAGATGGACCCCCAGCACCTCCGCTGTCTGGCCGCGCCCGGTGGAAGGCAGCCAGCCGAGTTGCACCGAGAACACCATGATCAGCATCAGGCCCACCCAGAATGTGGGCAGGCTGAAGCCGAGGATGGAACCGGCCATGATGGTCTTCGCGGCAACCGAGTCCGGCTTGAGCCCGGCCCACAGACCCAGCGGCAGCCCCAGCACGATGGCGATCACCATGGCCGTGAGCGCGAGTTCCACGGTTGCCGGCATCCGCTGCAGGATGAGCTGGATCGCGGGTATATTGGCGGCGAACGACTTTCCGAGATCGCCCGCCAGCGCATTGACGAGGAAGCTCCAGTACTGCACCCATACCGGCTGGTCCAGACCGAGCGACGCCTTGACGCGCTCGATCTCCGCCTGGTCGGCCTGCGGGTTGATCAGGATGTCGACCGGATTGCCGATCGCGTAAACACCGAGGAACACCAGCAGCGACATCACGAACAGCACCAGCAGGCTTTGCAGCAGGCGGCGGGAGATATAGGCGAGCATGGCGCGCGATGGTGCTGGCTTGGGCGATTCCAAATCGGCGGGATGGCGGTCGGAGTCGAGTATATGGGATATTCCCGCCCGTCGTGGAGTGGCGTGTTGCTTTCGGCCGCGCCGTGTTGCAGACTTCCATCCGGCGTGACGACGCCGCGGGGCCACCGCCGCGCGGTGAGGGGAGACACCTTGGGGAAAGCGACGTGGGCGGGGATGATGCTGATAGCGGTTTCCGTCGCGCCGGTTGCGGCGCAGAAGCGGCCGCCGGACGCCTCCCCGTCCTATCCCGCCCGCCCGATCCGCATCATCGTCCCATTCACGGCGGGCAGCGCCAGTGATTTTTTTGCGCGCACGATCGGACCGAAATTGCTGGAGTCCTGGGGCCAGCAGGTGGTGGTGGACAACCGCCCCGGCGCGGGCGGCATCGTCGCGGGTGAGATCGTCGCGCGCGCCACGCCGGACGGACACATATTGATGCTGACGTCATCGGCGCTGGCGGGGAGCGCGGCGCTCTACCCCAAGCTGCCCTACGACACCGTCAAGGATTTTGCGGGCGCCACCCAGATCGCGAGCAATCCGGTCATGCTGGTGGTTGCACCCAGCCTCGGGGTGAAATCGGTGAAGGATCTCATCGCGCTGGCGCAGCACAAGCCAGGCTTGGTGACGTTCGGCTCCTCCGGCTTCGGCAGCGGCACGCACTACGCCGGTGAATTGTTCAAGCTGGCAGCCAGGATCAACGTCGTGCACGTGCCGTACAAGGGCACGCCGGAGGCGATCACCGACACTCTTTCCGGCCGCATTTATTATTACTTCACGCCGATGCCGCCGGCGGTGCCGCTGGTGAAGAGCGGCCGGCTGCTGGGGCTTGCCGTGACCACGCTCACCCGCTCGCACGTCTTGCCGGACGTGCCAACGGTCGCGGAGGCGGCGCTGCCCGGCTTCGAGTACGACGGCTGGTTCGGGCTGTTCGCGCCCGGTTCGACGCCGCGCGGGATCGTGAACCGGCTGTCCGCCGAAGTCGGCCGCATTCTGGCATTGCCCGAAGTTCGCAGCCGGATCCTGAGCCTGGGCGCCACACCCAAATCGAGCGCGCCCGATGGATTGAACGGGCTCCTGCGTACCGAGATCGAGACGCGGCGCAAGGTGTTCGCGTCCGCCGGCATCCGCCCCGAGTGAGAGGGGAACGCCTGGCCTCGAGCTCGCGGCGGTAAACACTGATCATGAGGCGCATGGTGAAGTCTATGGCCCGATTCATGCTGTTCCCGGTGCTGGCGTCGGCATTGGCGTTCGGGGCAGGTGCGGCACAGAACTATCCGGTGCGCCCGGTCCGCCTCGTGATTCCGTACCCGCCGGGTGGACCCACCGATTTCGTCGGGCGCACGGTTGGTCAGAAGCTCGCCGAGTACATGGGACAGCAAGTCGTGGTGGATAACCGGCCGGGCGCTGCGACCGTCATTGCGAGCGAACTCGTGGCGCGCGCCGCGCCCGATGGCTACACGCTGCTGTTTGGCACCGGAGGGGGCACCTTTCTGGCGCCGCTCATCCTGCCGAATGTCCCGTACGACCCGCGGCGCGATTTCGCGCCGGTCGGCATGCTGGTCGTGAGTCCGCAGGTATTGGTGGTTCACCCGTCGGTGGCGGCGAACTCGGTGAGCGAGCTCATCGCGCTGGCGAAGGCGAAGCCCGGCGTGCTCAATTTCGCGTCAGTGGGAACGGGGACTTCGCCGCACCTGGGCGGCGAGCTCTTCAAAGCGCTGGCCGGAGTCGACGTCGTGCACGTTCCCTACAAGGGAACCGCGCCCGCGATGACGGACCTGCTGGCCGGCCGCGTTCAGTTCATGTTCACCAGCATGCCCACCGTGCTGGCCCACGTAAAGGGCGGCAAGCTGAGGCTGCTGGCGACCGGGGGCACCAGGCGCTCGCCCGCGATTGCCGACACGCCGCCCGTTGCGGAAACCGTTCCCGGATTCGAGCTCGTAACGTGGTACGGCATTTTCGCGCCGGCGCGCACTCCCCTGGAGATCGTGTCGCTGTTGAATGGGGCGATCGCCAGGGCGCTGGCGGACGCCGAGGTGCGGCAGCGGCTGGCCACGCAGGGCCTGGAGCCCGTCACCATGACGCCGCAGGAACTGCGGAAATACACCGAGCGCGACCTCGACCGCTGGACGCGCCTCGTGGAGCGTGCGGGTATCAAGGGCGGAAAATGACAGGCGAGCGGTCCAGGGCCGCTCAATTCGGCTTGAAGTGATGCGCATACGTGAATTCATCCGTGCGCGGCGTGTAGCGCAGGTTCTTCCTCATCGCCCAGCTCACGATCTGATGGTGGAGCGGAATCAATGCCACATCGTGCATCGCGAGCGCGCCCGCTTCCTGAGCGAGTGCTTCGCGTTTCTTCGGGTCAACGCTCGCCAGTGCCTGCTCGACCAGCTGGTCCAGCCTGGGATTGGCGTAGCGCCCCCAGTTCCAGGCGCCGTAACCTCGCTCCGCACTGGGCGCGGCGGCGAGCGAACGCAACGCAAGATCGGCGGCGAATGAACCCCAGCCCAGCAGCGCGAAGCTCATCTCCTGCGAGCGGACGCGGGATAGGAACACGCTCATCGGGGACGCTTCCACGGCGGTGCGTATGCCGACGCGCGTGAGCATCTGCGCGCAGGCCTGCAACACCTGCTCGTCATTGATGTAGCGGTTGTTGGGCCCGGTGAGCGTCACGGCGAATCCTCCCGGGTAGCCGGCCTCGGCGAGCAGTTTCTTCGCGCCATCCGGGTCGTAGGGTTCAGGCTTCAGCTCCGGGTTATGCCCGAATACGCCCGGCGAGACGATGTTGGCTGCGGGAATCGCGAGGCCTTCCATCACGCGCTCGGCGAGTACCTGGCGGTTGATGGCCTTCGACATCGCGCGGCGCACGCGGTGATCCATGAACGGGTTGGCGGCGAGCGGCTTGCCGTCGGTCCCGGCGACGGTCGGCGGCGACTTGCGGTACTGATCGACGTGCAGAAAGATCGTGCGCCAGGAAACCGCCTGCGCCAGGTGCAGTTGCGGATTCCGGCGCAGCCGGGCGATGTCGGCGGTCGGGACGTGCTCGATCGCGTCGATATCCCCCGCGAGTAGCGCCGCGGTTCGCACCGGATCGCTCGGCAGTATCCGTAACGTCACCCTGTTCCAAGGCGGGCGTCCGTTCCAGTAATCGTCGTTGCGCGCG
>Ga0315912_10004237_pt1 | contig 13678 bp, 10 predicted proteins | sample VfabasoilMG_FD_204469 | JGI IMG/M metagenome (GOLD analysis project Ga0315912, IMG submission 204469) | Garden soil microbial communities collected in Santa Monica, California, United States - V. faba soil | ecosystem: Environmental > Terrestrial > Soil > Garden | place: USA: California... | reverse complement strand
CAGCCCCGCTCCGCCTCGTCGGGCTCCAGCTCGCGGCGGGAGGGACGGCGCGCGGGTCTCGGGGCTCGATCTCGAGCGAAGCGGTCGTCATCGCGACGCATTCGAGCACGGAGGGGTTGAGCGCAGCGTCGCTTGTCGGGTCGCTTGGACTGGGATGGGCTTGGCCATCGACCCGCGGGGGACGGGGGAATGACATCGCACCAGGGCATCGTCACCGAGGTGGGGTCGCGGTCGGTGCGGGTGTTCGTGGCGGGGGTGGGGACTTTTCGCTGCACGTTGCGCGGCAACCTGTGGAACGCGGAGAGCGACGAGAGCAAGCCGGTGGCTGTGGGCGACCGGGTCGCCGTGCTGACGGAGGGCGGTGAGGACGGCGTCGTCGAGTCGGTCGAGGAGCGCAAGAACCGGCTGGCGCGGCCGCAGCCCGGCGGACGCGACGGACTGCGCAAGGGTCGCGGCGGGCGCACGAACCAGGTGCAGGTGATCGCCGCGAACATCGACCGGCTGGTCATCGTCTCGGCGCTCGTCGACCCGCCTTTCCGCGAGGGGCTCGTCGACCGCCTGCTCGTGTCGGCGGCCATGGAAGGCATCGACCCCGTGCTCGTGGTGAACAAGGTGGACCTGGTGCCCGACGGGCTTCAGCAGGCGGCCGGCCTGCTCGAACCCTACCGGCGGGAGCGCTTGCCGACCTTCGCCACGAGCGCGACGAGCGGCGTCGGGATCGACGCCTTGCGCCAGGAGATGAGCGCCGGCATCAGCCTGCTCGTCGGGCACTCGGGCAGCGGCAAGTCGAGCCTGCTGAATGCCGTCAGCCCCGGCCTGCGCCTGGGGACGGGAGTCGTCGCGGACTTCCACGGCCGCGGCCGCCACACCACGACGCGCGTGAGCCTCCTGGCCCTGGGCTCCGGCGGCTTCGTCGTGGACAGCCCGGGTTTCCGCGAGTTCGGCCTGGGCGATGTACCGCAGGGCGAGCTCGCACGCCTCTTCCCCGGCCTGCACGAGCTGCCCGACGGCTGCCGCTTCAACGACTGCCTGCACCGCAACGAACCCGGCTGCGCGGTGCGCGCCGCCGTGGCCGCGGGGCAGTACCCGCAGTCGCGCTACGAGGGCTACATCCGCCTGCTCGACGAGCTGGCGGCCGAGCGCGCGCGGTAGCTGGGCGGGCGCGGGCGCTGGATCGCCGCCACACGCCCGCAACGACAGCGCGGCGGCCCCCGGGGATCGGGCGCCGCCGCGCGTTTGTCAAAACGGAGGTAGGTTCCTGCGTTCGAGCGACCGGGCGGAGGTCTTACGGGCCTCCGGCGTCCATGTGCTTCAGATAGTGCTGGAGCGCCTGGATGCGATCTTCCCAGTCGTCGTAGTACGAAGTGTACTCGCCATCGGCGATCTCGCCCAGGAAGTTGGGCATGCGCGTGCCGGGTGAGAGTTCCTGCGGATCCTTCAACCAGTCGTGGATCCAGCCCGGCTTGAGCCGCGACTTGGCCAGGGCCAGGTCCGGCCCCCAGTTGGAGCGGTCGGGGTTGCTCGGCAGCGTGGCGCCGGACGGGTGGCAGGAGTTGCACTGGAACTGGTTGAAGACCTCGAGGCCCTTGTCGTAGAGCTCCTGGTCGAGCGCCGCATCGGCGTCCACCGTGAACGGCCAGGGCTGCTGGCTGCGTGCCGAGAACCAGCGCACGAGCGCCAGCGACTCGGCCTCGCTCAGCCCGAAGGTCGGCATGCGCACGTTGACGTGCGTGCGCACGACGTAGGGCGCGATGAGGAACTCGAACAGCCAGTCCGGATTGACCTTGGCGCCCTGGTTGCGGAACACCGGCGGCCGCATCGCGGCGTCGTCGATGTAGTTGCCCATGGCGCCCTCGCCCGGCCCGTAGACGAGCAGCGAGTCCGGCAGGGCGTGGCTCTCGTCCTCGAAGAACTCGACCAGGTCGGCATCGGCCTCCTCGGTCGCGTCGTAGTACTCGTCGAGCAACCAGTCGCCGTTGGCGAGCAGGCGCTGGCCGTCCACGTCCAGGTCCTGCGACATCCACACGCCGTGGTCGAGACCCTCCTCCACGAGCGCCTCGAAGGCCGCGAGACGTTCCTCGTGGGTGTCACCGGCCAGCTCGATGCGCTGCGGCGACTGGCCCAGCTTGTGACAACCGATGCAGTTGTACTTCGTGATGAGCCGCGAACCCTGCTCCACGAGCGCGGCATCGCCGTCGAGGTGATGCCGGATGCCGTCGCGCAGGCCGTCCTGTCGCAGGCCGAGCAGGAACTGGGTCACGAGTTCGACCTCGGCCGGGTCGAGGCCGAAGTCTGGCATCTTGAGCTTCTCGCCCGGCAGCTTGACCTTCTGGTCGTAGTGGCTGATGACGGCCTGCCCATCGTCGCCGCGCACGATGACCGGCATGCGGTCGTAGACGCGTGGGTCGGTGAGCTTGTGGCGGTAGAAGGCCTCGCGGCTGTGACCGATGGCCTCCGGGTTGCCGTGCGCGGCCTCGTGTCCGAAGTCGAACTTGCTCAGCTCCTTGAGGCTCTCGTAGGTCAGCTCGGTGCCGATGCCGACGTCCTCGTAGTGGCCGGGCACCAGGTGGCAGCCGGCGCAACCGTAGCGGTTGAAGAGCTTCTCGCCGACGAACACCTCGACGCGCGCGTCACCGCCTTCGGCCCGCATGGCGGCCACCTGTTCACGCGCCCACTCGTCGCCGGCCACACTCGCCAGGTTCTCGACGGCGATGCTCTCCAGGATGAGCTGGTCGCCGACGGGAGCCGGGCGCGCCTCCCACTCGGGGTCGCGCAGGGACATGAGCCAGGCCGTCACGTCCCAGGCCTCGTCGTCCGTGAGGCGCAGGTCGGGCATCACGGTGGTCTTGAAGTACGACTTGGGGTCGCGGATCCAGGTGTAGAGCCACTCCGGGGTCACCTTGCTGCCGATGGCCGAGAGGTCCGGGCCGTGCTGGTTCTCGGTCCATTCCTCGGCGGCGACCGAGTGGCAGCCCAAGCAGCCGCGCGCCTCGAACACCTGTCGACCCGTGTCGGGGTTGCCGGCGCGAGCGGGCGGCTCGGCGAGTTCGAAGCCGCTGTCCACCTGCGCCTTGCGTGACTGGTCGAAAAGGTAGGCGACGACGGCACGCGCCTCGACGGCATTGCGGGCGCGCCAGTCGGACACGTACATGTCGCTGTTGTTGTGCACCGGGCGCCCGTGCGTCTGGCTGGGGTTGCCGGGGCCGCCGGTGTTCGACTGGTTCCAGAAGTGCGGCATGCGTGTCGTCGGCCGGAACTCGCGCGGCGCCATGGCCCACTTCTGCGACCACTCCTCGCTGGTCTTCTGCGCGATGTTCGTCAGGTCGGGTCCGCGCTTACGCAGGTGCTCGAAGCTCGAGATCTTGTGGCAGCCGTAGCAGCCGAGGTCTTCGACGAGCGCGCGGGACTGGTTGTACTCCGGCACGCCAGGCAGCCGGTCGGTGTCCTGGTGGCACTGGAAGCACGACTCGTACAGCTTGTCGCTGGACGTCATCGGCCAGTCCCAGTAGTGGCGCTCGGGGTCGTACCCGTAGTCGGCCACCCAGCGAGCCTCCTTCTCCTCCGCGGTCTCCCATGCATCCGCCGTGGGCGTGTGGAAGGTGCGCTCGAACTCCACGGCCTGGCCGCGCCCCTGGTGGCATACGGTGCAGCCGAAGTCGGCCATGGGGTGCGGACTCTTGTCGCCCACGAACAGGTCGAGGCGCGGGTGCGCGTTGAGCACCCGCTCACCCGTGAACTCGGCGTTGACGCGCGAGTTGTCCGGGTCCCAGTCGGTGTAGTACGGGTCGTCGATGGACGTGTGGCAGGTGATGCACATGTCCACCTTGTCCACGTACATGAAGTTGTAGTTGTCCTGGATCTCGTCCAGGACGATCTTCTGCACCTTGAGCGTGGGCGCCAGCATGTCGGCGACCGGTGCGTTGCGGACGTAGTCGTTGAACAGGTTGTGCTCGATCTTGCCGAGCGAACCCTCGAGGCGCCGCTTGCTGTCCACCAGGGCGTCGCGTTGGCGCGTGAGCTCCGTGTGGCGCGCGCGCAATCCGGCGAGCTTGGCCTTGCTGTCGTCCAGTTCGATCTTGGCCTCGTCTGCAGACGCGAGCATCTCGGCCATCTCGGCGGACTTCGTCTGGATCTCGGCCTGGCTCTCGGCCATGAGGTCCTCGTCGCCGCCGTGGAGCAGTCGCATCTCCTCGAACTCGTAACGCAGCGCGTCGAACTCCGACTTGGCGATCTGGTACTTCTGGTTCGCCTTGTAGTAGGTGCCGTCACGCCGGTCGACCTCCACCTGCAGCGTGTCGATCTCCTCCGCGCGTGCGGCGAGGTCCGCATCGGCGGCGCCGAGCTGCTCGTCGAGCATGGCCAGCGTGGGGGCGTCGATGGCCTCGCCGGCGACTGCGATCTGCTCCTGCAGGCGCTCGATCTGGCGCTCGCGGTGGGCGCGCTGGATGGGCTTCCAGCCGCGCACGTGGTCGCGGCCCCACATCATGATGACGGCCACGAGCAGGGCCAGTCCGGCCACGATGAACACCTTGGTGACCGTGCGGTCACCGTACAGCCGCTCGTCACCGAAGGTCGTGCGGTTGATGGGCTCGACCGGGAAGATGTTCTTGCCGCCGGCCTTCTTGGCGTGTGCGGGCTTGGCGTGTCCGCCAGCCGCGGGGGCGGCCGCGCCTTCCGAGGGCGCCGCGGCGGCCGCGCCGCCAGCTCCCTTGCCGGCCTCCACCTTGGCCTTGAGGGCCGCGATGCGCGCCTGCAAGTCCTCGCCGCCCGCCACCGCCGGAGCGGCAGCAGCGGCGCCGGCGGCCGCCGCCGCGGGAGCGCCCGCAGCCGGCGCGGCGGCTTTGCCGCCGGCCATGCGCGCCTTGATCGCTGCGATCTGCGCCGCCTTGTCGCCCGCCCCGCCGCCCGCTTCCGCTGGCGGCTGGCTCGCCGCGGGTTCGGCACCGGCCGCCGCAGGAGCCTCGCCTCCCCCACCCTTCATGCGCGCCTTGATGGCGGCGATCTTGGCCGCCATCTCCGGGTTGACGTCCTTGTTGTCGCTCATCCCTAGCTTTCCCGTCCGTCGCGTGAGGGTGTGTCTTTGCGGTCTTCGACCCGGGGTTCAGATGTTGAAGAACCACTCCGGGATGGCCACCAGGTACTTCAGGTTGATGGTCCAGCGCAGGAACATCTTGATCGGGAGCGAACCCATCATGAGCAGCAGCATGACGAGGATGCTGTAGCGGGCGAAGCCCAGCTCGTGGAAGAACTTCTTGAGCAGCGTCTTCGCCAGCAGGGCCGGCGTGATGACGAAGTAGCCGAGGATGAGCAGGATCCCCGGCGCCTCGCGCACGAGCGCGGCATCCGGCAGGCGCGTGTCGAGCAGCTTCACCCAGAAGTACTCGGACAGGTTGACGTTGACGAGCGCCTCGATCTTGTGCGGGTCCCAGAACTCGAAGGGGCCGAAGAAGTTCCAGTTCGGACCGCGCAGGAAGGTGCCCATGATGACGAGCAGCACCCACAGGATGAGGAAGCCGAACATGAACATGAAGATGGCGAACGGCCGCTCCTTGAGCGTGTAGTAGCCGTTGCCCTTCGGGTTCGTGTCGATGTACGGGATCGCCATCAGGCCGACGACGATCATGCCCGGCAGGACCACGCCCGCCAGCCAGGGGTCGAAGTAGACGAGCATCTCCTGCAGGCCGAGGAAGTACCACGGCGCCTTGGCAGGGTTCGGCGCGCGCGTGCCGCTGGCGGGCTCCTCGATCGGCGCCTCGACGAGCACTCCCCAGACGATGAAGGCGGCGCCCAGCAGCACCGTCATCACGAACTCGGGGTACACGAGGTCGGGCCAGACCAGCACCTTCTTGTTGCTGTCGAGCGCCTCCTTCGGCGGCTCGCCCTTCTCGATGCGCATGTCGTTCAGCGTGGCCTGGCGGAACGCCAACCACAGGAAGAACAACACCGAGAAGATCATGATCACGATGGGCATGTTGTCGCCCTTCGTGATGATCTTGAAGAACTCGTGGTTGCGGCAGCCGACCACCAGGAACAGCGCCGTGAGCCCCATGATCGTGAAGGTCACGCGCGGCTGCATCATGCTGCGCATGCGCAGGTAGTACAGCAGGAACACCCCGATCGAGATGAGGATGACGAGCGAGGGCGACGCGAGCGAGTTGAAGAAGGCTTCGAAGGCTTGCAACGCAGCGTTCCTTACATGGGGCCCGAGATGCCGCCGTCCTTGCGCACGCGCCAGAAGTGCACGGCCATCAGCAGGCCGGCGGCGAGCGGCAACGCGACGCAGTGCAGCACGTAGAAGCGCAGCAGGGCCGCGGCACCCACGAAGCGGCCCGCGAGCAGGCCGAAGCGGATGTCGCTGGCGGGCGTGACGAGGTTCACGTCACCCACCGCCAGCAGGCTGGCGCCCGGGCCCTCGTGACCGATGAGCGGATGCGCGCGCGCCATGTTGCTGCCCACCGTGATGGCCCAGATGGCGAGCTGGTCCCACGGGAGCAGGTAGCCGGTGAACGACAGCAGCAGCGTGAGCAGCAGCAGGATGACGCCGATGTTCCAGTTGAACTCGCGCGGCGGCTTGTAGCTGCCCGTGAGGAACACGCGCAGCATGTGCAGCCACACCGCCAGCACCATCATGTGCGCCCCCCAGCGATGCAGCTCGCGCATGATGCCGAGCGGCACGTGCTCGCGCAGCGCGATGATGTCGTTGTAGGCGTACTCGATCGTCGGCCGGTAATAGAACATCAACAGCACGCCGGTGATCGTCTCGAGCAGGAACAGGAAGAACGTGATCCCGCCCATGCACCAGGTGAAGGAGAGCTTGATGCCGCTCTTGCGGGCCTTCACCGGGTGCAGGTGGAGGAAGATGTTCGAGAGGGCCGCCAGGGCGCGATTGCGCGGCGTGTTGGGATAGCCGTGCCTGAAGATCGATCTCCAGACCTGGGTATCGGCGATCTTCTTCAACAAGGTCAACGCCAGGGACCTCCTGTAGCGGTGGCTGCGCGCGGAGCGCGAGACGGGACGGACATCAGAGGGCCACGTAGGCCTCGGGGCTGACCCACTGACCCTTCTCCCACTGATACTTCTGGTTCTTGTCCACGATGATCTCGCCGGCGTCGAGCACGATGCGCCAGCGCTCCAGCGGGCGGGGCGCCGGCCCCTCGAAGTTCATCCCGCTCGGGCGGAAGCCGCTGCCGTGGCACGGGCACTTGAACTTGTTGTCCGCCGCGAGCCAGTTCGGGATGCAGCCGAGGTGCGTGCAGGTCGTGCTCAACGCGAACAGGCCCGGGATGCCGTCGCGCCCCGAGAGCGGATCCGACTCGGTGCGCACGATCCAGGTCGCGTTGCTGTTCTTGAAGGTCTCGTCCACACCCAGGCCGAAGTTGGCGGGCGGCCCGGCCTTGAACGATGCCGGCGGCTCGTAGAGCACGTTGGGGAACAGGAAGCGCACGCAACCCAGCACGCCGACGCCGGCCGCCATGCTGAACAACGACCAGGCCGCGAGCAGCTGACCCATCGCGCCGCGTCGCGTGCTGCCGCGCCTGGGGTCGCGCTCCGGATTCTGGTCGAAGATGGCGCGCTGTGAGGCTTCTGAAGTGGCCATGGTGGATCGTGCTCCCTGCTCAGGACGTGCCCAGCGCGTGCAGGGCGTCGATGGCGGCGGATCTTACTTTCAAGGACGGGTCGGCCTCACGCAAGTGCTGGAGCGACGGGATCGCCGCGGGATCACCGAGGGCGGCCGCCGAAGCGCAGGCCTGGATGAGGAAGCTCTCCACGGCGTCGGCCCGGACCGCCTGGCGCGACGCTTCGTCCATCAGGTCGCGCAGCGGGCCGTCGAGCGCCGGGTCGCTGTCGTAGCCCGACCGCTCGAGCATGTGGAGCAGGAAGGGCAGGGCGCGGGGGTCCCGCGAGGGCTCGCCGGCCAGCAGCAGGGCGGCGTTGCGCGCCACGATCGAATCGCTGGCGCGCAGGCTGCCGGCCAGCAGTTCGCGCGCCTCGGGGCCCGGGATGTTCGCCACCGCGCCCAGGGCCTGCACGCGCTCGTCGACGTCGTTGCCCTCCAGTCGGCGCGCGAGTTCGGGCAGCGCCGCCGGGTCGCCGATGAGCGCCAGGGCCTGCAGGGCCATCTGCCGCAGGTCGGCATCGCCGTCGGAAAGGGCCTCCAGGGCCAGCGGCGTGAAGCGCGCATCGCGCTTGTGGGCCACCACGAGCAGCAGGTATTGCTGCAGGCGGCCGCGCTCCACGGGCGACTCGGCCGACGCCAGGAGGCGCTCGTAGAGAGCGGCGAGTTCGTCGCTGCTGACGTCGGCGAGCTGGTATTCGCCGCTCTCGAGCCCGGTGGCCAGGGTGTGCAGCACCTGCCAGCGGCCGTGCGGCCCGGAGTTCTCCAGCTCGGCCAGCAGCTCGCGCACGTCCTCCGGCCCGCCGGAACCGATCACCCGCAGCAGCAGGTAGACGGCCGCCAGCGTCGCCACCAGGATCGCCGGGTACACGAAGAACTGCGGCAGGGAGGCCAGGAACGAGCCCGGCGGCTGCTGGCGGGGCTCCTCGTCGAGGACCACCGGGGCGCCACCCTCCCCGGTGGCCGGGCCCTCCGGCGCCTCCCCGGACGCACCCCCGTCGCCCGCGTGGGGCACGCTGCCGCGCGCGCCCCCCGGCCCGAAGGCCGGTGCGAGCGCCCGCGCAGCCGCGGGCACGGCGTCGATGACCCTCGGGGGTTTGTCCACGGAGCAGCGGATTCCAGGCCGGCGACAGACTCGTTGGGGATCGTAGACAATCCGCCGCCGCGCGGGAAAGCGCCGCCTGCCCCCCTCCAGCGCTCGCTCGCGGTCGTCCAGATCGCGCCGCGAGGCGCCGGGCGCGCCGGTTGCTAGGGTTTGCCTCCCATGACGGCCTGCCTGCGGATCTCCTCGCTCTCCCGCCGCTTCGGCGCCACGCAGGCCGTGCGCGACGTCAGCCTGGTGGTCGAGCGCGGCCAGATCTTCGGCCTGCTCGGCCCCAACGGCTCGGGCAAGACGACCACGCTGGCCTGCACGCTCGGCCTGCTGCGTCCCGACAGCGGCAGCATCGAGCTGCTGGGCGTGCCGGCCGCCGCCATCCACCGCACGGCCGGCAAGGTGGCGGCCGTCTTCGACGAGGCCACGCTGCTGCCCGGCCTGAGCGTCCTGGACAACCTCGAGTACGCCAGGCGGCTGCTGGGCCATCAGGGCGGACGCACGGCGCAGGACGCATTGCGCCGCGTCGGCCTGTCGGGGCGGGAACGCGCGCGTGCAGGGCAGCTCTCGCTCGGTCAGCGCCGGCGCCTCGCCATCGCGCGCGCGCTGCTCGGTCGGCCCGAGCTGCTGGTGCTCGACGAGCCGCTCTCGGGCCTCGACACGCCAGGCGTGCGCGACGTGCTCGCCCTGCTGCGCGAGTTGCACGCCGAGGGCATGACGCTGCTGGTCTCCAGCCATCGGCTGCACGAGGTGGAACGCATCGTCACGCACGTCGGCGTGATCCTCGGAGGCAGGCTGGTGAAGCAGGCCAGCCTGCCCGAGCTGCTGGCTGCCGACGACCACAGGCTGGCCGTGCGCGCCGCTCCGGCGCAGAGCCTGCGTGCGGCGCTCGACGGGCTGCCCGGCATGCGCTGGCGTCTGCTCGAGGCGGGCGAGGAAGCCGCGGTGCGTGCCCCGCGTGGCCAGCCGAACGATGGCAGCGTGCTGGCGCTGGTGGAGCCCGGCCCGCACTCGCCGGCGGCCATCAACCGGCACCTGTTGCAGGCGGGCTGCGAGGTGAGCGCGCTGGTGCCGCAACGCCTCGATCTGCAGACGGTCTTCGAGCAGCTGCTCGACAGCCAGCTCGGGAGCTCCCGGTGATGGGCGGCAGCCTGGGAGTGTTCCGAGCGGAGAGCCTGCGGCTGCGCAAGAGTCGCGCCGTGCTGCTCTCCGCGCTGGCGCTGGCGCTCCTGGCGGCCTTGCGCGTGGCGCTCGGGGCGCTCTCGGAGAAGGTCGGCGCGCCGTCGGCGCCGCCCGAGGTCGGCAACGCCTACGGACCGCTGGCCGACGGCTGGGGAGTCGGTTTGCGCGTCGGCACGCTGCTGCTGCTCGTGCTGTCCAGCCGCAGCCTCTCCGGCGACCGCGAACAGGGCATCCTGCGCCTGGCGACGACTCGCAGCGTGACCCGCGGCGGCCTCGTCTGGGGTCGCGCGCTGCTCGGGATCCCCGCCTGCCTGGCGCTCGTCGCGCTGTGCGGCCTCGGGGCCGGCGTCGCCGCCTGGGCCGCGTACGACTTCGGGCCGCTGCGCGAGTTCGGCTACACGCTCATGTCCCGCGAGGAGCTCGACGCCGAGCTGGCGCAGGCCGTGCTGGCCAGCTTGCCGCCGCTGTTCGCCGTCTGGTGCTTCGGCCTGCTCGTCTCGGCGCTGGTGCGCTCGCCCACGGGAGCGGTCGGGACCGCCCTGGCCGCCTTCCTGGGCTTCGATCTGTTCAAGGAGCTGCTCGGCACCGGGCAGCACTGGGTCTTCGCGGCCTTCAGTCCGTCGTTCGTGGACGGCTCGTGCATGGGAGAGCTGGCGGGTGTCGCGCGCGGTCTCTCGGATGCGGGCTACTCAGAGGCGCTCTATCGCATGAACCTCGTGCTGCCGTTGCCCGAGGCCGCGCTCATGCTCGCGATCGCCGCCTTCGTCATGTCGCGGAGAGCCCTGTGATGTCCACTCGCCGCATCCGGATCCGCGTGCCCGTCCTGTCGGGCCTGCTCTGCCTCGGCCTGCTCGGCGCCTGTCGCAGCGTGTACGAGACTCCGGTGCCCGAACCGCTGCCCGAGATGCTCGAGTGGTCGTCCGGGAACCAGCCGGCCGTGCAGCTCGGCGTCCAGGGCGAAGAGGTGAGCAGCGGGTCGCTCGACGCGCTCTCGTTCGAGGAGGGCGTGCGCGTGGCGCGCGTGGCCGACGCCTCGCCAGCGAGCCGCGCGGGCCTGAGGCCCGGCGACGTGATCCTCGCCGCCGGCGGCACGCCGGTGGGCGACCCCGGGGCGCTGGACGCCCTCCTGGCGCGACTCGGGGCGGCGCAGCCGGTGCTGCTGCAGGTGCGCCGGGGAGATGCGGTCTTCGAGGTGCCGGTCGAACTCACGCTCGCCACCGACATCCCGGCGGCGCGCCTGGCGTACGTGGTCGATCCGGTGCGCACGCGCGCCGGCTACCTCGGTGTACCGGGCGGCGTGCGCCTCGTGACGGCCGTCGACGGGTCGCCGCTGCTCGAGGCAGACATCCCCGTCGGCAGCCTGCTCGTCACGCTCGACGGCGAGGACCTGCTCTCCGAGCGCCAGCTCGTGCGCAGCCTGCTGGCGCGACCGCCCGGCGCCGAGGTGCGGCTGGGTGTGCGGCAGCCCGACGGCAGCGTCGCGGAACACGAGGTCGAACTCTTCGAGCCGCCGCGCAGGGTGACCGGTTTCGACCTGCCGCTGCTGGTCGACTACACCGCCAGCCCCGACGGGAACAAGAAGAAGCTCTCGATCCTGGACCTGTGGATCTTCGAGCTGGTGCAGTACGAACGCGACGGGCCCGAACGCCGCTGGGCGCTGTTCGAGCTGTTCGGCTACGAGATCATCTCGTGGTCGACGGGTGTCGGAGAACTGGGCTCGTGAGCGCGGCGCATCCGTGCCAGGGCATCTCGGCGGGGATCGGTGTCGGTCCGCTCGCCCGCTCGCTGCTCGCCCTGGGCTGGCTGGCCCTCGGCGTCGCCGCGCGCACGCCGGGCGAGGTGCACCACGTGCAGGCCAGCTTCCCCGTGGACGGCCGGCTGCTCGATGGGCGCTTCGTGGACCTCGACGGCGACGGGTTGCGCGAACTCGTCCTGGCCATGCGCCTGCCGGACGCGCAGCGCCGCGAGCTGCGCGTCCACCGCTGGACGGCCGAGGGCCTGCTCGACAGCCGGCCCTCCCAGGTGGTGCCGGTGCTCGACGACGTCGTCGCCTGGAGCGTCGCGGACGTGCGCGACGAGCCGGGGCGTGAGTTCGTGTTCCTCACGCGCAACGGCGCGTGGTCGCTGTCGCCGACACGCGAGGGCTACCGCAACAACATCGAGCGGCTGGCCGACACGCCGCTCTTCTACGACGTGCCCGACCCCTACTCGATGCCGTACTGGAGCTACGTGGTCGAACGCGCTGGCGGCGATGCCCTGCTGCTGCCGGGCCCGACCGGATGCGCGATCTGGGCCAGGCGGCCGGCGACGGGATCGCCCGCGTCCGCGGACGGTGCCGAGGCGGGCAGCCACGCGCCCGAGGGCGGGACGATCTCCTTCGGGGAGGACGCCGACGAGGACGACGGCCGCTCGCGACGCGGCAGCCTGCAGGCCGGCGCAGGAGGCGTCCGACTGAGCTTCGGCAACAGCCGGGCCGACGCCTTCGCCGACCCGCTCGCGCACTTGGCGACCGAGCCCCTGCTGTCCTCCGATCGTCGCGTGCGCTCCCCGGCGCTGCTCGACCTGGACGGCAACGGGCACCTCGAGCTGATCTCCCAGCACGGGCCCAAGCTGCAGCGCCAAGCCACCGGCCCCTTCGCGCCGGATGCCGACCCGAGCGCCTGGCAACCGCGGGAGGAGCGCCTGCCCGAGAGCCTGGCCGAGGCGGGCGGCAGCCTCGACCTGCTGTTCCACGACCTCGACGGCGACGGCGACCTCGACACGCTGCTGGTGGCGCGCGAGGAACGCAGCGGCGCGCTGAAGATGCAGCGCGACTACCGCTTGTTCGTGCTGATCCACGATGGGGCGTCGCTCTTCCCGGCGGAGCCCCGGGCCGTGCTGGTCTTCGAGGCCGCCGACCTGCGCTGCTCGGTGACCGACGTGGACGGCGACGGGCTCCCGGACCTGGTGCTTTCCAAGGTCACGGCGCCCGACCTGTTTGACCTCACCGACCCCGAGCATCTGACCTTCGCGCGCAGCACCCTCGTGTTCCTGGGCCTGGGCGGGGGCGACTTCGAACGCCGCCCGTCCCTGGCGCACGAACTGGTCTTCGACGAAGAGAGCCTGGCGCAGGCGGTCACGCGGCAACTCCTGTCACACGACTGCAGCGGCGATGGCGTCGCCGACCTCGTGGATGTGGATCTGAAGGGACGCATCGCGATCTACCGTGTGCGCCACGAATCGGGGCTGTTCAGCGACAGCTGGGAGATCGACCGCGAGCCCTGGAAGCACTTCGACAGCGAGGCCAGCCTGCAGAACCTGCAGGTGGACGACCTCAACGGTGACGGCATCGGGGACATCTTCTCGCTGGAGGCCGGTGGCGTGACCCTGTTGCTCTCGCGCACCGGGAGCGGGCGATGAAGCCGGCTCGGCGACCCACCGCTGCGACGCCGCCGGGTGGCTCCCGTGGCTCCCGTAGTGCCCGCGGCGCCCTGGGAGCAGCCGGCCGGCTCGGCCGATGGCGCTCGCACGCGCTCGCCGCACTGCTCGCCGGCGCGCTCCTGGCCTGGTCACCGGGGCCTGTGACCGGGAACCGGGTGCCGACGGCTCCCGCCCTGCGGCAGGACGCGCCCGCGGCGCCCGACGCCTCGGCCTTCGTGATCAGCAGCTACGTGGTCGGCGTCAAGGACCAGCTCCAGCTGCACGACATGGACAGCGACGGCCTGCGCGACCTCGTGCGCATCACGCCCACCGGGCTCGAGGTGTACCGGCTGCGGGCCGACGGCAGCTTCCCCCCCGGCGCGGACGTC
>Ga0315912_10004236_pt1 | contig 13679 bp, 9 predicted proteins | sample VfabasoilMG_FD_204469 | JGI IMG/M metagenome (GOLD analysis project Ga0315912, IMG submission 204469) | Garden soil microbial communities collected in Santa Monica, California, United States - V. faba soil | ecosystem: Environmental > Terrestrial > Soil > Garden | place: USA: California... | reverse complement strand
ACTCGATGCGACCGCCCAAGCCCGCGCGGCTGCCGGTTCTCGAGATCGCGCTCTTCGCTTTCGCCGTGGCGCTCGCCTTCGGGGTCTTCCAGCTCAGAAACCACACGGGCGAGCGAGCGCTGTACGAGCGCTCGGTCGCGAGCAACAGCATCGAGAGCTACCGCGCGTACCTCTCGCGCGGCGGTACGCGGACCGACGTGAGCGAGCTCCTCCTGCCGCGCGCCGAGCTACGGGCCGCCGTGGCCGAGAATACGGTCGAGGGCATCGAGCGCTTCGTCGCCGCGCACCCTGGCTCCAAGATCGACAACGAGATCCAGACCGCGCTCCGAGCCGCCCTGCTGCGAGCGCTCGAAGCGGCGAAGCAAAAGGGCACCGTCACGGCTCTCCGCGAGTTCGAGGAGAAGTACAAGCAAGACCTCAAGCTCGTTCCGGAGCTGCCGGGCGCGCGGGTCGCTTACCTCGCTGGCGTCCTCGACCACTTTCACAAGACCGCCAAGCCGAGCAAGGAGCTCTGGCTGATGGCGCGCCGGCTGATCGTGTACGCGGACCAACACGGGCCCAAGGTGTCGATCCGCTTCGCGCGGCAGGAGTCGCGCACCGTCGAGAAGAACGAGAGGATGCTCACGGCGAGCGCGTACTACGGCGGCGACCGGACGCTGCCCTCCCGCTTCATCGCAGGGGCGGCGCTGTCCGCATCGGAACGCGCCGGGCAGGATCTAGCGGCCGCCCTCGGCCAGGCGTTCCCGAGCGATCTCATCCATTTCGAGCTCGGCCCCAGCGTGGAGGCGGGCGCACCTCCGCCGCGCTTCACCGAGCCAACGCTGCTCGTGAGCTACCGGCTCGAGATCTCGAACCCGCTGTCGGCCAAGAAGCCGCGCGGCATCTGGTCGACCGTCGGCGTGATCGCCACCACCTCGTTCAGCATCCCGGACAAGGAGCCGCCGGCAGACAGCAAGTACACGTCCTGGCATGCGCCCGACATCCGCCGCGTCGAAGCGGGCGAGCTTGCGCCGGAGAACGTCTACGCCGATCTCCTGGCCAAAGCGTGGACGCGCTTCACCACGAAGTACGCGGCCCCCTGGCTCGGGCCGTAGGCGGAACGGCCCCCCGGCGTCAGCCCTGGCGGAAGACCTGGCGCTGGCGCCCGAGACCCTGGATTTCGAGCTCGCACACGTCGCCCGGCACGAGGTAGGCGGGTGGCTTCATGCCCATCGCGACGCCGGCTGGAGTGCCCGTGCTGATCAGATCACCGCCCTCGAGCGCCATGAACTGCGACACGTACCAGACCAGGCGGTCGACACCGAAGGCCATCTCCCGGGTGTTGCTCCACTGCCGCACGGCCCCGTTGACGCTCAGGGAGAGATCGAGCGCTTGAGGGTCGGGGATCTCGTCGGCCGTGGCCAGGAACGGCCCGAGCGGGTTGAACGTGTCGCACGACTTGCCCTTGGTCCACTGGCCCCCCCGCTCGAGCTGCAGCTCGCGTTCGGAGACGTCGTGCGAGATGCAGTACCCGGCGATGCTCGCACGAGCCGCGTCGGGCGACGGTAGGTAGCGCGCGGGCCGGCCGATGATCACGCCGAGCTCCACTTCCCAATCCGTCTTCGCCCCGCCGCGCGGGATCTCGACGGCGTCGTAGGGTCCCACCACCGCGTTCGGCGCCTTGAGGAAGAGCACCGGCTCCTGGGGCAGCGCCACACCGGATTCGTGTGCGTGGTCGCGGTAGTTCAGTCCCACGCACACCACCTTCCCCGGGCGCGCGACGGGCGCCGCCCAACGCTCGTTCTCCGGAACCGCGGGCAGGCTGCGGTCACGGCGCGCCGCCCGCAGTCGTTCGAGCCCGTCGCCCTCGAAGAACTGCCGGTCCCAATCAGGAAACAAGCCGGAAGCATCACGCCGCACGCCTTCCACGAGCAGGCCAGGACGCTCCCCACCGGGCGGGCCGAAACGAACGAGCTTCACGCGAGCCTACATGCCGCGCATGAGCCCGAGCCACAAGAGGACGAGCAGACCGGCCGCGATTCCCAGCATCGCGAACACGTTCGCGACGAAGTACGGGAAGATCATCAGCACGAGGCCGACGCCGATCTGCGGGGGACGGCGCATGCGCCGCCCGTACTCGAAGAGCACGAACCCGACGCCCGACACGAGCAGGCCCGTGATCAGCGACCCGGCATCCAGGCTCATCCGCGCGGCGCCCGAGCCAGGAAATAGGCTTCTGCTTCGCTGCCGTCGGACAGTTGCACGTTGGCTCGACGGTAGTCGGGCCCCTCGAATGCGTCCAGCGCCGGCAGTCCGGCCAGAGCCACCTCGTAGACCTCGCCCACCACGGATTCGCTCCCAGGCACGAGCGCCGGGTAAGCGCCGAAACGAGCCACGCGGTAGCGCGCGACGGTCGTGACTACGTCGAGAAACACGGCATCGCGAAGCTCGCCGTGATGGCGCTCGCCTCGCCGGAGTGAGCCGTAAACGAAAAGACGAACGCGTGCCACGCGGCTGACTTCATCACGACCTCGCGCGAGACTCGAGCTCGCCGACGCGCCGGCTCTGGACGGATCCGACCGTGCCCTGCCCGGATCCGGGCAAGCGTCGCCTGCAGATTTCTGGCCCTCTCGAGGAATATCGCGGCATTAGGTCGGCAGGCGTAGCGCGCACGCTCCTTGCACCAAGGGGGGGCCTGTACTGCGACCAGTGGTCGCCGGAGGATTCAAAATGAGCGCTCTCGCTTCACAGACTGTCAATGATCCGCATGTTCAGCTTCGCCGTCTTTACTCCTCTCTCCTCGAGGAACAGAACCGGTTCGACGAGTTCAAGCAACTCTTGAGCCTCTACCCCGTGGGTGAGGAAGACGAAGAGAGCGACGACGCGCGCTCGGTTCGCGCGAAGCTCAACGCGCGGATCAACGAGTGGCTGTGTGGAGACTTCGACGGACTGAGCGCCACTCAGGTCGCGCTCTGGCGGAGCATCGTGGTGGAAGAGCGCATCAACGTTGCGCTTTCGCCCTGGAAAGAATCGAACATCTACTGAAGTCGGCCCGTGCCGACCTCTGGGACATCTCGAGGGGGGGTCGCGTCGGGGGTCCGTGCGACCCCCGCTTGCTTGCCCTCCTCCGATGAATAGCATCGACGCGCTGTACGCCGGTTTCGTGAGCACGCTGCCTCCCGAGCTGCTTCCGCTGGCTCGCGTGCTCCCCCACGCCTTGGGCCTTGCCCCCGTGGAGCAGGCGACCTGGAGCGAGGTGTTCAGTCAAGCCGTCACGCTCGAAGCCCCGCGTCTCATCGCTCCTGCGTTTCCGGCGGTGCAGCCCGAACAGCTGCGGTCCGCCGTCTTGGGCCACGCGCTCTCGGTGATCGAGGCGTTCGGGACCGACCGCATCGCGGACGGGCAGGTTCGGGCGAGCTTGGAGCTCACGACACTGCTCGTGGCGCTACGCCGTGCACGAGACACCATTCTCGAGGGCCTGGCGCCCGGGTTCGGCGAGGTGGCGCGTGCCGCTGACCGCGAGACGAACGAGGGCATCCTCGAAGAGAATGCGCTGCTCAAGCGCTTGGGGGCGGCAACGTTCGAGGAGTACGCGCGGATCTCGCTCGCCAAGCAGGCCGTGGGCTTTCCGGCGAGCGTTGCCCTAGCGCGGGCGACGGGCGCGGGCGAGCGGGTCGAGGCAATGGTGCGACGGGCGCTGGCTGGCGTCTGGCTCGGCCTGCAATTCGAGGACGACGCCATCGACTGGGAAGACGACTGGCGGCGGGGTGGTGGTGCCTGGGCAGTCTCCCTGGCCAGGCGTAGGCTCGAGGCAGTGAGAGACCAGCGCGCCGACGAACGTCCGACGGAGCCCGACCTGGTCCGGCGCCGCGTGCACCGAATGGGCATCCTCTACTCGATGCTTCGCGCCGCGCGGCATCAATACCGCACCGCCTGGCGGTACGCGCGCTTGCTTCAGGCGGGGCCGCTCGTGCGCTGGACCGAGCAACGCCTCGCGCGCCTGGACACCGTGATTCCACTCGAACGGCGGCATGCCGGGTACGTCGTCCGGGCCATGAAGCTCGCCCCCTGGGCGAAGGAAGTGCTCACGTGAGCGAAACCCGCCCTCGGCCGCATTGGTCCTTCGAGTATGCCCCGCTGCCGCTTGCGCGGGGCGAGCCGGTGGAGTCGGACACCGACATCGTCATTGCCACCGTCGACGACATCGACCCGGCACAAGTCACCGAGCTCATCGGGACGGGCATCAACGACCTTTGCGTCACGCCGCTCATCAGTAGCCACCCGGTGTTCTGGACCCGGGTGCAGTCCTCGCAGTCCCTCGACTTCGCCCGGATCCGCGCCGCCCTCACGGCTGCAGGAATCGGCGTGCGCTTCGTCACGTCGGCCAGGCGCGGAAACCAGACGCTACCGCCTCCGCTCGACTTTTCGGGTGGGCGACCGCGCACCGGCCGCGGCTGGCCGACCCGGGGCAAGAGCACGCATGCCGAGCTGGACTCGACCTGGCGCTGGTTTTTGCGTCCCGAAGGCGTCGCTGTGAATCGCTCGCACTGCGGAACGGGGGCAGGCACTCGCCTCGCCATCATCGACGACGACGGGCTCGACCTCGACCGGGTGAGCCTCGACGCCGAGGTACTCGTCGGTGTGGGAGCGATGCCTCGCTCGCAGTCGCACGCAGCCATGCTGCTCGGCTGGGCCGTCGGGGCGCGGCGCGCTGACGGCAGCCAGTTCGCGGGGATTGCGCCCGATGCTTCCCCGCGCGCCTACTGCATCCCGAAGCCCGGAACCGACGTTTGGGCCCTGCCTCTCGCGATCCTGCGCGCGGTCGACGACGGCGCGGACGTGATCGTCTGCGCCACGTACGTCGAGGGCACCTCGAGTCCGCTGCTCGACGACGCGCTGGAGGTGGCCTGGCGGCTCGGGCGAAACGGCCGCGGCACGGTCGTCGCCCTGCCGACGGGCCGTGAGATGTCGAGCCCGGAGGGCTCGGTCCATTCCAGCCTGAGCCTCGGCTACTCCGACCCGGCCAGCGATCCGCGCGTGTTTTGCGTCGGGCCGAGCGCACGCGACGGGCGCTGGTTCTTGTGGCGCGATCGACGGGGCAGGTTGCGGCCTTTTGCCAACCGTGGCCCCGCGGTCCGTTTCATCGCTCCTGGCGACGACATGGCCTCGCCCTTTGCCGCGGACGACCGCGCCTCGCATGCGGAGTCGAGCGGGGCATCGGCGGTCGCGGGCGCGGTCATCCTCCTCGTCCTGGAAGCGAACCCGGAGCTCACCTCGGCGGACGTGGATGCCGCGCTGCGCGTGGCCGCGGTCCTCGTCGACACCGCTCGCCAGTACGAAGACCCGGCGCTTGCGGATCGGCGCGACCTCCGGCCGCTGGGAATCGACCCTGACGGGCACAACGCGAAGCACGGCTATGGTCGGCTCAACGCCACGCGCGCGTGTCTGGTCGCGAGCGATCCGTTCGCTCAGGCCCTGGTGCGCATCGGCGAAGCCGAAGCCGCAGAGCAGTACGCCCGCGTGCGCTGCGGAGTCATCTCGGCATTACTCGGCGAGCGCGTCGCTCGCTTCGCAGCCCGAGCCGCGCTGCGTGACGCGAGCATCAGCCACGCGCTGTGCTCGTTCATGCGCACGCTCAGGCTCGTGGCGAGTAGCCGCACGGCGGCGGAGGCGCCGAGCGGCCAATATTTGCGACAGCTGGGTGTCGTTTTGCGGATGCTCGACCACGTGTGCGAGTCGGCCGAGCTCGGCGCCGAGGTTCGAGCGCGCGCCGAACACCTGAGGACGCTCGATCCGGGCACGATTCGCAGCATCGAGACCGAGCTCGCGTCGTTGCTGGACATGGCGAGCCGAGAGCCTCAAACGCCCCCTCGCGTCGTCGAGCTCCGCGACGCCGGCCGGATCGACGGCGGACACACCCCCGTCCGCGGCACGCCGCATTCGCGTTCCTGAGTGTCCAAAACGTTGCGCCAGAGCGCGCCAAACGAACCGGACGTGCGGGCGGGCCCGGGACGCGTGGCGTCACTCCACCGGATGGGCGTAGTATGGCGCCAGTGCTCCCGGAGACTACCTCTCGCCGGACCCAGCGGGCGTCGGTGGCGCCCGTGTGGATCCTGGCGCTCCTCATCAGCGCCGTCGCGTGCGTCGCGATCCGGGACGCTCTGCGCTGGTACGGGCGACCGCTCCCGGGCGTGCTGGTCGACCAAGGGGGCACGGTATCGGCAGCGGGGTTGCCCAACTGGGAAGGCAAACGACGAGGGTTGAAATTTCCCGATCGTCTAGCGCCGGCCGATGCAGCTCCGCTCGCCGGCGGTAGCCGGGCACGGGCCGCAGCGTGGGATAGAGCCGTGGCCGCCGCCCAGCCAGTCGGCTACGTCGACGCGATCGTCACCGGCAACCGTGTCAGCGAGCGCATGCGTTTGACGCTCCGGCCGCTCGAGCCGCTCGCCTGGTGGACCTACGCGGGCAGCATGATCTTCGCTGGAATCGTCTACGCGGGCGCCGGGCTCGTGGCCCTGTGGTCGAGTCCGGCGGGAAGGCTCGCGCGCGCGTTCGCCGGCTTCACGCTCTGCTGTGGGCTCTTCATGCTGTCGTTCTTCGACGCCCACACGGAGCGCACGCTCGCGCCGGTCGCGCTCTTGTCATTTGCCTATGGGCCGGTGTCGATCGTCCTGCTCATGCTTCACTTGCCGACTCCCGCGCCCGTGCTGGATCGTTTTCCCTGGCTCGAGCGATTCCTCACGCTGGCAGGCTTGAGCGTCGGCGTCGCCACCGTCATGACCCACCTGTCGGGAGGTGACACGCGGTCGTACCAAGTCGCACTCACCGTCGGACTCGGGATCGGGTTCTTGGTGTTCGTGAGTGGGTTTCTCGTTCGCTATTACCGCGCGCGCGGCGATCAGAAGCGGACCCTCAACGCCCTGCTTCTGTCGATGGTGCCGCCGTACGCCGCCCTGTCGGTGTTCTTGATCCTGCTGTTTGCGGGCGTGCGTTTTCCGGACTTTTTCGTGTACCCGGCCTTGATTTTCGCGCCCTGCGCCAGCCTCTACGCCTTCGTGCGACACGACCTCTGGGGGAGCCGCGCGCTCCTGTCGCGCATCGGAACCAATCTGTTCCTGGCGGCGCTCGCCTGCGCCCTGGCGATCGGCGCTGGCGCCGCGCTCGCGTCGTGGCTCGGCGCGAGCTTTCGCGACGCGCTCGCCGGTGCTGCAGGCGGCGGCGTCGCCGCGGCCGTCCTGGTCGTCGTGGCCCTGCGCATCAGCGAGTTCATGCTCTTTCGTTCGCGCGCCCAGTACAAACCCACGATCGACCGCCTGAGCGAGGAGCTCATCACGTTGAGCTCACCGAAGGACGTCGCACAGGCGATCGAGCGCACCGTTCAACGCTGGCTCCGTTGCGACTTCATCGAGCTCACGCTCGCTCCGCCGGAGGCACCCGCGGTCCCGTCCGGCTTCTTGCCAGAAGGAACCGGCACTCGCTCCAGCAGCACCGAACCCCCTGCGTCGAGGCCGGCCGAGCCCGACTGCTCGCCCAAGGCAGATTTGCGCCTGCACGTCGCCTTCGGGGGCAAGCCCTTCGGCTGGCTCGACGTCGGCGCCAAGCGCGGCGGCGCCCTGTTCACGAGCGACGACATCGACCTGCTGCGCACGATTGCGAACCACGGTGGGCTGGCGCTCGCCCACGCCCACGCGTACCAGGAGCTCGAAGATCGGCGCCGGCGCCAAGCGGAAGCGTGGCGCGGCGAACGCGAGGCCCTGGTCGAGACCGTCGCGGCCGAGATCGCCCACGAGATCCGCTACCCGCTCAACTATTTCCGCAGCCTCTTCGAGCACGGCGCCAAGAGCGGTCGCCTCACTGCCGACGACATCGACGTGGGACGCGAGGAGGTCGATCGGCTGGAGCGGCTCGTCGCCGGCCTCAAGCGCATGGTCGCGCATCGCATCGAGCGCAGCCCGACGGCCGTCACCGAACTTTGCGCGCGCGTCGAGACGCTGCTGCGAGACTCGCTCGGCAAGCTCAAAATCGAGCTTCAAATCGACTCCGACGCGACATTGCGCTGCGATCCCGATAAGCTCACGCAAGTGCTCGTGAATCTCATCTCGAATGCCCTCGATGCGTGCGGGCCGAATGGTCGCGCCGGCATCACCTGGCGCGCGAGCGCACAGGCTGGAGAGCTCAGCGTGTGGGATGACGGCCCGGGCTTCGTGGGGGAGTCGTCGCGCCTGTTCGCACCCTGGTACACCACCAAGCCGCGCGGTACCGGGCTCGGCCTGGCCATCACGCATCGGCTCGTGCGGGCACACGGCTGGAGCATTGCCGCGGCTCGCCGCGACGCGCGCACGGTGTTTTCGATCACCATCCGCGCCGAAGACATCGTCCGCGACGTCGTGCCCGAAGCGCTGCGGCGCGACGCGGCCGGTGAAGCGAGGGTCGCGTGAAGATCCTGATCATCGACGACCAGCGCAGCGCCCGGCGCGTGCTGCGCCACCTGCTCTCGGAGATGCCGGACGTCGAGCTGCTCGAGGCCGGCACGATCGAAGAGGCGAAGGAGCGGGTCGAGACCCAGAATCCGGACGCCCTGCTCGTCGATATCCGCCTGTCTCAGGAGCCCACCAACCGCGGCGGGCTCGACTTCCTGCGCTGGCTCCGCGAGAGCGGGCGCGCCACCCCCGCGGTGATGGTGACGGCCTCGACCGAGCTCGCCGAGATCCGCGAGGCGATGCGACGGGGCGCCCAGGACTACGTCCTGAAGGACGAGCTCGGCCCGGAGATGCTGCTGCCGATCGTGGAGGGCATCCGCGAGAGGCTCGAGCTCCGCACCGAGGTGCGCAAGCTCCGCCAGCACATCGACGACACCTGGGGTCCGTCGGCGTTCGTGGGCTCGTCGCCGGCGATGGAGCGCGTGAAACGGCTCGTGGCGCGCGTCGCCGACGCCGACGCGCCGGTGCTCCTGATCGGTGAAACGGGAAGCGGGAAGGAGATGGTCGCGCGTGCGATCCACCATACGGGTCGCCGCGCCGCCCATCCGTTCCTGGCCGTCAACTGCTCCGCCCTGCCCGGCTCGCTGATCGAATCCCTGATCTTCGGGCACCATCGCGGCGCGTTCACCGGCGCCGTGAACCGCATTCGCGGTCAGCTCGAGCTCGCCGGAGAGGGCACGCTGCTGCTGGACGAGATCGCCGAGATGCCGGTCGAGCTGCAGGCCAAGCTGCTGCGCGTGCTCGAAGATCGGCGCTTCCGCCCGCTCGGCAGCGAGGAAGAGCTGCCGCTGCGCGCGCGCGTCATCGCCGCCACGCACGTCGACCTGGAGCACGCGATCGCCGAGGGGCGCTTTCGCGAGGATCTCTACTATCGGCTCAACGTCGTTTCGATCCTGGTGCCGCCGCTCAAGGATCGCGGCGACGACATCGTCGAGCTGCTCCATTCGTTCTGCGCGCAGCTGCAACGCAGGCTCCGCTTCACGGACGAAGCGGTGGCGTGGCTCGCGCGGCGGCGCTGGCCGGGCAACGTGCGCGAGCTCCGGAACGCCGTGGAGCGGCTGGCGCTGCTCGCGGACAACGACCTCGTCGAGGTCGAAGCGCTCGAGGAGCTGATCGGCGCCCAGCTCGGCGACGGCGCGCGCGAGGTCGATCGGATGGCGCGCGCCATCCTCGCGCTGCCGTCGCGCATCGGCTCCAAGCTCGATCTCATCGAGCGCGCCGTCCTGCACCACGCCGTGGAGATGTGCAGCGGCAACAAGAGCGCCGCCGCGCGCTTGCTCGGGGTCAACAGGAAGTCGCTCGAGCGCAAGCTCGACCGCCTCTCCGATCCGCCCGAGCTCGAGGATCGCTCGGCGGACGAGAAAGCCGTCCTCGAGCGCGTGCAGAGCGAAAAGCCGCCCGTGCAGTAGGCTGTTTTTGTTTTTCTCGTGTGGCGACCTGCTGGGGAAGGGCGTCCCGGGCTAGCTGAGGGATTTTGGGCTCCGGTTTCGCCGGCTTGTCGTACGCGTCTTCTCCTCGTTCGCGGATCAATCTGTTCCTCCAAGACGCATGGGTCCTCGCGGCGGGCCTCCGGCCCGCGTCGGGCTTCGCCCGAACTCGAGGGCAGAAGACATGCGCAGAGAACCCTTTCGCGCCGACCTTTCGGTGGTAAATGCGGGGGGCCGCCATGTCCAACGCGCCCACCATCATCTACACGCAGACCGACGAAGCGCCCGCGCTCGCCACGTACTCGCTCCTGCCGATCGTGCAGGCGTTCACCAAGCACGCGGGCATCAACGTCGAGACGCGCGACATCTCGCTCGCGGGGCGCATCCTTTCGGCGTTCGCGAAGGACCTTCCGGCCGAGCAGCGCACGCTCGACGCGCTCGCGGAGCTCGGCAAGCTGTGTGTCACCCCGGAAGCGAACATCATCAAGCTCCCGAACATCAGCGCTTCGGTACCCCAGCTGAAGGAAGCCATCGCCGAGCTCGTCGCGCACGGCTACCGGGTCCCGGCCTATCCGGATGCGCCGACGACCGACGCCGAGAAGGACGTGAAGGCACGCTACGATCGGGTCAAGGGCTCGGCCGTGAACCCCGTCCTGCGCGAAGGCAACTCCGATCGCCGCGCGCCCAAGGCCGTGAAGGAGTACGCCCGCAAGCACCCGCACTCGATGGGGGCGTGGTCGAAGGATTCGAAGACCCAGGTGGCGACCATGGGCCAGGGCGACTTCTTCTCGAACGAGAAGTCGGTCACGCTGACGGCCGCCACCCAGGTGAAGATCGAGCACGTCGCGAGCGACGGCAGCGTGAAGGTGCTGAAGGAGAAGCTCGCGCTCGAGGCGGGGGAAATCCTCGACGCCACGTTGCTCCGGAAACGCGCCTTGCTCGGGTTTTACGAGGAGCAACTCGCGCGTGCCAAGCGCGAGGGGCTGCTCTTCTCGCTCCACCTCAAGGCCACGATGATGAAGGTCTCCGACCCGATCATCTTCGGCCACGCGGTGCGGGTGTTCTTCGCGGATCTGCTCGCCAAGCACGCGGACACGTTCGCGAAGCTCGGCGTCGACCTCAACAATGGTTTTGGCGACCTGGCGGAGAAGATCAAGACGCTCCCGGCCGATCAGCGCGCCGGTATCGAGGCCGACATCCGCGCCGCCTACGCCGCGGGGCCAGGCCTCTCGCACGTGAACTCCGACCAGGGCATCACGAACCTGCACGTACCGAGCGACGTGATCGTCGACGCCTCGATGCCCGCGCTCATCCGTGCGGGTGGCAAGGTGTACGACGCCCAGGGCAAGCTCGCCGACACGCTGGCGCTGATCCCGGACAGCAGCTACGCGGGCGTCTACCAGACGGTGATCGACTACTGCAGGGAGCACGGCGCCCTCGATCCCCGCACGATGGGCTCCGTTCCGAACGTCGGCTTGATGGCGCGCGCGGCGGAGGAGTACGGCTCCCACGACAAGACGTTCCAGCTCGCGAGTGCCGGCAAGGTGCGGGTGACGGACGCTGCGGGCGCCGTGCTACTCGAGCACGACGTGGAGGCGGGCGACATCTGGCGCGCGTGCCAGACCAAGGACGCGCCGGTCGGCGACTGGGTGAAGCTCGCCGTGAATCGCGCGCGCCTGAGCGCCACGCCGGCCGTGTTCTGGCTCGACGAGAAGCGGCCGCACGATCGCGAGCTCCTGGTCAAGCTGAAGGCGTACCTGCCGCAGCACGACACGAGCGGGCTCGACATTCGCATCCTTCCGCCTGCAGCCGCCTGCCGCTTCACCCTCGAGCGACTCGTGAAGGGTGAAGACACCATCTCCGTCACGGGCAACGTGCTGCGCGACTACCTCACCGATCTGTTCCCGATCCTCGAGGTCGGAACGAGCGCCAAGATGCTCTCCATCGTCCCGTTGATGAACGGCGGCGGCTTGTTCGAGACCGGTGCGGGTGGCTCGGCGCCGAAGCACGTCGAGCAGTTCTTGCAGGAAAACTACCTGCGCTGGGATTCGCTCGGTGAATTCTTCGCGCTCGCAGCCTCGTTCGAGCACGTCGCCGTCACGTTCGAGCACGAGCAGGCCAAGGTGCTGAGCGAAACGCTCGACGCCGCCAACGGGAAGTTTTTGGAGAACGACAAGTCGCCGTCACGCAAGGTCGGCGGCATCGACAACCGCGGGAGCCATTTCTACCTGGCCCTGTACTGGGCGGCCGAGCTCGCCGCGCAGAAGAAGGACACCGCGCTCAGCAGCCGATTCGCGCCCATCGCGGCCGAGCTCGCCGCCCAGGAAGCCGTCATCGTGCGCGAGCTCCTGGCCGTGCAAGGCAAGCCGGTCGACGTCGGCGGCTACTACCATCCCGACGTGGCGAAGGCCTCGGCAGCCATGCGACCGAGCGCGACGCTGAACGCGATCCTCGCGAAGCTCTAGTGGCGGGCGCCACGCGCGCTCCCCCCAGCGCGTGCCCTACCTCTGCCCCTGCCCCTGCCCCTGCCCCTGCCCCTGCCCCTGCCCCTGCCTCGACCTCACCCCCTCGTCCGTCCGAGGGCGCAGCGCGGCGGCGGAGTGACGGTGGTGGGGGTCGAGGCAGAGCAAGAGGGGGTGTTTGGGGGTCGGGGTGGGGGCGCGTGGTGCGGTGCTCGCGCACAGCGGAGATAGGGCGCGGCGAGCAATCGCCGCTCCACAAACCAAAAACTACCTCGCGCCGCGCAGCGTCGGCACGAGCGCCAACACCGCACCCAGCGAGAGCACGGCCAGCACCGGAAACAACGCCGACCAGCCGAAACGGGCGGCGAGCGGGGGGACGACGAGGCCCTGGAGCAGCGCGCCGAACGAGCCGAGGCCGTTGACGAAGCCGGTCGCGGTGGCCGCGGCGGCCGGCCCGCCCGCGTTCTGCGCTGCGGCGCCGGACAGGAGCGATTCGGGCCCGACGAGCAGGGCACCCACGAGCGCGAGCATGAGCACCTCGCCGAGCGCGCCTTCGAGCCCGAGCGCGCGGTGCGCGCCGAGCACGGGGACGAGCAGCGCCACGGAGAGCGCCGAGAGGGCCGCGTGGCTCAGGGGAGCGCGGTCGGCGAGGCGTCCGATGACGATCACGCCGACCACGGCGCCGGCGTCGAACGCGACCGAGACGTTGGCGGCCTTGCCCGTGGAATACCCGTGGGCCGTCGCGAGATAATACGGCAGCCAGAAGAGCAGCGCGTAGCGCACGAGCTTGATGAAGAAGTAGCTCGCGCCGAACGACCAGAGCACGCGGCTTCGGAGCACGTCGAGCTGCGCGCTCCACCTGCCGCCCGGGCTCCCCTGCCCCGCCGCAGCGGGGTCGCCGGCCGTGGCGGCGAGGGTGCCCTCGCGCGGAGCGAGGTCCAGGCCCGGCGGTGCGGGCAGGGCCGTGAGCACGACGACCCCGACCGCGAAGAGCGCGGCCGCCGGCAAGAGCATCGCGGAGCGCCAACCTAAGCGCACCGCGAGCTGGCCGGCGAGCACGGTCGCGACCAGGCCGCCCAGCTGGTAGCAGGTGGACCAGAGGCCCATCACCGTCCCGCGGTTCTCGCGGCTCGTCCACTCCGCGACGACGCGCGTGTTGCCCGGCCAGCCCGTCGCCTGAGCGAGCCCGTTCAAGAGGAACCACGCGCCGAAGGCGAGCGCGCCGCTCGAGAGCCCGAACCCCACGCAAGCGAGCGACGAGAGCAGCATCCCGTACCCGACGAGGCGTCGAGCACCGAAGCGATCGCCGAGCAGGCCGCTCGCGAACTGGC
>Ga0315912_10004235_pt1 | contig 13682 bp, 16 predicted proteins | sample VfabasoilMG_FD_204469 | JGI IMG/M metagenome (GOLD analysis project Ga0315912, IMG submission 204469) | Garden soil microbial communities collected in Santa Monica, California, United States - V. faba soil | ecosystem: Environmental > Terrestrial > Soil > Garden | place: USA: California... | reverse complement strand
TCACCCGTTAGTTTGTCAACAGCCTGCTAGTAGAATTAACAGGCCGTTATCTGAACCCTTACCCATTTCCGCTCACCTCCTTGCCCTCTCTTTGGGACATACCGAGTTAATTTGGATTCAGTGAAGCCGGGAAGGAAGGCTGCGTGAAGGACCGGGGCTGAAGACTGCCATGACAGCTGGCTAGGCAGCGGGCCCTTCACCAAGTCCATCCAGTCCAGCGGTTCGATGGCTTTTCAATAATACCGGGGCAGACACAGCCAGGGGGCATCAGATGCGGGAGACAGAACGGCCCGTCCCAGCTAAGAAACGGGCCGCTCACATCGGCATCGCGATGCCGGGATGGGATGACCGCTGTTACGCCACTTTCACTTCGATGGTTCTCGGTTTGGTCTTCTCTGATTTCGGCAGATGAAGATGTAGTACACCGTCCTTGAACTCAGCCTTCACCTTCGTGTCATCGACCACATCGGAAAGAGTGAAGCTTCGGACAAACTGCCCATATGACCGCTCTACCCGATGAATCTTATGATCTTCTTGCTCCGGTTCCAGCCTCCGTTCGCCTTGCAGGGTGAGAACGCCATTCTCCAAAATCACCTTTACATCATTCTTCTTGACCTCAGGGAGTTCTGCCGCAATGTGAAACGCTTCATCGGTTTCGCTGATATCCACGGGTGGGGTCCAATCCGCGACGGTCATCATCTCCCTCCCGTTTGATTCGCGGACATTCTGGCGAGGAAAGACACGGTTAAGTCGATCGGATATCTCCTCTAACTCACGCAACGGGTTCCAACGTGCCAGCTTCATAGAGAGCCTCCTTTCCGACGTTTTAGGTTTCTCGCAGACGCCTCTCCCCCCTGCACATGAACCGTGAGTGATCCTTCTCCGTTAGGTCAGCGACTCATGTGCTCATGACATAGCGAGCCAACGGCGTACGTGGCCCATTGAGAAATAATTCCTGTTTCATTGTGGTCAAGAGCCTGAACTCTGTGGACCCTGCGGCTTGAGGTTCAGAAAGGGGCTTGACTTGTTTGCACGAAGAATTATTCGTACTCCCGCAGGCGGAATCGTCATACGCCCATTGGACAATGGAACCGTACGGCGGCTTGTCCGTCTATAGAACTCAACCCAAACCCTTAACCCAAGGAGGGACACATGAGAGTTACAGCTGTTTTGTGCGCGCTGTCCCTTGTGATCGGCGGGATAGCGCTGATGCCATCATCATTAGAAGCAGCGGGCTGGATCTCCGGCGCTGACGCCTACGCGGCGTCGTGGGTCAAGGACATTGAGCAGGAACTTCTCAAGAAGGATTACCGGAATGTGTATGCCAGCGATCCGCGGACTCCCCAGGCATCCGTGCTTCGACAGTTGGATGAGGCAGCCAGGGCTCAAGAGGCCGGAGATAGTGTGTTGGCACAACAACTCCTGCGTAACGCATTGAACGTGTTCGAGGAAGGAGTGCGAAAGCACTATTACTCAGAGTCAGATGTCGAACCGATCATCACCTTTATCCGTCAGCATGTGCCGATCAAGATCGGTTAACAGAAGTCTCGAAGACCATACTACTCGCAACACGGCCCCCCCCTCAGAGCATTCGAGGGGGAGGGACGATATTCCGGAATGTGACCGCTGTGGAGAATTCACCATCGAGGGATCCTTCTCCCGCGGAACCGCCGCAACCGGAGGGTGGGAAAATGACGGGTGCTTCACTGTGGACATATGACGGATTCACTCATTCGGCGGGACAAGGACGCTCAACCCTGGCGTAGAGGCCTACGAGTTCCAGGACAGAGAGTCGACCGGCTCTGACCGCCGCTGAGGCAGTGACGCAGAGCAGGCTAAACGTGCGGAGGACCTAGCATCGCATCACTTCGTACAGGTGTGGCATGAACCAATCTTCTCAATTGATCCGATCGCGTTTCAAGTTTCCGTTCGTATGCGGATTGCTCCTGTTCGTCGTAGGTCTGGTCACCTGTTCGCCGCCATCTGACGTCACGGTCCAGGAAACGATGGCGGCGTCCGTACAACAGGGCCCTCAACCGGCGGGAGACATGAGCTTCTCCGCACAACCGTTCGTCGCCGTAGCCAGGCAGGCGAAAGCTGCCGTCATCAATATTTCCTCCGTCAAGAAGAGCGCGCGTCGTGGCGAACAAGGTCCACTCCCCTTTTTCGATGACCCGTTCTTCCGCCGTTTCTTCGGCGAAGAATTTCAAGGTCAGGTCCCGACTCCCCGCGAACAACGGGAACAAGGCCTGGGTTCCGGAGTCATTGTCACCACCGATGGTTACATTGTCACAAATAACCATGTGGTCGAAGGCGCCGACGAATTGACGGTCTCCTTGCCTGACAAGCGCACGTTCAAAGCCAAGATTATCGGCACAGATCCCAAGACCGATGTGGCAGTGATCAAGATCGACGCGTCGAACCTCTCCGTACTGCCCTGGGGCGACGCGAGACAACTAGAGGTCGGAGAAATGGTCCTCGCCATAGGTAACCCGTTCGGGCTGAGCCAGACAGTGACAATGGGCATCATCAGCGCGGTCGGCCGGGCGAATATGGGGATCGTGGACTACGAAGACTTTATCCAAACTGATGCGGCCATCAACCCGGGCAACTCCGGCGGCGCGCTCGTCAATCTCAGAGGTGAGCTGATCGGCATCAATACGGCAATTTTTACGCAAAGCGGCGGGTACATGGGCATCGGATTCGCCATTCCGAGCAACATGGCCAAGAGCGTCATGGAGAGCTTGATCAAGCACGGAAAAGTCGTGAGGGGGTGGATCGGCGTCTCTATCCAAGAGATCACCCAAGATCTCGCCAAAGAGTTCGGAACCCCGGATACCCAGGGCGCGCTGGTCGCTGACGTAATGGATGATAGCCCTGCCTCGAAAGCCAAACTTTCTCGAGGCGATATTGTCACAGCCTTCAATGGAACAACGCTCCGTGATCCGGCTCAACTACGCGCATTGGTAGCTGAGACTGCACCGGGTACGACGGTGACGCTGTCGATTCTCCGAGACAAGAAGCCCCATGACGTCACCGTGACCATCGGCGAGCTCCCCAAGGACCTCGCGAAAATCAGTCGTCGAGATAATGGGAGCAGCAAGGGCAACCATGCCCTCACGGGTATCACAGTCGAGAATGTGAACAATCAATCGGAACGATTTGGGCGCTCGAAGGCGCGTTCAGGCGTTGTCGTGACGGATATTGAAGCAGACAGTCACGCTGAGCGGGCGGGATTGCGAACAGGCGACGTCATCCACGAGATCAACCGCAAACCGGTGAAAGATGTCCGTGATTTTGAGCGGATCACGAACCAGCTGAGTCCAAATTCTCCTGTTCTGCTCTTACTCAGCCGCGGCAATGCCACCATCTTTCTCTCGGTCAATGCAGAGCATTAACAACGCGAACGATTGGTTTTGCCGTCTCAACCACCATGTGGAGGTAGCGGGCGGTGTGTTGCAAAGAGAAAGCCGGACGCTGTTGCAGAATTTCTTCCGGCCGAAACGGCAGGGAACGGCGTCGAAGCACGACCATCGCGCATAGCTTGTCCAGCGCTCAGGAAGGCGGCCTTGCTGTTGAAAGATGCAAGTGCTATATCATCTCCAATGTCGTTACGAGGAGAGTTGATCCGACCGGCAGGAGGTTGGTTACCTATCCGGAAACTCCCTACACCCGCGGCTTTCCTTTTCGTCGTTGCTTTGTCGGCAATGGTGTCTCCTCCTGGCGCGTCGGCCATCGAGGCGGTTCCTGTTTTTTTCCCCCTTCGCCCGTTCAGTTTCGACGTGTCGTTCAATCAGCGCTCATTTGGCCCGCAGTTGAGGGTTATTGCCGCCCAAGCCGGCTTCACCGCCCTTCGCTACGGACCTCTTGAGGTGAGAACCGTCTACCAATACTATAGCAACCACACTCCGATCTCCAAGACCGACCAGAATTCGCTGTACCTGAACCCCCGTTGGAATAATTTCATTGATGTATTGGATTTCCCCAGACACAAACCAATGAATCGAATTATTCGGCATCTCCTTTTTGGGCCGCTGGAAGACAGGGCGGTTCCGTATGTGGGCGCGCTGCTTGGGGGAACGCTACCCGGCCGGGATGCCCTTTCTCCGGGATATCTGTATGGAGGCCAGGTCGGGGTCCGGTTTCCCGTTGCGCAGGGAGTGTCCGTGGATATGGGATTCCAGTATTCGCGGTTTGAAATTGACTTCAAAAGCAAGTCCGATTTAACGGACCAATGGCTCTTTACCATTGGCATTCGACTCTGAACAAGATGACCATTGAGGGATCCTCCAGCGGGATGCGAGACATTCGTGGTCATATACCCCAGGGCCGAGAGAGATCGGGCGTCCGCGGCGCCATCCTGTTTCTCTTGATACTCGGCGTTCTGCTGCCGGGATGCGGGCTGGTCTTCGACGCAGTCGAATTGATCCACCCCTTGACCCGCGATGAACTATCGACCATTTGCGCCCACAGGCAGATTCGTGTCGGCATTTCCGTCGAACCGTTCCGTCCCTTTGTATTTCCGGCCGTCTATACCGACGAAGGCGTTCGGGTGACCGGCCTCGATGTCGAGCTGATCCGCGAGGTGGCCGACGCGCTGACCGTCCATTGCGGCGGACAGCAACCCATCGTACCCACGTTGCATGTGACCAGATTCCGTGATCTCTTCATCGAACTGAATGAAGGGCATTTCGATCTTTTCGTCTCATCGTTCAGCGGGAACGTTCCCGGCGGAACCCCCTCAGGCCTCTGGTCCTCCATTCCGTATTTTCATGGCGGAGGGGTGAGCGCCATGACTCGGAGTCCGGAGATAGCCGAGAAAATTCGAACCCACTTTCGCAAACAGGCCGGACACGTCGATACGCTGGCGGCGATTCGAGAGAGCCTGTCCGGTTTGACAGTCGCCGTGCAAAATCGAAGAACCGCTCATCTCTATGCAGAAGCCAATCTCCGGGATATCCGGTTGTTGGTGTGTGATTCACTCCCCGCCGCGGTGGCGACGAAGGACCCGCACATCGACGTAATCTTGACCGATTACCCTATCCTCCAATATGTGACCAAGCAGGTCTGGCCTGACTGGCACCTTCTTGAACGGCCTGACGGATCACCCTTGATTCTCTCCCAGGAATCATTTTCCATCGTCACCGGCGAAGAGAAACGGCGGCTGCAGTGGTTCCTCAACAATTTCTTGTATCGTTTGGAAGAATCGGGACGGTTGACGCAGATGCGACGGCGCTGGCTCGAAGAGACTTATGCGCCGACCAGGCGGGCGGCCGCAGAAGGCCTGCCCCTCGAAGTCTCGAAAGTGCCCGACCATTATGACCAAGGCCAGTGCCGGGTGGCGGGCGGAAAATGATCGCAATGGAGCGCCCATGAAACCTCACACCTGCCTGCGCATCGTCCTCATCCTGGCGTCCATGCTTCTGTGGTGGAATCTCAGCTGGGCACAAACGCACCGCGCGGAACGGGAACACACCGCTCAGTATCTGGCCACCCTTCTCAATGTGGGTCGTCTCGTCGTCGAGCGCAATCAACCACTGATCAATGATCCCCAGAAGGGCGACAAGGGGTTTACGCCTGAGACCTTTGAGCACCAGGTTGTCGAGGAGTTTCTCCGCCAAACGACGATCCATCTGAACCACCTCCCCTCTGATCTTCCCTCTCTGGCAAAAACACAATTGCCGCTTTTGCTCCAATCGAGCAAGGAAGTCGTCGCCGAGGCGCAATTCGTGATCAATCAACGCGGCATTGGATATAAGAACTTTATCCCGGCCACATTCGGCAGCCAGGCCGCGCGAAAGTTCTCCAACCGTTCTCACGTCAAGATCAAGCAAACCGCGCTCAATCCAAGAAACTTGAAGAACACGCCGGATGCCTACGAAGAACAGATACTGAAACGGCTTGCCACGCAACCGGTCTCGCACGCTCCCGTCACCGAGTGGATCGACGACGGAAAGCTCTTGAGAACCTTGACCCCGATCTATTACTCGCAGGATTGCCTGGTCTGTCACGGCGACCCCAAAGGAATGTTGGATATCTCCGGCTATCTTCGGGAAGGCGCCCGGGATGGCGATCTTGCCGGTGCGATCAGCATTCAGATTCCGCTGAACAACCCGTAGCCACCAGACCCGTCGAATGGCGAGATCCGAAACGCCGTCAAAATCTGTCTGACGTACAGGAAACAAGGCGTCATCACGCCCAACCACCGGCGGCTATACCGGCGGTTCCCTCCTCACCACCCTCGTCCTGCTCGACAAACTCTCCTTGGTGGCCTGTGATCTGAGCCCGTGAAGCACCGCCGCATGCATATTATATGCGAGCCGTAAAAGTGAGCACTATTGATCAGACTGACAAATCAGGCCCTGGCATAATTTCGCTCAAATTGTATCCGTTTTCCATGAAAGAGTTCTGAACCGGGACACACCCGGCGTAATCCGACGCTGTCACATCTGTACAGTCACGGTTCGCCACGGACAGCGTATGACACATCACACATTGTGAGGCCGACATGCTCGTCTATCTCATCCACGTTCGCGATCCACAGTTCTACGCGCTTCCAGCGAAGACACGCGCCACCAACGGCAATATTCGCGTCATGGGATTCCCCCCCATCGGCATCATGTCGCTGTCGTCCGTCATCAAGCAGGCGGGGCACGAATGCGTGCTGTTCGATCAGGCCAATCCCGACACCCCGAACCAGGTCATCATTGACCGGATCAACCGGGAACAACCGGACCTCGTCGGCCTCAGTTTTCTGAGTACCACCAGCTATCCCTACGCCAAAATACTGGCGCGGGAGATCCGTGCGACCAATCAGAACGTGAAGCTCGCATTCGGCGGTGTATTCGCCAGCCTGAATGCCTCCCTGGTGAAACTGCAATGTCCCGAAGTCGATTTTGTGTGTCGCGGCGACGGGGAGCAGTTATTGCTCGATCTCCTTGCGAATTTCGAGAACCCGGAAGCAGTCGCAAGTCTGACGTGGATGAAGAACGGGCAGGTCGTCCAAAATCCCAACCGCGCAATGGAGCGGCAACTGGATCAGTGGCCCTTCCCGGATCGCGAGAGCCTCAAACTCGACTATGTCGAGTCCATGCCGTTGGACGTGCCGGTGGTGCTCTCAATGGACCGGTTCACCACGATGCAGACCTCCCGGGGCTGTCCCTGGCCCTGCATCTTCTGTGACATCCCGATCTTCAACGAAGGGAAGTGGCGAGCCAGGAGCCCGCAGCATGTGGTCGCGGAGATGAAGCATCTCGAAGAGCTTGGCTATAAATCCGTCGGATTTGTGGACGATCATTTCCTGCTGCAGCCCAAGCGGATCGAGGCGATTTGCAACGGCATCATGGAAGAAAAGCTGACGATCCGATGGGGCATCGAGGGGCGCGTCGATTCGGTCGCCCAGCATCTCTTCCCCGCCATGGCGAAGGCCAACTGCCGCGCCATGATGTTCGGCATCGAGAGCGGCAGCCAGAAGATTCTCGATCGACTGAAGAAGGAACAGACGCTGGACCAGGTCACGACGGCCGTCAAGAACGCGAAGAAAGCCGGCATTGAGATTGTCCACGGATTCTTTACGGTAGGAAATCCCGACGAAACGGTCGAGGACATGGAGGCGACCTTCGACTTCGCGTCGGCGCTCCCGCTCGACACCTTCGGGTTCAACCGGCTCTGTGTCTATCGGGGCACCCCCTTGTGGCAGGAATATGTGAAACGCGGGCTGGTCAACGAATCCACGGATTGGTACAAGTATTTCAAATGTTCGGAGGTGGATCCGACCTGTCTCTCAGGCGAAACGATCAACCTGGTGCGGCAGGCAGGGATTAAGAAGCTCTTTCTCTACAAGCTCCTCCATTACCCCCGCCAGACCTTTCAGCTCCTCCGCCGTTTCTTGCGGCATATGCCGTTGCGAGATGTCGCGTATCTCCTCCTCAAACCGTTCATGGGCCAGCAGAAAGGCGCGACCAAAGCCGAAGTGCTCTCGCGTGCAGTCGAGCACGCGGATATGAAAGATGCGGCGGCGCAGCTGACCCAGGTGGCGGACGACATGCTTCACGATGTGTTTGAAGCCTCGCGTCTCGAACGCTTGCGGATTCAGCAAGCCGCGGAAGAGTCACGCGAACTCCCCATGGTTCAGCCCAGGTAGGATTTAGCCCGCATCCTGCCGAAGGACAGGGACCGCAGCTGTATCAGGCCGATCGTGTGCACTCTTCGATGAAGAGTCTCTTTGCGGGGGAGTATGCATGGAGGCATCCCGAGGAACCATGCGCGCCAGGGCCAATTTTTCAAGAGGCCCTGGCGGCTTGAAACCGGCTGGTTCGAGTACTACTGCACGTCGACGGTAATGGTCTGGCTGGCAGCGAGGAGGGCGTGATCCTTCGTGGCGCCCGTCACGGTGATCTGGTGCGGCCCTCTACTCAGCCCCTTTAACGTTCCGCTAAAACCCTTCTGATACTCATTGTCCACGAACACGTGGGCATGGGCAGCTTGCGAGCCCTTGGTCAACTCGTATTTCAACTCAAAACTGTCACTGACCTTGTCCCCGGCCTTGGGAGACGTAATCATGATCTTCGATCCATCCTCTATTGGTTTATCGGCTGCAAAGACTGGTGCTCCGCTCAGATAGCCGGTTAATGCAATTCCTAATCCCATGAACACGATACGTCTCATCACATGCATCAGAACCCCCATGTTTTAAATTGTTTAATGACTCTTTCACTCTAACACCCCCTATGGGATAAGTGTTGACCTCATTTCAGAGATTCGGAAAGAATCGGGGGTCGAGAGTCGTTTCCTTCGTCACAGAGCTTTCTCAGTGCGTAGCGAGCAGATCTCAAAGCCCTTGTCCTGGAATCCGCTTCGATGTAGCCTTCCCCCGGAGCAAAGACCCCATGAAAGACAAGAAACGCCTTCCCATCGACGGTGGGCCCGTCAAGTGGGCCAATCCGTTCGCCGCGCTGAAGCAGGCGCCCCGACCAGCAGCTTCACCCAGAGAGCCTGGCGACGAGAGTGCGTCCATATCCGCCGCACCCAAGAAGGGTCGCGGGCGCGTGGATATCCTTCGCCAGACAGCGCACCGCGGCGGGAAGACTGTCACGGTGGTCACAGGGTTCGTCGGAATTGGTCAGGCGGAGAAAGAACTTCTCGCCAAGCAGATGCAGAAGGTCTGTGGAGCAGGAGGCACGGTCAAAGAGGGCCGGATCGAGATCCAGGGAGATCAGCGTGACGCGATTGCCCGTATTCTCACCGAGGCCGGATTCCGTCCGGTCTTCGCCGGAGGGTAACCCTCTCAGTTCAACAAGCGCTCAGCATCACGACGGCACCATCGTTGACGGCCGGGTGAAAATTTTCTTGACTTTGCCGCCGCAAGATCGTGACAATAGCCTCGAAAGGGAAACTAGGGTTCCGGCTTCCTTGAGGGGAGGTGTCTGGTCCAAGAGTTTCCGGTCTCGCATGACGAGGCTCCACGGAGGGATAAAAGCCCGGGAGATCATGTACGCAGGTACATGGCCCTTTCGGAATTTAACCCGCTCGGCAAGGAGGCTTCGTTATGCATCTCCAGTCCATAACTCCACTCCATAGTTCTCTCCGTACCGGACAGTCAGACCTGCTGCCAAGTCAAAGAGGTCTGCCATGCGCATGACGGATGGTCCGGATACGCCTGCGTCCGTTGCCGCGACGAGTGCTCCCGGAACACTCCACCGCAGCCTCAGCCTCTGGAACAGCCTCACCATCGGCTTCGCGACTGTTTCGCCTGTGGCCGGGCTGTACGCCATCATCGGCGTACAGACGGTCGTCACAGGGGGCGGCTGGTTTTCCGCGCTGGCACTCTGCCTGGCGATGCAAATGCTGGTGGCGACCGTGTATGCGGAGCTATCCTCGCAGATTCCGATTGCGGGAGGCGCGTACAAATGGGCGAGACAGCTCGGAGGCGCCACCACCGGCACCTATGCCGGAGCCATCTACGTCAGCTCCACGATCGCGATGCTCACCACGACCGCCTACACCGGCGGGGTCTGGCTGGCGATTTTCTTCGGATCAGGAGGTGGAACCGGAGTCAGTCTCGTGATCTGGGGCGCGGTCTTCATGCTGGTCTGCACCGTCCTCAACCTGGTCCATGTCACGGTCTTTAAGTTCCTGATCTCCCTGGGTGTCTACGCGGAAATCGTCGGCTCGTTCGGGGTGGCGCTGCTGCTGTTCTTCTTTTTCCGGCAGCATGGATTATCCGAACTGTTCGCGCATCTCGGAACAGGCACAGCTCCAAGCCAGACCGCGGCCTTTCTGGCGGCGCTGGCGATTTCCGGTTGGGCGTTCATCGGCTTCGATGCCTGCTCGACCATCGCCGAAGAAACCCGTGAGCCCAAGCGGATGGTGCCTCGCGCGATCTTTTTATCCCTCTGCATGGTAGGAAGCGTGGTGCTGTTCAACTCTGCCGCGCTCACCCTGAGCTTCAACCCTGACACCTTGCGCCACACGAGCGCGGCCTCCGATCCCGTCACACCCGTGATCGTCGAGAACTTTGGCGCCTGGGCAGAAACCCCTTTTCTGGCGATCGTCATGATCGCGTTCCTGGCCTGCGGGTCGTCGATGGTGCAGTACACCTCCCGCATCGTGTTTTCCATGGCACGTGAAGGCAGCATGCCCGCCGTCCTCAGCCGGGTCACCGCGGCCGGAGCTCCGCACAATGCCGTGCTGTTCACGGTGCTGTTGGCCACGCTTGGATTGCTCTTCGGGCTCAACGATGAAGCGGTCGCCACGGTCCTGGCCTTCGGGACAGGCGGGTTGTACGCCATGTTTGCGATGACTACCGGAGTGGGACTCTACACCCGTCTCACGGGGCGCTGGAATCCCTCATTGGGCGAATTGAAGCTGGGCGCCTGGGGATTACCGATCAATACGGCAGCGTTTCTCTGGTCCGTATTTGAATTCGTCAACATCGCCTGGCCGCGCCCCTATGCTGTGTCGCCCGACGCCCCCTGGTGGCAGTTGTGGGCCGTCCCGCTGGTCCTCGGCAGTATCATGGGGATGACCACCCTGTATGTGCTCTTCGGCAAACCGACAAGGAACAACTTATTGCTACATCCGCGGGAGTCAGAACCGAGTCAAAAATGAACCGTCAGTTTCGCGTCGCAACAGAGAGTGTCACACAGAGTCAGCATCCATTCATCATGTAGAAAGGAGCACCGATGGCGAAGAAGAGGACATATCAAGGCAAGGTTCCCCTGCACGACAAGTACGGGCCGGAGGCAAAGTTCGCAGTCGAAGCGGAGGCGCTGTTGCCCACCACGAAGTATGAAGAAGAAATCGCCCGGGGCCTGAAACTGGGCCTGCAGGGCGCCGATTCCATCAAAGACCGCCGCATTCCCACGTTCAGCCGTGGAGAGCTGCCGCATTTCGCCGGCATCAATACCTTTATCAAAGCTCCGTATGTGGAAGATGTTCACAAGTGCGGCCAGTATGATGTCGCGATTCTTGGCGCGCCGTTCGATGGCGGGACGACCTATCGCGCCGGCACCAGGTTCGGGCCTCAGGGCATTCGCAAGATTTCGGCGTTATACGGAACGTACAGCTTTGAGCTGGGCGTAGATCTGCGGGAATCCATCTCCATCTGCGATCTCGGCGACGTCTTTACGATTCCCGGCAACATCGAAAAGACCTTCGATCAGGTCACCAAGGGCGTCGGGCATGTCTATGCCAGCGGCGCGTTTCCGGTCGTGCTCGGCGGAGACCATTCCCTGGGTTTCGCGACCGTACGGGGCGTGGCGCAGAATATGGGCGGCAAGAAGCTCGGCATCCTGCACTTCGACCGGCATGTGGACACGCAGGAGACCGATCTCGATGAACGCATGCACACCACGCCCTGGTTCCACGCGACGAACATTCCCAACGTACCGGCCAAAAATCTGGTGCAGATCGGCATCGGCGGGTGGCAAGCGCCCAGGCCCGGTGTGAAGTCGGGCCGTGAACGCCAGACCAGCATCATGACCGTGACCGACTGCGTGGAAATGGGCATTGAGAATGCCGCGAAGCAGGCGCTCGAAGTGGCGTTTGATGGTGTGGATGCAGTCTGGTTGAGCTTCGACGTGGATTGCCTGGATGCCGCGTTCGTGCCGGGCACCGGCTGGCCGGAGCCGGGCGGGTTCTTACCGCGTGAAGTGCTGAAGTTCCTCCAGATCATCGCCGACACGAAACCGCTGGCCGGCATGGAGATCGTGGAATGTTCGCCGCCCTACGACGCGGCGGAGATTACCAGTCTCATGGCCACCAGAGTGATCTGCGACGTGCTCGCGTGCCAGGTACGATCCGGCAACCTGCTCAACCGAAAGAAACAGTGAGATCCAGCGGGGATCTCCTGAGTCACAAACACGAAGGCCTTCGGTCAAGAAACCGAAGGCCTTCGTGTAGGCCCCCGGCAATCCCGTCACCTATTCTCGACGCTCGTCTAGGCCTCATTCCGGGCCTCTGGCGCCTCATAACAATGTGATAAAAAACCGCCATCCGATCAGTTCTTGTGATGGATTCCGCCCCCTCTTGACTTCAAGGTCGCTGTAATTATCTTTCTGACCGTTGCTGATACTTAACAGCTGGATTGGTGAAGGCCCAACACTGTTGGAGTAACGGCGGCAGAGATGCCCCGACCCCTGTTTGGCCTGCCCCGATCCACCATTTTAACCCTTAACCCATAACAAGACCTCTCGTAGAGAGGAGGAGGGACCGTTATGAACAGCTATGTACCGGGCGTTCTGTCGTCTATTCGAACCGATGGTTTTGATCACCAAATTGACCGGCTTCTCGACGAAGCCTTGCGTGCCTTTGGCACAACCAACAACAACTGGGCTCCGGCCTGCAATGTCTGGGAAAACGAGAACGGCTTTCACCTCCAGATGGCGCTGCCCGGTTGGGAGCCCAAAGACATCACCTTAGAAGTGACCAACCAGGTGCTCACCGTGAAAGGCGAGCGACCCGTAGAAACTTCAGAATCACAGAAATACCACCTGCGCGAGATCGCCGAAGGGCAGTTCACGAGGCTTTTCCGGCTACCGACCTTCGTTGATCAGAGCAAGGCCTCTGCCACACACAAGCATGGCCTGCTGACCATTTCGTTCCCCAAGCGAGAAGAGGCGAAGCCCCGGCAAATTATGATCGAAGGGTCGTAATCGCTGTCCTGCCGTCCTCTGCATGCCTTGGTGAGAGGGCCTTACCCCCACCACCAGCTGGTGAGGCCCTCTCATCGCCGGGGCATCAAAGGCGAGCGTTGCCGGACCGCTCCGATGGTACTCGTTGAATCGTGCTACGCGTCGGGCCATGACCCAACGCCTCCGCGATCGCTTCCAGGAAGCGATTCTGCGAGTACCGCGCCAGCCCACCAAAGGATCTGAACCCACGCGAGAGAACTAGGTCATGTCCGCATGCTAGTATCAGGCGCAGCAGTAAGGAGATGCGAGACATGGCTGAGGCCATCGTTACGCTGACTGTGCTAGGGATCGTCGTGGCAGTGGCTACCGGTCTGGCTTGCCTGGCAATCTATGTGAATCGGAAATGAGAAAGGCCTTTGGCCGGAAAGCCAAAGGCCTTTTCAATGAACGCTGAACAATCCGTTAGCCGCCGAGCGTATCGAGGGTTTCCTTGAGGCTCTTGCGGATGCAGGTGAAGATCGGCGTGTCCCGCAACGTATAGCGCGAGCC
>Ga0315912_10004234_pt1 | contig 13684 bp, 12 predicted proteins | sample VfabasoilMG_FD_204469 | JGI IMG/M metagenome (GOLD analysis project Ga0315912, IMG submission 204469) | Garden soil microbial communities collected in Santa Monica, California, United States - V. faba soil | ecosystem: Environmental > Terrestrial > Soil > Garden | place: USA: California... | reverse complement strand
ACGGTACCAAGGGCGTGCATGCCATGATGCCTAAAGCCGTATTCAAAAAATGATCTCGCGATGACGGCGCGCATCGACCTGGATTCGGAAGCGCTCGATCTCGGCGGTCTGCCTCGATTTAGGCAAGCAGCCACGCAAGCACGGCGACTACTGTGGCTTGTATCGATCTTCGGTGTCGCTTCGTTGGCGGCCGGGATCGCCGCGTCGATCGTTCCCGATTCGCTATGGCGCTCGCTGTCGCTGAGCGTGGGGTCCGCAGTGATTATCGCCGTTGCTGCATTCTGGTCGGCGCATCGAGTGGCGCGATGGCGCGCACAGACGTTTTCGCCGTCGACGCCGGCTATCGCGGTGGAATCGACGCCACGCTCCGCGGTATCTCGCATCGCTAAATTCGGGTCGAAACTAGCCGCGGCTATTTCCGGTGCATGGCGAGTAATTGCGTCCCGCGTGGGCGCGGATCTCGGTTCGGCGTTGGCGGTGGGTGCGTTGTCCATCATCGCTTTGGCGGCGATTCGTAGCGGGTGGAACTGGGAGCTGGCTCCTGCCGGTCTCGGTGTGCGCGGGCATTTGGCGGGCGCGTGTGTGTTGCTGTTGGCGTTCGGCGTATTGGTGGTCGAGCGTTACTGTGTCGCGCACTCGACCAATGAGTGGCCCGAGGCGTTGCGCATGGCGCAGTTTTTGCGCCTGGTCATTGCGATGTTGCTGGCCGCTGCGTTAGGTCTGCTCTTTAGCTCCGACAAAAACATTTGGCCGGCGCGCTTGATCGTTGCGATGAGTGTGTTGCCCGCTGCGGTTGCGATCGAACTCGCGCTGCGCGCATTACTCGCGTTCTTTAGTCCGCGCAACGATCGCTTGGAACCTACGCTACTGACCGACAGTATGCTGGTGAGCTTGCTGCGCTGGCCGCCGCGTCCGATGCACAATTTGTATGCCGAGTTGTACAACCGATTCGGGATCGATCTGCGACAGAACTGGGCGTTCGGATACATGCGCCGTGCTTCGCTGCCGGTGTTCGGTGCGATTGCGCTCGTGGGCTGGCTGCTGACCGGCGTGCATGAGATCGCGCTGGAAAGTAGGGGTATCTACGAGCGTTTCGGTCGACCGATCGCCGTGTGGCAGCCGGGCCTACATGCCGGTCTACCCTGGCCCATCGGACGTGTGCGCGCCGTCGAACTTGGCGCGGTTCATGAACTTGCTGCGACGTTAACCGGCGACGCGAATACGGCGGCCGCCGTGATTGACGCCGAACCCAGCGGCGCGGAAGATGCACCGCCGGTTAGTGCGAATCGGTTGTGGGATGCATCGCACGTTGCGGAGAAGTCGCAAGTCATCGCCAGCGAGAGCGGCGGCAAACAGAATTTTCAAATCATGAACATGGATGTGCGGTTTATCTACCGCATTGCGCAGGACGACGCTGCGGCGTTGGCGGCCACCTATAACAGCGCCGATCTGCCGGCGCTTATGCGCAGCAGCGCCAATCGCGTGCTGGTGCAGTACTTCGCGTCGCGCACCCTCGATGGTGTGCTCGGCGCGGAGCGCGCGGAGATCGCCAAACAAATCGGCGACGTTGTACAAGCCGATTTGATAAGAATCGACACGGGTGTGGAAATTCTCGCCACGATGGTGGAGTCCATTCATCCTCCGGCCGGCGCCGCCAATGCCTATCACGCAGTGCAGGCCGCACAGATCATCGGGCAAGCCTCCATTGCACGCGAGCGCGGTCGCGCAGCGGAAGAAGTCAACACGGCAAAGACTCGCGCCGCCATGGCGACGGACAAAGCTGCGGCCGCCGCGCGCGAAACCAAGGCGGCGGCGGAGGCGGTGCAGTTGCGCTTCGCCGCCGAGCGCGAAGCGCATAAAGCAGCGGGCAAGGCGTTCGTCACGGAGTTGTATTTGGCACAGCTCAGTCGTGGGTTGGAGAACGCGCAATTGGTTGTGTTGGATCATCGCATCGGCGGCGGCACTGCGCCGACGATCGATTTGCGAAAGTTTTCCGGCGGTGGCGTGGGTCGAAGCGAGTCGATGCCATGAGCAACGCATATTCACGTTCCCTCCCCCCTTGTGGCCGCTTATGTGCGTCCTTGCACTTTGCGGCATTCGTGCATCCTGCACATCGGGGAGGGTTAGGGAGAGGGGTTGCATTTATTGCGCATTGCCGAAGTCTCACCCTCTCCCCAACCCTCTCCCATCAAGGGAGAGGGGGTTATGAAGAGCAGATGCAATGAATAGCGAACATTCTCACGATCATTCGCATGGTCATGCTCACCATGACCACGACCACCACGATCACGGCCATCATCACCATCATGATGTCGATCGAACGGCGCCGTTGCCGCGACGGCGCATGATCGTCGCGGCGAGCATCGTTCTGTTCGCACTGGCGACCGCCAGTTTGATGCAAGTGCGCTCCGGCGAAGCCACCGTCGTCGCCCGCTTCGGCAATCCTGTGCGCGTATTGCTCGACCCCGGCTTGGCTTGGCGCTGGCCTGCGCCGTTCGAAACGGCGGTGCCGGTGGATCTCCGCTTGCGCACGACGTCGAGCGGTTTGCAGGATGTGGGCACGCGCGACGGCTTGCGCATCATCGTGCAAGCGTACATTGCGTGGCAGGTGCAGGGCGATGCGGAAGACGTGCAGCGTTTTATGCGCGCGGTGCAAAATCGTCCCGACGAAGCCGCCAGGCAGATTCGCACGTATCTCGGGTCCGCGCTGGAAACGACGGCCAGCGGCTACGACTTATCCGGCCTGATTAACACCGATGCCAAGCACGTACGCATCGCCGACTTCGAACAGCGCTTGCAGGCGCAATTGTCGGAACCGTTGCTTGCCACCTACGGCGTTCGTGTCGTGCAAGTCGGAATCGAGCGTCTTACGTTGCCGTCCGTAACCCTGTCGGCGACGGTCGATCGCATGCGCGCCGAACGCGAGACCATTGCAACCGAGCGTGCCGCGGTAGGACGCAGACAGGCCGCGGAGATTCGCTCGGCCGCGGAGCGTGAAGCGCGCGTATTACAAGCCGATGCGACAGTGAAGGCCGCCGATATAGAAGCTCAATCGCGTGTGCAGGCCGCGGTCGTTTACGGTCGCGCGTACAACGGGTCGCCGCAGTTGTATAACTTGATGCGCTCGCTCGATACGCTGGGGACCATCGTAAATAAGGACACGAAGCTGATCTTGCGCACGGACGCCGCGCCGTTCCGCGCATTGGTGGAGGGGCCGGCGCAGACGGACGCCGTGAAATGAACGCTGCGACGAGCCGACGCGACGATTCCGGCAGTCCGTGGTTGCAAGCGGGGAGTTTGGCGTTTGTTGCTCTGTACATCGTGACGCTTGTCGTTGCCTTGCGCTGGGGGTTGGCGAACGTACGCGAGGTCACTCCCGATACGCGAGTCGTGGTCTTACGATTCGGCGAGATTCACCGTGTGCAACATTCGGGATTGCTGTTGGCGTGGCCGCAGCCGATCGAGCAGGTGGTGACGGTACCCGCGGCGGAGAGTGTGATCGAGCGTCACGTGCAGGCATTGTTGCGCTCGCAACGCGCACGCAATGCCGACATGGCGGCGGAGAGCGACGATGAAGGTGCGCCGCTCGACGACGCGCTTGCCGGGTCCGGATATTTACTGACCGGCGACGCCGGCATCGTCCAATTGGATGTGCGCGTGTTCTACAAGGTGGTGGATCCGAGCGCCTATGTACTGCAAGCCAATCACGTGATTCCCGCCTTGGATCGAATCGTCACGCGCAATGCCGTGGCAGTGTGCGCGGCTCGCGATCTGGACACCATTCTGGTCGCGCGTCCCGAGTTGGTAAGCGCCGGCATCGACAACAAAGATGCGGAGAGTCGCGAGCGACTACGCGGCGATCTATTGCGCGGGGTCAACCGCGACTTGCTCACGTTGCAGGACCGGCACGCGGCGCTCGGCATCGAGATCGTGCGCGTCGATGTGCAATCGACCTTGCCGGGCGACACGATGAACGCATTCAACGCCGTACTGACGGCAACTCAGCAAGCGGATCGTGCGATTGCCGACGCACGCACCGAGGCGGCGCGCATCGTGCAGGTGGCGACGCAAACGGCCGATCGCACGATGCAAGTAGCGCATGCTCAAGCCACCGAGCGACTGGCGAAAGCGCAAGCCGACACGGCCAGTGTCCTGCAATTGGCGCAGTCGGTACGCAATCGCGTCGAGCCGGGTATTTTGCTGCGCGTGTATCGCGAACGGATGCCGGCCATTTTGGCTAAGGCCGGCTCGGTTACGCTGGTGAATCCGAAGGACGATTCGCGGCTTATCCTGCAGGCGGCGGAGCAATGAGCGCCGCGCATACAACCGATGCGGGCGGTGCGATGTTGACGCCGGACGAACAACGCGAGTCCGCGCGACAAATTACGCTGGCCATGTTCGCACTGGGATTTACCGCGCTCGCTCTGCTGTGGGCATGGCTGGCGCCGCGTCAGAACGGTGTGGTGCAACTGCTGCTGGGTGCGGCGGCGTTGTTGGTTGCGATTCCGGTTCTGCGCGCCGGTTGGTATGCGCTGCGCTACCCGAACTTGCATGGCGTGACGGATCTCTTGATCGCGCTCGCCATGCTCGGCGCCTGGGCGCTGGGCGATCTATTGACCGCCGTACTGTTGCCGGTGGTGATGATCTTCGGGCATGTGCTCGAAGAGCGCAGCGTGGTCGGCTCGCGCGAAGCCATTCGCGCGCTGGCGCGACTCACGCACAGCAAGGCGCGCGTGTTGAGCGCCGACGGCAACGTTACCGAGATCGACAACACCGCGTTGCGTGTGGGCGACATTGTTGAAGTACGTGCCGGCGATCGCATACCGGCCGACGGTGTGGTCATTCAAGGCCGTGCCAGTGTGGATACCGCGCCGATTACCGGCGAGTCGGTGCCGTTGGAAGCGACGAGGGGCACCGAAGTATTCGGCGGCGCCATCAACCTCGACGGGTTGTTGCAGATGGAAGTGAGCCGTGTCGGCGCCGAGTCGACGTTAGGCAAAGTGATTGCGCTGATGCAAACCGCCGAACGATCCAAACCGCCGATCACGCGGTTGTTGGAACGTTACGCGGGTCAATACTTGATACTGGTATTACTCATCGCGGCAGTCACTTGGTTCGTGTCGAACAACGCGCAAGCGATGCTTGCGGTGTTGGTGGCGGCGTGTCCGTGTGCGTTGGCGCTGTCCGCGCCCGCAACGGCGGTCGCCGGTATCGCGGTAGCGGCGCGACACGGCATCTTGATTCGCGGGTCCGCCTTCTTGGAAGAGCTGGCGGACACTACATCGCTCATCGTCGACAAAACCGGCACGCTGACATTCGGCTTGTTGCGCTTGCAGGCCATCCATAGCGAATCCGGCGATGCGGGCAAGGACGAAGACTTCGTCGTCTTGCTCGCTGCGAGTTTAGGGGCGTGCAGCAGTCATCCTGTAAGTCGTGCGTTGGCCGGCGCGATTAAAGCGGCCGAACATTTGCCGGTGAGCGATGTGCACGAACGCCATGGATTGGGCATTGTGGCGCACATCGCGGACGGCGAAGGCGCGTTGGGCCGCGCCGAATTGTTCGCGCAATTGCGGATCGCAACATCGCCTGCACCGTCGCACGACGGTCCCATCGCCGGCGTTGCCTTCAACGGCAAATTTATGGGCTGGTTATTGCTCGCCGATACGATACGCCCCGAGGCGTCCCATGCATTATCCGAGCTACGTGCGTTGGGGTTGGGTCGTCAGTTGTTGCTGACCGGCGATCGCGCCAGCGTCGCGCACGCACTCGCACGCGAGGTGGGTATTCGCGATGTTGTGGCGCACGCGCTGCCGGAAGACAAACTCGGCCGCGTCAAAGCGGAAATCGACAGCGGCTTTCGACCGATGGTCGTGGGCGACGGCATCAACGATTCGCTGGCATTGAAAGCCGGTGTCGTCGGCGTGGCGATGGGTAAAGGCGGCGCCGATATTGCGCTGGCGTCGGCCGACATCGTGCTGATCGGCAGCGACCTACGTCGACTGGGTACCTGCATGCGTCTCAGTCGTCATTGCCGCAGCACGCTGCAAGTCAATGTCGTCATCGGACTCGGCTGGACGTTGGCAGTGGTGGTGCTCGCCGCGTTCGGCTTGCTGGGAGCGGTCGGCGCGTTGATTGCGGCGCTGCTCCACAATCTCAGCACATTGCTGGTGTTGGGGAACGCCGGGCGGCTGCTGCGATTTCAGGAGTTGTTGCCGAAATTGCCGGCGTAACAATGGGCTCGAATGTAGGGATCCAGGCCGACAGATGCTCCATGCTCTGTCGGCATTCCCTACGTCCATGTAGGTCTCATGCTGGAGCCCTAGGTTTTTTTGTTTGCGGCATTCGCTTTGGCGTTCGCCTTCGCATTGGCCTTCGCGATCCTTGCAATCAACGCGTATGGCATCGGCTCGTCGAGCGGAAACTGCAGATTGCCTTTCGGTCCGGCATACCTCGCAGCTGCTTGCTTTAGTTTTGCATCGCGCACCGGCGGATACAGCCCGATGTGTTTCTTGAACGCCCCTATGTATACAACAATACCGTTGAGCCCGAATGCGGGCATGCGGTAGCTGATGATTTCTTCGGCGCGCGGTACGGCTTTGCGGATGGTCGCACGAATCTTTTGCAAAATCGGTTGTACATCGACAGGACAGGCGGCGATGTATTCGTCGATGGTGGCAGGCTTCATGTCATGTCCGGAATTCCCTTGTGGGAGAGGGGCTGTTCGACTTGCGTAATTTGCGACTCGCCGCGCGGAGCAGCGCTCGCGAATACAGTTTGTGAAATCCCAATAGCGCGGTGAAGCCGAATCCCAGCGACGATCGACCGGTGTTGGGGTCGCGAATCGGTACCACCGCCGAGCCGAAATATAAACGTGTGCCGCCGGTGCCGCCCTCCGAAGTCGTCATCAACCACGAACGCGTTCGTCCCATAAAATCGCACATTAACAATTGATTCTCGCCGCGGTCCTCGACGCGCCATGCGGCGAAGGTGTTGAGGGTTCCGTCCGCCAATTGTTCTGCCTGAGCATCGGTCGAGGGTTTGGATACCAAGCACTTGAGAATAAGACGTTCCAACTTGAAGAGCCAAGTCGTATAGAACGCGGTTACAAACTCCCTGTGAACCACCGTGCCGGCGAGTGCCGCCGTGTAGCAATCCGCATAGGCATACCGCTGATAGCGGCGCAGCAACGCGTCGTCGGGTAGCGGGCAGGTTCGGATCGACATGCAAGCCTCCGTTTGCGGGCGCCGGGATACTACGGTCGTCGATGCGGTAAATCTGTAAGGTGTTTCCGAAATTGAATGCCTTTCGGCTTAGTCGCTGTTGCTGCCGCTATCGCTGGCGCCTGCGTCGCCGCCGCCACTCTCTCCGCTGTCGCACGAACCGGCGTAATCGGTATCGGAATGGACGCCGCAATCCGATGCCTGCTGCGAGTGGCTATCGCAATCGGTGGGGTCTCGAGAGTGGCTATCGAGCATCGCGGTATCTTGGGTGGGATGCACAAACGTGTAGTCGGGCTCGCGGCCGTCGATAGGTACGCTGCTTCGTTCAGGCGGCGTGCGTGGGCGAAGTAAGTTCACGCAATACACGGCGAGCAGAACGAAAAACAGAATCGCGGCTATGGTCATCGGTTACTCCTTGCAAATCCATTGCAGAGTTTGCGGCTTTAGTCGCGACAAAAGCCTTCGCCCGTTTGGATGGTTAGGCAATTCTTTTTATCGAGCAGCCATTTCATTCCCGTCGCCTGACCGTCCGTCGCGCGGATCGATTCGATTTTGCCGTTGCGTTCGAATTCGATGCGATCTTGCACGGCTCGACCGAGATACTTTGACGGTCCATCCAGCGATTGAATGGTAATTGCGTAGCCGCCATCGGCTTTGCTTAGCGACAGGAACGTACCTTCCGGGCCATTCCATTGTCCGAGCCAGGCATTCATTGAATCTTGCGCCGACGCTTGAGCGGTTGCCGGAGGTTGCGTCGGCGGCGAAGCGGTCGGTTCGCGCCGCTCGCCGCAGCCGGCAATACACAGCACTGCGGTAATCACTGCAAACTCAGCGGTTGTTGTGAGCGATGTCGGCACTGTTTCCTCGCTTAAGAGCTGGATTGCGCACTATTGGGGCAAACGGTGTCAATAAAAAATTACGCCTCAAAGGGTAGGGCATCGATTCCGGCTTACGTCCAATAGCGCGGTACCTGCATTGAGGCAGGCTTCGACCATTCGGTCCGAATCGCGCAGCCGAGCTGGACGCGACCCACACAAAACCCACAGCGATGCAAGCGAGGTCTATATGTACCTGCGTATCCGTCCGTTCGCCGTTTTGGCGACCGCGCTCCTCAGCCTAACGGCGCGAGCCGAGTTCAAACTCGAAGAAACCACCATCGACAACATTCAGAACGGCATCCGCTCCGGTGAAGTCACGTGTAAGCAAGTCGTCGAAGGCTACATTGCGCGCGCCCGCGCCTACAACGGCGTCTGCACAAAGCTCGTCACGGCCGATGGCGCAAAAGCGCCCAAAGCCACCGGCACGATGCGCGCCGGCTTGCCGTTGAAATTTCCGACTGAGACCGTCGCGATCGACAAGCTCATTCCGGACTTCGACAAGTACAAAGGGTTAAAGCCGGATTTCGGCCGCATGGAGGCGACGATGTCCGATCCTTCCGTGCAACAACAATACGGCATGGTGGCGGGTATTCCGAACGCCAAGCAAGTGAATGCATTGGAGACGATCAACATTCGCGGCGAACGATCGGTGTCTTGCAAAAAAGAATGCGATGCAGCGACCGGTGCGTTGCCTAAACACTGTCCGGCGGCGTGCGATTCGTTTAGAAAGAATCCCGATGCGCTGGAGCGCGCGGCCGAGCTCGATAAGCAATACGGCAAAAATCCCGATACCAAAGCGTTGCCGCTTTACTGCGTGCCGATGTCTTTCAAAGCGGTATATGACGCCAAGGACATGCGGTCCACCGGCGGCGGCGATGTGAAGTACGCGATGGACGCCGCGCCCATCGACTCGACGCTCACCGGCCGCATGCGTGCAGCGGGCGCCATTATTTATGCGCAAGCGCACAACTCCGAATACAACGGCGGCAGCGGCGATCCGGGCGGCGACACAAAAGTCGAGCGACCCAATCTCACCGCCGGCGGTGCGCGCGAAACCTGGGGCGGCACGACGTGCAATCCCTACGATACCGAACGCGAAACCGGCGGATCGAGCGGCGGTTCCGGCGCGTCGGTCGCGGCCAACTTGGTGGTCTGCTCGATTTGCGAAACCACCGGCGGTTCATGCCGCAATCCGGCCAACTTGAACGGCGTCGTCAACTTCGTACCGACCAAAGGCATGATTTCCTACGGCGGCGGCATCGGCGCCAATCCGTATCAAGATCGCCCCGGCATCCTCTGCCGCACGACGAAGGACACGGCCACCGTAATGGATGCATTCCGCGACAGTAAGACCGGCAGTTACTTCGACGCACGCGATCCGTACACGGCCCTGCCGCGAGTCGTCGCTTCGAAAACACCGTATGTCAGCGCCATTACGCCCGCGGGCAAATCCAAGCCGTTGGCCGGCATGCGCATCGGTGTCGTGCGCGAGTTTATGGTGAAGCTCAGTCCCAGCGATGCGAGCGTCAGCGATGGCGTCAACAGCCAGCTCAAAATCTTGAAGGACTTGGGCGCCGAACTGGTGGAATCGGTGGATCCGCAGTATCCGGACGATCCGAGCATTCCCAATATGGCTTTCACGTTCCAAGATGCATTGGCGGAAGTCATTCCCTTCCATATGCCGGAAGTGCTGTCCTGGAAAAACGCCGACGGCAAGCCGGAGTTCGAAGTGCCCGGCCACGACGTCACCAGTCGTCAATATTTAGTCGCTGCGTCGCTGCATAAAGCGCCTTGGCCGGCGAATCTGAACATGCGACGCATCGTCGGCAATCCGCCGACCGGTCCCGAGGTCGTTACCGGCTATCAGTTCAGCTACAACTTCGCGCAGTACTTGATGGCGCGCGGCGACGCCAAAGTCTATGACTGGGCAACGTTGAATGCGAACGCAAAGTATCACACCGATGTGCGCCGTGCGGCGATGAAAAACTGGGAGAACAAGCCCATCGACATCAACACCGACGCAGTGGCGTATACCATGAAGCGTCGCGACGCCGTGCGCATGGCGGTGATGAAAGTATTGGAGCAAAACAAGATCGATGTGTTGGTGAACCCGTCGACCACCAATACCGCCGTGAAGTTAGGCGGTGCGCAGGATCCGAATCGCAGATCGTACGGGCATGGTGCGACGCTCGGTCTTCCCGAAGTCTTCGTGCCGGCGGGATTCAGCACCGAGGTCTACGATGCGCAATTGGTGCTGAGCAAAGACGGTACTAAGTACGATGCGGTCAGCAGCGCCACCCCCACCAAACCCGCGAGCCCATTGCCGTACAACATCGGCTTCTGGGCGGGCATCGGCGAAGAATCGACTATTTTGAAAGTGGCTTCTGCGTATGAAGCGGCGACGCATCATCGCAAAGCGCCGCCGGGTTTCGGTCCGGTGAAGGGTGAGCCGGGTTTGAATATGCAGTAGTGTTTTATATGACCTTGGTCGTAGGGGCGCAGCATGCTGCGCCCCTACCTACGAATTTCGGAGTAATCCCTCGTCCGAAGACGTCGACTAACGCGGATTCGGCGACTCATCGTGCAGCGAATCGATTTCCTTCAGTAATTCCTTCGACAGCGTAACGTCGACGCTTTTCAAATTGCCTTCGAGCTGCGCCGCGTTGCTTGCCGCCATTAACACAGAAGTCGTGAAAGGTTTCTGTCGCACGAACGCCAACGCCATGGTCGACACATCCATGCCGTGACGCTTCGCTAGATCGACATAGTTCGCGGTTACGGCAAGCCGTTTGACGGAAAATCGTGGATCGGGCGGCGTCTTGTGCAATGCGCTTTCGGTCAACAAGCCGCGCGCCAAAGGCGAAAAAGCAATCAGGCCGACTTGCTCGCGCATGGCGATCTCCGCAAGCCCCATTTCAAATTGCCGACTGAGCAAGCTGTAACCGTTTTGGATCGTCGCGATCCGCGGCAGATCGCGCTCTTGAGCAAGCGTTAAGCAACGCATCACGCCCCAAGGCGTCTCATTGCAAACGCCGATGTGCCGTACTTTTCCGGCGGCCACCAGCTCGCCGAGCGCCGCAAGCGTTTCCTCGATCGGCACCACGTCGGGCGGATCCGGAAGGTGAGAGAAACGTGCGCGTCCCGTTGTCGTGATGACGCGATCCGGCCAATGCAGCTGATACAAGTCGATATAGTCGGTGCCCAGGCGACGCAAGCTACCGTCAATGGCCGCAAAGATATTCGCGCGATCGAGTCGTCGATTCGCGCCGCGAATGTGCGTCATGCTGCCGACGGCATTTTCCGGGCCGGTTACTTTCGTCGCGACAATCACGCGATTGCGTATGCTACGCGAGGCGATCCAACGACCGAGCGTTTCTTCCGAACGACCCTGAGTTTCGGCGATCACCGGCGATGGATAGTTTTCCGCGGTATCGAAGAGATTGATACCCGCATCGACAGCCATATCCAACTGTCGAAAGGCGTCGACCTCGGGCGTTTTCGAGCCGAACGTCATCGTGCCAAGACCGACAGCACTCACGCGAATGTCGGTGCGACCGAGTTGTCTTAGTTCCATTGGCTTTACCCCAAATCGAGCGTGGCATGTGAGCCGAGAGCGGAATCCAACGCGTGATTCTTAACCGCGCTCTCGCTGCATGATGAGCAAATCCAGCGAATCCGGCTCGGGAATCCCGAGTAGCGTCAAAGCGGTGTGCGCCTGGCCGCGGTGATGCGTTTGATGATTGAACAGGTGAGCCAGAATCTCTCGGCGGCGCTGTTTCTGCGGCGTTCCGTTCAGAGTTTGGTATTCCAAAGACGCTTCCAGCTGTGCATCCGACAGATCTTGTACGAACTTTATGATCCGCCGATCTTCTTGTTCCCTTGCTGCCGAGAGGGATGGAAGATCGTCAAACACGATTGCGTTCAGCTTGTTCGGATGATCGCCCGTGCCCGTCAGTCGGCGCATCCAAATACGATCGGCGGTCAGGATGTGATTGAGCGTGCCATGCAAACTCTTGAAGTAGACGCCAACGTCGCGTCGATACTGCTCGTTGGGGAGTTGTTTTGCCATTCCGTACAGTCGGGCGTTAGCCCATGCGTTGTACTCGGCCATGGTTGTGAAGTGCGCGTTCATGGGTTTGCCGGTTTGCGAATCGAGCGCGTACAACGTGCGGACTTGATTCGCTGGTTAGCTTTCGATGCTTTCACTATTGAAACGTGCGCCGAGTGAGGGTGCCTCTAGTGACCAAGTGGAGAATACGCAGGCATGAGACTGCGCTACATTCGACCGAACTCAGCCCAACCTACGCTCCAACAAGACCAAATTCTAAACCCTTCGTCGTTCCCAGGTGGGGGTCCGCCAATATCCCGCGTCTCATTGTCAGCCATTCGACAAAACGCAGGCGGCGCTATGCAAACGGGTTCTACCTCCTTACGGGCGGCGATGCAATTGCATCGGCCCGTTCTTGCTTCCACTCTAATCGGCCTGTTGGCGTTTAACACAAACGCCGCCGAGCCAAAGTACGATCACTACGTGCGGCTCACGCCGGAGAACGCGGCGATTGGTAACTACCCGGCGCAGAAGGCGCCCATCCTTACGATCAAGTCCGGGCAAACCGTAAAGATCGACGGCGGCGGCGGAGCAGGTTGGCGCAATCCCGAGATGTCGCCGGATGAGTGGCTGAAGAAAAACAATGTGCCCACTACGTCAAGTAATCCCGCCATTAAAGAGACGATCGCTGTATTGGAAAAGGCAACGCGCTACGCCGACATCAAGAACGGCCACATTTTAATCGGCCCGATCGCCGTCGAAGGCGCGATGCCGGGCGACTCGCTGGAAGTGCGCATTCTCTCCATCGTGCCGCGTATTCCTTACGGCACGACGGGAGCAGGTCCCGGCCGAAGTTTGAAGAACGCCGATGCGCCGAAACCGCCGTCGCACGTCACAACGCTCGACTTGAAACGCAACATCGGTATTTTCGGTTCCGGTGTCGAAGTGCCATTGGGTCCGTTCATGGGTGTGATGGCCGTGCAACCGGCAGCCGAAGAAGGGTTGAACGTGAGCAGCAGTCCGCCGGGTCGGTTTGCCGGTAACTTGGATTGCCGCGAATTAGTGGCCGGTACCACGTTGTATATACCGGTATTCGAGCCGGGCGCGCGTTTCTACACCGGCGATTCGCATGCGGCGCAAGGCGACGGTGAAATTACCGGCACGGCAATCGAAACGGCAAATACCGGCATTTTCCAATTCATTCTGCATAAGGGAAAGACCTTGAAGATGCCGCGCGCGGAAACACCGACGCACTACATCGCGTACGGGCTCGATCCGGATTTGGAAAACGCCATGCAACAGGCGGTCGACGAAACCATCGACTACATCAAAGAGATCAACGGTTGGACCGATACCGCGCGCGCGTACTCGCTCACCAGCATGGGCGTCGATTTTCACGTGACGCAGATCGTCGATCACACCAAAGGCATTCACTCCAAGATTCCGAAGAGCATTTTTAAGGACCTGAAGCAAAAGTACTGGTATCAGGCGGGGATGTGAGGATATGAAAGTGATTTTAGAAAACCCGCTCGCCCTGA
>Ga0315912_10004233_pt1 | contig 13692 bp, 12 predicted proteins | sample VfabasoilMG_FD_204469 | JGI IMG/M metagenome (GOLD analysis project Ga0315912, IMG submission 204469) | Garden soil microbial communities collected in Santa Monica, California, United States - V. faba soil | ecosystem: Environmental > Terrestrial > Soil > Garden | place: USA: California... | reverse complement strand
CGGTCGCCGCGTCTTCGCGCGCCGCGAAGTACTCGACGTGCACCTGTTCGCGCGGCAGCGCGGCACTGGCCTGCTCGAAGGCGTCGAGCATCGGCAGCGGGCCGCAGCAGTAGACATGCGCGCCCGCAGGCAGCCGCGCGACGAGGCCGGGCAGGTCGAGCATGCGCGCACCGCTTTCGCGGTCGAAGGTGAAATGCACCTCGTGGCCGCTGCCGCGCAGCGCCTGCAGCGCGTCCATGAAGGCCGCGTTCTGGCGCGTCCGTGCGGCATAGTGCAGCTGCCAGGGCCGGCCGAGTGCGCACAGCCGGTGGATCATGCTCATCAGCGGCGTGATGCCGATGCCGCCGGCGATCAGCACGGTGTGCGCCGCGCTCTCGTCGAGTGCGAAGTTGTTGCGCGGTGCGCTGATGGCCAGCGTGTCGCCGGCGCGCAGCGCCTCGTGCATGAAGCGCGATCCGCCGCGGCTGGCGGCGTCCTTGTTGACGCCGATCAGGTAGCGGTGCCGCTCGTCGGGCGGGTTCAGCAGCGAGTAGCTGCGCAGCATGCCGTTGGGCAGGTGCAGGTCGATGTGCGCGCCGGCGCTGAACACCGGCAGCTCGCGCCGCGGCGGCATCGGCCGCAACTCGAAGCCGAGGATGCCCTCTGCCTCCCAGGTCACGGTCTTGACGCGCACTTGAATGGTTTCGGATGACGGATTCATGGCCACGCGTCACTCGGGCTTGAAGCCCGAGGCCTTGATGATCGGTTCCCAGGTGGCCAGCTCGGCGCGCTGCAACTGCGCCATCTGCGACGCGTCGCGGTAGTGCGGCGTGACGAACAGGCGCGTCGCCAGGATCTCCCTGACCGCCGGTGTGGCCAGCACCTTCTGCAGTGCCGCCTGCATGCGCTCGATCTCGGCGCGCGGGGTCTTCGCCGGCGCCCACATCGCCGTCCAGCCATCGCCGGAAGCGACCTTGAAACCCTGTTCGGACATCGTCGGGATGTCCGGCATCAGCTCGGAGCGCTTGTCGCTGAAGATGCCGATGACCCGCACCTTGTCGGCGCGGTGGTACTTGAGCATGTCGTCCATCAGTGTCACCGCGGCAGGCACATGACGGCCGACCAGGTCGGTGATCAGCGGCGGCGTGCCCTTGTACGGCGTCACCGCCAGATCGATTCCCGCCGCCTTGGCGAAGGCGAGGCCGAGAAAATGGTTCTGTCCGCCGAGGCCGGGCGTGCCGAAGCTCGCACCAGGGTTGCGCTTGACCCAGGCGACGAACTCGCGCGCGTTGTTCGCACCGGTGTCGAGGCTCACCGCCATGCCCAGCGGGTACGACACCAGCCCCGCCACCGGCGTGAAATCGCGCCACAGGTCCCACTTGAGCTGCGTGCCGAAGACCAGGGTCTGGAAGGTCGGCGTCGCGTTCGGCGCGATCATCCAGGTCAGGCCGTCGGGCTTGGCCGCCATCAATGCGTCGGCCGCGATCCGGCCGCCGACACCGACCCGGCTTTCGATGATCACCGGCTGGCCCAGGACCTCGGGCAAGCGGTCGGCGATGACCCGCGCGATCGCGTCGGTGCCGCCTCCCGGCGGCAGCCCGACCAGGATGCGGATCACCGGCCTGTCGGACTGCGCGCGCAGCAGCGCCGGGCACGCCACGCCGGCACAGGCGGCCAGCAGCAGACTTCGTCGATTCGGTGTCATGCGCACGGCTCCTCGCAGGGACAGCGCTTCAGACCGCTTCGGCCAGCGTGCGCCAATCGGCGCCGGCGGGCAGCACGCCACCCACCGATTGCACCTTCGAGTAGTCGAGCGCGTCGTTGTCGGCCAGATAGGGCACCTTGCCGGCCAGGTGTTCACGCACGGCCTTGAGCAGCAGGTTGCGCACGCGCAGCACGGCGCCGTCCGCCGAGCACAGTTGCTCCTGCGTGCGGTCGTAGATCGGCCCCTGGCTGATGAACATCGCGAAGTCCTCGGTGCCCAGATGCTGCGGGAACCCGGTCTGATGGCCGCGCCGCATCAGCTCGCGGTTCTGGCCCCAGTTGTCGCTCGCATCGCCCGGCGGCAGCGGCGGGAAGTTCCAGACGTCGGGCGAGGCCGACATCACCGTCATGCCCAGATCGCGGTGCGCATTGAAGTGCACGAACCAGGCGCGGTGCGTCACGTCGTCGACCGGCGTCGAGAAGAACACGGTCGTCGGGCCGTTGGCGTCGGGTGGGCAGATCACGCCGTACCAGGGCATCACGAAGTTGTTGACGCGGGCGTAGATCTTGTCGTCGGGCATGGCGCGGATGGCCGCGTAGCGGTAGCCATAGGGCCGGTCCTCGAACTCGAGCTTCGGCGCCAGCGCCTTGGTCATCAGCAGTCGCTGGTTGCCGCCGCCGGCGGTGATCTGCGTCGTCGATTCATGCAGCACGCCGACGTGCGACGAGTCCATCGACGCCTCGACGCCCTGCACCCAGTTCGTAGGCACCTCGACGCTGGTGACCGAGCGTTGCCGCTCGGGCAGCTCGATGAACGGCAGCTCGGGGAACCGCGGCGCCTTGTCACCCTGGCCGAGCCAAGCCCAGACGATGCCGCCGCGATCGACCGCCCGGTAGCGGCTGACCCGCACATGCTTGCAGAACTGCTGCTGGTCGCCAGCGTGGTTCGGCGCCTCGATCACCTCGCCCTTCACGTCGATCTTCCAGCCGTGATAGATGCAGCGCAGGCCGCCGTCCTCGTTGCGCGCCAGCGCGAGCGATGCACGCCGGTGCGGGCAGCGCTCGTCGAGCACGCCGACCTGGCCGTCGGGCGCGCGGAACGCCACGTAGTCGCCGCCGAGCAAGCGCACGCGGTACGGCCGGCCGCCGGCGTCGAGCTTGCTCGACGGGATCGCCGGAATCCAGTAGTGCTGGCGGATCATCTCGCCCATCGGCGCGCCGTTCTCGACGCGGGTGAGCAGTTCGTTGTCTTCCCGTGTCATCGGCATCTCAGCTCTCCTTGTAGGCGGCGAATGCGCGCGTATAGACGCGCCTGCAGTTGCATTCGAAGATGTCGCTGCGCTGCTGGGCGCTCAGCCACTCGATGCTCTCGATCACCGGCTTCATGTCGTCGTAGTCGCGCCCGCTGACCGGGTCGCGCGCGCTGCCGGTGCCGGGCTTCTCGGTGCCGAAAAGCACATTGGAGGAACCGGCGACGCGGATCAGCAGCTCGATCGCTTCCTTGCTGTAGTTGCAGGTATCGAAGTACAGCTTCTTCAGCTGCTCGTCGAAGCTGAGCGCTTCGCCTTTGCGTGCGTTCCACGAGCGAAAGCGCCCCATCTGGTAGGGGATCGCGCCGCCGCCGTGGGCGACGACGATCTTCAGCGCCGGGAAGGCGTCGAAGGTCTTCGCGCCGAGCAGCGAGACGATGGCGATGCTCTCTTCGTTGATGAACTTCAGCGTGTAGCTCTCGCGCGCGCTGCAGCTGCCGGCCGAGTGGATCAGCCCCGGCACGTCGAGTTCGACCATCGCCGCGTACAGCGGGTGCCAGAACGCATCGCCCAGGCCCGGCGGCGTCGGCCCCGCGCCTTCGGTCGGGTCGGGGTTGATCAGGCAGCCGACGAAGCCCAGCTCCTTGACACAACGGCGCAACTCGGGGATGGCGCGCTGCTCGAGCGGCTCGTCCATGTATTGCGGCAGCCCGGCGACACCGCGAAAGCGGTCCGGGAACATCTCGACGAAGCGCGCGATCAGGTCGTTGCAATGACGCGACCACAGCTCAGTCACCTTGCCCGGTTTGACCGAGTGCATCTGCAGGTAGGGCCGCGGCGAGATGAACTGCAGGTCGGTGCTGACCGAGTCCATCGTCCTGACCAGTTCTTCGGCGACCTTGCGCACCGAAGCGTCGGCGATCTTCGGCAGCGTGTGCGGGTTGGCGCGACCGCCGATCAGTTCCGCCATGAAGCGAAAACTCTCTGGTGGCATGACGATGTGGGCGTGTGAATCGATGATCACGGGATCAACCTTTCTGGATCAGGGCCATGCATTCGAGCTGCAGCGCCATGCCGTGTTGCAGCTCGTAGCTGAGGATGTGCCGCGCGGGGCGGTCGTGCCGGTCGGGAAAGCAGCGTTGCCATTCGGCGTTGATCGTCGCGCGCAGGCTGTCGTCCTTGGCGTAGATCGTCAGCTTGACCACATCGGCCAGCGTCGCGCCGCCCGCGGCGAGCAGCTTCTCGAGGTTGGCGAAGGCGTGCATGACCTGCTGCTCGGGATCGGCGGCCAGCCGGCCGGTCGCGGCATCCTTGCCCGCGATGCCCGACGAACACAGCAGCTTGCCGACGCGCGCGCCGAGCGGAATCGGCGCGTTGTGGCCGATGCCCGGGACTTCGATCGAACGGGCCATCAGCCGCCTCCCGCGTCGGTTTCGAAGAAGCTTGCCGGCACCGCCGCCAGGAACTCCGAGAAGCCAGTCGATCCCGCCGGCACGTGCAGCGCCATCGCCTGCGCGGCGAGCGCCTCGTCGCCGGACTGGATCGCACGAACGATCTTCAGGTGATCCTGAAGCGACTTGTTGATCTGCGCCGGATTCTGGAAGTCGCGCGGCCGGTAGCGCTGCACCAGCCGACGCGCGACGCGGATCTGGTCGGACAGATACTCGTTGCGGCTGCCGGCATAGACGGCTTCGTGGAAGATGCTGTTCGCCAGCGCGTACTCGGCAGCGCCGCCGTTGACCGCGGCGTCCTGGCAGCGCGCGAGCGCGTCGTCGAGCCGGCGCCGCAATGGCTCGTCGACACGCCTGGCCGCCAGCTTGGCGCAGGCCGCTTCCAGCTCGCCGATCGCCTCCATGATGGCGCGCAGCTTGCCGATCGACAGCCGCGCGACGCTCACGCCCTGGCGCGGCGCGATGCGCACCAAGTCGAGCGCGGCGAGTTGCTGCAGCGCTTCGCGCACCGGCGTGCGCGAGACCTGGAAGCGCTCGGCCAGCGCGCGCTCGTCGAGCGTGTCGCCGGGGGCGAGCTTGCCGCTTTCGATGTCTTCCTGCAGCGCCGCGCGGATTTCGGCGGCCCGCCCGCCGCGCGGGCGGGCCTCGTCGGCGGCGACCGGGGGGTCCAGCTCGTTCGAGCTGTCGGAGGGATTGTTCGTGTCCATGCTTTTAGTATGCCACATATTACATTTGGCATGCAAGTGATTTTTTGCGGACCAACGAGGTCTGCAGATCGATTTGGCCATTATTCCTATGGTAATGATGAAGATCCGCAGGCCTACTGCCGGCAGATTGCGGATGCCATATTCGTGCTGTGGTGTATTGACAAGCTATTATGGTATGCCACACAATGCCACCAACGTACACGGCATCGCCAACGCCAAGCGCTCGCAATCCCCAACGGAGACCTGATGCAATGACCCCCATCGCCGCACGTCCAGCCGCATCCGTCCAGCCCATCGGCCGGGTGCTGACGCCGCGTTCGATCGCCATCGTCGGCGCCTCGGCCGACCCGCGCTCGTTCGGCGGATTCGTGCTCGGCAACCTCGATCGCTTCGGCTACGAAGGCGCGCTGCACCTGGTCAGTCGCAGCAGCAGCGAGATCAACGGCCGGCTCTGCGTCAAGACGGTCGACGATTTGCCCGAAGGCATCGATCTGGCGGTCCTGGCGATTCCCGAGGCCGGCGTGCTCGACGCCGTGCGTGGCCTGGCCGCGCGGCGCACGCACGCCGCCGTGCTCTTCGCCTCGGGTTACGCCGAGGCGGGCGACGAGGGCCGCGCCAAGCAGCAGGAACTGGCCGCGGCGGCGGCCGACGGCGGCATGCTGCTGGTCGGGCCGAACTGCATGGGCTTCACCAACTTCGCCGCCGGCGTGCCGCTGACCTTCGAGCCGCTGGCGGCGTCGCCGCGCGAGCAGCGCCCCGGCGTGGGCGTGGTCGCGCAGAGCGGCGCGATGGCGGCCAACCTGCGCGACGCCTTCCTCGGCCGCGGGCTGCCCACGACGGCGATCTTCTCGACCGGCAACGAGGTGTCGCTCGGCGTCGAGGACGTGCTCGCGCACTACATCGCCGACCCCCAGACGCGCGTCATCGCCGCCTATGTCGAGCAGATCCGCCGCCCTCGCCTGTTCCTGCGGCTGGCCGCGACGGCGCGTGAGGTCGGCAAACCGATCGTGCTGCTGATGCCCGGCAAGAGCGCGCGCGCCCGCGAGGCCGCGCAGTCGCATACCGGCGCGCTGGCTGGCGACCACGCGACGGCCAGCGCCCTGCTCGGCCGCGAGGCGGTGGTCGTCGTCGATTCGCTCGACGAACTGTTCGACACCGCGGCGATCCTGTTGCGCTTTCCCGCGCCGCCGGCCGGCGGCACGGCGTTCATGACCGGATCGGGTGCGATGAAGAACATCGCCCTCGACTTCTGCGACGAGCTCGGACTGCCGCTGCCCGCGCTTACACCGGCCACGGTCGACAAGCTGACGACCCTGCTGCCCGGCTACGCGGTGGCCGAGAATCCGCTCGACTACACCACCATCGGCGTGCGCCAGCCGGGGTTGATCGGCGAGTTGCTGCTGGCCCTGCTGGCCGACCCGAACATCGGCAGCCTCGTGCTCGCCATCCCGGTCGGCCCGGTCGTCGCGCAGCGCGACAAGGCCGAGCACATCGTGCCGGCGATCGCGCGCGCGACCAAACCCGCGGTGCTGGTGCTGACCGGCGACGCCGGTCCGATCGAGCCCTTCTTCGCCGCGGCGATCTCGGCCAGCGGTGTGCCGCTGTTCCGCTCGCCGGACCGCGCGTTGCGCGCACTGGCCCGCGTCGCCGCCTATGGCGAGGCGCTGCAACGCGCCGCGCGGGTGCGCGGCGCGGCGCCGGCAGCCGTGCCGCTGCCGAGCCTGACCGGCAGCGTCGATGGCGTGCTCGCCGAATACCGCGGCAAGGCCTGGCTCGCCGCCGCCGGACTTTCTGTGCCCAAGGGCGCGCTGGCGAAGAACGCCGACGAAGCGCTGCGCATCGCCGGCAATATCGGCTGGCCGGTGGTCATCAAGGCGCAGGCCAGTGCGCTGCCGCACAAGAGCGATGTCGGTGGCGTCGTCGTCGGCCTGGCCGACGAGGCCGCGCTGCGCGCCGGCTGGAGCCGGCTCGTCGCCAGCGTCGCCTCGCACCGCCCGGAGCTGGTGCTCGACGGCGTGCTGGTCGAGGCCATGGGCCCGCGCGGACTGGAACTCGTCGTCGGCGCGAAGCGCGACGCCGACTGGGGCCCGGTGGTGCTGCTCGGCCTGGGCGGCGTGTGGATCGAGGCCTTGAAGGACGTGCGCCTGATCCCGGCCGACCTGGCCGAGCAGGACATCGTCGTCGAGCTGTCGCGGCTGAAGGCGGCCTCGCTGCTGAAGGGCGCGCGCGGCGCGCCGGCGGTCGACGTGCGCGCGGTGGCGCAGGTGGTCGCGCTGATCGGCGCGCAGATGCGGGCCAACCCGCGCATCGTGGAGATCGACATCAACCCGCTGGTTGCCTACCCCGACCGCGTGCTCGCGCTCGACGCGCTGGTCGTCGTCGAGCACGCCGCATGAAGCTCGCCTTCTCCGACGCCGACGAGGCCTTCCGGCAGGACGTGCGTGCCTTCGTCAAGGCGAAGCTGCCCGCCGACATCAGAAAGAAGGTCGAACTCGGCCTGCGCCTCGAGCATGCCGACTACGTGAGCTGGTTCCGCATCCTCGAGGCGCGCGGCTGGATCACGCCGGGCTGGCCGGTCGAATACGGCGGCCCGGGCTGGACGCATCTGCAGCGCTACATCTTCGATGAGGAGACGTTGCTCGGCAGCGCGCCGCGCATCATCGCCAGCGGCATCCAGATGCTCGGCCCGGTGCTGATCGCCTTCGGCACGCCCGACCAGAAGGCCAGGTACCTGCCCGACATCCGCCACAGCAATACCTGGTGGGCGCAGGGCTTCAGCGAGCCCGGCGCGGGCTCCGATCTGGCCGCGGTGCGCACCAGCGCCGTGCTCGAGCCGGACGGCAAGCACTTCGTCGTCAACGGCCACAAGGTCTGGACCTCGTACGCGCAATGGTGCTCGATGATGTTCGCGCTGGTGCGCACCGATCCGCAGGCCGCCAAGCCGCAGGAGGGCATCTCGTTCCTGCTGATCGACATGGCCTCGCCCGGGCTGACGGTGCGGCCGATCCGCATGCTCGAAGGCGGCACCGACCTGAATGAATGTTTTCTCGACAACGTGCGCGTGCCGGTGGAGAACCTGGTCGGCGAGCTGCACAAGGGCTGGAGCTGCGGCAAGTACCTGCTCGGCCACGAGCGCACCGGCATCGCCGGCATCGGCTCGTGCAAGCAGCAGCTGCTGCGTGCACGCCGCCTCGCCGGCGAACAAGGCTTAAGCGACGACCCGCTGATCGCGGCAAGCCTGGCGCAGTTCGAGGTCGAGCTGATGGCGCTCGAATACACCGCATTGCGCCTGCTCAGCGCCAACCAGCAGAGCAAGGTGCCGGCGGTCGAGGCCTCCCTGCTCAAGGTCCGCGGCACCGAGTTGCGCCAGGCGATCTACGAACTGCTGGTCGATATCGCCGGGCCGCACGCGCTGCCGTTCTCCATCGACGCGCAGTTCCTCGAAGCGCTGGAGGGTGGCCATGAACTCGCCGCGCCCGCGGAGTTGGGCACGCTGGCCGCCAACTGCCTCGACTCGCGCAAGCTGTCGATCTACGGCGGCGCCAACGAAGTGCAGCGCAACCTGATCGCCAAGGCGGTCCTGGCCACCTGACGAGGAACTCTTCACCATGGACTTTTCCCTTGACGACGAGCGCGTCGCACTGCGCGACGCCGTGCAGCGCTTCTGCGACGGCGAGTACCCGGCGCAGCATCGCGGCAATGCTGAAACCGCCGCGCAGTCGCTGCAGCGCTGGGCAGACATGGCGCAACTCGGCCTGCTCGGCCTGCCCTTCGATGCCGAGTTCGGCGGCAGCGGCCAGGGTGCCGTCGAGACGATGCTGGTCGCGCAAGAACTCGGCCGTGCGCTGGCCGGCGGCGCCTGGCTGGCCAGCGTGGTGCTCGCCGGCCCGATGCTCGCCGAAGCCGGCACGCCGGCGCAATGCGCGCAATGGCTGCCCCGGCTCGCCGCCGGCGAACTGCGCATCGCGCTGGCCTGCAGCGAAGCCGGCGCGCGTCACGACGCCGCCGACGTGCAGACGACGGCGCGGCGCGACGGCGGCGGCGGCTGGATCCTCGACGGACACAAGAGCCTGGTGCTGCACGGCGACGGCGCTGCTCTGCTGCTCATCGTCGCGCGCAGCGCGGGGCAACGGCACGAACGCGACGGGCTGACGGTGTTCGCCGTCGACGCCGCGACGGCCGGCCTCGAGCTGCAGGGATTCGACACGCTCGACGGAGGTCGCGCCGCACACCTCGCACTGCGCGGTGTTCGCGTCGCCGCCGATCGGGTGATCGGCCGGGTCGGCGCCGCCTGGCCGCTGATCGACGCGGCACTAGATCGCGCCAATGCCGCGCTGGTCGCCGATGCCGCCGGGGCGATGGAGGCGCTGCTCGATCTGAGCACCGAGCACCTGCGCACACGCCGGCAGTTCGGCGTACCGCTGGCCAGGTTCCAGGTGCTGCAGCATCGTGTCGCCGACATGCTGCTGGCGGTCGAGCAGGCCAAATCGATGGCCTGCGCCGCGGCGATGGCCGTCGACGCGCAGAACCCCGCGCAGCGCACGCGCATCGTCTCGGCCGCCAAGGCGCTGGTCGCACCGCTCGCGCGCCAGGCCGGCCTGACGGCGATGCAGCTGCATGGCGCGATGGGCATGACCGACGAATGCCGCGCCGGCCACTACGCCAAGCGGCTGCTGACTCTCAATACCCTGTTCGGCGACGCCACGTTCCACCTGCGGCGCTTCGCCGCGTCACCACAGACCTGACATCGAACCCCCTGGGAGACTGACATGCTTTTGTGCACGCGCAAGACCTTCTTCGCCCTGGCCGCCGGCCTCGCGCTCGGCGCGCTGAGCCCGGCCCAGGCGCAGGACAAGCCGCCGATTCGCCTCCTGGTCGGCTTCGCCCCGGGTGGATCGACCGACACCGTGGCCCGGGTGATCGCCGACAAGTTGCGCGGCCCGCTGCGCCAGCCGGTGATCGTCGAGAACAAGCCGGGCGCCGGTGGACGCCTCGCGGCGGAGGCGCTGAAGAACGCGCCGCCCGATGGCCTGAGCTACATGATCGCGCCCAACGCCACGGCCGTGTTCCAGCATCTGCTGTACCCGCCGGCGGTGCTGAAGTACGACGTGCTCACCGACCTGGCGCCCGTGGCGATGCTGGTGAGCTATCCGCTGGCGCTGGCCGTGGGCACGAAGTCCGGCGTGAAGACCACTGCCGAATACGTCGCCTGGATCAAGGCCCGCCCGAAGGAAGGCAGCTTCGGCAGCGCCGGCCTGGGCGGCCACACTCACTTCAGCGGTCTGCAGTTCGCCAAGGCCGCCGGCATCGATCTGACCGTCGTGCCCTATCGCGGCAATGGCCCGCTGGCCACTGACCTGCTCGGCGGCCAGGTGCCGGCCGGCATCATGACCGCGGGCGACATCGTGCAGCACCAGCGCAGCGGCCAGGTGCGCGTGCTCGCCACCTTCGGCGCCAAGCGCTCGCCGCTGCTGCCGGAGGTGCCGACCTTGATCGAGCAGGGCTTCAAGGTCGACACGGGCGACGCCTGGACCGGCATGTGGGCGCCGGCGAAGACACCGAAGGAAGAGATCGAACGCATGCAGGCGGCGCTGAAGTTCGTTCTCGAGCTGCCGGAGGTGCGCGACATCCTGATCAACAAGCAGACGCTGCAGCCCGACTTCCAGTCCGGCGCGGCGATGGACAAGACCCTGCGCAAGGAGCTGGCCTACTGGGGGCCGGTGATCAAGGAAACCGGCTTCAAGCCCGAGCAATGAGGTCATTGCCATGAGCCTGAACGGAGCCGCCTACATCGTCGGTGCCTACGAGCACCCGACACGCAAGGCCGATGCGTTGTCGGTGCTGCGCCTGCACGCCGACGTCGCCAAGGGCGCGCTGGCCGACGCCGGCCTCACCAAGGACCACATCGACGGCTACTTCTGCGCCGGCGACGCACCCGGGCTGGGCACGACGACGGTGGCCGAATACCTCGGCCTGAAGCTGCGCCACGTCGACTCCACCGAATGCGGCGGCTCGGCGCCGATCCTGCATGTCGCCCATGCCGCCGCGGCGATTGCCGCCGGTCGCTGCAACGTCGCACTGATCACGTTGGCCGGCAGGCCGCGCGCGGCGATGGCCGAGGCGCTCGCCAAGGCGGCGGCCGACGCCGGCGCGGGCGGCAAGCCGGTGAAGGCGCCGCTGGCGTTGCGGCCTCCCGACCCGGACGCCGCCGAACTGACCTTCGAACTGCCTTACGGACCGGCGACGCAGAACCTGTACGCGATCGTCGCGCGGCGCCATATGCACGAGTTCGGCACGACCAGCGAGCAGCTCGCCTGGATCAAGGTCGCCGCGTCGCACCATGCGCAACACAATCCGCACGCCATGCTGCGCGACGTGGTCACGGTGGCCGACGTGATGAACTCGCCGCTGGTCAGCGACCCGCTGCACCGGCTCGACTGCTGCGTGATGAGCGACGGCGGCGGCGCCCTCATCGTCGCCCGGCCGGAGATCGCAAGGCAGCTGAAGCGCCCGCTGGTCAAGGTGCGCGGCACCGGCGAGGCGCCGAAGCATGCAATGGGTGGCCGGATCGATCTGAGCTTTTCCGCCGCCGCGTGGTCGGGGCCGCGAGCCTTCGCCGAGGCCGGCGTGGCCCCGGCCGACATCCAGTACGCCTCGCTCTACGACAGCTTCACGATCACCGTGCTGATGCAGCTCGAGGACCTGGGCTTTTGCAAGAAGGGCGAAGGCGGCCGTTTCGTCGCCGACGGCGGGCTGATCTCGGGCGTCGGCCGGTTGCCGTTCAACACCGACGGCGGCGGCCTGTGCAGTAACCACCCGGCCAACCGCGGCGGCGTCACCAAGGTGATCGAGGCGGTGCGCCAACTGCGTGGCGAGGCCCACCCGGCCGTGCAGGTCAGGGACTGCAGGCTCGCGCTGGCCAGCGGCATCGGCGGTGCGCTCGCGTCACGCCACACCGCCGGCACCTTGATTCTGGAGAGACTGTGATGTCCGACCGCAAGATCCCCGCCCCGCGCGTGCTGAGCGAATCGCTGGCCTACTGGCAGGCCGCCGACGAGGGCCGGCTGCTGCTGAAGAAATGCCGCGCCTGCGGCGAGCTGCACCACTACCCGCGCGACATCTGCCCGCATTGCCTGAGCGACGACACCGTCTGGGTCGATGCCGCCGGAACCGGCAGCGTCTATTCGTTCAGCACGATGGGCCAGGGCGAGGCCGCGTACACGCTGGCCTTCGTGACGCTCGACGAGGGGGTGACGCTGATGACCAACCTCGTCGACGCCGAAGCGCATGCCTTCGCCATCGGCCAGCGCGTCACGGTGGTGTTCAAGCCCAGCGAAGGCGGGCACGCCGTTGCGATGTTCACGCCGCTCTGATCCAGGAGAACTCGAATGCCGACCGTTCCACGCGCAGGTGCGCTGTCCCGCTTCACCGTCCTCGACGCCACGCGCGTGCGCGCCGGCCCGACCGCAGTGCGGCTGTTCGCCGACATGGGCGCACGCGTCATCAAGCTCGAGATCCCGCCGGGCGCCCCCGGCGGCGACGACATGATCGGCGGGCGCGACCACAACCGCGCCGACTACGAGAACCTGCACCGCAACAAGGAAAGCCTGACGCTCAACATGAAGGCGCCCGAGGGCGTGGCGATCCTCAAGGAACTGGTTGCCAAGGCCGACGTCTTCATCGAGAACTATCGCCCCGACGTCAAGTACCGGCTGGGCATCGGCCCGGACACGCTGCGCGCGATCAACCCGCGTTTGGTGTACGCCAGCATCTCCGGCTTCGGCCAGGACGGACCCTACGCCAACTGGCCGGGTTTCGACTCGATCGCGCAGGGCATGGGCGGGCTGATGAGCGTGACCGGCAAGCCCGAGGACGGGCCGATGCGCGTGGGCATACCGCTGGCCGACCTGTGTGCCGGCCACTTCTGCGCCCAAGGCATCCTGGCCGCGCTGCTCGAGCGCGAGGCGACCGGTGCGGGCCAATGGGTCCAGACCTCGCTGCTGGAGTCGCAGATCGCGATGCTCGACTTCCAGGCCGCGCAATGGCTGATCGACAAGAAGGTGCCCGTCGCCACCGGCAATGAGCATCCGCTGACCGTGCCGACCGGGGTGTTCGCGACCCGCGATGGTTACCTCAACCTGGCCGCGATCGGCCAGTCGATGTGGAAGCGCCTGTGCGAGGCGCTGGGCGTGCCGCAGCTCGTGGACGAGCCGGGCTTCGGCTCCGATCCCGAACGGGTGGCCCATCGAGCGCGCGTCAACGCCGCCATCGGTGCCGCCTTCAAGACGCGCAGCACGGCCGAGTGGACCGAGCGGCTGCTGGCCGCGGGTGTGCCCTGCGGGCCGATCCACCGCATCGACCAGGTGTTTGCCGACCCGCAGGTGCGGCACCTGGGCATCGCGCGGCCCCTGCAGCATCCTGAGCTCGGTGCCATCGAGCTGGTCGGCCAGCCGGTGCGGCTGTCGGGCCACCCGCGCAACGAGCACGACCAGCCGATCCGGCCGGCGCCGCACCAGGGCGACAACACCGATGCCATCCTGGCTGAACTCGGCTACACCGGGCTGCGCGTCGCCGAACTGCGCGCCGCACACGTCGTCTAGA
>Ga0315912_10004232_pt1 | contig 13692 bp, 12 predicted proteins | sample VfabasoilMG_FD_204469 | JGI IMG/M metagenome (GOLD analysis project Ga0315912, IMG submission 204469) | Garden soil microbial communities collected in Santa Monica, California, United States - V. faba soil | ecosystem: Environmental > Terrestrial > Soil > Garden | place: USA: California... | reverse complement strand
CCCGATGTGCGCGTTGATCAGATTGAGCCGAGCACGCACGGCGGCGTTTTGAACCAGCATCAGCTCGAGCGCGGTGGCCATGCCCTGCTCCTCCAGTTGCACGCGCGCCTTGAATGCCGCCACCGCAGCCCGCTCCCCTTGCTCCGCTGTCCCGACGCTGAGGCGCGCCTGAGCCAACCCGTGGTACGCACTCGCGACTTCCAGATAGATCTGCTCTTGCACCTGACGCCGCTGGTGAGACAGCTGGTCGCGCTGCGAGCGCGCCGCCTCTGCCGCCGTGTCGGAGGTGCCCAGATCGGTGACGGACCAGATCATGGAGAGGCCCACGTCCCAGCTCTTTTCCCACTTGTCCTCCTGCGGAAACACGCGTGGGTTGGGATTGGCGTAGGTGAAGTTGCCGACGCCCTCGAGCCGCGGCAAGGCGCGCGTCGCCTCGATGGCGCGCACCTGCTCGGCCGCGTCCCGATGGTGATGCAGCGCCTGCAACTCCAGGCGCTGGCGGTCTGCCTCCTGGTACAGCTCGGCCAGGTTGCGCGGCTCTTCCGCCCCGTCAAAGGCCGCCAGCACGTCCTCCCCCACGCGCAGCGCCTCCCCCGGCTCGGCGTGCAACGCCATGCGCAAGCGCTCTTCGGAGACGATCTGCTGCGTGCCCGACTGGGCCAACACGAGCTCGGCATCCGCCTGAAACGCCAGCGCCTGCTGTAGATCCGCCTCGGCAGCCTGCCCCACGGCTTGCATGGCCTGCACGCGAACCAGCTGCGCCTGCGCCTGCTCGAGCGCTTGCTCCGACACCACCCGTGCCAGCCGCGCCCGCACCCAGTCGTAGTAGTACAGCTTGGCGTTGGCCGCGACGGTCACGCGTGTGGCTTGCTCGGTGAGCGCCGTGGCCTTCTCGTTGGAGCCCGCGCCATTGAGCGCTCTCACCATGCGCAATAGATAGTCCGTGAACGGCACCGTGAGCCGCGCGTTCACCATGTAGGTACTCTCCGGCGCCGGCGGGAAAGCAGGGATCGGGTCCTGCCCGGGGATGACAATGACGGGAGCGTCCACCTGGGACAGGCGCGTCAGCGAACCAGTGAAGGTCAGCTTGGGCACCGCCTCCCAGATCACGCGCTTGCGATCGTTCTTGGCCAGCAGGATCTTCTCGCGATCCACCTCGGCTTGCACGCTGGTCTCCGCTGCCCGCCGCCCGGCGTCGCGAGCCGTGAGGCCCCCGCTCTGACCGAGCTCGGCCGCCAGGCGATCCAGACCACCCCGACTGGTGGCCGCCGATGGCGCCGACGGCGCCGCGCCCTCGGGCGCCGCGGGGGACGCAGCCGGCGCAACGGGCGCAGCGGGTGCCGCTGGCGGGGGCGCAGCGGGTGCCTGCGCAGCAGCGGGCGCTGCCAGGCACAACCAGACCGAGAACCCCGCTACGCAGCCCCGCTTACGCAACGGCGTGCCAGGGCTGTTCTTTTGGGCTCGGACTGGGCCCCCGCTCGCACGATCGAGCGAGCCAGCGGTGCAATACGCTCTGAACAAGATGATGACTCCTTTTGCTTCCCCTGGAAGTACGCGGCGACCGGGGGGTTGGTCGCACGACAACTCCGGCACACGCCAGCTCTCGCGCAGCGCGGCCGTTTGGGCCTACGGCCGCTCCCAGCACCAACCCCACCTGCGCTAGCCCTCAGCCCCCGGACACCGGCGGAATCAAGGCCACGACATCGCCCGGGCCGAGCGGCGCCCCCAGCGAGACGAAGGCCTCGTTCACGGCAAAACGGACGCTGGGCAGGTGAGCCTCGAGCCCCGGATGGCGCCGCGCCAGGTGCTCGGACAGCCCCCTCACGTCGAGCGGCCCTACAGGCAAGCTCACGTGCTCCTCGGAAATCCCGAGCAACTCACGCAGAGCCGCAAAGTACAAGACCACGATTTCCACAGCCGGAGAGCTTTCGAGCGCCAGGCAACCACACAGCTCCTAGCACGGGCCAGACGGGCCCGACACCCCCTGCCCGTCACCCCCTGCCCGTCACCCCCCGCCCGGCGACCCCGCAGCTCATCGCCGCGCGAGACCGGGGGTCATCAGCCAGAGCAACTGCGCCTGGGCAGCCGCCACGACGTCCGTTGGAAAGCGCAGCAAGCAGGCACCTCCCTTTCGCAGCTCCAGGACCGGGCGCGTGTCGCCAGTCAGGCACCAGCTGACCCAACCGCTCAAGTGCGGCTCGTGGCCTACCACGGCCAGCGCGCCCTCGTACCCATGTGCGGAGAGCGCACTGGCGAGCGCGGCCGGCTCCGTCCCAGGCAGCAACGCCTCGCTTTGAACCCAGCCGATGTCAGAGTAGCGCCTGCGCAGCAACTCCGCCGTTTCCGTGGCCCGGAGCCAGGGGCTCGTGAAGATCACGGAAACGTCGGGCACACGCTGCACCAGACCCCGCGCGACCGCTTTCATCCGCGCTCGCCCTTCGCGCGTGAGCGGGCGTTCACTATCGGGCATGCCGATGCGCTCTGCCTCGGCCCGGTCGAGAGCAATCGCGTGACGCACGACGAGCACCTTCATTCTTCACTCCAACCCGCCAGCTGCCGGCGGCGAACCTGAGAGGGTCCGGACGAACCCCGCTCATACCACTGGACGGCGGCGCCAGCAGGCCAATAGCAGCAGCAGCGCCGCCGACAGCGAGCCGCCCACGGCACCGCTACCGGTGAGCAATAGCGCGCAGGCGGAGCTCCCCCGCGAAGCCGGCAACGAGGCATCGGAGCTCGCGGTGGAGACGTCGATGGTCGGCGTGGGAGCAGCGTCTGAGCTCGGGCCAGCAACGTCAGCGCCGTCGAAGCGACCCGGCGTGGGGCAGACATCGGCCACCAGCAGGGGTTCGTTCGGACTCGACTCGTTCCCAGCGAAATCGACCGCGCGCACCTCGAACGTCTTCCCCGGCGCGAGTCGGCTCGCCAGGTGAGGCTGGGTCGTGCCGCAATCCACGAGCAGCTCCGCAGCGGCGGGAGTGCCCCAGAGGCTCTGGACGTATGGTTTCTCGAGGTAACCGTCGACATACACGTTGTAGCGCCATTCCGCCGACTCCTCGACCTCGACGCCGGGCCAGGCCGGGACGTGATTCAGGTCTCCGCAAGGGGTCGCCTCGTACAAATAGTCGCCATAGGCGAGCGCCGGCACCCCCGAATAGATCGGCGCCACCTCGTCGACGTCGCTCGCGGTGGTGAACGTCGTCACCGTGGTCCACTGCCGCTCCTCGCAACCGCAGACCTCGCTCTCGTGAGAGAGCTGTAGCTGCGTCTCGTAGACCGTGTTCGGCAGCAGCAGCTGCGTCGGCCTCGCGACGAGCCAGGTCGACCCCGGGCGGCCGCGAGGAAGCAGCGTGCCCGTGAGTTCGACGACGTCTCCGCCCCGCGGCACGAGCCGGATCTGGGTGATGTCGAACCCGCACTCCAGATCGCGGGAAGACGCCTCGAGCGTCCCCAGGTAGAGCACCCGAATCTCCGTGTTGAGAGGGATGCGATCGTCGGTCGGTGTCACCTCCCACACCTGGCTGCAGGGTGTTGCTTCGCACGCGCGCGCCGTCTCTGCAACCCCGACGGCCCCAACCAAGGTGGCCAGAACCAGACAGGCCGATCGCACGTCGAGCATGAGCCCACCGTAGCAGGAAGCGCGGCCCATTCGGCGGCGGATCGTTCATCGCAGGTGTCGCCGCGCCCGGCGCACCTGGCCACTGAGGCCGGCCGTCGTAACGAACGTATCAGGGTGAAACAGCTCGGCGTCTAGACAGGCGTCGGCGCAGGCCCGAAAGGCAAGCAGCGCGAGCAGCGCGCCTGAAGCGCCCGGCGACGCCCTTGGTTTCAATGCAGTTGACGCGGTCCCGCTGGCTCTGCGTCGGCATCGGGCACGGCCTCCCCTTCGGTGTCCAGCACCTCTCGCCCGTCGACAGGGCCCCTTGCCGTGCGCCGAGTGGGCAAGCCGCGCGTCCACGAGTCGAGGCCGAGCCGCGGTCGTAGGTACTGTGCCACGCGCTGGCGCACCGGCGCGAACAGTAGAGCGAACGCGAGGACATCCGTCAGCACTCCCGGCAGTAAGAATAGCGCAGCGCTGACGAATACGAGCGCGCCTTCCAGCGCGCCGATGGCGGGTGCCTGCCCGGAGCCGAACGCCGCCTGCCACTCGCGAAAGACCTGCCGTCCCTGACGTTTCGCGAGGCTCGCGCCCAGGACGCCGCCGAACATCGTGACACCCAGCATGGGCCACCAGCCGATCTGGTGCACGAGCCACAGAAACAGCCAGAGCTCGGTCGACAGGATCACGATCGTGGCGAGTAACAGCCTGCGCATGTCACGAGTTGAAGCGCGGTTCGGCTCAAATAGCCAGTCACGACACCGGCCGGATGCCACGTGGCGCGTCGCCGGTCAGGCCTCGTCCAGGTCGATGAGCAGCTCGTTGCTTTTCTGGGCCTCGCGCTCGCGTCGACGGTAGAGGTACCGCAGCAGCGCCGCAGCGAGCCGATTTGCCTCATGCCCCTGCGACGTGCGCAGCGGGTCGGCATCGATCGCAGCGTGACCGGTCCAAGACTCTCCGAGGCACCCGAGCAGACCGCCGCAGCGCCCGAGCGCTGGGCGGAGCTCGTCCTCGTGACACCGCACGGGGTCCTGCTCGGCAAGCTGCCGCCCGTCCTGGTGGACGTACCGTGGTGGGCCGAGGTCGCGTCCGTGGTGCGCGGCGTGCGCGAACTGCACGGCGTGGACGTGATCGTGCTGCGTTTGCTGCATGCCGAGCGCGGCGGTCCGCCCGGAGGGCGAGTCACCTATCTGGCCGAGGTGGCAACGCCGGTGGACTGTGAGCGCTGCCCGCTCGCGCTCGACGAGCACCCGCGGCGCAACTCCTATGCGAGACCCGGAGGGCCAGAGCGCGACCTGGCCTGGGCGACGGGCATTCTGGCCGCCCGAGGGCTCGCTGCCGTCGGTCCGGCGGAGCAAATCAAGACCTGGAACCTGTCCAGCCTGTGGCGCCTGCCGCTGCGCGACGGACACGCTTGGCTCAAGGTCGTGCCGTCGTTCTTCGCTCACGAAGGTCCCCTGATCGCTGCGCTCGAACGGCACGGTGGCGTGCCTCGGCTGCTGGGCTGCGAGCGGGGACGGGTCCTGATGGCGGAGAGTCCAGGCAACGACGGTTTTCACGCGATGCTCGCCGAGCGACGCCGCATGATCGAGCTCTTGGTGCGGCTTGTGAGCTCCTGTCGCGCTGAGCTTCCGGCGCTGCTCGAGCTGGGCTTGCCGGACTTTCGCGCGCGCCCGCTGAGCGAAGCGATCGCAAACAGCGTCGAACGCCACGCCAGCGAACTCGACAGACAGGACGCGCGAACGCTGTCCCGATTCGTGGCGGGGCTGGACGCACGTTGGAGGCGCCTGTCCGAGTGCGGGTTGCCGGACGGGCTGGTCCACGGCGACTTTCACTCGGGCAATGTGCGCGTGGCCGGCGAGCGGCTCACCTTGCTCGATTGGGGCGACGCCGGCATCGGTCATCCCTTGCTCGATGAGTCAGCCTTTCTGGAACGCGTCCCGGAGCAACAGCGGTCCGCCTTGCGCGAGCACCTGCAGGCCACGTGGCGGCGTGCCGTGCCCGGTTGCGAGGCGGCCCGGGCTGCGGTCAGCATCGAACCGATCGCCGCCGCGCGCCAGGCCGTGATCTATGACCGATTTCTAGATCAGATCGAGCCTTCCGAGCATCCCTACCACCGTGACGATCCGGTGCGCTGGTTGCGGCGCGCCGCCCGCGCGTGCGAGCGGGGTTGAGCCCCCCCTTCGGCACCCGGCCCCAGAGAGGGGCGAGCGATTGACGGATACGCGCGCGAGAAGCTACGACGGCGTCCGTCTCACCGTGTGCTCCATGCGGTTTGCTGAAATCTGGAGGAACTGACTGACGCGACGCGCCGGAGCGTGGGCGGCTCGGCCGCTCTTTATATCGACCGCGGCCGTCCGTAGACATTTCAGTGATTTCGAGATCGTTCCCCGGCGCTCCCGACCTGTCCCCCGCAGGCCCCCCGAGCGTGCATCTGGACCGGGAGGGGCGCGTGTCGAGCTGGGATACCGCGCTGGAACAGCACTGGGGGCGCCCGGCGGAGCAGGCGCTGGGCCGTAATATCGAGCAACTTCTGGTCGCTCTGGAGCCGACGGCGCTGCCCGTGCTGGACAGCCTGGCGCCCGGAATTCCGTGGTCAGGGCTGGTCGCCCTCGTGCCCACGGACGGTCGCACTCCGCAGACCGCTGAAATCCAGCTGGACCGGACGAACGACTCCCTGGAGCTGCGGCTGTCCCGGCCCCCCGAGGCCGGTGCGGCCGTCCCCGTCTCCGCCGCGGCCAGCCCACAGAAGGCCAGCACGCCCGGGACGGGCCTGGCCCCCGTGCACGACTCGCAGCGCCTGCAGGCGATCCTCGAGTGCATGCCGGGCTTCTGTTACACCGTGAATCGCGACCTGGTGTTCACCTCTTCCGCCGGCAGCGGGCTCGGCAACCTGAACCTGGCGCCCGGGCAGGTCGTGGGCATGCAACTGTTCGACCTCTGGGGTACCCGCGAAGCCACCTACGAGCCGCTGGTTTGCCACCTGAAGGCGCTGGCCGGCATCACGACCACGTATCAAGACTTCTGCCTGGGCCGCTCCCTCGAGTATCAGATCCGGCCCCTGCGCGACCCGGACGGCAGCGTGATCGGCGCCATCGGCGTCGGCTTTGACGTCACCGATCGCGAGCACGCGCGCGAGGAGCGAGCCAAGCTCACCGCCCAGCTGCGGCAGGCCCAGAAGATGGAGGCGATCGGCCGACTCGCGGGCGGTGTGGCCCACGACTTCAACAATCTGCTCACCTGCATCATGGGCAACCTGTCGCTGCTCGAAGGTCGGGTCGCCCGCGAGGCCGAGATGTGCCTGGTCGAGGCCAATGCCGCCGTCGACAGCGCCTCGTCGCTGACGCGGCAGCTGCTCGCGTTCAGCCGAAAACAGGTGATCAGCCCGCGCCCGATCAGCCTCAGCGCCCTGGTGGACCGGCTGTCGAGGATTCTGGAGCGGCTCGCGGGTGCGCGCATCCAGCTGCGCACGGCGTGTCCGCCAGCGCTGTGGAGCGTCAACGCAGATCCGGGGCAGCTCGAGCAGGTACTGGTCAATCTGGTGATGAACGCGCGGGACGCGATCTCCGAGGAGGGGGAGATCGTGATCGAGACGCGCAACGTCTCACTCGGCCCGCCCCAGCCCGAACCGCCGGAGCCCTTGCCGCGGGGCGACTACGTGCAGCTCTCCGTGCGAGATTCCGGGCGTGGCCTGTCGGATGTGGTGCGCGCGCGCTTGTTCGAACCGTTCTTCACCACCAAGGACCTCGGAGCGGGCACGGGCCTCGGCCTGGCCACCGTGTACGGCGCCGTGCAACAGAATGGCGGAGCCATCAGCGTGGATTCAGCGCTCGGTGAGGGCACCACGTTCCGCATCCTGTTGCCTCGCGTCGCCTCGGCATCGACGCTCGAACCGGGTCCTCACAGCTCGGCACCGCCGGTGGCCGTCTCGGGTGGAACGGAGACCATTCTGCTCGTGGAGGACGAGCCCTCCGTGCTGGAGCTGGCGCACTGCACGCTGCAGCAGCTCGGCTACAACGTGTTGCCTTGCGCCGGCCCGGACGAGGCACTGCGCACCTTCGCCGAGTACCAGCACCGCATCCAGCTCCTGGTGACCGACGTGGTCATGCCGCGCATGAACGGCAAGGAGCTGGCGGCGCGCATCAGCGCGCTCTCCCCTGGAGTTTCGGTGCTGTTCAGCTCCGGCTACGGGGAGAACATCATCGCCAAGCAGGGCGTGATCGACGACGGCCTGCACTTCATCGGCAAGCCCTACCGCCCCCGAGAGCTGGCGGCCAAGGTGCGCTTGCTGCTCGACCAGCGCTCGCTCTTGCTCGCTCAGCGCCCGGAGTGAGCTGCGAGCCAGCCCGCCAGGTCGTCGGGGAGCGGCACGTCGAAGCTGAGCGGGGCGCCACTGACCGGATGCGCGAGGCCCAGATGCTTGGCATGCAAGCCGAGCCGCGGTGGGTGCCAGGGCTCCCTCCGGGAATGCTCGATGTCGGCCAGCACGGCGAGCCCGCGGCTCTGCAGGTGGCGCCGGATCTGATGCGTACGGCCGGTCTCCAGCGTGGCCTCGAGGTGGCAGAAGCCCTCGTACTGGGCGAGCAGACGAAAATGCGTGACGGCCGCCTTGCCGCTCAGCGAGAGGCGCACACTGAACTCGGCCTCACCGGCGCTGCCGCTGGCAAAGGCGTCGTAGCGGCGGGTCAGCGCGTGCGTGCGGAATAGCGCGCCGAGCCGCTCGTTGGCGAGCTCGGTCTTGGCGAAGCAGAGCACGCCGCTGGTATGCAGATCGAGCCGCTGTACGACGAAGATGCTCCCCGCGGGCTGCGTCCGAGCGGCGAGCAGGTGCTGCAGGTTGCCGCCGTCTCCCTCCGGGGTTGGCGCGGTGAGCAACCCGGGCGGCTTGTCCACGACGACCAGGTGCTCGTCTTCAAAGCAGACGCGATACGCAGGCAGCTTCGCATCATCCTCCGCGCGCGCGCCACGGCCCACGCGTTTGGTGGCGCGTTCGAACGCGCCGCCGAGATGCACGACGACATGCTGCCCCTCTGCCATGCGACGGCTCGCGACCTTGACCCGGCGCTGGTCCACGAACACGGCTCCCATGTCGAGCGCGACGCGCGCCAGGCTGCGCGACAGTGGCTCCACATAGCGGCCCAGGCATTGATCGAGCCGAAGCCCCGCCGCCTCGGCAGGCACCTGAAACTCGAATTTGGACATGGGGCCCACCATCGCGCGACCCCTCCCCCGGCGTCAATTGCGTCGCGCTTGACGCCCTGCCCGCCCGGACCATGATGCCGCCCGTGTCCCCCAAGCCTACGTTCCCCTGGCGCTCGTTTCCCTGGCCCGATGGAAGGCGCGCCGCCGTTTCACTCACCTACGACGACGCGGTGCAGAGCCAGCGCCGGCATGCAGCCAGCCAGCTGACAGCCCTGCGCCTGCCTGGCACTTTTTTTCTGACCGGCGACTCGCGCGATCTGGCCGAGCATCGCCGCGCCTGGCAAGAGCTGCTCGACGCCGGCCATGAGCTGGCCTCGCATACCATGCATCACCCCTGTGATTGCCGTCACGACTGGGTGCCGCGGGGCTTTACCAGCCAGGACTACGATCTACCGCGCATGCAGGCGGAGCTCCAGCAGACGCTGGCACTGTTGCGGGGGCTCGGGGCGCCGGAGCCGTACACCTTTGCCTATCCCTGCGGCGAGACGCAGGTGGGCGTCCCCGCGCAGAGCTACCGCCCGCTGGTCGAGCAGATGTTCCTGGCCGCGCGCGGAGTCGAGCCGGGCATCGCCGACCCCTGGCAGAGCGAGCTCGGTCTCGTCCCTGCGAACGACGGCGCGCGCGGTGCAGCCGAGCTGATCGAGCTCGTGGAGCGCGCCGAAGACGCCGGCGGCTGGCTCGTGTTCCTGTTTCACGGCGTCGGCGGGGATCATCTGTCGGTCGAGCTCACGGCACATGCCGAGCTGCTCGAGCACCTCGCACGGCGCAGCGATAGCGTCTGGACGGAGCGTTTCGGCACGGTCGCGAGCCACGTGCTGGAACAGCGCAGCTAGCGCCGCCCGCGCGCGCTGTCCAGGTCGCCTCACGGCATGCTAGCGTGACCGCCCATGGACTTTTACTTCGGAAAGAACTCGGGCAACTCGGCGCGTTCGGCATTCGCCCTGTACGAGGCTGGGGTGACGTTCAAGCCTCACCCCCTCGAGGTCCCCCGCGGCGATAGCCGCGCGCCGGGCTATCTCGAGCTGAACCCGCTGGGGAAGGTTCCGGCGCTGGTCGACGACGAGACTGCGCTCTGGGAGTCGAATGCCATCAACTGGTATATCGCAGCAAAGCATCCCGAGGCAGGGCTTCTGCCGGCGACACCCGCCGGCAGCGCAGCCGTCCAGCGCTGGCTGTTCTTCCAGGCCGCGCACGTGTCACCGGCTGCCATCGCCATCAACCGCGAGCTGAGCGCACGGCACCGAAACTTCTGGCGGCTCGTTCCCGACCCCCGCGCGGCGGAACTCGGCAGGCAAGAACTCGCGCGCTACTTGCCGGTCCTGGAGGCGGCGCTCGCCGACAGCGAGTGGCTCGAAGGACAATTTTCGTTGGCGGACATCGCGTACGCGCCCCACCTCGCGTTTCTGGTCGAGGGCGGCTACGATTTCTCGAGCACGCCGCACGTCCGCAGCTGGCTCGAGCGCCTGCTGTCGCGGTCCGCCTGGCAGCAGGCGCGTGCGCTGGTCTTCGACTACTATTGAGTTTCAGTTGCCGGGCTTGACCGCGATAGCCACGATCCGCACGCCCTCCTGGCGGATCCCCTCCGGGGTCCGGAGCGCCTCCAGCTCCCGGAGCAGATCCTGGCGGGCGCGAGCGCGCAATGCCTCCGGCAGGTGGCCAAGGTAGTTGCCGAACGAGCTCGCCTGGGAGAACTCAATCAGCGCGTCGGCCGACGGGTGATGCTGAATGTTGGGCTCGAGCGCGAGGGACTGGGCGTGGAAGCCGGCGTTCTCGAACAACCGCTCGAGCTCCCCTACGCTGACATGATGCCCGAAGGCGCCCTGGATTTCCGGATACTGGCGGTAAGGGTCGCGCGCCAGCACACGCTGCCGGACCACCTGGATGGTGTTCGGATGCTCGCGCGATCCCGTCGTGATGCCCAGCCGTCCGCCGGGCTTCAGCACCCGGTGGAAGTGTCGCAGCGGAGCCAGCTTCTCCGGCAACCAGTGGAACACCGCGTTCAGATAGACGACGTCGAAGCTTTGGTCAGCGAAATCGTCGAGCGCCTCCGCGCTGCCCACTTTAAAGCTCAGGTTGGGGGCGGCCTTGCGTTGCGCGATCTCGATGCGCAGAGGCAAGGGATCGACCCCGACCACTGAACCCTTCGGGCCGACGATGCGCGCCACGTGCTCGGCGAGAAGACCCGTGCCGCTGCCTACGTCGAGCGCGCGCTCGCCCGGGGCGATGGCCAGCTTCTCGACCAGCTTCTTGCCATGGGCAAACTGCCGGTCGAGGCTGACCTGCTCGTAGTGCTGCGCCAGCGCGGGCGTGTCGAGAACTAAACTGAGAGCCATGTTTGTTTCCTGCCGCACTGGGGACTCACGCGCGATATCCCAGTTGCCTCTCAGGCAGCCGTTGCGCGCGTCGCAAGAACTCTACTATAATAGACACTAGGAATATTTCAATGACCCCGCGGCCCGTCGGAGTGCCCCCGAGCTTGCGACCAAGGCCCGTGTCCCGCGGCCTGGGGGGATTGCCGAAGGGCAGACACGGATCTATCTTACGGGACACCCCGAGAGACCCCACCCATGAGTACTACCTCGCGCCTATTCACGCCTTTCGCGCTGTCCGCGCTGCAGCTGCCGCACCGGATCGTGATGGCGCCCATGACGCGCAATCGCGCCGGCGCTGGCAACGTGCCGACCCCGCTCGTCGCCGAGCACTACGCGCAGCGCGCCTCGGCAGCGCTGATCGTCACCGAGGCGACGCAGATCTCCCCGCAGGGCGTTGGCTACCCCGGCACGCCCGGCATCCACAGCGACGAGCAGGTCGAGGGCTGGCGTCGCGTGACGCGCGCCGTGCACCAGCAGGGCGGCCGCATCTTCCTGCAGCTCTGGCACGTGGGGCGCATCTCGCATCCATCGCTGCAGCCCAACGGAGCGCTGCCCGTGGCGCCCTCGGCGATAGCGCCGCAGGGCAACGCGTTGACGCTTCAGGGGCCGCAGCCCTTCGTGACACCGCGCGCGCTGGAGGAGGCGGAGATCGCCGAGATTGTGCGTCAGTACGGGCGAGCCGCGGAGCGCGCGCGCGATGCCAGCTTCGACGGAGTCGAGATCCATGGCGCCAACGGCTACCTGATCGAGCAATTTCTGGCGGGCGGTAGCAACCGGCGCAGCGATCGCTACGGGGGCTCGGTCGAGAACCGGGCGCGCTTTCTGCTCGAGGTCACGGAGGCCGTCAGCCGGGCCTGGGACCCCGCGCGCGTGGGCGTCCGGCTCTCTCCGCGCGGTACCTTCAACGATATTAGCGAAGGCAACCGCGCAGCTATCTTTGGCCATGCCGTGGATGCGCTGAGCGGCTTCGGGCTCGCTTACCTGCACCTGGTCGACCCGATCGGCAAGGGCGCCGCTGACGACTCCGTGCCGCGCCTCGCCCCCGAGCTCCGGCGTCGCTTCTCGGGCCCGCTGATAGTCAACGGCGGCTTCACGCTCGAACGCGCGGCGGCAGCGCTCGATGAGAACGAGGCGGATCTAGTCGCCTTCGGCGTGCCGTTTCTGGCCAACCCGGATCTACCGGCACGCCTGCGGCTGGGCGCCGCGCTGAACACGCCCGTCCGCGCCACCTTCTACGGCGGCGACGCGCGCGGCTACACCGACTATCCAACGCTCGAGCAAGCCAGCGTCCAGGCTCGAGCACAGAAGATCGCCGCGGTCTGATGGGGAGTAATGCAGCCGAGCGAGGCCTTGCGCTCGGAGGGCTATGACTCGCGCGTGGACGGCCGCGCCCGGTTCGTGCCTCACACGGGCTTTGAGCACCCCGGTGCGCCGCCCGGAGCCTTGCCGCGGGAGAGCATCGAGGCACGCGCGCTGGTGGTTTTCGGCGCGGCGCTCTATCCGTAGTTGATGGGAAGCTTACCGCCTGCCGGCACCTGGGTGCCCGTCGATGTACTGGTTCGTCTGATCCTGGCGCTCGGAACGGGGTTGCTCGTCGGGCTGGAGCGGGAGTGGCGCGGCAAGGAAGCCGGCTTGCGGACGTTCGGCCTGGTCTCGGTCCTGGGAGCCCTCGCAGGGTTGCTCGGCCCCTCGTACGCGATCGTGAGCATGTCGCTGGTCGGGGTCCTGATCGTCTTCCTAAACCTGCAGAGCATGCGCTCGGACGCGGGCACGGAGCTGACGACATCGGCCGCACTGCTCGTGGTCTTCCTGACGGGTCTCTTGTGCGGCCTGGGGCACAAGGTCACGCCGGTTGCCGTGGCGGTGGTCACGGCGGGTCTGTTGTCGTGGAAGGAGCGGCTGTCCCAGTTCGGGCACAACCTCACGGCGGCCGAACTTCGCTCCGCCATTTTGCTCGGCATTCTGGCGTTTGCCATCTATCCGGCGCTGCCCGATCATCCCGTTGACCCCTGGGGCCTGATCGTCCCGCGAGACGCCTGGCTCACGGTGCTCCTGATCGCGGGGATCGGTTTTGCCAACTACATCCTCTGGAAGCTATTCGGGACGCGTGGCATCGAGTTTGCCGGATTCCTCGGCGGCCTGGTCAACAGCACGGTCACCGTCACGGAGCTTTCGTCCCGCGCGGCTAGCGTGCCCGGGCTGATCGGCGTCGCCTATCGAGGGATCCTGTTTTCGACCGCGGCCATGGCGTTGCGCAACGCGCTGGTGTTGGGCCTCCTGGAGCGCCGCGCGCTGTTGATCGCCGGTGCGTCCCTCGGCTCCATGCTCGTGGTCAGTGGCGCGCTCGCTTTATTCGCTCGTGGCCCGCTTGTCGGATTCTCCAACGTTGACCCGGCGCGTGGGGCTGGCGACGGCCCTGGTGGTGACCATCGGACTCGGCGGAGCGATTCTCACGGCACGCTGGGCGTGAGCGGAGCGGATCCGAGAACAGGCGTTTATGAGCCCAGCGCGCCAGCTCTGGCT
>Ga0315912_10004231_pt1 | contig 13695 bp, 4 predicted proteins | sample VfabasoilMG_FD_204469 | JGI IMG/M metagenome (GOLD analysis project Ga0315912, IMG submission 204469) | Garden soil microbial communities collected in Santa Monica, California, United States - V. faba soil | ecosystem: Environmental > Terrestrial > Soil > Garden | place: USA: California... | reverse complement strand
GCCCTTCCTGCCTGGGTGAGCGTAGCGCCTGCCGGATCTCGTCTTCCAGCGCCAGCGCGAGCCGCGGGAAAAGTGCGTCGGTCAGCGCGTTTCGATAGGCACGCTGGGCCTGCGCGCCGACCTTGCCGGCCTGCGACAGGCCGGCGTCGGCGACAGGCGCGCCTCCTGCCTGCCGGTCCAGATCACTGCCCGGCAGCGCACGCAGGGCGTTCAGCGCGCGCAGCAGCTGCGCTTCGTCCCCGGACTTCGGCGGGCCAAGCTTCGCCAGTTCCTGCCTGGCCGCGGCAACCCCTGCCCCGGCGGCCGCCACGAAATCTCGGTTGGCGAAGTAACTGGTGGTCCAGAGCAGGGCGAGCGCCGCAGCGAATACTGCAATGGCGCCGTAGGCCAGCGATCGCAGCCAGCGCTCGCGCCGTTCGACGCCTGCGTCCGCACCCGCGAGGCCGGACTCGGCAAAGATCAGCTCGCGCAGCAGCCGCGTCAGGAAGAAACTCTTGCCGGTCCCCGCGGCGGCCGGCGCGCCGGCGCTGCCGCCGCCCGCAGTGCGTTCCAGTCGGAAGCTGCGCGCGAGTGTGCCCAAAACGCGGTCGATCGGACTGCCTTCCTGTGTCCCGCTGGTGAAATACACGCCGCGCAGCATCGCCTCGGGCGCACCCGGCACGCCAATGAACGCCGCGTCGAGGAACTGCTCGAGCAGCGGCCCCAGGCCGCGCAATTGCTGCGGGAAGCGGTAAGCCGCCGCGCGCCGCTGCAGGTCGGGCTCCTCCTGCAGGCGCTCAAGCAGCTCGCCATACAGGCGGCTCTCGATCGCGCGGAATTCCTCGGCGAAGCGCTGCCCTGGGCTGCCCAGCAGGAGGCCGTCGGCCGCGGACTCGAAGGTGGTGCCCCACACCCGCGCGCGCCCGTCGGCATCCAATTCGCCGAACAATTCCATGAAGCCCGCCAGCAGGTCGGCCTTCGTGACCAGCAGGTAAATCGGGAAACGTGTACCAAGGCGCTCGTAGAGTTCGGCGATGCGCGCGCGCACATGCCATGCGTAGCGCTTGCGCTCGTCTTCGCTCCACAGCATCAGGTCGGACACGCTGATGGTCACGAGCGCGCCGTTCAGCGGCCGGCGCGGCCGGAAGCGCTTGATCAGGTCGAGGAAACCGAGCCAGGCCGCCGCGTCAGCTTCCAGGTCGCTCTCCTGCGTCGTATAGCGGCCTGCGGTGTCGAGCAGTACCGCGCTCTCGGTGAACCACCAGTCGCAGTTGCGCGTGCCGCCGACCCCCGCCAGCGCGAGATCGCCGCCCGCCTGTTTGAGCGGAAAGCGCAATCCCGAGTTCACCAGTGCCGTCGTCTTGCCCGAGCCGGGCGCGCCGATGAACACGTACCACGGCAGTTCGCTCACATAGCGCTGCTCGCCGTCGACGCCCTTGAAGCGTGCCGTTTTTAGCGTGGCTGCGGCCTCCTCGAACCGCTGGCGCAGCAACGCGACTTCACGCGCCGCGCGCGCCGCCGAGTCGCCCTCGCCGCCCGCCGCAAGCGCCTCGAGCAGCCGCTCGTTCTCGCGGCGCGCTCGCGCCGCGCGCAGCAGTTCCCAGGCGATCCAGGCCGCGGCCGCACACGCGATCAGGGCGACGCGGCCGCCGGGCGTTTCAAGAGGCCGCCAGCCGCCAAGCACCAGCAGCTCGCCCGTGAACCACGCGACCAGCGCAAAAGCCACGAACGCGAGGCCGCCCAGCAGCCAGCGATTGCCCAACAGGGCGCTCAAGAGCCGCTCCGCAGGATGATTTCCACGCGCCGGTTGCGCGCGCGGTTGGCGGCGGAATCGTTGGCGGCGAGCGGCGCGGAGTCCGCCAGGCCCTCGGCGCGCAGCCGGGCGGTGTCCTTCAAGCTGTCGGCCATCAGCTTCACCACCGAAGCGGCGCGGTCGGTCGACAGCTCCCAGTTCGACGGATAGCGCGCCGTGCGGATCGGCACATCGTCGGTGTGTCCGGTCACCAGGATCGTCCCGGGCACGCGCTCCAGAGCCGCGGCGACGCGCCGTACGACCGGCTCGATACCGGCCTCCAGGCGTGCGCTGCCCGAGGCGAACAACCGGTCGCTGCGAATCACGATCGTGCTCATGTCGGCAGCATCCACGACCGCGACCTCGCCGCGGGCAATTTCAGCCGCGAGCTGGCCGGCGACATCCGGCGCAGCTGCAGGCCGGGCGGCGGTGCGCGCTTGCGGAGGCTCGGGCGCGGCCTTGAGTTGCGCAAGTTCGCGCGCCACTGGGTCCGACAGCTTGCCCAGCGAGAAGCTGTAACCAACGTAGAGCGAAGTCAGCAGCAGTGCTGCAGCCGAGCCCGCGAGCCAGAATCCGATCGCACCCTTGGGGCGCCGCTCCGGAGCTTGCACGCCTCGCCATCGACCGGATAACTCGCCGTCGCTTGGCGGCCGCAGCGCGCGCAACTGGCCGAGCAGCCTGGCGCGGATATCGCCGAGCGCCTGGCGGCCGTCGGCCTGCTGCCGATAGCGGCCCTCGTAACCGAGCGCGAGGCAGACGTAGAAAAATTCCAGCAGATCGCGGTGGGTCGCCGGATCGGCGGCGTATTGCTCGAGCAGCTGGAAAAATTTCTCGCCCTCGTCCGTCGCCCAGGCGGCACCCCAGGGGGTCGATGCCGCTGATTCATGCACCAGGGCCTCCAGGGCGAAGCGCGCGGCGGCAAGCGCCGCTTCGTCCGTCCCGGCGGCGCGCGCGCCGACCTCGAACGCATCGACGCCCTCGCGCAGGCTCGCGCGCAGCCCGTCGGGATCGGGATGCCTCAGCGTATGGCGGATCTGCGCGACTGCCGCGAGCACCGGATTCGCCGCCGCCACGAGCGGGTTGACGCCGCCAAGCTCGCCGATCTCCACCGGCACCGCAACGCTGCCTGCCGCCGGAGCCGCCGGCAAGGCCGGGGCTTCGGCCTCGCGCTTGCGTCCGGGCGTTGGAATCGCGATCGTGGCTTCGGGGTCCGGTTCCACGGCAGCCGGCGTCGTCGCCGACGCGGCATTGTCGTCGGGCCGGGACGCGGGAATCATCACCGTCGCATCGTCGTCCGGGCTTGCCGGCGCCATCATGACCGTGGCGTCGTCATCGGCGGAGGCATTGGCCGCGCCGGAGGGCAGCATGACGGTCGCGTCGGGATCGGCGCCGTCTTTGGAGCGCTCGCTCATTGCATTTCCATGTCAGGACCCGCACCCAGGAAGCAGGGTCCGATTCTACGGCTTAGCGCTTGCCCGCCGTTTCGATCTTCTCGCCAAGCTGGCGCGCGGTTTCGTACCACTGGAGGGATTCGGCGTAGTCGCGCGGCACGCCGGCAACGCCTTTGTCGAAAATCTCGCCCAGCCGCTTGGCGGCCGGTCCGCTGCCTGCCCTTGCCGCGCGCCGGTACACGCGGATCGCTTCCTTGGCGTTGCCGCCATTCTCCATTGCGAGCGCCTGCTGGTAAAGGACGTCAAATTCCGCCTGGGCTTTGGCCGCCGGCGTGGCGGGCGCGGATTCGGATGGTGCAGCCGTGGCCGCAACCGGGGCTGCCGACGCAACCTGAACCGGCGCCTGCGATGGCGCTGACGGCGTTCTGCCGGCCGCAGCGAGCGCCTTGCGCGCAGCTTCCTCATCGGCGAGACGCTCGCGCTCCGACCGCGACAGCGGCCCTGGTTTCTTCACAGCAGGTTCGGGCGCGATCACCGGCGCCTTGGCCACCGGCTCGGGTGCCTTGGCCACCGGATCGGGCGCCTTGGCCACCGGCTCGGGCGCCCTGGTGGCCACGGGGTCCGGTGCCTTCGGCTCGGGCGCCTTGGACGTCGTCTTCGCTTTCTCGGCGGCTTCGGTCGCTTTCTTGCGGGCATCCGCCGCCGCCACTTCACGCTGCTTCACGAGGTCGGCCTGCTTGGTCGCCTCGGCTTCCGCGCGCTTGGCGGCTTCCTGCGCTTCCTTCAACTTCGCCAGGTCGCCGCTCTTGCGCGCCGCGTCTTCCGCCGCGCGCGCTTGCTCGAGCGCCTTCAACGACTCGAGTTGCTTTGCCTGCGCCTGCTGGAGTTCCTGCGATGCCTTGGTGGCTGTTTCCAGCGCGGCCGTCAGCGCCGCCTGCTTTTCGATGCTGCTCTTGTTGAAGTAGTACCAGCCACCGCCACCCACGAGTGCAATAGCGACGACGGCGCCGACCACGATGCCCATCGGCATTTTTGCCTTGGGCGCGTCGGCCAGCTCTTTCTTCAGCTGCGCTTCGCGCTTGGCCGCTTCAGCCTCGCGCTTGGCCGCTTCGGCCTCGCGCTTGGCGCGTTCTTCGGTTTCCTTCTTCAGGCGCGCATCGGTTTCGGCCTTGACGCGCGCGAATTCCTCGGCCTGCTTCTTCGCGCGCGCTTCCGCCTCCGCGCGCGCTTTGGCCGCCAGCACTTCTGCCTCCTGCTTGGCGCGCGCTTCGGTCTCGCGCCGCGCCTTGGCCTCCGCCTCCGCCGCCGCGCGCGCCTCGGCCTCGCGTTTCTGGTATTCGGCTTCCTTTTTCGCCAGCTCGGCCTGCGCCTCCTGCTTGGCCTTCTCGATCGCCTCGAGACGCGCCTTTTCCTCGGCGATCGAACGCGCCTTGGTGTCGGCCTCGCGCTTGGCGTCGGCTTCGGCGCGCGCCTTGGCTTCGGCGATGCGCCGCGCCTCGGCCTCGGCTTCGCGCTTCGCGTACTCGGCTTCCTTGGCGGCCAGCTGCGCTTCCAGCTTGGCCTTTTCATCGGCCAGCTTCTGCTTGACCTCGGCCTCGCGCTTGGCGGCTTCCTCGGCCTCCTTCTTTTCCTGCTCCTTTGCCTTGGCGCCGGTGTCCTCGGGCGCGACGCCGCGCAGCTTGGCGATCTTGCGCTTGGCAAGCGCGGCGTAGATGCCGGTCGGGAACTGCTGGACGTAGAGCTCGAAGTCGTCCGGGTCGTTGCCGTCCTTGATCGCGCGCCAGAACTCCAGCTCGACCTCCTGGCTGCCGGTGGCCGTGGTGCCCTTGGTGCCTTCGCTCTTCACACTCGCCAGCGCGACCGCCGGCTTGGTCAGCGACGACAGGTCCCCCATCGAACCGACGATCGTCTTGTCCGATTCGTCCTCGTCGGATTTGCCTTCGAGCGCGCGCCTGAGCGCCGCGGCGAATTCCTTCGCCGTCTGGTAGCGCCCGTCGGTGGTCTTCGACAGCGCCTTGTTGACGACATTGTCGAACAGCGGCGAGATGGTGTTGTTGAGCGACGAAGGGACCGGCGGATGGTCCTGGATGATCTTCTTCGCGATGGTCCAGGCGCCCGAGCCGGTGAACGGCTTTTCCCCGGTCAGGAACTGGTACAGGATGATTCCGGCCGAGAAGATGTCGCTGCGCCGGTCGACGCTGCCGCCGGTGATCTGCTCGGGCGACATGTAGGCCGGCGTGCCCACCATGGTGCCGGCCTGCGTCTTCTCCGCCGCCGAGCGGTCGTCCGAGACGCGCGCGACGCCGAAGTCGGCCAGCTTGACGCGCGCCTGTCCGTCCAGCATCACGTTCGCGGGCTTGATGTCGCGGTGCACGATGCCGCCTTCGTGCGCGAAATCGAGCGCATCGAGAAGTTCGCACATGATGCGCACCGCTTCCTTCAGTTCGAAGCGCTCGTTGGCGTCGAAGAAGTTCTTGAGCTCCTTGCCCTTGATGAACTCCATGACGATGTACGCGACTTCGGCCTCTTCGCCGAAGTCGTACACCTGCACGATGTGGGGGTGGTTCAGCCGCGCGACGGCCTGGGCCTCGCGCATGAACCGCATCGAGTATTCCTTGGCGGCATCGTCGTCATCCATGTGCCCCTTGAGGATGGTCTTGATGGCCACCTTGCGGTGCAGCTTGGGATCCATGCCCTCATAGACGATCCCCATCGCGCCCTTGCCAAGCACGCTGGTGAGGTCATACCGGCCGAGTTGCTTCAGGTCAGGGGCGGCAGCCATGCGCGCACGCCGGTCCGGGCAGAACCCTCGCCAAGCATCAGATTTTTCGGACGATTTACCACAGCTTTATATTATCTGGGCCCGCCCCCCGCAAGACAAGGGCAGAAGTCGCACCGGCGGCGGCGGCAAGCGCGCAATTCCCCCGGGGATTCAGGCGCTTGCTCACTTGGGAAGGATGCGCTGCGCCTGCTTGTCGATCGGCACGCCCTGCGCGCGCGCCTTCTGGTACCAGATGATCGAGGTCTGCAGGTCGCGCCGCACGGCGCTGTTGCCCCTGTCGTAGATCTGTCCCAGCTTGCGCTGCGCAAGCCCGTAGCCGCCCTCCCCGGCCTCCAGGAACGCCGCCAGTGCGCCCTGGTCGTCGCCCTTGCGTTCCAGGGCCAGTCCGTCCTGGTAGCGCCGCATGGCCTGTTCCTGGCCCTTTGGCGGCAGCATCGGCGCCACGGGCGCAACCGCCTCGGGCCTTGCCACCGCGGCCTGCGGCGCCGGCTTGGCGGCGAGCAACTCGCGCACCTCCCGGTCCGCTTCCGCCTGATCGATGGCGGCGACCGATTCGCGCGCCGGAATCGTGAGGACCGTACCTACTTCGAGCAGGTGGATGTTGCCGCCGGGAAAGGCGCCCTGGTTGGCGCGCCAGATCGCCAGGATCATCTGGTTGCGGCTCAAGTTCTCCGGTTTTGTTTTGCGCGCAATCGCGAACAGCGTGTCGCCGCGGCGTACTTCGTACTTGCTGGCGGCAACCTGGGCCTGCGCCGGCAGCGCCGTTGCCGCGGCGCAGGCCAGCAGCAAGGCCGCCATACCGCGGCGCAGCATCATTCGCAGTAGTACTCGAGGATATCCGTCGCCGTCGTTTTCGATTGACCGAAGGCGATCCAGCCCCGGCCGCGCAGCGTGAATTCCTCCCGGCGCAGCACGATCTCCCGGTCGCCTTCCACCATCACGAAGGTGCCGTTGGCGCTGTGGTCCGCGAGCACGAACTTGTCCAGCCGGCGCTCGATCTTGCCGTGCGAACGCGAAGCCATGCGGTCGGTGATGACCAGGTCGGCGGCGGCATCGCGCCCCATCGAAACCGCGGTGATCTCGTCGGCCAGCACGTGCTCCTTGCCCTGCAGCACCAGGCGCAGCTTGGTCTTCTTGGGCTTGTAGACCGAGCGCGCCGCCGCCATCGTGGTCGCATCCTCGCTCTGCTGCCACATCAGCTCGTAGACCTCCACCTCGGCCGCCTTGCCCTTGATCTGGATCGCGGTGATCTTGCGCGTCGCGGACTTGAGCATCGGCGACATCAGCATCACGGTGTCGCGCGCGGTGATGATCTGGCCCTTCACCGCGACGTGCGACAGGCGCGCGGCCACGTTCACTGCGTCGCCGAAAATATCCCCGTCCGCCTGTTCCACGATCGGCCCGTAGTTGAAACCGATGCGGATGCCGATCTTGCTGTTGCCGACGGGCTTCAACTCGGTGATCGCCGACTGCATTTCGATGGCGGCATCGGCCGCCGCGTCCGCCGTGGGGAAAATCGACATCACTTCGTCGCCCATGGTCTTGATGACCCGGCCTTTCGCGCCCTCGGTGCGCTCGCGCATGATGCGCACGCACTCGTCGATCGCCGCCTTGGCGACCTGGTCGCCCGCGATTTCGTAGAGCTTGGTGCTGCCGCTCACGTCGGCAAAAAGCACGGCGCCTTGGGCTTGCTGCTCGGCCATCGTTCTGCTTAGGCTCCCTCTTTCCCTGAAAACGCCCGCCAGGAGCGTCGCGGAGGCACCGCCCCCGGCTCCTGGCCTGTCCAATTTTACACGCTGGCAAAAAAAGAGGCGCCGAAGCGCCTCTAATCCCGCGATTCCGCCCGGGCCTGCCCCTCAGCGCTGCGCTTCGGCGCAGGACTCTCCTTCCCGGCTCTCGTTGAAGCACCTGGGAACGGAGATGCCCACACCCTGCAGGCGGTGGTCGATCGGCGGCAGGGTGCCGACGTCGCCGGCGAAGCCGTATTCGATCTGCTGCGCGACGCTGTCGGTTCCGAACACGTCGGCCGCGTCCGACGCGGCCGTCGCTGCATTCGCCTGCGCAGCTGCGGCGGCGTTGTCGGCGGCCGCATTCCCGAAACCGACATCGATACCGTTCATCGTGATGACGAGGTCATCTGGCTGGAACGTCCAGACGGCGGTCTCGAGGTTGGTCGTCCCCGTCAGCACCCAGGGCCCCGAAGCGCCATTGGCCGTGACCTGGGACACGTTCGGGAAATTGAACTTCAATCGCGGCAAACCGCCGTCGGTGATCGGATTGTCGGACTCGATCGTGATGACGCCGGTCGTGGCAGGCCCGTTCAGGGCGTTGTCGATGGTCGTATGGATGTCGACCGCCGAGAGCCTCAACGGCACCGCTCCGCCTCCCGTAATGGTGAGGGGCGCCGTAAACAACATCGTTCCGGACGTTTCGAGATCGATGGCCCCGCTCGTCGTCAGGCCCGCGGTGTTGACCGTGCCGATGTCCAGCCCGCCCGCGTCAAGGAGGCTTACCGAGCCGGTATTGCCGGCAAGAGTCGTAATCGTATTGGTTTGGGTATTCAGCGTGTAGGTGCCGCCAGCGCCCAGTAATTCCAGCCCAAGTGCGTTGATTATCGCGGACTGCGTCACGGTTCCCGTCGTATCGAGGGTAATGTTGTTGCTCGCCACCAGCCCGGTCGCGCCGCTGAATACCGGCGCTTCGGCCCCCACCGCTCCGATGTTGTAGCCGCTGAGGTTCCTGAACCCGATGTTCCCGCCGGCTGCCTGCATGGCTACCGTGTTGGACACCACGTTGTCCGCCGTCAGCAGGTTGATCGCCGCGCTCGCCTTCGCTCCCAGCGTGCCCGCCGTGATGACGCCGGTCGCGGACTGCGTCACGTTGCCCGCGACCGCCTCCAGCGTAACCGTGCCCGCCGCCCCGGAGTTGATCGCCTGGTTCACCGCCAGGTCGCCCGTTTGCGTGTTCAGCTTCACCGTCGGCGCGGCCGTAAAGCCCGCTGTCGTCACCGTGCCCACCGTCAGCGCCGTCGCATCCACGTATCTCACCGCCCCCGTGGTGCTGCCCGCGATCGTGGTCACATCGTTGGTCAGGTTTGTCAGCGTGTAGTCGCTCGTACCCTGCAGCTCAAGGCTCGCAGCCATCACGTTCTTCGCAGCCGTCTGGGTCACCGTGCCCGTGTTGGCCGTGTTGAGCGTGATGCTGGTGGTCGCGCTCATGCCATCGACCACCGTGCTGAACACCGGCGCATCGGCCGCCACCGTGTTGATGTTGTAGCCATTGGCGTTCTGGAACGAGATCGCACCGTTTGCGGCCCTCATCGCCACCGTGCCGGCGCTGGTCACCTGGTTGTTCGCCGCCGACAGGCTCACCGCCGTGCCCGCGTTGACTCCGAGGGTGCCCGCCGTGATCACACCCGCGGCCGCCTGCGTCACGTTGCCCGCCAGAGCCTGCAAGGTCACCGTGCCCGCCGCCCCGGAGTTGATCGCCTGGTCCACCGTCAGGTCGCCGGTCTGCGAGTTCAGCTTCACCGTCGGCGCAGCCGTAAAGCCCGCCGTGGTCACCGTGCCCACCGTCAGAGCGGTCGCATCCACGTACCTCACCGCCCCCGTGGTGCTGCCCGCGATCGTCGCCACGTCATTGCCCGTGTCGGTCAGCGTGAAGCTCCCCGCGCCCTGCAGCTCAAGGCTCGCAGCCGTGATCGTGTCGCCCGCGCCCTGCGTGGTCGTGCCTCCTGCCGCGTTCAGCGTCAGGGTCCCCGTCCCGATGGCGATATCCTCGTCGATCGTGATCGCCGAGGCCGTGCCCGTTTGCAGCGTGACGTTGTCGTTCGAGGTCGTGATCCCCGTGGTTCCGCCCACGACGCCCACCGTCAGCGCGTCGGTGTCGCGATAGCTCACCGCCCCGCCCGTGTTGATTGCGATCGTCGTCACCGCGTTGCCCGTGTCCGTCAGCGTGTACGCTGCCGCACCGAGCAACGCAAGCCCCGCGGCCGTGGTCACCGTCTTCGTCGCCGTCTGCGTCACCGTGCCCGCAGCAGTACTGAGCGTGATATTGCCCGTCGCGCCCAACCCGTCCACGACCGTGCTGAACACCGGCGCATCGGCCGCCACCGTGTTGATGTTGTAGCCATTGGCGTTCTGGAACGAGATCGCGCCGTTCGCGGCCCTCATCGCCACCGTGCCGGCATTGGTTACCTGGTTGTTCGCCACCGAGACATTGATTCCCATCCCCGCGTTCACGCCCAGCGTGCCCGCCGTGATCACGCCCGCGGCTGCCTGCGTCACGTTGCCCGCCAGTGCCTGCAAGGTCACCGTGCCCGCCGCCCCGGAGTTGATCGCCTGGTTCACTGTCAGGTCGCCGGTCTGGGAGTTCAGCTTCACCGTCGGCGCAGCCGTGAACCCGGCCGTCGTCACCGTGCCTACCGTCAGCGCCGTCGCGTCCACGTATCTCACCGCTCCCGTGGTGTTGCCCGCGATCGTGGTCACATCGTTGGTCAGGTTCGTCAGCGTGTAGTTGCTCGTGCCTTGCAATTCAAGCCCAGCATTGGCCGTGACGTTGTTCCCCGTCGTTTGCGTCACGGTACCCGTGCCCGCGGTATTGAGCATCATGTCGTTGTTGGCAAACAGCCCATCCGTCTGCGTGGTGAACACCGGCGCATCGGCCGCCACCGAGCCGATGACGTAGTCATTGGCGTTCCTGAATATCAGATTTCCGCCGGAGGCCCGCATCGCCACCGTGCCACCGCTGGCCACCTGGTTGGTCATCGAAGACCCAAGGTCGATTGCGTTTCCGCGTACGCCCAGCGTGCCTGCGGTGATCACCCCGGGGGATGTTCCAACCACGTTGCCTGCTACGGCCTGCAGCGTCACCGTGCCCGTCGCCCCGGTGTTGATCACCTGGTTCACTGACAGGTCGCCGTTTTGCGTGTTCAGCTTCACGATGCCTGTGGTCGCGACGCTTACGCCGGTGCTTAACGTACTGCCCCCGCCGTCGTTCGAAGTAATCGAGCCGACCTGAAGGGTGTTCGCGTCGATGTACCTGACTGCGCTGCCGCTCGCCAGGGTGCCGGCGACGGTGGCCACATTGTTGGCGGTGGAGTTGAGCGTGAACGTGCCGCCGCCCAGCAGGCGCAGGCCGGCCGCCTGGATCGAATCCGTGGTGCTTAACTGCGTCGCCCCTCCGCCGCCTACCGCGTTCAGGGTGACATTACCCTGGGTGATGACCGTGTCGGTGCCGCCGGCCGAGCCAAACCGGATGCCGGTGCCGCCGAGGCTGCGCAGCAGGATGTCGCCGGTCATGCTCGCGTCGCCGACCGTATTGGTGCCGAACTGTATGTCGACGCCGGCGGATGGGGCGCTGCCGCCGGTGCCGGTGATGAAGATGTCGCCCGCGCCGGTCGAGGCGACGCTGGTGCCGTTGACCATGTGGACGCCGAAGCTGTTGACGCCGGCCCCCTGGCCCACGCCGGTGATTGTCACGTCGCCGGTCACGGTGCTCACCGCCCCATTCGATTCGATCCGCACCCCGACCTGGCCGTTGGTCCCGTTGTTGGCCGAGGTTCCGTTGATCGTCACCATGGCCGCGCCCGTGGACGCGACGCTTGAGCCAGTGGTAATCGTGACCCCGGTTCCGCCCGTCCCCGTGCCCGCGCCGAAGCCGGTGACGTTGATGTCGCCGGTCGCAGACGTAATCGTGGTGCCCGCGCCGGTGAGGAACACCCCGGAGTTGCCCGTCGTTCCCGCGCCGCCGGTCCCGGTGAGGTTGATGGTGCCGCTCGTGCTCTGGATCACCGAGCCCGAGCCCAGCGTAATACCGTAGTTGTCCGTCGTGCCGGCGAAGCCGGTGCCGCGCACCGTGATCGCGCCGGCGCCGGATAGGAGTTGCGCGTTATTCAGGGTCACGCCCGACACGTTGCCGTTGGCGGAGTTTCCGAAAGCTGCCACGCCCGCATTCAAGCCGCCGCCCAGCGTGATGGCGCCGCCTGCACTGGTGATGACCGTGCCGGAACCCAGCGCGATCGCGCCCGAGCTGTTGGTGTTCGGGTTCGCGTCCGCATTGAGCGTCACGGTGTATGTGCCGCCGCCCATGCCGGTCGCGTCAGCGCCGCTGTTGAAAATCACGTCGCGTCCGGCCTGCAGCAACAGAGCCCCCGCCGCCGCGTTGTTGTGCGTGATGGTGTTGGAAATGATGACGTCGTTCTCGCCCGTTGCCGCCAGCGTGAGATTACCGTTGACGTTGAGCGCGCCCGTGGTCGTGATGGTGCCGCCGGCCGTGAGGCTGTAGTCCCCGGTCGTGGTCTGCGCCCCCAGCGCGACGCCGTTCAGCTCGTTGATGAACGTGCCGCCGGTGCCGGAGGTGGTGACGATCGCCCCTGCGTTGGTATTTATCGGGTTAGGCAACGTGCCGATTCCAGCCGTCGTGCCCGTCGTCAGCGTCACCGTCCCGGTCGTTGCCGTCAGTGTTTTTGCGGCGGTCTGCGTGATCGAGCCGCCCGTGGTCGCGAGACCTCCGGACCCTGTGGTGTTGACCGTAATGCTGCCGCCCGCAGCGACCGTGATGTTGTCCAGCTGCGCCGTGCCGGTGCTGCCGGCAACCTCGTTCACCGTAATGCGTACCGCGTTCGCGCCCGTGTCACCCGAGCTGATCAGGAACGCGCCCTGCGTGTAGCCCGTCGCGTCCGCACCCGCTGTGTTCGCATTGATCGTGATCGTGCCGCCCACGCCGGTCGTAGTCAGCGTGTTGTTCACCGCAATGCCATCCACGCTCGAGAGCGTGATCGGACCCGTCGCCGTGCCCGAAGCCCCAGCAATCGTCAGCGTGTTCGCGCTGTTGGTGAGGACGATCGCTCCCGCTCCCTGAGCCGTCGCCGTGAAGCTCGCGCCGTTCGACTCTGTGACGAACACCCCACCCGAGCCCGCGTTCGCGATTACCGTCGCTGCCGTCGTGTTGATGTCGTTGGCCGCCCCGGCCGCCCCGATCCCGCTGGCGCCCGCTGTGCCGGTCGCCAGGGTCACCGTGCCCGTCGTCGCCGTGAGCACCTTCGTGTCGGTCTGCGTGATCGACCCGCCTGTGGTCGCAAGGCCGCCTGGCCCCGCCGTGGTCACTGTGATGCTGCCGCCCGCAGCTGCCGTGATGCTGTCCAGCTGCGCCGTACCGGTGCTGCCTGCGCCATTGTTCACCGTGATGCGAACCGCGTTCGCGCCCGTGTCCCCGGAGCTGATCAGGAACGCCCCTTGCGTGTAGCTGTCGGCGTCTGCACCCGCCGTGTTCGCGTTGATCGCGATCGTGCCGCCCGCGCCCGTGGTCGTGATCGTGTTGTTCACCGCGACTCCGCCCACGCTCGAGATCGTCACCGCACCGGTGCCCGTGCCCGAAGCCCCTGCAATGGTCAGCAAGCCCGCGCTGTTGGTGAGCGTGATCGCTCCCGCGCCCTGGGCCGTCGCCGTGAAGCTCGCGCCGTTCGACTCGGTGATGAACACCCCGCCCGAGCCCGCGTTCGCGATCACCGTCGCCGCGGTCGTGTTGATGTCGTTGGCTGCCCCGGCCGCCCCGATCCCGCCAGTCCCCGCCGCACCGGTTGTCAGAGTCACCGTTCCCGTCGAGGCCGTCAGCGCCTTCGTGTCGGTCTGCGTGATCGAGCCGCCCGTGGTCGCGAGACCTCCGGACCCTGTGGTGTTGACCGTAATGCTGCCGCCCGCAGCGACCGTGATGTTGTCCAGCTGCGCCGTGCCGGTGCTGCCGGCAACCTC
>Ga0315912_10004230_pt1 | contig 13697 bp, 13 predicted proteins | sample VfabasoilMG_FD_204469 | JGI IMG/M metagenome (GOLD analysis project Ga0315912, IMG submission 204469) | Garden soil microbial communities collected in Santa Monica, California, United States - V. faba soil | ecosystem: Environmental > Terrestrial > Soil > Garden | place: USA: California... | reverse complement strand
AACGTAGTCGCGTCGACCGGAAGCCAGGCGAAGGGCGTCACGGGGTCCAGTTGAAATGAGTGCTTGGATGATGCCCCCCGGCGTGAACTCCGAATGCCTTCCCCTGCGGCCCCTTCCCGCGTTCAAATGCGAATAGATTTGTCTATACGTATTTCGCGTGCGTGGTGCTTGTCGCGCGACAGGTCGCGTGTGCGCCCCCCTATGCATCCCAATCGACGCATAGGGGGGCCGGGGCGACCAACCGGCTTGGGCCGCCCAGGCGGAGCCCCGCGCAAACCCGGCGTGGCCCCGTCTTGAGAAGCTCAGAGCATGGGCACGCCAGCGCGACGGGGGCCTTTGGGAAAGCATTGGTCGATTGCGGCGATGTCTGCTGCGTCGAGGGTCAGTGCTCCGGCGTGTGCGTTGTCGCGCACGTGTTCGAGTTTGGAGGCTTTGGGGATAGCGAACGAACCGGGGCGCCGTGTGAGGAACGCGAGGGCGACATTGCGGGTGCTCGCCCCGTGTTTTTTCGCAATCGTTTCGAGCACGCTGGCTCCCTCGCCTCGCGGGGGGAAGTGCGCGCGACCGAACGGGGTGTAGCCGACCAGCGCCACACCCTGCGCCTCGCACCAAGGGACGACCGCGTGCTCGATACTGCGCTCAGCGAGATGGTAGAGGACCTGATTGCAGGCGAGCTTTCCAGGGCCCGCGATGCGTAGGACCTCGGCGAGCTCCCGCTCATCGAAGTTGCTGACGCCCCAGGCCGCGATTTTGCCCTGCTGTTTCAGCTGCTCGAACGCGGCGATCGTGTCGGCGAGAGGAAACGAACCCGGCCAGTGCAGCAGGTAGCAATCCAGCCGATCCGTACGCAGCCGTTTGAGGCTCGCCTCGCACGCGGCGACGGTCTTCGTGCGACTGGCGTTGCTCGGCAAGACCTTGCTCACGAGGTACACCTCCTCGCGTCGGCCTGCGATCGCCTCTCCGACTAGTTTCTCCACCTCGCCTGCGCCATACATCTCGGCCGTATCGATGTGGGTCATGCCGAGCTCCAATCCCGCGCGCAACGCAGCGACGGCTGCGCGTCGGTCGTCTTCCTCCATTTGCCACGTCCCCTGGCCGATCACTGGGAGCGCCGCGCCCGTCGAACCGAATGCTTGCTGCTTCATGCGGCGAGTATACTTGCATGGCCCGCGCAGCGCGCCCGCCGAACGGAGGGCAGCAATGGCACTCGGCTACTTCGGCAGCCATCCTTGGCCATTCGGGCGATCGTTGATGATCGGCTACGTTGGCCGTTACCTGGGCGGCGAGATCCAAGTAGATGGCAGCGAGATCGTCGAGGCCGCGTGGTTCGACCTCGAGCGGCTGCCACTTTACCACCGCCGATCAGCATCGCGTGCCAGTTGATCGACAGTTCGGCGCCGTGAGGCTTGGCGGCGCGCCAGCCCATGTGCGGGTAGCCCCAACGCTCGTGCTGATTCACGCTGAACCGAGCGGCTCAAGTATCGCGCTGTGCGGCGCGAAAGCGGAACGTTGGATCTGCTTGCTCGCGTCCCCGAACCTGCCGACGAGCCTGGGCGTCTATCGGCGAACCCTTCACGTCTGCCGCGTCGGCAATTGTCGCTACGACACCGTGACCGCCCGCGAAGTGCTTGACCTTGTCGAGAAAGCTCATGTCACTGTCGCTCCTTAGACTGCCGTTCCTTAGAGCAGCTCTCCGTCGACCGGGCGTTGCACGATCGTCGACCGAAGTCCTTGCGACTTCCGTCGACGATTGTGCCAAGGTAGGCCGGCGCCGGAGATAGTTCACCGACCAAGCAATGGACGATTACCCGGGATTGGTACGCCCGACGCGCTGAGCACACCAGTAGAAGTGTTGTAGGTCAGTACCTTTCGAACCTGTTCGATTTGAGACAGGCTGAGCCCCGGCGTTCGCTGTTGAATATTCGACGGATTCCCGGTGTTGTTGTAGCTCATGACGTTGAAGCTACCGAGACCACCAGGTAGGGTCGGCGCCAAGCCCTTGAGTAGCTCATTTCCGGAGCTCACGTTGTGCGTGACGTTGTTTCCATCCTTTACGGGGAGCACGAAGAGTCCGAGCGGTGCTGATGCGGGACAAGGCTCGCTCGCATTGCCCGAAGGGCACCACCAGCCGCCCGAGCCCGGGGCTTGAATCGAGACCAAGGATGACGCGACAGCTTCCGCTTCTGCACGGCTTCGAAACGAGATCCAAGAGTTGCCGACAGGCTTGTAAACCAAGTCCCAAAGGGTGGCCTTGCTGGAGATCCCTGTCTGAAAGTCAGTGACGCCGAAACCGGCTTCCCACACGTGCGGCAGACCGAGATAGTGGCCCAATTCGTGGGCAAACAACATGTTGGTCGCGTTGTCGTCGACGATATTTCCAACACTCATCACGATTGAGTTGCCCTGATTTGGGTAGGATGATTCCGACCCTCCGCCAGCGGTGTTGGTAACGTAAACGAGCACTTCGCCCGGCAGGGCGCAGCGCGTCCCAACGAGCTTCAGCTGGGCCAATTCGGACGGCTGTCCGCTTACATTACCGATGAGGCAAGGACTATTGAAAGCGTCTTTTGCCTTTGACAAGTTGTCCGCAATGGTCGGGACGGTGTCACTCAAAGCCGCGAGCGTCGCCGACTGGACGAGGTGGGAAGCGGCGCGCGTGAAACGCAAATTGAGCTGATAAAAGATCGCGTTCGCCGTAGCAATCGCGTTGTCGAGTTGAGCATTGCTCACGTTCGCCACGCCGTTCGCGGTGAACTGCACGAACCGAATCGGGATCACGCGCTCACGCGAAGCGGCGACCTGAACACCGTTCGCGGTGACTTCCAAGAAGTCCGCGCGCTTGTCACCGTTGACGTCAGCGGCCGCTCGTGGACCGGCGAGCCCCACCTGATCCGCCGCCAGCTCGGTGCTTCCAAATTGAAAGCCATTGCTCCGCCGCATGTACACTGCGTCGTCATTGACGGCGATGACATCCGCTTTCCCGTCACCCGTGGCGTCGACGACGAACGTATTGCCGAAGCCATAGAAAGCGTCGGACGCCCAGTTCTCGTTCGGCGCGAACGCGCTACCTGTCGAGCGACGAACGTAGATCCCAAAGTCGGTTACAGCGATCGCGTCCGCCTTGCCGTCGCCGGTTACGTCTGCAAAGAAGGTACCTCGGCTGCCGACAAAGGCGATAGTTGACCACGCCGTAGGGGCACCAAAGCCCGTTCCGGCAGTATTGGCCAGACGCACGACGACCGAGTCACTCAGACCAGTGATTGCGTCGGCACGACCGTCACCATCAACGTCGGCAAAGTAGGTACCGTTCGGTCCCCAGCAGTCGACCGTGGTCCACTGTTCATTCGTGGGATTGAACACGGACCCAGTAGAGCGACGAACGAAAAGCCCATTCGCCCAACTCGCAATGGCGTCAGCCGCGCCGTCTCCAGTCACGTCCGCAAAGTAGACGCCCGCCCCACCTACGAATTCGACATTGCTCCAAGTTTCATTGGGTGTGAACGATGTGCCCACTGAACGACGAACGTACAATCCACTAGCGATGCTCGAAATTGCATCAGCCTGACCGTCACCGGTCACGTCGGCGAAGAATGTTCCATGGCTGCCAAAGAACGCACCCCCAGTCCAATTGCTCCTTGCGCCGTAGGGAAGATAGGCATTGTCCACGTTGACAATCGAGGAAACTGACTTCGCGACTTCTGACGAATCCAGCCCCTGATCCGTCGTCGCACTCGAGCAACCGACTGCACAATATGCGAGTGCCAGTAGGGCCGGGACAACTGACCGTGTCGAGAGCTCAGCTGCCGAGGCGCGCCCGCGCCATTGCCAACATTTCCTAATCTTCATTTGATCTCCATTGGGTGGATGCGACGAACCGGTCGAATGAACGCTTTCGTCGGCGCGCTCCCAAGCAAGACTCGTGCCCCGAGAACCCCGCGTGATTCGCGAGAAAGAACGCCGCGGAACTGAGGACCGGACGGCGGACTCGCCCAGCGGACTGTCCGGTCTCGCTCGAGAGCTGCGGTTTACGAAGCCGCTGCTCGGCCGTCTCCACGCCCCGACTCTGTTACACCGTCTTGCGCTTGCGTACCGGCACCATCGCTGCCGGTGCCATCACAGCGATTCGCCCTGCTTCACAGCAGAGCTCTCCGAACTCACCAAGCGCCTTTCGCCACGCTGGTTCCTGATGCGCAACGTGCACTCGCAGCACGGCATACAGCTCAACCGCGCTGGGCGTTTTTGCTACTGCGCGGCCCAATTGCAGCCACTAACCAAAACCCTCCAGCTTCGTGGTAGCTTCCGGCGATGACGCTTAGCTTCGGGGTTCGAGAGCAAAGGGCTTTGGGCGTCCTTTGTTCGGTGAGCTTGCTCTTGGGGTGCTCGTTCATTGCCGAGCCGCCGCCGGGGAGTGCGAACGAGTTGCGACCGCAGGACAAGGGTTACCGTTGCGGGAAGAGCTTCTGGTATCCCGTAGCCGACACGGTTTCCGCGGCTGCATCGGCTACCTGGGTGGTGCGTGCGAACGACGAGCTGGAAACTCACAGTCACGATAGCGAAACAGACGTTTGGCGCGCGTCACGCATCGCAGGTTGGGTGGGCGTTGGCCTATTCGGTGCGTCCGCGATCTACGGCTATATCGTGGAGGGGCGCTGCGCGCAGCTGCGAAAGAATCACGAACTTGCGGTAGCCGCGCCGCCCGTGTCCAATCGGCCGAACTTTCCCGCGAGCGTGTTCGGCTTCGGCTTTCAGATGCCACGCGGGGATCTGGTGCAGCTGTGCCTATCCAAGGGCGCAGAGTGGACGATGGATGGTGCGGTTGGGACTTGTCGGGCAAAGAGTGAAGCGAGCGCCAGTCCGGAAATTCGGCTCACTTTTCAACTCGGAACGCCCTCCGAGATCCGCACCATTTTCACGGGCTCGGCCCAAACCAAGAACCGTGACTATCAGGCGCTCGCGAGCGGCCTGCGCAAGTCTTACGGAGCGCCACAAGTCGAAGCCGCGGCGCTCAGTTCCGCTTGCCAAGCCTCGTTGGCTCAGTGTCTGGAATCCGGAGAGCGGCCCAAGGGACCGGTCTGGCATTGGGCGACGGGCTCGATCGAGCTGACGCCGATCTGGGCTGATGAGCGCGCTGTCTTGGAGATTCGCTACACGCTCGAAGAAGCAGCGGGAGCGCAGTAGTCGGGGGCGGTTTCCAAAGAGGGCAGGCGCGGCCGCCATGCCGAGACCGCGCCGCCCCCTGCAGCTCACTCCGCCCTACCGCGAAAGCAAGCGCGCCCTTTTCCTCGTGGCCTGCCCCAATCACTCAGACAGCGCAGGCAGCGCTCTCTACCAACGACTCAGACGCCGGACAACGAGGCCAGCGGGGACGCTTGCCGAATGCCACGATAAATGGCCAAACCTGGTATTGGCCGGAAGGAGAGAACCCGCGTTCGCGCCGTCACAGCGCGAGCGACGAGCTGCGCCTGCTGGCTCCGTTCGATCCCGTGGTTTGGGACCGACGGCGCTTCGAGCTCTTCTGGGGCTGGGCTTACCGATTCGAGGCTTACACGCCGGCCATCAAGCGCCTGCGCGGCTACTACGCTCTGCCGCTACTGTGGCGCGAAGCAGTGCTGGGCTGGGCGAACCTGTCCGTCGTTGGCGGTCGCTTGGACGCATCGTTCGGCTTCGCAGGCCACGCGCCGAAGGATCCCGCCTTCAAGCGCGAACGCGACGCGGAACTCGCGCGCATCGAGACGTTCCTGGGCTTGGCATCGGGCGGCTAGCCAGCACGCGCACTGCAGTCGACAAGTGCGGTCCTGACCCTGGCCTTGATTGGCGCGAAAGTGGCGCCCAGCTTCTCGCGCTGCACTAAAAGGCCTTTGGGTTCCCAATTCTGTTCGTGTCGGGTGGGGTTCGCCCACGGAGCGCAAGTGCTCTGCACACGCGAACTGTCGCGCGACATGCCCCCCACACGCGAAATGCGTATAGACAAATCTATTCGCATTTCGGCGCGGGAAGGGTCCCAATGCGAAGGCACTCGAGTTCACGGCGGGGGGCATCACCCAGGTAGTCATCAACCGGGTTGCGCGGCGACTCCACCTGGTGGAGTTCGAGTGCGCGGTGACCTGGACGACCCCACGCTCGGCGCTGCCTTTGGTCTCGCCGGGCTGCTCACCGCCCAGCGTCGCTGAGGAGCCACCTACCCTTTCGGTATCAACGATCGCTGCCGTGCCGGTTGGGGCAACGGCAGCGATCGGCTTCGAACAAGGGCTTTTGTCGGCTCGAGCTCGAACTAGCGAGAGCTCAGTTCAGCACCGTCTCCATGTTCCAGTCGACGAACAGGGTCTTCCATTCGCTTTGTGGCACCTGGAGGCGGCCGTCTTGGATGTTGATCTTGCCGGTGTCGGCGGCCATGTCGCCATCGAGTGCGCGCTTGAACATGGCGGCGGCAATGCCCGTGTCGCCCACGCCGCAGTGGCCTCCGCTGTAGATTTCAAACGAATGGTTCTTGGGGACGCCGAGGGCCGTATACACCGAATGCGCCGCCCAGGAGGCGAGCGCTTCGCTGGTGCCCGCCAAGTGGCACCACGAACCCTTGCCGTTGGCGTTGGTGAAGTGCACCAAGTAACGGGGAGCGATCGTCGCCAGGAGCATGTGCTGATCGAACGGCAGGTTGTTGACCGTCGCGGGAGCGCTTCGGAACGACTTGGCTGCTGAGGTCACCCAAGGACCGCAGATGCCGCTGTCCTCGAGGTTGTCGATGCCCTGCGGCAGATCGGTGCAATCCCAGCGGGACTTGCCCGCACCGTGGCGGAACCACTCAGTCATGCGCCAGCTGGTGCCACCGCCGCCGCCCGATTCCACGATGACGACGATCGGCGCGCGGCTGAAGACACCGGCGAGGAAAGCGCCCTTGCCACATCCGGAACAACCCGAGACGGCAATCGTCTTCGGATCATGTCCGCTGGTCGGATTCTTTTCGAGCACATCCATCACGCGATTGATCATCCAACCGTTGACGATGTTCGGGTTGACCTCCGAGATGCCGTAGAGTGTCTTGATCTTGGCGTCGTTGCCGCTGCCCAACGATAGCTTCTTGCCTGCCGGGAGGATGCCCGACGAAAGGTCCACGTTGATCGACTTGCCGGAGCCGCTGATGGAGGCGGAAAAGTCCGCGCTCTTGCTACCGACTTTGCAAGTGATGGAGACGGTGCCACCACTGACCGTTCCGGACACCTCGTCGCAGTCACCCGGGACGGGGCCGTACAGGTACTTGGCTGCCATCGCCAGGATTTCCTTGCGGCGGCACTCCCACTGAGCCTTCGTGGTTACCTTGGTTCCGTCGTAGAACGTGAATGGATCGGGCAGTTTGATGCCCAGGTCCTTGAGGGCACTGGCTTCAGGGAACGTGGGGAGTTTGCAGGCGCCGCCGCTCGTGGCGCCGCCAGAGCCGGTCGGACCGCCCGCGCTGCCCGTTGGTGCACCCGCGTTGCCCGTCGGAGCGCCGCCGTTGCCCGTCGGAGCGCCGCCGTTGCCCGTTGGAGCGCCCGCGTTGCCCGTCGGAGCGCCCGCGTTGCCCGTCGGAGCGCCTGCGTTGCCAGTTGCCGGTGCGCCGCCGCCGCCCGTTACCGGGGACCCAGCGTTGCCCGAGGGATTGCTCTTGCCCGCGACCGCGCCCGCGCCAGCCGTACCGCTCGGGTTAGGGTCCGAGTTCGAGCAAGCGACAAAGGGGAGGCCGCACGAAAGGGTAAGGAGGGACGTGGCCAGAAGTCTGGTTCTCTTGGTCATAGGGGATCGCTCAAGGTTGGGGATCGATGTCATCGATCCGGTGATGGGAGGCGCGCGGCTGCACTCTAGAGCGCACTGCTAGGCATCTCTATGCCACGTTTCCGTTCGAGTTGGTGGCCTCGTAAACATGATTTCAGGGGCGTCATTGAGTGCGTTCGCGCGGCTCGTGCAGCGCGGCTACTTCTTTCTCATGGTGCTGGACCAACACCCAAAAAGTAGCTGAACTAGGCCTGTCCCTGATGCTCAGGCACCCGTAAATGTGTGCTCCGGAGCCTCAGCTTCCGTCAAAAAATGAACAGGTCGACTCTCTATCGTGCGCATTCGCGGCGATGGCATTTCGCCTCGAACGCCGCGTTGACTCGTCAATGTCGTGAAGACGCTACGAGAGGGGGGCGATCTCAGGGCAGCTCAGCACCTCACGGCCCAGCAAAGCAGCTTTCAATGCGGCGACGCGACGCACACGATCGCCGCGCTGCAATCCGCGGCCGCCATGACACAACTCCGCTCTAGCTCAGCAGTGTCCGGCGCTACCTTCACGCGCGCGTCACACGCGCTCTGACAAACAGAAAGCCAAGTGTCGTCGATCGCGCCGTTGCTCGCGCAGAGCGTTTTCACGTGACCACACACAGCAGAGCAATCGACAACCTGCCCGCTGCTCCCAGCGCTGCTGCTCGCACCAGCACGAGCGCCCGAGCTGCCACCGACAGAAGCTCCGCCGTCATCACCCTTCGAGCCGCCGTTCGAGGCTCCGGCCGCTGCGGGAGCGCCGTCTGAACCACCGCACGAGAGCAAAAGGCCCCCTGAACCAACGACGGAAACGAGCAGCCACGCAGCGCGCACTTTCAGCATCCGAACCAAGTTATGGCACTCGCAGCCGCTTAACAAGCCACCGCGTCGCGAGACTTTCCGATCCGCCGCGACAGCGGCCCCCTACCCGCCTCGAGCGGTTGCGGAGCGAGTCGAGACTCGCCCCACGACGATTCCCACGGCAACGCCAACTAGGCCCGCGAGACCGAGGCGAGCACAGCCAAGACCCGCGGTCAGCACTGCGATGGCCACTGTGAATGGCCAATTCCCCGTGATTGAACCGCTCTCTCGCAGGGCGACCACCGCACCCGCGACTGCGCCGACCGCGAGCGAAAAGCCGGTGCAGAAAGACAACGTTCCGGCCGTCGCGCAGCCAGGGTCGACTCGGGTGATCAACGACAACGCGACTAGCGGGATCCCGCCAGCGAGTAGGCCAGTGGTAACACTCTCGACGCCCGCGCGGTTCCTGAAACGAAGCCACACGCTACCGAGCAGCAGCAACACCGCGCAGCAAAGCGCAGCTTCTCGACCCACGGGTTCGAGCAAGCATGCGGCCGCGATGGGCAGGAGCACGATCGCGACGCGCAGAGCCATGCGCAGCCGCCCGAGCTCATAGTGCCGGAGACTGCGCGCGGTGAGCGTTTCAAGATTGACCATAGATGCTCCTCCAAATCGTGCGTAGACGGTCTAGCGCGCGTTGACGTCGCTTGCGCGCGGCCGGCGACGCTGGGCTTGACCGCTTGTCGTCGACGAGATTCAAATAGGCCAAATCTTCCGGGGAGAGCTGTCCGAGCGCGTCGGCGAGAGCCGCATGCAGCTCCGCTTGGATGACGGCATCTTCCGTCGATTCGGCCGAACCTGTTTCTGGCAGAGCTTCAGCCACGAGCGTCTCCCGACGACGTTGCTGCCGCTTTCGTTGCGAGAGAATCTCGAACGTAGCAATGCCGAACGCCCACGATAGGCCGTCCCGGTTTCGATCGAATTCCGAGATCCGCGACGAGATGCGAAAGAGAACCTCCTGGGCCACGTCCTCTGCGGCCTGAGCATCACGCAGGCCGCGCTCGGCATAGCGCATGAGCACGGGCCACAGCTGCTCGACGAGTACCGGCATTGCCGCGCGCTCTCCGTCCGCGAGGCGGACAATGGCACTTTGGATTGCGTTTCGGCGATTGGGATCCATCGAGACTGTAGAGCGGACGGCGACACTCACGGTAGGCGGAGCCGGGCGTATCGTGACTCATTTTTCTTTTCCGCGGCGGTCACGCCGCGGCGGCTCAGGCCTACCGTGACATGAGCCATTCGTCCCCTATCCTCACCAAGAACCTCAGCAAGAAACGTGTCGCCCTTTCCGCGCTCGCTGCCGTGGGAGCCTGCGCCGCGTGCTGCGCGATGCCCTTGCTCGTGACCGCAGGCATCGGCAGCGCCTTGACATCGGCGCTAGCCGCGTTCAGTCGCCCGGGAGTCGAAGTGGCGCTCGCGAGCGTTACGGCCGCCACGGTGCTCGGTTTCACGGCCTTTCGCGTACGTGCCGGCCGTGCAGCGGCGTGCGAAACCGCATGCGCAGCCGGCGGAGGTTGCGGGTGCGGTCCGACGAACGGGGACAGCATCTTGTCGACTCCCGCACCTCGAGCAGACGAGCCCATCATCAGCACGGCCAATCTCCACGACAAACCAACCGTCCAGGGTCAGCTCGACGGCTATCGCGCCGCGTTCAAGGATCTCCTGCGAACCGAGCCGTTCGAAGGTGGCGTGCGCTGGGTCTTCGCAAAGCGCCCGGGCCTTTCTACCGAGCTCAAAGAACTGGCACAGAAAGAACACCAGTGCTGCGCGTTCTTCAAGTACGACGTGCGAACAGCTGGCGAGACCATCATCTGGGAAACGAGAGCAAACGCCAGCGCAGCCGCGGTTCTCGAAGAGTTCGCGCGGCTTCCCGAACGCCTCGCAGCGCATCCCCAAGGCAGCGAAGCTCCGGCGATCAAACGCGCCATCGAGGACAAGGGGCTGATCTTTGCGGCCGATTCAGCTCGCTAGCAATCACGGACCGCTCAGGCAAGCTTCGGTGTCGCATCCGCGAGGTAGCCAGTGCCCTGCGAGGTGCGTTGGGACACCTGAGATCGCCCAATCTCACAATTTCCAGCCGTGCGCGCCCGCTACCGTTCGAGCGGAGCGAGCTGAGAGCTCGTCGAGGATCGACTCCGGACCGAGCCCTGTTTTCTGCTAGAGTCCAGACATGGGGAAACTCACACGGTGCGCTCGGATGGTCTCGTTGCTGGCACTTGCGTGCAGTTGCGGCAACGCGACAGGCGCGTCCTCTGCGAGCGAAGCAGGCGGACCGGGCTCGGCGAATGGTGGATCGGCGAGCGGTGGATCGGCAAGCGGCGGATCGGCGAGTGGTGGCTCGGCACCGGGGAGCGGCGGCCGTAGCGGCGAGTCGACCAAGCAGTGTCAGACGGTCGACGGAAAGCTTTCGTATGGTCCGATCGGAGAGCCGAAGCCGTTGCCCCTACCCTTACCGCTCGACGAGTGTTCGGAATGTGGCACCCCGGCAGCGTATGGTTTTCGCACCTCCGCTGGCTTCGGGTTCGTGTGGCAGGCGCGCGCCAAATCCAGCGCGCCCGGCCCGAACCTGTACAGCTTGACCGTGGGCCCTGACTTCGAGGGGGGCGAAGCGCAGGCGCTCTCCCAGACCGTCAAGTTTGGTGTCGATGTCGCTGTGGCACCCAACGGGTTCGTCGCAACGACCTGTTTGCCAGAGTCCAAGCCTGAGTGGATACAGCTGAACGGTGCTCTCGCTGTCGCGGGCTCCGCGAAGTTGGTCGCACCGAATGCGCCTTGTAAGAATACGCCCAGCACGCCCAGCATCGTCTGGACGGGCGCGGGCTACCTCACCGCGTTTACGGATGCACGCGGTTTGGTCGTCGCTTCGCTCGATGAAACAGGCGCACTGATCGGGGAGCAGATTCTCTCCGCCGGGGTCGCTGAGGCAGTGCTCACTCGCTTCTCGAAGAACGGCGATCGCGTGCTCGTGGTCTTCAACGAGGAGCAATCGGGGCCCGGCCTCTATCGCGTGCTCGATTTGCACGGAACACCCTTGGGCGCAGTCCAACCAGTGCTCACCGACCATCACTTGACGCACCTTGCGATCGCCCCCAGCGGGGACGGTTGGCTTTTGGCCAGCGACAGTTGGATCACCAACGTGAGCGGCGTTTTGCTGACGGAGATTTCTCGGGACGGGCTCGTTGGGCGACAGAATCGACGGAACGGTGGCTATCCCATGTTCTTGGGGCTCACCCCCAGCGCCTACGACGGCTTTCTGTTGGTGAGCCAGACATACTCAGGCGGCCAGTACGGCGAGGACGAATGGCGGGTCACCCTGCTCGACCGCGCCGGTGAGGCCGCCTACTCCGAGTACAAGTCACGCGACAAATCAAAGACTTGGCCGCTCGGTACTGTCACCGATCCGCTCAGAGATCTCGTCATCCAAGAACGAGTGCTCGATGGCTCCACCACGCCCAGCGTCGTCGTCCAGGAGTACGGCTGCCTCGAGTGAGGCGCGCATCGGACAGGTAGGTCTACTGCCAGATGCTGGGCGGGTTACCGGCGGCGGTTTCTTGCAAGAGGCCATGAGTGGCGTCATCGATGACACTTCGAGGGACGTGGGCGAGGACGGCCGCGGCGAATTCGGGCAAGCCGAGCAGCACAGCGGAGATGCGCACTCGGGTGCCGGAATGCAAATCGAGCACGAACCACTTCGCGCCCGCGTTGTAACGCATGCGGGTGACTTGGGACCAGGTAAAGCGGCCGCGCTTGCCGAATATGCCGCCGTAGGCCATGCCGTCCGCGAGGACTTCATGGCGCGCAAAATAGTATTCGCTGACGACCGGTAACCCGAGCGCCGCGAACGCGATGAAGGCGAGCGTCGTCCAAATCGAGGTGGTGCTGTTCTTTCCGACCGTGTTCGAGATCACGGCGATGCCGAGGAAGAAGGCGATCGGCAACAGACCGATCACCAGCAAGCTCTTGGGAGGAACGAGCTTGCGCGCCTCTAGCGCGGGGCGTTTGCGCAGTCGCGCTTTCGCGAGGCCTCCCATGACCAGGCCGGTCACGATCGCGACGAGCAACCCCTCCATGCCACTCCACCAAGCGTCTTTCACCGATACGACCTCCGGCCGAGGCATAGCCGATAGGTGCGCTGCACGCTAGTTCGTAGTGGCACGGCGCATCGCGGGCGCGAGCTCGCCTCCACTGCTGTGGAGGCGCTCGGCGGAGTCGGATCAGAGCATCGGATTGTCGACGAAGGTCTTCAGCAATGCTCGTTGATCGTGGTCCTTGGCCAGCTGCACGAGGCCGTCGTCCCAGACCGTCGGCATAGCCAGGCCTGTGAGGCGAGTCTTCGAGTTCTTCAGGTCGGCGTAAGTCGACTTGGCCATGGGATCGAGGCCTTTGTCGCTCAGGCTCAACCTGACTGGACTCGAGCCCTTGGCTTGGTTGAAGGTGATCTGACCATCGGCAGAGGTGACCGTACGAAGCCAGTCCAGGGCTTGGGCGTTGTGCTTTGCACCCGCCGGAATGGCGAACACGTCGCTGCCGTACACGAACGCGCCGCCCGAGTCCGGAGTGGTCGTGACTCCGAAGTCGACTCCCGGCGTCCAGCCGATCTGGGTCAAATAGCCCTTGGCCCAATCGCCGTGGATGAACATGGCGGCCTTGCCGTCGTGTAAGGCGTCCGCAGCCTGTGTCCAACCGTAGCCTTCGGCCGCTGCCGCATCCGCGTCGATGTAGTCCGTGAGCACGCGGTCCAAGAGCGCAATCGCCGGGGCCATGTCGGCCTCTTCGATGGGCGCCTTGTCGATGAAGTACTTGACGAACTTGTCCGGACCCATGGAGCCGAGCGCCAGTGCGACGAAAACCTTGTTGATGATCCACGACTGTGAAGTGGAAATCGCAAGCGGTGTCACGCCATCTTGCTTCAGCTTCTCACAGACACTCAGGAACTCGGCGATGGTCTTGGGCGGCTCGACACCGTGCTCCGTGAACACGGTCTGGTTGTAGAACAAGCTGTTGTCGCGGTGAACATTGACCGGCACTGCGACCACGTGGCCGTTGACCGTCAGGCCGTCCAG
>Ga0315912_10004229_pt1 | contig 13698 bp, 10 predicted proteins | sample VfabasoilMG_FD_204469 | JGI IMG/M metagenome (GOLD analysis project Ga0315912, IMG submission 204469) | Garden soil microbial communities collected in Santa Monica, California, United States - V. faba soil | ecosystem: Environmental > Terrestrial > Soil > Garden | place: USA: California... | reverse complement strand
TGAACAGCAGTGTGCGCATGGTGACTCCCTGGTTGTTATTGGTTCGTCATATGCTACGGTATCGTGGGGGGACGTGGTCAATGTCAAAAATCACCGCGCCTGTGGGTGCCGGCGGTGCGCCAACAAAAACCGGCGCTTGCAGCGCCGGTCAAATTATCAATAAAAACAATAACCTAGAAATACGCCTGCCCGCGCCTGATCGGCGGCTCCCACTCGCAGTTGCTCCACGGGCCGTCGCCGTGTTCCTTGATGTAGGCGACGCGGCCTTTCTTCGACAGTTTGCGCCTGCCGCCGAACACGCCTTGCAGCCAGTCGAGCACGTACTCGTGACAGTCCATGCCGCCGAGGTTTTGCAAACCCCACAGCGGGTGATACTGGTTTTCGAACACCCACATTTCCTTGGGCACTTTCAGATCGTCGAATGCTTCGACTGCGTCTTCCAGCGGACACAGCGGATCGAATTCGCCGGTCACCAGCAGCGTCGGGCATTTGACCTTGTCGAGATAACCGCGCACCGTCATCGGCCGCGCCACTTCCTTGTCGAATTTTTCCTCGTCCTCGTAGCCCGCCATGTACATGAACATCTGCTTGAAGCGCGGCGAGGACTGCGTAAAGATGGTGTTGTTGGGGTTGAAGCACGCCACCGAACTGATCACTGCCGCCGCGCGATGGTCGTAGCTCGACAGCCGCAGCGACCAGTAGCTGCCCATGCTGATGCCGTAGATGGCGATCTTTTTGGCGTCCACTTCCGGGCGCGTTTGCAGATAGCTGATGACGGCGGCGCCGGCGCGCTCGTAGTTGTCCTTGACCGCGCGGATTTTCTGGATGTTGGAATTGCCCTGGCCGGGACCGTCTATGGCCAGCACGTGAAAGCCGCGCGACAGCGCGACATTGTGCGAGGCCTTCGGGAACACTTCCTTGGTCTGGTCCATGCCCGGTACGTAGATCACGCACGGCGCCTTGCGCCGGTCGGGCAGCAGGTGCAGCAGGCAGGATATGGTCTTGCCGTCATCGAACGGCACTTCCACGCGCTCGATTGGATAGCTTGCCACCTTGCCGCGGCGATCAACCATCTCGTTGAGCTTGTTGCAAAGCCGGATTTTCACCGGATGGTCATCGAAAAAAATCGGATGCTGCGCCATGCGATAGGATTCGATAGCATGATCGTAATGATGCACGGCGGTGGCATAGGCGCCCTGCGTCTGTGCTTTCTTTGCCAGCCGTTCGTGGCGTTCCGCGGCAACCCGCCACACCTTGGGCAGCATGCGGTAGTTGCGCGCGCGGGTGCCGGGCGGTACTTCGAGATCGTCGCGCTCGAAATTCTGCACGCGGCCGCGCATATTGAGGGCCAGATCTAGCATCCATTGCTGGTTGTCGCGGTCGGTTCTGAGTTTGCGGATCATCCGATGCTCCTCCTGTGTGCACGCTCGAAATTGAACGTACGATTCTACACGCGCCGCCATCGGCAATGTCCACATCATGCGAGCACGCGATTCTGGGTAAAATGCGCGTTGTTGCCTTAGATAGGGGTGTATTTTCATGCGTCGATCAAGCCTGTATTGCCTGCTGCTGATGGCGGCGCCGTTCGCCGCAAGTGCGCAGGAGTATCCGAGCAAGACGGTACGGATGATTATTCCGTGGGCCGCCGGAGGCTCGACGGATTCCATCGGCCGCATCGTCGGACAGAAACTCGCCGAATACACCGGCCAGCAATGGATCGTCGACAATCGCGGCGGCGCAACCGGCACGATAGGTCACGCCTTGGCCTCCAAAGCACCGCCCGATGGCTACACGCTGCTGCTGGGCACCAACAGCACATTCGCCATAGCGCCGCATCTTTACAAAAGCATCCAGTACGACAACGACACCGCGTTCGCGCCGATTTCGCTGGTGGCAATCAGCCCGCAGATTCTGACCGTGCATACCTCGCTGCCGGTGAAAAGTGCCAGGGACTTGATCGTCCTCGCCAAAGCGCAGCCGGGGCAGATCATATTTTCCAGCGCGGGTGTCGGCGCCACCAGTCACATGGCGACCGAACTGTTCATGAACATGGCGAAGATCAAGATGACCCATGTACCGTACAAAGGCGGCGGGCCGTCATTCCAGGCGCTGATCGGCGGCGAAACCGCGCTCTCATTCGTTGATGCGATTACCGTCGCGCCGCATGCCAAGACCGGCCGTCTGCGCGCACTGGCGACCAGCACGGCCAGGCGCACGCCGCTGATGCCGGAGGTTCCGACGGTGAACGAATCCGGTTTGCCCGGCTTTGAATCGGTAACTTCGTTTGGCATGTTTGCGCCTGCGGGAACTTCACGCGACATCGTTGCCAAGGTAAACCGTGAACTCGTGCGCGCGCTGGCAGCAAACGACGTAAAGGAAAAACTCAAGGGGCAGGGTGTGGATCCCGTCGGCAGTCCGCCTGAAGAGCTCGTCTCCCACCAGAAGCAGGAAACCGCGAAGTGGGGCAAGGTGATCCGCGAGCAGGGCATCAAGTTCGAATAACAGAACGGTCTTGACGTTTTTCCGTATAACCCGTGTTTAAAAGGTTCCCATGTCTTTCTATTCTTCCAGGCTGGACCGCATCAAACTTTCTCCCAGCACCGCTGCTACCATGCGCGCGCGCGAGTTGCGCCTGCAGGGGCGCGACATCATCGCGCTTACTATCGGACAGCCGGATTTTGAAACACCGCAGCACGTAAAGCGCGCCGTTGCCGACGCACTGGCGCGCAACGAAACCAAATATCCGCCGATCGACGGCGTGCCGGAGTTGAAGGAAGCGGCGCGGCGCAAGTTTCAGCGCGAGAACGCACTGCAATACAGCACCGATCAGATCATGATCGGTACCGGCAGCAAGCAGATCATCTTTAATGCGATGATGGCGACCATCGGGCCGGGCGACGAAGCGATTATTCCGGCGCCGTACTGGATTTCATATCTCGACATGGTGCTGGTGTCGGATGGCATTCCGATTGAAGTACCGTGTACGGCGGAGAACGGTTTCAAGCTCACGCCGCAGCAGCTCGAAGCTGCCATTACGCCGCGCACCAAATGGTTGCTGCTCAATTCGCCCAATAACCCGACCGGCGCCGTATATTCGCGCGCAGAACTGCGCGGGCTCGCCGACGTGCTGCTCAAGCATCCACATGTGTGGATATTGACTGATGACATCTACGAGCATTTGCGTTTCGACGGCATTGAATTCGCAACCATCGCGCAAGTCGAGCCCAAACTTTACGACCGCACACTGACAGTGAACGGTGTGTCGAAAACCTACGCGATGACAGGTTTTCGTCTTGGTTATGCTGCGGGTCCAAAGGAGCTGATCAAGAACATTATCAAACTGCAATCGCAAAGTACCGCGGGCGTGTGCTCGATCAGCCAGTGGGCGGCGGTGGAGGCGCTAGACGGCCCGCAGGAATTCGTGCCTGAACGCGCGGCTTCATTCCAGGCGCGGCGTGATCGCGTGCTGGAAATGTTCAAGGACATCCCGGGCCTGCAGCCGAATTATCCGGAAGGTGCGTTTTACATGTTTGTGCGCTGCGGTGATCTTTTCGGCCGCAAAACAGCACAAGGAAAAGTTCTGAAGGACGAGCAGGACGTGGTGCTGCATCTGATGGATCACGGCGTCGCTGTGGTGCTGGGTGCGGCGTACGGGATGAGCCCGTATTTCCGCATGTCGATAGCCACCGACATCAAAAACCTCGAGGAAGCCTGCCGCCGCATGGAGCGCGCGGTCAAAGAGCTGAATTAAATCGTGGCCCAGCCGCTGTTGTTTACGCCGATTCAGCTCGCGGGGCTGACCGCGCGCAATCGCATCGTGGTGTCGCCGATGTGCCAGTACTCGTCGGAAGAAGGCGGACCGAGCGACTGGCATCTGGTGCACCTGGGCAAGTTTGCGCTCGGCGGCGCGGCCGTCGTGTTTTGCGAGGAAACGGCGGTCGAGCAACGCGCACGCAAAACTTACGGTTGCGCCGGCATTTACAGCGACAAGCATGTGCCGATGTACAGGCGCATTACCGAATTCATCAGCAAACACAAAAGCATTCCGGCTATGCAGATCGGCCATTCCGGACGCAAAGCGTCGTGCGGGCCGCCGTGGACCAATTTCAAACCCCTCACCGATGACGATGCGAAGTCGGGCATGGCGCCTTGGCGCGGTGTCTCACCCAGCGCCGTGCCGCACCGCGACGATGCGCAGATTCCGCACGAACTCTCGGTAAACGAAATCCGCGAGGTGATTGCCTCGTGGCGCGAGGCCGCGCTGCGCACGCTTAACGCGGGCTTTGAGACGATAGAGATTCACGGCGCGCACGGTTATCTGATACATCAGTTTTTGTCGCCGCTCGCCAACAAGCGCAGCGATGCTTACGGCGGTGATTTGCAAGGGCGTATGCGCTTTGCGCTCGAACTCACTGAAGCAGTGCGTGCGGAGTGGCCCAAGGAAAAACCGCTGTGGTTTCGTGTGTCTGCTGTTGACGGCGACGGCGGCGCGTGGAGTATCGACGATACGGTAGCGCTGGCGCGTGAACTCAAGGCGCGCGGTGTCGATGTGATTTCCTGTTCGTCGGGCGGCATCAACGGCCCGCTCAATTATGCGATCGTGCCGCGCCGGCCCGGCTTTCAGGTGCCGTACGCCGAACGCGTGCGGCGTGACGCGGGCATCAAGACCTGCGCGGTCGGTCTCATCACCGAACCGGCGCACGCTGAAGATGTACTTCGGCAAGGGCAGGCAGACTTGATCGCGATGGCACGCGAGTTCATGTACAACCCGAACTGGCCGGTGCACGCGGCTAAACAACTTGGCGTCGCCGACTATCTTGATCTGCTGCCCGAAGAATACGCGTGGTGGCTCAAGCGCCGCGAGAAAATCCGTGAAATCTCAAAGTAAAAAATAGTCAATTAAAACAAATGGTTACGTTTAATCCCATAGGCGTCGTACGTAACGACGTCAGCAAAATGTCGGTCGGCAACTATGCGCAAGCCGAGTCGCGTATTGAGATCAACGCCGAGTTCGCCCCCGGCTTGCAGGGACTCGCAGATTTCTCGCACGCGGTCGTGGTGTTTCATCTCGACCGTATTCCGCCGTTCGATAAAGAGAAACAATTGCTGCGCAATCCGCGTGGCATGGAACATCTCGCACCGGTCGGCGTGTTCGCGCAGCGCACCAAGTTCCGGCCGAATCCGATAGGCGTGACCTCGGTAAAGCTGGTTTCGATACAGGGCAATACGTTGTTTGTGACGGGACTCGATGCGATGGACGGCACGCCGGTGCTGGATGTGAAGCCGTACATTCCCGAATTTGACAGCGCGAGTAACGTGAAAATGCCGGACTGGGTGGCGACGATGGTGCAGGGTTATTTCTGATGAAGACGAATTCCATCCGCATCGCGGTCGATATCGGCGGCACGTTTACTGATGGCCTTGCGGTGCTCACGCCCGGCGGGCGCATCTGGGTCGCCAAGACGCTGACCACGCCGCACGATCCCGGAGAAGCGGTGACGACTGTTATCGTTGATTTGCTGCGGCAGGTCGCTGCCGTGCATAGTGATGCGCAATCGAACGTCACCGAAGTCGTGCATGGGACTACGCTGGTGACCAACACGCTGATCGAACGCAAGGGCGCTAAAACTGGGCTCATTGTGACCAAAGGCACAAGCGACGTGCTGACCATCGGCCGCGAAATCCGTTACGAACTTTACGATCTTAATCTGGAATTGCCCGTGCCGCTGGTGGCGGAAGACAAGCGTATTGAAGCCGATGAGCGGCTGGATGTTTATGGCGATGTTGTTACGCCGCTGGACGATGCCGCGCTGGATAAATTGCTCGACGAATTGGCGAAGCTTGACGTGGAAGCGGTCGCCGTGTGCTTGTTGCACGCGTACGTCAACGACGTACACGAAAAAAAGATCGAGGCCGCGATCCACAAGCGTTTGCCCAAACTCGCCGTGTCGATCTCATCGGGCATCGCGCGTGAAATTCGCGAATTTGAACGCATGTCCACTGCGGCCGCGAACGCCTATGTGCAGCCCTTGGTGGCCGAATATCTGGCTCGCCTTGATACGCGCGTACATGAACTCGCGCCGAAAGCGCCGCTACGCATTATGGTGTCGAGCGGTGGCTTCACCTCGGGCAAAGCGGCGGCGGAAACGCCGATACTGCTGCTCGAATCCGGCCCGGCGGGCGGCGTGCTGTCGGCGCTCAACACCGCGCGCAACGCCGGCATCGACCAAATCCTCGCATTCGACATGGGTGGCACCACGGCAAAAGCATGCGTCGCGGTCGGCGGCGAACCGCTTATCGCGCACAGTTTCGAATGCGCGCGCGTGTCGCGCTTCAAGCGCGGCTCCGGCCTGCCGATACTGATGCCGAGCATCGACCTGATCGAGATCGGTGCTGGCGGCGGTTCGATTGCACATGTCAACGATCTCGGCTTGCTCAACGTCGGGCCTGAGAGTTCCGGCGCGGTGCCCGGACCGGCTTGTTACGGGCATGGGGGCCTGGAAGCGACCGTGACCGATGCTGATCTCGCCTTGGGCTATTTGAATGCCGATAATTTTCTCGGCGGCGAAATGAAACTACGGCGCGATCTTTCTGAGGCTGCACTGGGCAGGCTCGCGGCGAAGTTGAAACTTTCCGTTACAGACGTGGCGTGGGGCATTTGCAATATCGTCAACGAAAACATGGCGGCGGCGGCGCGCATACACATTGCCGAGAAAGGCCACGATCCGCGCGAATTCACCATGGTGGCGACCGGCGGCGCGGGGCCGGTGCATGTGGTGGAGGTCGCGCGCAAGCTGCAAATTCCACGCGTGCTTGCAACCATTGCCGCAGGTGCCGGCTCGTGTCTGGGCCTGCTGGCTGCGCCGGCTCGTGTCGATCGCGCGTGGTCGAACCCGACGTTGGTCAAAGACATCGCTTGGCCGCGCGTCGCGCTGTCCTATGGCGAATTGCGCGCGGATGCCGAGGCGGAACTCAAATCAGCTGGTGCGAATCTCGCTTCGATCAAATGGTTCATCGGCGCGGAAATGCGTTACGCCGGTCAGGGTCATAACGTATCGGTGAGCCTGCCATGGCGTAAGGTCGGCACCGCGATGGCGCCGGCGTTGCTGAAAGCGTTCGAGACCAATTACCGCCAGCTCTATGGCCATCTGGTGCCGGGTGCGGCGCCGCAGGTGATTACCTGGCGATTAACCGGCCGCTCTGTAGTCAGAAACCACCGTTTCGCGTGGGGCGATGCGCGCGTATCGGCTCAGCCCGTCATGCGCGGCAAGCGTGAAATATTCCTGCCGCTCAGGAAGAAATTCGGTGCAGTGCCGGTATACGACCGCTATTCGCTCAAGCCTGGCGCGAGGCTTGCCGGGCCGGTAATACTGGAAGAACGCGAATCGACATTGGTGGTGCCGGTCAGGGCCGATGTGCGCATATTGCCGGATTACACGGTGTCGATCGTGATAAAGGAATTTTGATGAAGCCTGCAAAAAAACTCGATCCGATCACACTCGAAATCCAGTGGAAGCGCCTGGTGTCGATGGTGGACGAAGCCTCGGCCGCCTTTGTGCGCACCTCGTTCTCGGTACTGGTGCGCGAGGCCAATGATTTCGCCGTGGTGCTCACCGATGCGCAGGGACGTTCGATTGCACAGTCGGTGCTGTCAATTCCGTCGTTTATCGGTACGCTGCCGGCGACAGTAAAACATTTTCTGCAAAAGTTTCCGGCAAAGACGCTAAAGTCCGGCGACGTGATGATCACCAACGATCCGTGGATGGGCACCGGCCACATTCACGACGTCAACGTGGCGATGCCGATTTTTCACAAGGGCAAGATCGTTGCGTATGCAGCGGTGGTGAGCCACATGCCCGACATCGGCGGACGCATCCGCAACGCCGGTATACGCGATATTTACGAGGAAGGATTGCAGATCCCGCGCATGAAACTGATCAGCGCCGGCAAGCCCGACCAGAATTTGCTCGACGTGATAGGCCAGAACGTGCGCGTGCCGGAGCAGACGCTGGGCGATATCTGGGCACAGGTCGCGGCGTGCAAAATGCTCGAAGAGCGGTTGAAGCCGTTGCTGAAGGAAATCGATATCGAATCGCTGGGTGCGGAAATCCGCCGCCGCTCCGAAGCCGCGATGAAAAAATCCATTCGCGATGTGCCCGATGGTGTTTATCACGGTCGAACACAACACGACGGCTTCGAGGAACCCATCATCATCAACGCCACGGTGACGGTGAAGGGCGAAAAACTTTCCATTGACTACACCGGCTCCAGCGCACAGGTACCGCGCGCAGTGAACGTCGTGCCGATTTACTGTTTTGCGTATTCGGCGTTCGCGGTGAAAGCGCTATTGTGTCCCGACGTGCCGAACAACGAAGGCAGCTTCACGCCGATTACGACATCAGCGCCGCTGGGCTCGATATTCAATCCGACCTATCCGGCGGCGAGCGGCGGCCGCGGCATGATAGGACACATGATGGTACCGGCGATTATGATGGCGCTGGCGGAAGTGTTGCCGGAGCGTGCGATTGCCGAGGGTTCGTCCAACTCTTCGATTACCGTTACCGGCGAACATCGTGGCCGGCCGTACGCGGCAGTCAATTTTATGAACGCAGGGCAGGGCGCGACCAAGCATCGCGACGGTTTCACCATGCTGTCGTTCCCGTCGAATCTTTCCAACACACCGATCGAGGTGTTCGAGCAGATGGCGCCGCTGCGCGTGGTCGAGCGTGCGATACGGCGCGGTAGCGGTGGCGTGGGCAAACATCGCGGTGGCGATGGATTGCGCTTCGAGGTCGAAGTCGCGGCAGACACGCCGATGATGGCGTCGATGATCATGACGCGCTACAAGACCGCGCCGCAGGGCATCTTCGGTGGTATGCCGGGCAAGGTCGGTGGGCTTACTCTCAACGGCAAGCCGATCAATCCTGCCGATCACTGGGTGCTGAATAAAGGTGACCGCGTAGTTATGGAAACCGCCGGCGGCGGTGGTTACGGGTAATCCTGATAGCACCATCGCGTTCACACGGAGATGCATACTTGGTGGGCATAACTAGAAGCGCTTGTAATTCCCATGCCAGTCGCCCAGCGCCGGATCCAGGTCGCGCCGCGGCGAACCGGCCGCTGCGTGCAATCTATAGCACAGCTTAGACAAACAGCCGATTGAGTTTATTGATGTGCCACAAAGCACAAATGTCACAGCGGATTAAACTTTAGGTACCATTCGGAGCGGCTCATGCTACGCGCTCATCCCATCAAAACGTTGCTCTAATTTAACTTCTCAAAAACTCCGCCCCGGTCATCGGCATCAGAAATCCCTTCGTCATTTCCTTGATGTTGTTAATTCCTAGCTGCGCCATGTCGCGGTCGATTTCGTCCATGAGCAGGCTCACGGCATGGGCCACGCCGGCTTGCCCGGCACAGGCCGCAGCACACAGGAACGGCCGGCCGATGAAGCAGAAGTCCGCGCCGAGTGCAAGCGCTTTCAATACGTCGGTGCCGCGCCGGAATCCGCTGTCCATGATCACTGCCATCTTGTCACCTGCGGCTTCGCGAATGCCGGGCAATACGCGCAGCGGCGCCACCGTGCCGTCCAACTGACGTCCGCCGTGGTTGGACACCATCACGCCATCGAGTCCGTGTTCGCGTGCGATGCGCACTGAATCCTTGTCCACCACGCCTTTGATCAGCAAATTGCCTTTCCAGATCTTGCGCATGAACGCAATGTGTTTCCACGACAGTCGGTCGCGCCGGCCGTAGTCGCGTTTGCTGCCGACGGACAGCATGGGCACGCGCGGCCCCATGTTTTCCACGTGCGGCATACCGTCGGTCATCAACGTTCTAAGGAACATGCCGAACAGCCACTTCGGGCGGGTTGCGACATCCCATCCGAGACGCAGCGAGGGGCGCAGCGGCGTGCTGTAACCATTGCGCACGTTGTTCTCGCGGTTGGCGGGCACCTGCACATCAACAGTAACAGCGATGGTGTCGAAGCCCGCTTTCTCGCAGCGCTCAAAAGTTTGCCTGATACGCTCCTCGTCGCCTGGCAGATACGCCTGGAACATTGCCGTTCTGCCGGCGGCTTTGACGTCTTCCATGCGCATCAACGATGCGCCGCTCATCATCATCGGAATGTTGACCTCGGCCGCCACGCCGGCGAGCACGGTGTCGCCGCGATAACACGCGGTGGAAGTGCCACCCATTGGCGCAAAGCCGAACGGCGCGTTATAAGTGCGGCCGAACAGTTCAGTCTTCATGCTGCGCGCAGTGGTGTCGATCAGCGGCTTGGGCACAAAGCCGACTTCATCGAATACATTGCGGTTGCCGCGCAGCGACGCGTTGTCTTCCACGCCGCCGGTGACATAGCCGTAGATCGGCCGCGGCAAAATCCAGCGCGCCTGATCAATGAAATCCTGCAGCGCCAGATACTGCTGCAGATGGCGCGGCAGCGCCCGTTTGTCGACGAACGAAAGGCCGCCGAGGGTGTCGGGTTTAGGGGCAGAGATAGGGGCGATGTCGGCTTTGCTGATGCTGGGGGCTGTGTCCATGGCTTGTATGGGTTTGTGGTTGGAAGGGGGTTTGTAACGTAGGCGGCCATTATAATCACCCGATGCCTTCTGGGTCGCACAAACCACACATTCTGATCGCCGGCGGCGGCATCGGCGGCCTCACGGCCGCTCTGGCATTGCTCAAGCGCGGATACGATGTGGACGTCTATGAGCAGGCGGCCGAACTCCGCGAAGTCGGCGCAGGTGTGCAGTTGAGCGCTAACGGCATACGCGTGCTGCACGAACTGGGCGTGCACGAGCCGTTTCGCGCGCTGGCATGCGAAGCCTCCGGCAAGGAAGTGAGGCTGTGGAATAGCGGGCAGACATGGAAGTTGTTCGATCTGGGCGCGGAGTCGGTCGAGCGCTATGGATTTCCATACTATCTTGTGTATCGCCCGGATTTGCTCGCCGTGCTTGCCGACGGCGTGCGGCGCGAGAAGGCGGATGCGATTCACTTGAACTCGCATTGCGCGAGCTTCGAGCAATCCGAGCTTGGCGTTACGCTGCACTTGGAAAGTGGTGCTGCATCGGGAGATGCGCTGATCGGCGCCGACGGCGTGCATTCGCGCATACGTCAAGCATTGTTCGGGGAAGACAAGCCCGCATACACCGGCATGATGTCATGGCGCGGCGTGATTCCCATGCAAAAGTTGCCGCAACACATGCGCCGCATGATCGGCACCAACTGGGTGGGGCCGGGTGGGCACGTCGTGCATTACCCGGTGCATCGCGGCGAGTACATGAACATGAACGGGATTATCGAAACCGCCGGCTGGCAGGAAGAATCGTGGAGTGCGCGCGGCACGCACGAGGAATGCCACGCATCTTTTGCGGGCTGGAATGCCGACATACATTGCATGATCGACAACATGGCCACTCCATTCAAGTGGGCGCTTTTCGAGCGCACACCGATTGCCTCGTGGGGCGCGGGTCGGGTGACTTTGCTCGGCGACGCGTGTCACTCGATGCTTCCGATGCTGGCACAAGGTGCGGTGATGGCGCTCGAAGACGGCTATGTGCTGGTGCGGGCGCTGGACGCCGCTGGTGGAGATGTCACGCAAGGTTTTGCGCGTTACGAAACTGCGCGCAAAGAGCGCGTGAACAAGGTCGTACTCGGTTCCGCCGAAAACGGCCGGCGCTTCCAAAGCCGCACGCTTGCAGATGCCGCGGCGGCGCAGGCCTATGTCGATCGCGAATGGCAGCCGGAAAAGGTGCGGCAGCGCTACGAGTGGCTGTTCACCTACGACGTAACAACGGCGCCTGTTTGACCGGGTGAGCCATTATGCGTAGCCGGTGCTTGTCGAACCATTTTGGTGAAGATGCACAATTCTTCCAGCCAGCGCAACCGATCCAAAAGAGGGATCTTGCGAAAACGCCGCACTTGTTCTTCCGTGACTTCGTACTCGTAGTCGATCTTTTCCACGCTATTCCCCGTCTGTCTGAGTTCGGCGAACAATTTCCAGCGCCTTGATATCCGACGCATCCTGCTTGCGGCCGGTCCCGGTTTTCAGTTCGACCAAATCATCTATGGACGCGAAGCTGATCCGAATATCGATTAGGTCTTTTTCGATGCGATTGCGATACATTTTATCGAATGGCACTTTGGGACGCACGATGATATCTACTGTGGGCAAGCTGGGCGACTTGGAATGCAGAGAGAATGCGACGAAATGTTTTTCCCGCACCCACTCGTCGATCTGCCCGGCGTCACAAAGCGTCGCAAGTGGAACCGGCAAAATCGGCGCAAGCTGAAGCGTTGTCGCAACATTGAGGAAGCGTTGTAGATTTTTATTGTTCATGGCCAGAACAAGATCGACATCCATCGTCGCACGCTCGACGCCATGAAAAACTATTGCAAGCCCGCCGACCAGTACATACTCGACCCGCTCCTTGTGCAACGCTTTGAACAGGTCAAGATAGAACATAGCTTACTTCTGCCACGAGTCCCGCAATGTCACCGCACGATTGAATTTCGGTACGCCGGGTTTGGTGTCGACGCGGTCGGCGACAAAATAGCCATGGCGCTCGAACTGAAAGCGGTCGCCGGGCTTGGCATCTTTTAATGCTGGTTCCAGCTGGGCTGTGATGACTTTCTTTGAGTCAGGGTTGAGATCGAGCAGGAAGTCGCGGTCGCCCGCGCCAGGATGTGCGGTCTTGAACAGCCGGTCGTAAAGCCGCACTTCGCACGCACGCGCGTATGCCGAGCTTAGCCAGTGAATATTGCCTTTGACTTTGACTTTGTCCGCGCCCGGCGTGCCCGATTTCGTTTCGGGAATATATTCGCAGTGCACGGCGATTACCTTGCCTTGTGCGTCTTTGTCGCAGCCCGTGCATTTCACCACGTAGGCGTAGCGCAAACGCACGCTGTTACCAGGGAATAATCTAAAGTAACCCTTAGGAGGCGTTTCCGCAAAGTCATCACGTTCGATCCATAGTTCACGCGAGAACGCAACAGCGCGTTTTCCAAGATCAGGTTTTTGCGGATGATTGGGCGCGTGGCAATCTTCCTGCTGATCCTCGGGGTAGTTGTCGATGATAAGTTTTACCGGGTCAAGCACGGCGATGCGGCGCTCGGCCATCTCGTTCATATGCTCGCGCATGCAGTCTTCGAGCACACCGTATTCGATCCACGAATCGGCTTTCGATACTCCGATGCGTTCCGCGAACATGCGGAAGCCTTCGGGCGTGTAGCCGCGGCGGCGCGCACCAACGATAGTGGGCATGCGTGGGTCGTCCCAGCCGTCGACATGTTTTTCTTCAACCAGTTGAATCAGCCTGCGCTTGGACAGCACCACGTAGGTGAGATTGAGTCGCGCAAATTCGATCTGCTGCGGCAGTGGCTTGGCAAGCAGTCCGCCCTCGGCAAGGCGCAGCAGCAGCCAATCGTAAAACGGCCGCTGATCCTCGAACTCCAGCGTACAGATCGAATGTGTGATGCGCTCCAGCGCGTCCTCGATCGGATGCGCGTAGGTGTACATCGGATACACGCACCATTTGTCGCGCGTGCGGTGGTGCTCGGCCTTGCGGATGCGGTAAATTGCCGGGTCGCGCATATTGATGTTGGGCGAGCTCATATCGACCTTCGCGCGCAGCACCATGCTGCCTTCGTCGTGCTTGCCTTCGCGCATTTCGCCGAACAGCTTGAGTGATTCGG
>Ga0315912_10004228_pt1 | contig 13698 bp, 11 predicted proteins | sample VfabasoilMG_FD_204469 | JGI IMG/M metagenome (GOLD analysis project Ga0315912, IMG submission 204469) | Garden soil microbial communities collected in Santa Monica, California, United States - V. faba soil | ecosystem: Environmental > Terrestrial > Soil > Garden | place: USA: California... | reverse complement strand
ACAGCATTGGACTCGCGAACCGCATGTGCGCCGAAGGTCGTCAACTGCTGGAAGAGCTCGTCGAGCGTGGACTCATCGTTGACCGTCACGCGCATCTGAATGCGCGACTTGTCGTCGTTGGTCTTGCCGATGTCGAACGTGATGATCTCGTAAGAGCCCTTGACCTCGATGATCTTGTCGAAGATCGCTGACAGCAGGCCCGAGTCGATCAGGTGGCCTTCCGCTTCGATCGTGTCTGTGACTGACATCGGCAGTCATTGTACTGGTTGTTCAGCTTCGAGCCTTGAAGCTGCTACTCTGGTCGTATTCGCGCCGGGGGTAGGCAATGTCGAACTCCACTCCGTCGTCCCCTCTTGAAACTCCTCGGACTCCTCGCCAGCCTGTCGAACTGAAGACGCTGTTCAGTGCCTGGGGCCGTATGCTCCGAGGCTTCAGCCCGCTTCTGTCGATCGAGATCACGCGCGAGTGCCCGCTTCGCTGTCCTGGCTGTTACGCGTACGAGCCGATGCACCTTGGCGGTGCGATCACGCTTCGACAGGTTCACGATCTCCATGGCGATCCACTCGTTGATCGCGTGCTCGAGCTCATTCGCAGGCATCGGCCGGTGCAGGTGTTCTTTGTGGGTGGTGAGCCGCTCGTGCGTCACCGTGAATTGAGTCGGATCCTGCCAGTGGTCAGCGAGTGGGGCATCTATTCGCTCGTGTGACGAGCGCCGTCATCCCGTTTCCTGATGAGTGGAACGACATCCCCGTGAGTCCGCATCGCGGTGTCGATCGATGGCCTTCAACCCGAGCACGATGCGCGGCGCAAGCCGGCGACTTACGAGCGCATCCTGAAGAATCTCGATGGGCGTTCTCGATGCCGCCGGCCAGCCCGCACGAGTGCACGTTCTCGAGGGTGTCGGTGAACTACTCCGCCGATCTCGAGACACGAGTGCAGCCCTGCTTCTTTGGTGGCGATCCGGATTGTTCGCAGTGCGGCTGCGCGGCTACTTCTTGAGCGCTTCCTGCCCGACGAACTTGTAGCCGACGCCTCGGACCGTCAGGAGGATCTTCGGAGAGGCGGGCCGATCCTCGAGGTAACGCCGTAGCCGCACGATGAAGTTGTCGATCGCGCGCGTGTCTGTTCCTTCGTGAAGGCCCCACACGTCCTCGAGCAGCGTACGGCGAGAAATCGCCTGCCCCGCGTTTCGCACTAGGTACTTCAGCAGATCGCACTCCATCTGCGTCAGCCGGTACGACTTGCCGAGCGCTCGCACTTCCATCGCGCCGAAGTCGAGCGTCCGTCCCTCGAACGAATAGGTCTCGGTGGTCGGCTCTGGTGTTTCCGAGTCTTGCTCGTTCCAGCGCCGGCGGCGCTGCAGCCCCTTGAGCCGCGCCATCAGGATGGCGAGCTCGAACGGTTTCGGCAGGTAATCGTCGGCCCCCGACTCGAAGCCGCGCAGCACGTCCTCGGGACGCCCGCGCGCCGTGAGCATGAGGATCGGTACGAACTGGCCCGCGGCTCTCAACTCTGCCGCCACCGTAAAGCCGTCCTTGCCCGGGAGCATCACATCGAGAACGACCACCTCGAAACCATGACGCTCCTTCAGGAGCAACTCGAGCGCCTGCTCACCATCGCGCGCGATAGCAGCGTCGTAGCCTTCCGCCTCGAGATTGAAGCGGAGACCATCGGCGATGTGTTGCTCGTCCTCGACAATGAGAATGCGCGTCATGCCTGCTGCTTACTGCGCAATGAGTCGAGGCAGTTCGAGAGTGAACGTGGCGCCGCGGCCCTCGCCCTCGCTCTGAGCGAACACGCGACCACCATGCGCGCGAGCGATCGATCGGACAATGTACAGACCGAGACCTGTTCCCTTGATGTTGCGCAGGCCTCTCGCCTGGACACGATAGAAGCGATTGAAGATTCGTTTGAGCTGCTTTCGCGGGATGCCGATGCCTCGGTCCTGAACGCGAATCCATACCGTGTCCGGGGCCGGTGCGGCCACCGACACCGTCACCCGCACGGCCTCCCCCGAGTACTTCACAGCGTTGTCGAGCAGGTTGGTGACGACGGTGCGAAGCTCCTCGGCATCTCCGCTCACCACGAGTGCGCGATCCCGTGGTGTCTCGAGCTCGATGGCGCTGGGAGGCAAGTGGTGCCGAAGGATCGCCAGACCCACGCACTCGTCGGCCAGGGTGCCGAGGTCCACAGGGCCACGCGCCACGGCCTTCTGCCGTTCGCGCACGACTCCAGCCTTGAGCACCTGATCGACCGTGTGATGGAGGCGCTCAGCGTCAGCCAGCATGATGTCGTAGAACTCGCGGCGTCTCGCGTCGCTGACCTCGCGCGACTGAAGCGTTTCCAGGTACAAACGGATCGAGGCGATCGGCGTCTTCAGTTCGTGAGTGACCGCGTTGATGAAGCTGTCGTGCTCCTCATTTCGTTTGATCTCGAGCACCAGGAAGACGGTGTAGACGATCAGGCCCGCGATGATCAGGCCGAACAGGACGACCCCGATGATGATCGGTGTGATCCGGCCCGCATTGGTGATCACCCAGCTGATGTTCAGCAGCAGTGCCGCGATGACGAGCAGCACGCACAAGGCGACGAAGAAGGCGATGGCTTTCTGGCGCCGTGTCACGGGGTGATTCTAGCAATGCAGAATTCAGAATGCAGAATTCAAACAAAGACCCGTACGTAGCGACGGGGTGAAAAGCGCAATGCCTTTCACCCCGTGTGTTTCTGAATTCTGAATTCTCAATTCAGAATTACAAGGATCGTCTAGGCGACCGCTTCGTCTGCCGGCACCACGTCGTCTTCCGTCAGCGGCGCCTTGACCTTGGCGACTTTGATGTCCCATGCGAGGCCCAGGAGCTGCAGCGTCCGGATCCCGATCCAGTTCTGATCGAGCTCATACCAGGCCAGGCCGTGGCGCGCGCTGACCGGGTGCGCGTGGTGATTGTTGTGCCAGCCCTCGCCAAACGTCAGGAGCGCCACCCACCAGTTGTTGGTGGAGTCGTCGCGCGTCTTGAAACGGCGGGTGCCCCATTTGTGTGTTGCGGAGTTGACGAGCCAGGTGGCGTGGAGACCGAAGGTGGTGCGGAAGAAGATGCCCCAGAGAACGTAGGGGATGCCGCCGAAGGCGAGGAGTGCGAGACCAACGACGACGTTGCCGACCCAATGCCACGTCGAGAGCCAGACATGGACGCGGTCTTTGCTCAAGTCCGGAGCGTAGCGCGCAAGCACCGAAGCGTCGTGATGGAGCCCGTCGCCCAGCAGGATCCAACCCATGTGCGCCCACCACGTGCCTTCACGCGGTGTGTGCGGGTCGCCTTCCTGATCGGACTTCTGATGATGGATGCGATGGGTGGCGACCCAGAAGATCGGTCCGCCTTCGAGCGCGAGCGTTCCGCAGAACGTGAGGAAGTACTCAACCCACTTCGGCGTCTTGTACCCGCGATGCGTCAACAGGCGGTGATAGCCCATGCCGATGCCGAGCATCCCACCGACGTAGTAGAGAATGAGGGCTGCGAGCATCGCCCCGGTGTCGATGTAGAACAGAGCCGCCACCGCACCGATGTGGAACCCGGTCATGGCGATTGCGGTAATCCAATTCAGTCCGGTTTGATGTTTGCGGCCGTAAAGAAGCATCGGGGTCGCCATTGACGCAGGTATCCTCCAAAAAGAGTTGTCGGAAAAAGAATCGCCACACCATAGCAGTCCTGCAGCCGCGGCACTGTAATACTTCTGTACTTGCCATCAACTACAAGGGGTTCAATGAGTTCGGCCGACGTCTTCGCGCTCTCGATTCACGCCGATTACCGCTGCCGGCACTCGGGTGCGTGCTGTTCCGCCGACTGGGACGTCCCGGTCGAACTGCCGGTGTATCGGACGTTGAAGGAAGCCGTCGAGGCCGGTCGCCTGCAACCGCACGCATCCGCTCGACATCTGCCTCCATTCATCGTCGAACCAGACCTCCCTGAAGCTGCGGCGGCGATGCTGGAGCGCACAGAAATCGGAGAGTGTGTGTTCCTCGAGCGCGGCACAAAGCTGTGCATCGTCCACCGTGATCTCGGGGAACCGGCATTGCCGGCGACGTGCCGGTATTTCCCCCGACTCGCTGTTCGTGACGATCGCGGCACGTTCATCACGCTGTCGCACTTCTGCCCGACGGCCGCGTCGATGTTGTTTCGCGACGACTGTGCGCTTGCGATCACGTCGGGACCGCACGCGTTTCCCCCTGGCGAGTACGAGGGGCTTGTTGTGACAAGCGACGACCTGCCACCGCTGCTCATGCCGACGATGCTGATGGACGGGCCCGGCTATTCGGCATGGGAGCGCCACATGGTGATGCGCTGCGCCGAACGCGACCGCAGCCCTGAATCTGTGCTGGCGACGTTGGAGCGCGATGCTCGCCTGCTTCGCGCGTGGAAGCCGGGACGAATGACGCTGGCGGATGCTGTTCGCGATCTGCCGCCGCAGCCGGAACAGGCGGACCTCCCGCACTCATTCGATTTCACCGCGTCTCTCTTTGCGCAGGTGATGCAGGCTGTGCCCGAAGACCTGCGACCTCACGCGGACGAGCACGGCCTCGATGTCGCGTTTGCGGAGCGCGTGGCCCCGATGTGGTCGCGATTCTTCGTTCCGCTCAACCGGTACATCGCCGCGAAGGCCTTTGCATCATGGACGGCTTACCAGGGGCGGGGTGTTGCGTCGATCGTGCGCGGGCTGGACGCGGCCCTTGCGGTCGTGCGCGTCGAGTCCTCACGTCAGTGCCGTGATGCGAAACGGCACCTCGACACCGACCTGCTGCGGGATGCCTTCCGAAGTGCCGATTTCATCCTCAATCACCTTGCGGTTGGTGAGGATCTGGCGGCCGCCTGGTCATCGGCGGAGTCCTGAAACCCCTTAATTCAAGCGGTCGGATTTTCGGCCGATTTCCCAAATGTGCCGGTTCACCCGTTCGGCCCGTCGGCCGCGGATCTGCGCGTCCTGGTCGCCGAAGACGATCCCGTTTCGCGGCATCGGCTCCACGTGGCGCTGAGCAACTGGGGCTATGCCGTAACGAGTGTCGTTGACGGCGAAGAGGCGCTGCGGGAGATCACGCGAACGGATCCTCCGCACCTCGCGATCCTCGATTGGTCGATGCCGAAGATCGACGGGCTCCAGGTCTGCCGAGCCGTTCGCGACACCATCCAGGGCCAGTACCTCTACATGATTCTCCTTACGTCGCACGATCGAGACGACGACGTGCTGGAGGGGTTCGACGCGGGCGCGGACGACTACATCACCAAGCCATTCGATACGCGCCAGCTGAAGGCGCGCGTGCGCTCCGGCGCGCGGATCGTCCAGCTTCAGCAGCAGCTCATCGCCGCTCGCGAACAGCTTCGCGAAAAGGCGATGCACGATCCGTTGACCGGGCTTCTAACGCGCGGCGCATTCTTCGAGATCTGTGACGGCGAGATCGCGCGTGCCATTCGCAAGGCACAGCCGCTGGCGCTGATGATGGCGGACCTCGATCACTTCAAGGCGATCAACGATCGCTACGGACACATGGCGGGAGATGACGTGCTGCGGGAAACGGCGCGCCGCCTGAAGGCGACGTTTCGCAGAGGGGACGCGGTCGGTCGGTACGGCGGCGAAGAGTTCGTAGCGCTCGCACCGGGCTGCGTCATGGAGGACGCCGTCAGGTTGGCCGAGCGCTTCCGTCAGAGCATCAGCCGCGAGCCGTTCGAGACGAGCGCCGGCAAGGTTGACGTCACCACCAGCGTCGGTGTCGCGGTGATCCCGAACGTGGACGCCTCATGGCCGCTGCTCAAGGCTGCAGATGATGCCCTCTACCGAGCGAAGGCAGCAGGCAGAAATACGGTCTCTTACGCTGCTTAAAGATGTAGGCAGTAGGCGGTAGGCAGTAGGCGGCGATAGCCACCGAGCCGTCATACATCAAACACGGCGATCACGGGCCCGTGGTCGCTGGTCCCAAACTCTCGCTGGACGACGCACGACGAGGCGCGTGAGGCGAGCGCTTCAGAGGCGAAGACGTAGTCCAGGCGCCAGCCGATGTTGCGCTGCTTCAGGTTGCGCCAGGGCGCCCACCACGTGAATAGATCCGCGTTGTCGGGATCGAGCGTGCGATGTACATCCACGAGGCCACGACCGAGGATGCGTTCGATGAGCGCGCGTTCGTCGGGGCGCTGACCGACAATGCCTGGCTTTCGTTCCTTGGGGTGCACGTCCATGTCGGTGCGCGCCACGTTCATGTCGCCACACATGACGAGCGGCTTTCCCGCAGCCTGGGCCTCGGCGGCGAATTGGTCCATGGCCTCGAGGAATCGCACCTTCGCGACGAAGTCCTTCCCCCCATTCGGTACGTAGATCGACGCAACAGTTACGCTGGGCAACTGCGCCGTGACGATGCGATGCTCGAAGTCGAATGGCGGGTGCTGGAACGAGGGCGCGTCGGGAAAGGTCGCGGTCCGGACGTGCAGCGCCACGCCCGAGTAGCCCTTGCCTCCGTGCCAGTAGCACGAATATCCCTCGAGGTCGCAGATCCAGACCGGAAGCTGATCGAGCGACGCCTTGATCTCCTGCAGACACAGAACATCGGGCTGTTCGCGCTCGAGAAACTGCTGAAGCTCCGTCTGCCGGGCGCGGATTCCATTGACATTCCAGGTGGCGATCTTCATTGGTTGGTGGTCGGTGGTTAGTGGTCGGTGGTGAAGGCTTGTGGACTATTTACTACCCACCACCTACCACCCCACCAACCAGAATAGAGTGTAGGGCATGCACGCGACGCTCGAGCTCGCACGGCGCATCGATCGCGCAGAGATCGAATTCTGTGCGATGGCCACCCAGGGTGTTTCACCCGAGGCGGCGACACTCGAGCGAGGTGGCGGGTTGGCGGTGTATTCGGCGCCGGGCTCGCCCGTCAACAAAGTGCTCGCCCTGGGCCTCGGCGTCGAATGCTCTGACGACGATCTCGACGCGATCGAGGACTTCTACGCCGAGCGCGGCTGCCCGGTGCAAATCGAGCTGTGCCCGATCACGTCGCCCGATCTGTCGTCGCGATTGTCGAAACGCGGTTACGTCCTGCAGGCATTCGAAAACGAGCTGGCCCGAGGGGCGCCGGCCGAGCCTGTGCAGTCCTCGTCTGATGCCGATATCACGGTTGAAACGGGTGCCGCGGAACATCCCTGGCTCGAGGTCGTTGCCGAAGGGTTTTCAGTGCCGGACCGGATAGTGCCGGGCAGTCCGCCCGTGCCTCACGACGCAGTCGCGGCGATCGGAGACGTGATGCGACTTTTCGTGCACCCGGAGATTGTGCGCTACGTGGCTCACGTCGATGGACACGCGGCAGCTGCCGCGGTGAGCTTCGTGAAGGATGGCGTGATGTGCATCGCCGGGACAGCGACCCGTCAGGCGTTTCGAAGGCGAGGACTACAGCGGGCCATCGTTTCGCGCGCCATGAGTGACGGCCGGGACAAGGCCGACTTAATCATCGCGACCACTGAGCCGGGTAGTGTCTCGCAACGGACCTTCGAGCGGTGCGGCTTCCACGTCATGTATACGCGGGCGATTCTGGTCAAGTATTGAGGCTATGAGGCGAGCGTTGGCGATGTCAGGAATAAAACGCATCCGCGGGCTGGTCGCGGTGGCGTTGCTGTTCCTGCTCACCGGAGCCTACGCACCTACCCAGTCGCAGAGTGTCTCTGCGATCACGCCACCGTCGGCCGAGCTCGGCGCCAACATCGGCGACGACTACTTCCTGGCAACGTACTCTCAGCTCGAGGCCTACTGGAAGAAGCTCGCACGGGAGTCGGATCGGCTTCGAGTCGTGGATATCGGACGAACGGAAGAAGGACGCACGCAGTGGATGGCGATCGTTTCGTCGCCTGACAATCTCAAGAAGCTCGACGAGTACAAGGACATCTCGCGTCGCCTCGCGCTGGCCGAAGGTTTGAGCGACAGTCAGGCCCGTGCCCTGGCTGCTCGAGGGAAAGCCGTCGTCTGGATCGATGGCGGCTTGCACGCCAATGAAACGCTCGGGGCGCAACAACTGATCGAGACGGTGTATCAACTCGTCAGCCGTTCCGACGAGGAGACGCGTCGCTTTCTGAACGATGTGATCGTCCTCGTGGTGGACGCGAACCCCGATGGTCACGAGCTTGTGGCCAATTGGTACATGGGCGAGAGCGATCCCCTGCGCCGCTCGCTGTCAGGAGTTCCGCGCGCGTACCAGAAGTACATCGGGCACGACAACAATCGCGACTTCTACATGTCGACGCAGGCCGAGACGATCAACATGAACCGCGTCCTCTACAGGGAGTGGTTTCCGCAGATCGTCTACGACCACCATCAAACCGGGCCGGCCGGCACGGTGATGTTCGCGCCACCATTCCGCGATCCGTTCAACTACTTTTTCGATCCGTTGATTCCGGTGTCGATCGACCTGGTCGGTGCCGCCATGCACGCGCGCTTTGCGGCCGAAGGCAAGGCCGGCGTGACGATGCGAACCGGGTCGAACTACTCGACGTGGTGGAACGGCGGGCTGCGCACGACGGCCTACTTCCACAATCAAATCGGCTTGCTCACGGAGACCATCGGTAACCCGACTCCGGTTGAGATTCCGTTCGTGCCAGAACGGCAGTTGCCGAGCGCCGACCTGCCGTTTCCGATCGCGCCGCAGCGCTGGAAGTACCGCCAGTCGATCGACTACTCAGTGACGGCAAATCGTGCGGTGATCGACGCCGCCTCGCGCAATCGAGAGGCCTTGCTGTTCGGTATCTACCGGATGGGCAAGAACGCCATCGATCGAGGCAACCGCGACTCCTGGACGACCTCTCCCCGCACGCTGTCCGCGGCCCGTGGACGTGGCGACTTCGAGCGGCAGTTTCGCGATCCGGCTCGCCGGGACGCGCGTGTGTACATCCTGCCGTCCGATCAGCCCGATTTCCTGACAGCGACGAAGTTCGTCGATGCGCTGCTCAAGACCGGCATCACGGTCCAGCGTGCGACGGCGGCCTTCAAGGCGGGCGACAAGAGCTACCCCGCGGGCTCGTTCGTCGTGAAGACGGCGCAGGCGTTTCGCCCGCACGTGCTCGACATGTTCGAGCCGCAGGATCATCCCGACGACATCCCGTATCCCGGCGCACCGCCGACGCCGCCGTACGACAACGCCGGGTGGACACTCGCTTTTCAGATGGGCGTGAAGTTCGATCGCATTCTTGAAGCGCTCGAGGGCCCGTTCGAACGGATCGACGCCGCGACACGGCCCGAGGGACGTGTTACTGGATCACCCACCGTCGCGGGATATTTCCTCGGCCATCAGCAGAACGACGCATTCACCGCGGTTGGCCGCTTGCTCGTCGCCGGGCAGGAGGTCTCGTGGCCGCGAGACCGATCGATTGGAAGTGCGTCCGGCAACGTGGGCGCGATGTACATACCTGCGCGACCGGACACTCGCGCGCGTCTCGAGAAGCTGGCCGCGGACCTCGGCCTGACGTTCACGGGCGCTGCGGCACCGCCTTCGGGGCCGGCGCTGAGGCTCAGGCCGGCACGCATCGCGCTCTGGGATCGGTACGGCGGATCGAGCCCGAGTGGATGGACGCGCTGGTTGCTCGAACGATATGGGTTCCGCTTCGACGTGATCTACGCGCAGGCCATCGATGCGGGAGACCTGAAGGCTCGATACGACGTTCTGATTCTCACCGACGAAGCGAAGCTCGACGCCAGGGACGGCAGCGCCTCCGCGCGCGTGCCGCAGGAGTACAGCCACACGACCGGGTCGATTTCAACCGCGCGGTCGTTGCCGAGATTGAAGCAGTTCGTCGAGGAGGGAGGAACCGTCATCGCGGTTGGCCAATCGACGGCAATCGCTGAGGCGCTCGGCGTACCGGTCTCGAGCGCACTCGTTGACGGCAAGGGCAGCAATGCGCGCCCGCTCAGATCCGAGGACTACTACATTCCAGGGTCAGTGCTACGAGTCAGCGTGGATAACACGACGCCGCTCGGCTACGGCTTCGAGCCTCAAGTCGATCTGTTCTTCGACAACAGCCCCGTGTTCCGCCTTGGACAATCGGGTGATGCCGCTCGCGTCGCTTGGTTCTCGAGCGCCGCACCGTTGCGCAGCGGCTGGGCCTGGGGTCAGCAGTATCTGGAAAACGGCGTCGCCGTCGTCGATGCGAAACTCGGGCGGGGACGTGTGCTGCTATTCGGTCCAGAGATGAACTACCGTGCGCAGTCGCACGGCACGTTCAAGTTCCTGTTCAACGCGATCTACTACGCGACGGCGGAACCGATCAGCGGCTCTTAGGTTGCTGGGCCGCGAGCTTCCGGAGCAGCGCGATGGTGTCCTGATTGGGCTGCCGGGCACGCTCGGCCGCTTCGAGTGGCGTGCGCTCGCCCTTGTTCTTGATATCGAGACGCGCGCCGGAATCAGCGAGGAACTGAATCACAGAGCGAAGGCCGCCGCTGGTCGTCGCGGCGGTGTGCATCACCGTGTCGCCGGTGGCGTTCGCTTCGTTCACATCGATTCCTGCAGCGATGCCGATCGTGATCGCCGCAAGCGCCTGTTCCTCTGAGACGTGCTGCGATTCGTCGCCGCCTGAGGTCACCGCACCCGCCGCCAGCATGAGGACGTTGTTGCCGCTCTTCTGCGCCAGCTTCGGATCGGCGCCGGCCTCGAGCAGCAACTGCATGACGGTCACGTCGCACTTGCGCGCGGCACGCATCAACGGCGTGGCGCCTTCACCGAGCCGGCCATCGCCCGCGTCGTAGACGCGCTTGAGGATCGGGCCTTTCAGTCTCGAGTTCGGATTGGCGCCCTTGGCCAGCAGCATCTTCACAATCGGGACGCTGCCTTCGATCACGGGAGGCGCCGGATAGGGTCGGCCGAACGTGTCGCCGAGCGTGTGCATGTCGATCGCGGCATACAGCGGCGTCATGCCCTTGATGTCGGCGAGGTTCAGATCGGCGCCCTTCTCAATCAACGCAGATGCCGTGTCCCAGTGGCCGTTGATGATCGCGATGATGAGCGCGGACGTGCCCTCGGGATCGAGCAGGTTCAGGTCCGCACCGGCGCCGGCAAGCGCCCGCACCGCGTCGGTCGCTCCCTCGCGTGCCGCGAACATCACGGCAGACCAGCCGCCGCGTGCGAGCACCGTCTGGCCTACGTATGAGACACCCTCTTCGACGCCCGCCAGCAGCACGCCGTTCTGCGTGTGCGGATAGTTTGTGACCTTCGACTGAATGTTCAGATCGGCGCCGGCTTCAGCCAGGGCACGCACGGCATCCGCACGATTGCTCGACGCCGCCCAGACCAGGGCCGTCGTTCCTGTCCGCGTCTCGCGAGCGTTGACGTTGGAGCCGGCGGTGACGAGGCGCTTCACCGCATCCACGCTTCCGGTTTGCGCGGCCAGCATCACTAGCGCTTGTCCCTCGGGCAACCCGGCTTCTGCCGTCTTGATGGTTGCGCCCGAGTTGAGCAGCAGGCCGACGAGATCGCCGCGACCAGTGCGCGCGGCCAGCGAGAGCGGCGTGACGCCGTAGCGATTGATGGCATCGACGCGCGCGCCCGCTCGAATCAAGAGCTCGGTTGTCGCCAGGTCACCCGCGCGAACGGCCCAGTGCAATGCAGTTGTGCCATCGACTTCCGTTGCGTTGACGTCGACCTTGCGGTCAACGAGCGTGCGGACACCGGCGGCGTCGCCCGCTTTCACGGCGGCAACGAGCGCAGGCTCCAGCCCCGCGGCACGCGCGGGCACAGCTATCGCCAGGACGAGAAGTGCGGCGGCGAAGCGCATCAGAAGAACTCGGCAGTGCCGGTACTTTCCCCGAACTTGTTCATCGGGCTGTCGAAGTGATTCGCAACGGAGAGCCAGAGATTCCCGAGTTGCGTTTCCTTTGGCAGCACGATGTGACGATTGCCCTTGGTGCCGGCTCCGCCACCGACTGCGACCATTGGAAGCGGATCCGTCGCGTGCACGTTTGAGTTGGCCATGCCACTGCCGAAGAAAATCAGCGAGTGATCGAGCATCGTGCCGTCGCCGTCCGGCGTGGTCTTCAGCTTCTCGAGCAGCCGTGCGAACGTCTGCAGACAGAAGACGTTGATCTTCGCGTTGTTCGCAATCTTCTCCGGCTTGTCGCCGTGGTGTGACGTCACGTGCCACGGATCGCTGATCCCGATGTTCGAGAACGTTCGCTGGCTGCCTTCGCGCGACATCATGAAGGTGAAGACGTTGGTGAGCTCTGTCTGAAGCCCGACCGCGATCAGGTCGGTCATCAGCGCGCAGTGCTCTTCGAATGAATCGGGGATGCCCAGCGGCTTGATCATCGTGACGTCAGCGCGCTGCTGTGCCTCGCTCCGCTGAATTCGACGCTCGATCTCCCGCACATCGTCCAGGTAGTTGGCGACCTTCGCACGGTCGCGCGCGCCAAGGCGAGCCTGCAATGCGCGCATCTCGTTCAGCACGCCGTCGAGGATGCTGCGATCTTCGCGCAGGTTGTGCTGGCGCTCGGCCTCCGAGCCACCGTCGCCGAACATCCGCTCGAATGCGACACGCGGATTGATCTCCATCGGGAGCGGCGTGGTGGGCGTGGCCCACGCGATCGAGTCGTGATACGCGCAGCTGTAGCCGGGCGTGCAGCCGCCGACGTAGCCGGTGAAATCCTCGGTCGCGAACTCGAGCGAGGGAAACGGCGACGACTGTCCGATCTTCCGCGCGAGCACCTGATCGATCGTCGTGCCGCAGGCGAAGTCCTCTGCCTCCGTTCGCTTCGGGATTGCGCCGCTCAGCCAACCGCTCGCGGCGGCCGCATGCATCTCTGCTTGTCCTCCGGCGCGGCGAAGGTTGCTGACGACGACGAGGTTGTCTTTAAAGGCTGCGAGCGTTTGCAGTGTGGGCGAGAGCTCGAACTGCGAGCCTGCGGACGTCGGGGTCCAGGAGGCCATGTCCGCGCCATGCGGGACGTAGATGAAGCCGACTCTCGACGGCCTGGCGCCCGCGGTCTGAGCCAGGGCGGTGGCGGATGGCAACATCGCATCGAGCAGCGGCAGCGCCACGGTGGCGCCGACACCTCGAAGGAACGTCCGTCTTGGCAATGCGGTCTTGGTCAGGAACATGTCCGGTCTCCAGAGTCGATGCTCTACGGCTACTGCCTGCTCGCGATCACTTGAGTCGCGGCCGCCGTCTTCAGGCGCATTTGAAAGGGCGCACTGTCGACGATCCCCTGCAAAAGCGCAGTGAAACGATACTGCTGTTGCTGCGAGTCGTGCACGATCTTTCGCACGGTCGGCATGTCCTCTGCCGTGAGGCCTCGACCCAGTGCATAGATGAGCAATTTCTCGGTGAATGTCTGCACGAACACGTCCGGGCGTTTCACCAGCGCTTCGCGCAGCGAGACCACGCCGCTGATTGATGCGCCGTTGTTCAGCACATCAGCCGTGTCGAGTGCGAGCCCCGCGCGATCCTGTGTCCGCCACTTGCCGTCCACGTCGAAGTTCTCGAGCGCGAAGCCAATCGGGTCCATCGTTTGATGGCAGCTCGCGCACACCGGGCTCGTCCGATGACGCTCCATCTGTGCCCGCATCGTTTTCGGTGCAGTTCCCGGAGGGTCGGTCTTGAGCGCCGTATCCAGATCCGCGGGCGGCGCCGGCGGAGGAGTGCCGACGATGTTCTCGAGCACCCACTTGCCGCGCAGCACTGGTGACGTGGTCGT
>Ga0315912_10004227_pt1 | contig 13705 bp, 15 predicted proteins | sample VfabasoilMG_FD_204469 | JGI IMG/M metagenome (GOLD analysis project Ga0315912, IMG submission 204469) | Garden soil microbial communities collected in Santa Monica, California, United States - V. faba soil | ecosystem: Environmental > Terrestrial > Soil > Garden | place: USA: California... | reverse complement strand
AAAAAACCAAAGATGAAGTTCTTCAAAGCCTAGCCGAGCTTGACAGGTAAGTATGGTTGTTGCATCAAGTCAAAATCTGAATAAACTAAGTCAGCCTGTGTATGTACTACACACATACCCTTTCAAAGAAACCAGTTTGGTGGTTGAGCTGTTTTCCAAGGAATATGGGCGCGTTGCTACATTAGCCAAGGGTGCACGCAGACCGCGCTCAGCAATGCGTGGGCAGTTGCAGGCATTTCAAATGCTAAGTGCAACCTGGTCTGGCAAGAATGAACTTAAAAATCTGCATGGTCTGGAATGGGCGGATGGCCTGGTTTTATTGCAGGGTGAAGCGTTGATGTGCGGCTTTTATTTGAACGAGCTGTTATTGCGCCTGCTGCCGCGTGAAGATGCTCATGAAGCCTTGTTTGATTATTATCAATCCACACTTAAAACCATCGCTAAAGGACAGGATTTAGCGATGCATCTACGTTGTTTTGAGCTCAAGTTATTGCAAGAAATGGGCTATGCTGTGCCGCTACTTGAAGATGAGAATGGAGAGTCCGTTTCAGCGGAAACGACATATCGTTACGAGGCTGAATATGGGGCAAGTGCGCTAAGCAAGACCAAAAATGGCGTACAATTGAGCGGCAAAACATTGCTGGATATGGCGAATGCTGATTACAGCAACGTGCAAACACAGCAACAAAGCAAGCAACTGATGCGCTATTTATTGGCACATTATCTGGGCGACAAACCGCTGCATACGCGACAGCTTTTAATGGATTTACAGGAGTTTTAGAGAGTTGTGATGATTAAATTAGGCGTCAATATTGACCACGTCGCCACCATTCGTCAGGCACGTGGCACACAGTATCCCAGCGTGGTAGATGCCGCGTTGCTGGCGGAGGCTGCGGGTGCGGATAGCATTACGCTGCACTTGCGTGAAGATAGGCGCCACATGCAGGACGCCGATGTGCATACGCTGCGACCACTCTTAAAAACCAAAATGAATCTGGAATGTGCGGTCACGGATGAGATGATCGCTATCGCGTTGGAAGTCAAACCGCAGGACGTGTGCCTGGTGCCTGAACGTCGCGAAGAACGCACGACCGAAGGTGGGCTGGACGTGGTGACGCATTATGAAAAAATTGCCACAGCGACGCAAAAATTGCGCAATGCGGACATTCGTGTTTCATTATTCATTGCCCCGGAGCCCTCGCAGATATTGGCGGCTAGCCGCATGAACGCACCGGTGATTGAAATCCATACCGGTCACTTTGCCGATACGATGGGCGCGGAGCAAATGGCGGAACTTGTGCGCATCAAGGAGGCAGTGCAGTATGCACAATCTTTGGGCCTGGTCGTCAACGCAGGTCACGGCTTGAATATTGATAACGTGCATCATATCGCTGCAATTGAGGGTTTGGAAGAACTCAATATCGGTCATGCCATTGTTGCTCGCGCGATTTTTATCGGTTGGGAAAATGCAGTAAAAGAGATGCGAGATTTAATGCTAAAGGCCGCACCTAAATGATTTACGGTATTGGTACAGATATTGTCGAAGTGTCGCGCATAGAGGCTTCGCTTGAACAGTTTGGCGATGTTTTTGCTCAACGCATTTTGCATGCGGGTGAGCTGGTGGAATTTGAAGCCTCACATATCAAAGCGCGTTTTCTAGCCAAGCGCTTTGCCGCCAAAGAGGCTTTCGCCAAGGCGATAGGGACGGGCATCCGCGGGGTGGTTAGTTTTCAGAATATTCGCGTTACGCACGACGATATGGGCAAACCGCTGCTGGAATTAAGCGCCGAGATTCAAACGCTGATGCAAGAAAAAAACATCCGCGCCACGCATGTGAGCGTGAGCGACGAAAAGAATCTGGCCGCAGCGTTTGTGGTATTGGAAACTTAAAGTATAGTGGTCTGGGCAAATGCTGTTTTAGGGAATGGAGGACAGTGGTGTGGATTTGAGAGAAGTTTTTCAACAAATTCTTGGTTTAAAGAATGCCTCAAAATCTATCCAAATTTGGATTTTTGCAATAGGACTAATCTGCCTAAGTTGTGGGTTATTTTTAAAATTCAATTTTGGATTGCTAATACTTTATGTCTTTTTATCAACACTTCTTTCAATTGCCCAATACAAGAGAACTGGAGTTTTAATAGCGCTAATTTTAATGGCACCAATAATGATTCTAGCAATGAGCGCAAAGTTTTATGAATTATTGTATTTGTTCGGTTGTTTGTTAATTGGATACTCTTTAGTAATAAAAACAAAGGAATAATTGAGAGTCAATTATTTGTAGGGAGCAATAGACTAAGGCTTCTGTTATTGCATCGCCCTGCAGCCCAATATCCGTGCAGAGTTTTGTGGCATATATATTATTTTAATAGAATCGATAAAGCGATTGCTATCGCTCTAGGCGGGTGTCGATAACATTTGCTATATTGTGTACATGACAACTGAAACAGACTTAGAACGGCGCTTTGGTGGTGTGAGGCGTTTGTATGGTGATTCAGGCTTAGTCAAGCTGCAAGCATCGCACATTGTGGTGATTGGCATTGGCGGCGTGGGGTCTTGGGCGGTGGAGGCGCTGGCACGCAATGCTGTCGGCAGGCTGACTTTGATAGACCTCGACAACGTGGCGGAATCGAACTTTAACCGTCAGATTCACGCGCTTGAAGGCAATATCGGCAAAGCGAAAGTGACGGCTATGCGCGAAAGAATTGCGCAAATCAACCCGCTATGTAAAGTGCATGAAATTGAAGATTTTGTGACGCCAGAGAATGTCAACACTGCTTTGGAAGCCAATATCCATGCGGGTTATGGCATGACGATAATTGACGCAACAGATGATGTGAAAGCCAAAGTGGCGATTGCCGCGTTTTGCAAGGCACAACAGCTACCGCTTGTCATCGCCGGTGCAGCGGGCGGGCGGTTGGACGCAACGCGGGTGCAGACGGCGGATTTGGCTAAAGTGAAAGGCGACCGCCTTTTGGCCAAGGTGCGCAATGTGTTGCGACGCGACCACAATTTTCCCAAAGGTGAGAAATCTAAATTCGGCCTCATGGCGGTGTTTTCAGATGAACATGTCATCAAGCCAGAAGCCGCTTGTGATGCGGATTCCAGTCTCACTGGTTTGAGCTGCGCAGGTTATGGTTCATCAGTGAATGTGACAGCGACATTTGGCTTTGTTTGCGCGCAACTGGCGCTGAGCCATGTGCTGGCGCCTTAAGCCAGCGCTTCGTGGGCGAACATGTCGTTCAAAATTGTGCCGCCTTTTTCAAGCATAAAATAGCGAAATGCTTCGGCAGCCTGTGAGGCGCTGCGTTTGTTGAGCGCCACGACATGCCATGTACGAATGATGGGCGTATCTTGAATATCCAAAACTGCAAGCTGCTTGTGCGCAAGTTCGCTACCAATAGTGTGTAACGATACGAATGAAATCCCTAAATCAGCCATGACGGCGCGCTTGATAGTTTCGTTGCTCGACATTTCCATACTGACAACCGGCACAATTTGATGCTGAGCGAAGTATTTTTCCATCAATTGCCTCGTTCCAGAACCGGATTCACGTGAAATTATTTCGTATTGGGCGAGCGCTTCTGCCGGAATATTGATTTTGTTCACAAGCGGATTATTCGGGCTTGCAATAAACACATGTGGATGATTGGCAAACCGTTCGGCACGGGTGTCAATCTCTTTGGGAGGTAAGCCCATAATCGCAATATCGATTTCGCCATCACGCAACAATTCAACCAGTTGCTCGCGGTTACGAGCTTCAATTTTAATCTGTAGGCTAGGAAAATCTTTTTTAAATTCCACCAGCATTTGAGGCACAAAATACTTTGCCGTACTCACGACGCCTATTTTTAAATGCCTAAATTGCGTACCGCGAAAGCGTTCCATCATGGTCGCCGCTTCATTGAGTGTGCTGTAAACACGCCGTGCATAAATCAAAAAGTATTCGCCTGCCGAGGTGAGCCCGACTTTCCTATTCTCGCGCGTGAATAGACTCACACCGATATCTTCTTCCATTTCTTTAATTTGTAACGAAACGGCAGGCACAGTGATATGCAACTCTTCAGCTGCTCGGCTAAAGCTGTTGTGCTTGGCGGCACTCATAAAGATTTTGATTTGACGTAGGGTCAGGTTTTTCATTAAATAAAACTTAACAATAACTAAAGTATTTATTAATTTACCTTAATTGGAAACTTTTTTAAAGTGGAGCTTAAGTTTTACCGAAGTTAAACATTTTTTAGTGTTGGAGGAATACATGGCAAATCAAACAGACACCCAAATTACCGACGGTAAGGAGCGCTATAAATCAGGCGTTCTGGCGTACAAAAAAATGGGCTATTGGCAGCCTGACTATCAAGTGAAGGATACCGATTTGGTCGCATTATTCCGTATTACGCCGCAAGAGGGGGTTGATCCGGAAGAATGCGCCGCCGCTGTGGCAGGCGAATCTTCTACCGCTACATGGACGGTGGTGTGGACTGACCGCCTGACAGCATGTGAGCTTTATCGCGCCAAGGCGTATAGATGCGAGCTGGTGCCTAATACCGGCCCTGGTACAAAGACTGAAGCACAATATTTTACTTACATTGCCTACGATTTAGATTTGTTTGAAAACGGTTCTATCGCCAATTTAACTGCGTCTATCATCGGTAACGTATTCGGTTTCAAAGCAGTTAAGGCTCTACGCTTGGAGGATATGCGTATTCCCGTTGCATATCTCAAAACATTTCAAGGCCCGGCAACCGGCATTATTGTAGAAAGGGAAAGATTGGATAAGTTTGGTCGGCCTTTACTGGGCGCGACGACTAAACCGAAGCTGGGCTTGTCCGGACGCAACTATGGTCGCGTAGTGTATGAAGGCCTCAAAGGCGGTCTCGACTTCATGAAAGATGACGAGAACATCAATTCGCAGGTTTTTATGCATTGGCGCGATCGCTTTTTGTACTGTATGGAGGCTGTCAACAAAGCTTCTGCCGCAACCGGCGAGGTGAAAGGTCACTATTTGAACGTGACTGCGGGCACCATGGAGGAAATGTACGAACGCGCCGAATTCGCCAAGCAATTGGGTTCAGTCATCATCATGATAGACTTGGTGATTGGCTATACGGCGATTCAGAGCATGGCTAAATGGGCGCGCAAAAACGACATGATTCTGCATTTGCACCGTGCTGGTAATTCGACCTATTCTCGCCAGAAAAATCATGGCATGAACTTCCGCGTGATTTGTAAATGGATGCGCATGGCAGGTGTGGATCATATTCACGCCGGTACTGTGGTTGGCAAGCTGGAAGGTGACCCGCTAATGATTAAGGGCTTTTATGACACATTGCGTGAAACTCATACACCGGTGAGTTTGGAAAATGGCTTATTCTTCGAGCAAGACTGGGCCTCACTCAATAAGGTAATGCCGGTGGCTTCCGGCGGTATTCATGCTGGTCAGATGCACCAGCTGCTACACTATTTGGGCGAGGACGTGGTATTGCAATTCGGGGGTGGTACGATTGGTCACCCGCAAGGCATACAAGCAGGTGCGACAGCTAATCGCGTGGCTCTGGAGGCCATGATTATGGCGCGTAACGAAGGCCGCGATTATTTGCGAGAAGGTCCACAGATTCTGCAGGATGCCGCCAAAACCTGTAGCCCACTTAAAGCCGCACTTGATACTTGGAAGGACGTAAGTTTTAACTACGAATCCACCGATACCGCGGACTTTGTGCCAACACCGACAACGAGTTTCTAAGGAGCAAAAATCATGATGACGAATAGCCCCAATAACAAAGTTACCCAAGGACAGTTTTCATTTTTACCGGAATTGACCGATAAGCAAATCACCGCACAGATTAAATATGCGCTTAATAACAACTGGGCAGTAAGTGTGGAATACACGGACGATCCGCATCCACGCAACACCTACTGGGAAATGTATGGTGCGCCAATGTTCGATTTGAAAGACCCGGCGGGCATTTTGATGGAAATTAACGAATGCCGCAAAACCTTTCCCAATCATTACATTCGCGTGATGGCGTTTGACAGTACGCGTGGGGTGGAATCGCCACGCATGTCATATATTGTGAATCGTCCGAAGGTAGAGCCGGGTTTTGGCTTGATTCGGCAAGAGGCGGAGGGCCGCAATATTCGCTATACAATCAGACCCTATAGCACAGATCACCCGTCGAAATAATGCCAAATATTGACTTAAGGCAGATCCTCAATGATGCCAATATCGCTGAGGTATTGGATAAGCTAGATCAGGATTTGGTCGGGCTTGCCCCCGTTAAGCAGCGCATCAAAGAAATTGCAGCGTTTTTAGTGGTGTCCCGCGCACGTCAGCAATTGGGGATAGAAAGCGCACAACCCAATTTGCATATGTGTTTTACCGGCAATCCGGGTACTGGAAAAACTACCGTGGCTTTGCGCATGGCGGAGATGTTACATCGCCTGGGTTATGTCCGAGAAGGTCATGTGGTGAGCGTAACGCGTGATGATTTGGTGGGGCAATACATAGGCCACACAGCGCCAAAAACCAAAGAAGTGCTGAAAAAAGCTATGGGGGGCGTATTATTTATAGATGAAGCATATTATCTGTATCGTCCTGAAAATGAGCGTGATTATGGACAAGAGGCGATTGAGATATTGCTGCAAGTGATGGAAAACAACAGAGATGACATAGTAGTGATTTTGGCAGGTTACAAGGATAGAATGGAGACATTCTTTCAATCTAACCCCGGTATGTCATCACGCATTGCGCACCATATTGATTTTCCGGACTATAGCCAGCCTGAGTTGATGGAGATTGCAAATAAAATGGTCGCAAGTATGCATTACAAGCTGGATGAAAAAGCGCAGATTGCCATGAATGAGTATATTGAGCGCCGTCAATCCAAGCCACACTTTGCCAATGCGCGCTCGATTAGGAATGCACTGGATCGTGCGAGATTACGCCATGCGAATCGTGTGTTTGAAAGCGCTACTGTGGCAGAAGCCAATGCCTCGATTGAGGATTTATCGACAATTACCGAAGCGGATATCCGTGCTTCGCGCGTGTTTAGCAAGACTTAATATGACAAAACCACTAACGACACTGAATACATTTTTGAAGGAAGAGTTACTAGGGAACGTAGCTGCTGAACCTCTTTCTACCTTATTGCTAGAGATCGCCAATATATGCACAACCATTGCGGCAATGACATCAAAAGGTGCGCTGGCGGATATTACAGGTAAATTAGAAAGCCAAAATGTGCAGGGTGAAACTCAGATGCAGCTGGATGTGTTGACCAATGATGCATTTATTGCTGGCCTGACTAATTGCGGTGTGGTGGCGGGTTTGGCCTCGGAAGAAGTAGATGAAGTTTGTAATATTAGAGCGGCCAAATATTTGGTCATTTTTGATCCGCTGGATGGCTCATCCAATGTGCCGGTAAACGTGTCGGTAGGCTCGATTTTTTCAGTGTTAAGTGCGCCAGACAGCCGGATGCCTGTCGAGGCAGATTACTTACAAGCAGGTAATCGACAAGTGGCGGCAGGTTATGCGCTTTATGGTCCGGCAACCATGCTGGTGCTGACTGTAGGCAAGGGCACACACGGCTTTACGCTAGATGCTGATAAGCAAACATTTATGTTAACGCACCCCAATATGCGCGTGGCTGACGTCACATCGGAGTTTGCGATAAATGCTAGTAATGAACGCTTCTGGGAACCGCCGATAACCCGCTATATAGAAGAATGTAAAGCTGGTCTGGCAGGTGCTCGGGAGCGTGATTTTAATATGCGTTGGGTGGCTAGCATGGTGGCTGATATCCATCGAATTTTGATGCGTGGCGGTATATATCTATACCCAAAAGATAATAAAAAACCGATTAAAGCAGGGCGGCTACGCTTGATGTATGAAGTTAATCCAATGAGTATGCTGGTTGAACAAGCTGGCGGTAAAAGCTCAACAGGTAGTGGGCGTGTTATGGATGTGGTGCCTGATAACGTGCATCAGCGTGTGCCAGTGATTATCGGCACCTCACAGGAGGTGAGCTTGGTAGAGCGTTACATACAAACTTATGATTCTGGAGAAACGCAAAAAGGTTTTTTGCCATTTTTTGGCGAGCGCTCATTGTTCCATAAAAAATAATAGAAATTAAAGTAGTCTAAGGGGAAGGCATGTCGAAGAAATATCCTGTCATCGCGATCACCGGTTCTTCTGGTGCCGGTACCACTTCTGTGATGAACAGTTTTCAGCATATTTTCAGGCGAGAAGGTATTAAAGCGCAGATGATAGAGGGTGACTCTATGCATCGCTATGAACGCAAAGAAATGGATAAATTGCTTGCCAAACATCGCAAGATACCTGGTAGTCATTTTAGTCATTTTGGACCAGACGCTAATTTAATGCCTGAGTTGGCTGAAACTTTTAGGAAATTTGGTGAAACCGGTCACTGCAAAGTGCGTAAGTATATCCATACCGACGAAGAAGGTGCATTATATGGTCAAAGGGCTGGCACTATTACACCATGGCGTGATTCCGAACCAGATGCGGATGTGCTTTTTTATGAAGGACTGCATGGCGGTTATGTGGGTTCAGATGCTGATGTTGCTAAGCACGTGGATTTATTGGTAGGTGTGGTGCCCATTATTAATCTTGAGTGGATACAAAAGATGCATCGTGACAAACGTGTGCGCGGTTATAGCCCGGAAGCCATTATCGACACGATTATTCGTCGAATGCCGGATTATATCGAGCATATTTGCCCGCAGTTTTCGCGTACGCATGTTAATTTTCAGCGTGTGCCGACGGTGGACACATCAAACCCTTTTATCGCAAAAGATATCCCAAGTGCCGATGAGAGTATGGTGGTGATTCGTTTTACTGATTCAAAAGGTATTGATATGTCCTATTTATTAAGTATGCTACATGGTTCAATGTTGACTAGGCCGAACACGCTTGTGGTGCCTGGTGGGAAAATGGGACTGGCGATGCAACTTATTTTTACGCCAATGATACTAAGGTTAATCAGCATCAAAAATGGCCAATAAGGAACGGATATGGCGTTAATTTCACTCAGGCAATTGCTGGACCATGCTGCAGAGAATAGTTACGGTTTGCCAGCCTTTAATATTAATAATATGGAGCAAATTCATTCCATTTTATTAGCTGCAAACGAGGTGGATAGCCCGGTAATTTTGCAAGCTTCCGCAGGTGCTAGAGGTTACGCAGGTGAGCCATTTTTGCGCAAAATGGTAGAAGCTGCGGTTGAACAATACCCGCACTTGCCAATCTGTATGCATCAAGATCACGGCGCATCACCGGCAGTTTGTCAAACTGCAATCAGAAGTGGTTTTTCCAGTGTAATGATGGATGGCTCGCTGGAGGCGGATGCGAAAACTCCGGCATCCTATGAATACAATGTTGACGTTACACGTCGTGTGGTCGAATTCGCCCATGCGGTAGGTGTTTCGGTAGAAGGTGAACTTGGTGTATTGGGCTCGCTGGAAACCGGTCAAGCAGGTGAGGAAGATGGCGGTGGTGCGGTGGGAGTTCTGGAAGAATCGCAACTGCTGACCGATCCGGATGAAGCTGCCGAGTTTGTAAAAGCAACGCAGGTGGATGCGCTGGCAATCGCCATTGGCACAAGCCATGGCGCTTATAAATTCAGTCGCCCACCAACCGGTGATACATTGGCAATCGACAGAATCAAAGCCATCCACGAGCGTATTCCCAATACGCATTTGGTCATGCATGGCTCGTCCAGCGTGTCACAAGAGTCGCTGGAAATGATTCGGCAATATGGCGGCAAGATTAAAGAAACGTACGGCGTGCCAGTGTCTGAAATTGTTAAAGGCATTCAGAATGGTGTGCGAAAAGTGAATATCGATACCGATATTCGTCTTGCCATGACCGCAGCAATTCGTAAAACCATGTTCGAGCATCCCGAAGAATTTGATCCGCGCGTACTTTTTAGAGCGGCAATTGCCTCTGCGCAGCAACTTTGCAAAGAGCGCTTCGAGGCTTTTGGTAGCGCCGGCCGCGCCAGTCAGATTAAAGTGATTCCAATGGAGGTGATGGCAGAACGTTATGCAAAGGGCGAGCTAAGTCCGGTGGTCAAAGGTAAGAACTGATGCGTCGTAGGTTGGTGGTAGGTAATTGGAAAATGAATGGCAGTATTGCAAAAAACAAAGCATTGCTTGATACCATCATTGATGGTGTTCGCGATTTACATGACAGTGATTGTGTAGTTTGCGTACCGTATCCTTATCTTGCACAAGCGCAGTCCTTGGCGGAACACACGAATGTTGCTTGGGGTGCGCAAAATCTTAGCTCAATGGATGACGGTGCTCTAACCGGTGCGGTCTCGCCAGGCATGTTGGTGGATTATGGCTGTCGCTATGTGATTGTGGGTCACTCCGAGCGGCGCATGCTTTCACACGAGACAGATGATACCGCGGCTGCTAGATTTCATGCGGCTACCAAGGCAGATCTTACCCCGATTTTTTGCATGGGAGAAACCAAAGAAGAGCGCGAAGCGGATTGGACGGAATATGTCGTTGGTCGTCAGTTAGATTCCATTTTGCGGCGCTATGGCCCAGAGGATGTGAGTAAGTCGGTATTGGCTTACGAGCCGCTGTGGGCAGTAGGTACTGATAATCCGGCTACGCCAGAACAGGCGCAAGAAGTGCACAGTTTCATCCGTAAACGCATCGCCGGATGCGATAAAAAAATTGCAAAAAACATACGTATTATTTATGGTGGCAGTCTAAACCCGTCCAATGCAAAAGCCTTATTTGATATGCCTGACATTGATGGGGGTTTGGTTGGACGTTGCTCTTTGGATGCAAAAGCGTTCGTGAAAATATGTAAAGCTGCATAACCTTAAGTAGAACAAATAAGAGGTTAAAAATGAGAATTGGCATTCCCACTGAAATTCGTGAGCATGAGCATCGTGTCGCTGTTACACCTGAAACAGTGAAAAAAATGGTGAAGATGGGCTGCGAAGTTTTGGTTGAGAAAGGTGCCGGCTTAGGTGCGAATATTACAGATGCAGCCTTTAAAGAAGCTGGTGCGCGCTTGAGTACTGCAAAAGAGGTATTTGCTTGTCCACTGGTATTGAAAGTACGAACCCCAGAACCTAAAGAGATTAAAGCGATGAAATCAGGCACTGTACTGATTGGCATGCTAGAACCATTCAATCAATCTAATTTGCAAGCTATGGCAAAACAGGGTTTAACGGCATTTGCGCTGGAAGCGTTGCCACGCAATACTAGAGCGCAGAGTATGGATGTGTTGTCATCGCAGGCCAATATTGCCGGTTATAAGTCTGTGCTATTGGTGAGCCATTTTTATCAGCACTTTATGCCTATGTTAATGACTGCAGCAGGTACCGTGAAAGCCGCGCGGATATTGGTTCTTGGAGCAGGTGTTGCGGGCTTGCAAGCTATCGCAACCGCCAAAAGATTAGGTGCGGTGGTAGAAGCTTCTGATGTGAGACCGGCGGTAAAAGAACAAATAGAATCTTTAGGCGCCAAGTTTTTGGATGTGCCATACGAAACGGAAGAAGAAGCGAAAATTGCTGCAGGTGAAGGTGGTTATGCGAAGCCCATGCCTGCGTCGTGGATGAAGCGTCAAGCAGCGTTGGTGGCTGAACGTGCGAAGGAATCTAATATCGTCATTACTTCTGCACTGATTCCTGGCCGCGCACCGCCAATTTTATTGCATGCTGAAACAGTCGCACAAATGAAACCGGGTTCTGTAGTGGTGGATCTAGCAGCGGGCTTGGGGGAGAAGGGTTCTGGCAATTGTCCTCTAACGGAAGCCAATAAGGTGGTGGTAAAACATGGCGTCACACTTGTCGGCTACACTAATTTGCCAAGTATGGTGAGCGCAGATGCATCGTCGCTCTATGCAAAAAACGTGCTTGAGTTTATGAAACTTATTGTGACGCCAGAAGGTAAGTTTAGCCTACCAAGTCAAGATGAGTTGGTTGCCGCATGTTTGCTGTGTGACCAAGGTAACATAACTAAGAAATAATCAGGATGGGGAATTAAGCGAGGTAAAGGGACAGCACTATGAATGATTTATTGACTATGCAAAATTTAACCATTTTTGTACTGGCTATTTTTGTTGGCTATCACGTTGTGTGGAATGTTACTTCCGCATTACACACGCCGTTAATGTCCGTCACCAATGCAATTTCAGGCATTGTGCTTGTTGGTGCGATGCTACAAACAGTACAGATCGATGGCAATGTGCTCAATCTAACCAGTATATTGGGATCGATTGCGGTTTTTTTAGCATCTATTAATATTTTCGGTGGCTTTATGGTTACGCGTCGCATGCTGGAAATGTTTAAGAAGAAAGAGAAAAAATCACACGGAGAGACTAAGTGATGTTCGCGGACTTTAATTTTATGGGTCCAAACTTTATTATCGCCGCATATCTGGTTTCCGCCGTTCTATTTATCTTTTCACTCAAAGGGCTTTCATCGCCGAATAGTGCGATTCGTGGTAATACATTTGGCATGGCGGGTATGGCGCTGGCCGTGATAACTACACTGTTTGTCGGTCACAACCTTGTCTTCTCGCTTATTTTCGCAGCAATTGCGCTAGGTGCTATTGTCGGTATTACTGCCGCCAAAAAAGTGCAGATGACCAATATGCCGGAACTCGTTGCGCTTATGCATTCATTCGTAGGCCTTTCTGCGGTACTCATTGCAATTGCAGCGGTTTTTAATAGTGCCGAGGAACATACAAGTGTGCAGCGTATCGAGCTGTTTATAGGCGCATTTATTGGCGCCATTACATTCACCGCTTCCGTTGTTGCTTTCGGTAAACTTTCCGGCAAGTTTGGCGCAAAAGCCGTAGTGTTCAAGGGCCAGCATTTACTCAATTTGATTCTCGCTTTGTTTATGCTTGCCTGCGGTATTTTGTTTTATCTGAATCAAAGCCACACCGCATTTTTAGCCATGTGTGCAGTCGCTTTAATTTTAGGTGTCACGCTCATTATTCCTATTGGCGGTGCAGATATGCCTGTCGTCGTATCTATGCTCAATAGTTATTCAGGCTGGGCAGCTGCAGGCATTGGTTTTACACTCAACAATTCAGTGCTGATTATTGCTGGCGCATGTGTTGGCTCATCTGGTGCGATTTTGTCATACATCATGTGTAAAGCTATGAATCGCTCAATCATTGCCGTGTTGTTAGGTGGGTTTGGTGCAGAAGCTGCGACTGCAGTAACAGGAAGCGAACAAAAAACCGCTAAATCCGGTTCGGTGGATGACGTGGCTTTTTTAATGTCAAATGCAGATTCCGTGATTATTGTGCCAGGTTATGGTCTAGCAGTAGCTCGTGCGCAGCACGCATTACAAGAGCTTACCACTAAGCTCATTCACAAAGGTACTCAGGTCAAATATGCCATTCATCCAGTTGCGGGACGCATGCCGGGCCATATGAACGTGCTGCTGGCAGAAGCCGATGTGCCATATGAACAAGTGGCGGAGATGGAGGATATTAATAGTGAGTTTGGTCAAACCGATGTGGTGTTTGTAATTGGCGCCAATGACGTGGTGAATCCCGCTGTGAAAAATCCGCAAAGCCCAATCTTTGGTATGCCGATATTAGAAGCGTATAAAGCAAAAACTATCATTGTAAACAAACGTTCCATGGCTACAGGATATGCTGGTGTAGATAACGAATTGTTTTATCTGGATTAAACAATGATGGTGTTTGG
>Ga0315912_10004226_pt1 | contig 13706 bp, 12 predicted proteins | sample VfabasoilMG_FD_204469 | JGI IMG/M metagenome (GOLD analysis project Ga0315912, IMG submission 204469) | Garden soil microbial communities collected in Santa Monica, California, United States - V. faba soil | ecosystem: Environmental > Terrestrial > Soil > Garden | place: USA: California... | reverse complement strand
GACCGATCAGCGCGGCGTCCAGACCCCCGCTGTAGTGGGTTCGCATGCTCACGCGCCGGCCCCTGCGCTCGTCACTTGCCGTTCATCCTGCCGCCCGGCGGGACCACGCCCATCGAGATGATGTACTTCAGCGCCGCGTCCACGCTCATGTCGAGCTCGATCACGTCCTTGCGCGCCACCACCACGAAATAGCCGCCAGTCGGATTGGGCGTGGTCGGTACGTAGACACTGATGAAATCGCCCTGCAGGTGGTTGACGAGGTCGCCGCCCGGCCTCCCCGTGAGGAAAGCAACGGTCCACATGCCCGGCTGCGGCCATTGCACCAGCAGCGCCTTCCTGAATGCCTGCCCGCTGGAGGAAAACAGAGTGTCGGAGATCTGCTTGACGCTCGAATAGATCGAGTTCACCACCGGGATGCGGTGCAGGATCTCGTGCCAGAAGTGCACCAGGCGCGCGCCGAGCAGGTTAGTCGCGAACAGGCCGGTCAGGAAAACGATCACCAGTGTCATCACCACGCCCATGCCCGGCACGTGCAGGCCCAGCCAGTTCTCGGTCTGGAACTCGCGCGGCAGCAGCAGCAGCGTCTGGTCGAGCACATCCACGATGAGCTTCAACACCCACAGCGTGATGACCAGCGGGATCCAGATCAACAACCCGGTGATGAGGTATTTTTTCATCGGCTATAAACAAAAAGGCCCGGCGCAGAGCCGGGCCAGGTGCTTGGCCCCTTGACGATCAACTCGTGGTGCTGGCCGGTGCCTTCTTTTCCGGCTTGGCTTCTGTCTTGGTTTCGGCCTTCGTCTCGGACTTCGACTCGGTCTTCGTTTCCGCCTTCGCGTCGGCCCTGGCTTCCGGCTTTGCGTCGGATTTCTCTTCCGTTGATTTCTTGCCGCCCTTGAAGTCGGTCGCGTACCAGCCCGAGCCTTTCAGCTGGAAGCCCGCAGCGGTCAACTGCTTGGCGTACTTCTTCTTGCCGCACGCGGGGCACTTGGTCAGCGCCGCTTCGGAAAGTTTCTGCAGGTGGTCTTCCTGGTGCCCGCAGGCCGCGCACAGGTATTCGTAGATCGGCATGGCGTGGGTCGTGTCCCGCGTTCAAGTTCCTGAATTGGCGCGGATTATACCGCCTATGGCAGGTCGGGCCCCGCTCAGAATGGAATGTCGTCTTCCATGTCGTCGAACTTGCCGGCCGGCTTCTTGGCGGCGGGCTTGGCCGACGCGCCGCTTTTCGGCGCCGCATCGCCGTCGGGCTCGCCACGGGGCTCGCCCGCTCCCGCCCTCGAACCCAGCATCTGCATGCGATCGGCGCGGATCTCGGTGCTGTAGCGGTCCTTGCCGGTTTCCTTGTCCTGGTACTTGCGGGTGCGCAACTGACCCTCGATGTAGACCTGCGAGCCCTTCTTCAGGTATTCGCCGGCCACTTCCGCCAGACGGCCGAAAAAGGAGATGCGGTGCCACTCGGTCGCTTCCTTCTTCTCCCCGCTCGCCTTGTCCTTCCACGTCTCGGTGGTCGCGACGCTGATGTTCGTCACCGCTTCGCCGCTCGGCAGGTAGCGCGTCTCGGGGTCTCGCCCCAGGTTGCCCACGATGATTACTTTGTTAACGGATGCCATCACAATCCCCTTGGTCGGATACTGTATGAATATACAACGCCTAGCCGCCGCGCGGGTTGACCGCGGGGTCCACCACGGCCGCCCCCGCACGCTGGGGCGCCCGCATCCCGGCCGCAAGCGCAAGCCAGACCAGCACTGCCACCGCGCTGACGCCAAACACGCGGACCGGTCCATATTGGCTGGCGATCATGCCGCCCGCCAGCCCGCCGAAGAAAAGGCCCAGCGTCTGGGCGGTGTTATACACCCCGATCGCGGTCCCGCGGGCACGCGCCGGCGCGATGCGCGACACCAGCGACGGCAGGATTGCCTCCAGGATGTTGAAAGCAACGAAAAAGGCGAATAGCAGGCCCGCCATGGCCACGACGTCGCGCCCGGCGACCACCATCCCCGCAAGCACCAGCGCGAGCAAGGCGACCGAGCCCACCAGGACCGGCTTGGGGCGGTTGCGGCGGTCGGCATACAGAATGGGGGGCACCATCACCGCGAACGACGCGAGCACCACTGGCAGGTAAAGCCTCCAGTGGTCCGCGAGCGCAAGGCCGGCCGCCACCAGCATCGGCGGAACCACGACAAAGAGTGCCATCTGCACCATGTGCAGCGCGAAGATGCCGAAATTGAGGCGCAGCAGTTCGGGGCTGAGCGCCTCGGCCAGCCCGGCGATGCCCGGCGCCGGCCGCGGCGTGGGCGGCGCGTCCGGGACGACGAAAGCGACAATCCCGATCGCCGCAAGCGACAACAGGCCGATGATCACGAACAATCCGCCCATGCCGATCGAGCGGTAGAGCACCGGCGCGGCGACCAGCGAGAGCGCGAAACTCGCGCCGATCATCGAACCGATCATCGCCATCACCTTCGTGCGGTGCTGCTCGCTCGACAGGTCGGCCGCCAGCGCCACCACCACCGAGGAGATCGCGCCCGCGCCCTGCAGCGCGCGCCCGGCGATCGCCGTCCAGATATCGCCCGCCGTCGCGGCGAGGAAACTGCCGGCGGCGAAAATCACGAGGCCCGCGTAAATCACCGGCTTGCGGCCCCAACGGTCCGAGGCCATGCCGAACGGGATCTGCAGGATGGCCTGCGTCAGGCCGTAGGCGCCCAACGCAAGGCCAACCAGCACCAGGTCGCCGCCGCCCGCGTACTGCGGCGCGTGCACGGCGAACACCGGCAGGATGAAAAACAGCCCCAGCATGCGCAGGCCGAAGATCGCCGACAGGCTGGCGCCGGCGCGCAGTTCGACTCGCGTCATGCGCTCGGCGCTGCGCGTCATCGGTACGGGTTGCATGGAAGGCTGGAGTGAGGCAGGGCGAAGAGGCTATAGTAGCGGGTTTCCCCTCGCGAAAATCGCACTTGCAAAAATCGCCGTGACGAACCAAATCCGAATTCGCGGCGCGCGCACGCACAACCTCAAGAACATCAACCTTGAGCTGCCGCGCGAAAAACTGGTGGTGATCACCGGGCTGTCGGGCTCCGGCAAGTCCTCGCTCGCCTTCGACACGCTCTACGCCGAGGGCCAGCGCCGCTACGTCGAGTCGCTGTCGGCCTACGCGCGCCAGTTCCTCGAACTCATGGAAAAGCCCGATGTCGACCTGATCGAGGGCCTGTCGCCGGCGATCGCCATCGAGCAGAAGGCGGCCAGCCACAATCCGCGCTCCACCGTGGGCACCGTCACCGAGATCCACGACTACCTGCGCCTTTTGTACGCGCGCGTCGGCACGCCCTACTGCCCCGATCACGCCATCGCGCTGCAGGCGCAGACGGTGACGCAGATGGTGGACCAGGTGCTCGCCCTGCCCGAGGAAACCCGGCTGATGATCCTCGCGCCGGTAGTGGCGGGCCGCAAAGGCGAACAGGCCGAGCTGCTCGAAGAACTGCGCGCGCAGGGTTTCACGCGCGTGCGCGTGGACGGCAAGGTGCATGAACTGGAAAGCGCGCCGCGGCTGTCGCGAACCGCGAAGCACACGATCGAGGTGGTGGTCGACCGGCTGCGCGTGAAGGCGGATGCCAAGCAGCGCCTGGCCGAATCCTTCGAGACTGCGTTGCGCCATGCAGATGGGAAGGTCGTTGTTTTGGATATTGAAAATAAAAAAGAAACGCTGTTCTCGTCAAAATTTTCCTGCCCGAAATGCGACTACGCGCTCGCCGAACTCGAACCGCGCCTGTTTTCGTTCAACAACCCGATGGGCGCCTGCCCGGCCTGCGACGGCCTGGGCTCGGTGGAGTTCTTCGACGCGCGCCGCGTGGTGGCGCATCCGAACCTGAGCCTCGCCAGCGGGGCCATCAAGGGCTGGGACCGGCGCAACCACTTCTTCTATTCCATGCTCGCCTCGCTCGCGGCCCACTACGGCTTCGACGTGGAGGCGCCCTGGGAAATCCTCGACGATGCGACGCAGAAGCTGATCCTGTACGGCTCGGGCAAGGAAAAAATCGCCTTCCACTACGCCACCGAGCGCGGCCGCAACCAGGTGCGCGAGCACGCCTTCGAGGGGGTGATCCCGAACCTCGAGCGCCGCTTCCGCGAAACCGAATCGGTGGTGGTGCGCGAGGAACTCGCGAAGTTCCGCAATACGCAGTCCTGCCCGGCCTGCGCCGGCACGCGCCTGCGGCGCGAGGCGCGCCACGTCAAGATGGAGGGGCGCGCGATCTACGAGGTTTCTGCGCTGCCATTGCGCCTTTGCAAGGAGTTTTTCTCCTCGCTTAGGCTCGAAGGAGCAAAACAACAGATCGCCGAGCGCATCGTGCGCGAAATCGCCAACCGGCTGGAATTCCTCGTCAACGTCGGGCTGGACTACCTCGCCCTTGACCGCGCCGCCGGCTCGCTCTCGGGCGGCGAATCGCAGCGCATCCGCCTCGCGTCGCAGATCGGCTCGGGCCTCACCGGCGTCATGTACGTGCTGGACGAGCCCTCCATCGGCCTGCACCAGCGCGACAACGCGCGCCTGATCGAGACGCTCAAGCACCTGCGCGACCTCGGCAACAGCGTGGTGGTGGTCGAGCACGACGAGGAAGCGATCCGCGCGGCGGATTACGTCGTCGACATGGGACCGGGCGCCGGCCGCGCCGGCGGCGAGATCGTCGCCGAAGGCACGCCGGCGCAGATCCTCGCTTCACCCGATTCGCTCACCGGCAAGTACCTCGCGCACGCGATCTCCATCCGCGTGCCGCGCCTGCGCAACCGGCCGGGCTCGAAAACGCTCACGGTGCGCGAAGCGAGCGGCAACAACCTGAAGAAGGCGACGCTGGCGCTGCCGGTGGGCCTGTTCGTCTGCGTCACCGGGGTCTCGGGCTCGGGCAAGTCGACCCTCGTCAACGACACCATGTACGCGGCGGTGGCGCGCCATCTCTACGGCTCTCAGGCCGAGCCCGCGCCGCACGACTCGATCTCGGGCCTGGAGCACTTCGACAAGGTGGTGAGCGTCGACCAGAGCCCGATTGGCCGCACGCCGCGCTCGAATCCGGCCACCTACACCGGCCTGTTTACGCCGATCCGCGAGCTCTTCGCCGGTGTGCCGGAGGCGCGCGTGCGCGGCTACGATCCGGGGCGCTTCTCCTTCAACGTCAAGGGCGGGCGCTGCGAGGCCTGCCAGGGCGACGGCGTCACCAAGGTGGCAATGCATTTCCTGCCGGACATCTACGTTGCCTGCGACGTCTGCCACGGCAAGCGCTACAACCGCGAGACGCTGGAGATCAAGTACAAGGCGCGCAGCATCCACGAGGTGCTGCAGCTCACGGTCGCCGAGGCGGTGGAATTCTTTTCCGCGGTGCCGGCGATCCGCAAGAAGCTGGAGACGCTGTCGGAAGTCGGCCTCGCCTACATCCAGCTCGGGCAGGCGGCGACCACGCTCTCCGGCGGCGAGGCGCAGCGCGTGAAGCTTTCGCTCGAGCTCTCCAAGCGCGATACGGGACGCACGCTCTACATCCTGGACGAGCCCACCACCGGCCTGCACTTCCACGACATCCAGCTGCTGCTCAACGTCCTGCACCGGCTGCGCGACGCCGGCAACACGGTCGTCGTCATCGAACACAACCTGGATGTGATCAAGACCGCCGACTGGGTGATCGACCTGGGACCCGAGGGCGGCGACGGCGGCGGGCGCATCGTCGCCGCCGGGACGCCGGAGCAGGTGGCCGCCGTGCCGCAAAGCCATACGGGTCAGGCGCTTGCGAGGGTATTGACAAACACGAACGTTCGTCCTATTATCTCGCCCCATGAGCCACCCGAACAGAGCGACGAAGGGGGAGCGCACCCGCGCGGCGATTCTCGACGCCGGGTTCCACATCGTCAGCAAGGCCGGTCTTGAAGGCCTGACGATCGGCACGTTGGCGGAAGCCACGGGCATGTCGAAGTCGGGCCTGTTCGCGCATTTCGGCTCGCGCGAGGAACTGATCCTCGCAGTGATGGACCGCGGCCAGCAGGAATTCCTCAAGCTGGTCGTCAACCCCGCGCTCGCCCGGCCGCGCGGGCTGCCGCGCCTGAAGGCGCTTTTCGTCGACTGGCTCGGCTGGACCGAATCGGCCGACCTGCCCGGCGGCTGCCCGATGATCGGCGGCGCGATCGAATTCGACGACAAGCCCGGCGTGGTGCGCGATGCGCTCGCCGCCGGCCAGCGCGCATGGATCGACACGCTGACGCGCGCCACGCGCCAGGCGATCGAGCAGGGCCAGCTCGCCGCCGACACCGACCCGGAGCAGATTTCCTTCGAATTGTTCGGCATCGCGCTGGTGGTGCACCACCACCGGCGCCTGCTCGGCTACGACAAGGCGCGCTCGCGCGCGCTTGCCGCGTTCGACGCATTGATCGAACGCCACGCCATTTCGTCCCCGCGCGCAAAAGCGCGCCCCGCGCCGCGAGCGGCGCACCTTACTTCCCGCTAGAGAAAGGAGTGGTTATGCAACTCGGCCATGCACTGCACAGGATAAGCACGAACGTTCGGTTTCTTACCGGCTCGCTGCTGTTGCCCGAATACGCCGCGGCGCTCGCCGAGCGGCTGTTCCTCACGCCGCCTAAGTCCCACGTTTCGAAGCTGCCACAGAGCACCTTCTTCGATTTCCTCGACGCGCACGCGAGCTTCGTCGAGCACCGCGGCCGCAATATCGCGACCTGGCGCTGGGGTCCGCTCGCGGCGCCGGCGGTATTGCTCGTGCACGGCTGGGGCGGGTACGCCGCGCAGATGCGCGGCTTCGTGCCGCGCCTGCTCGCCGAGGGCTTTCGCGTCATCGCCTACGACCAGCCGGCGCACGGCCTGTCGGAGGGCAAGCTCACCGGCCTGCCGGATTTCGCCGGCGCGCTGGCCGCGGTCGCGGCCCACCACGGCGACATCAAGCACGTCATCACGCATTCGCTGGGCGGCCCAGCGCTCGCCATTGCGCTGTCGCGCGGACTCGAACTGCAAAGCGTGGTGATGGTGAGCCCGCCCTCGGACCTGGTCGGCTATTCGCGCCAGTTCGCGCGCTGGTACTGGATGCCCGAAGCGCTGCGCCGCGCCATGCAGGCGGCGATCGAAGAGCGCTTCGGCCTGCGCTGGTTCGAGATCGAAGTGCCGCGCCTCGCGCCGCGCCTGAACACGCCGGCGCTGGTGATCCACGACCACCAGGACAGCTTCGTGCCCTGGACGCAGGGCGCGGCACTCGCGCGCGCCTGGCCGGGCGCGCGCCTGCTCAGCACGGCGGGCCTTGGCCACGGCCGCATCCTGGAGAGCGACATCACCACGCGCGCGGCGGCGGATTTCATCGCCGGCAAGTCCGGCGTGGCGAGTCCCGCGGCGCCCGCGCTGCCACTTCCGGCGCCGCTCTACTGATCATGGCGGCGACGACCGCGGCGATCTTCGCCTGCCTTGGCCTGCTGCACTTTTACTGGGCCATCGCCGGCGTAAACGCAAACAGCGCGGCGATTCCACAGGTCGACGGCGTCCCCGCGTTCAGGCCCTCCAGGGCGGCGACTGCCGCAGTGGGCCTGGTGCTGATTGGCACGGCGGCGATCGTGCTGATGCAGGCAAAGCTGCCGCTCGCGATCGCGGCGGCAGTGCTGCTGCTGCGCGCGATCGGCGATTTCCGGCTGGTCGGATTCTTCAAGCGTGTGCGCGGATCGCAATTCGCGCGCATGGACACGCTGCTGTATTCACCTCTCTGTCTGGCGCTGGGCACGTCGCTGGCACTGCAAGCCGCAGGTTAAACTCGCAAAAACAGGGACCGAAGGAAATGAGCCGTTCGCTGACCGTGACCTGGGATGACCCGATCGCCGCCTTCTCTTCCGGCAAGGCGCTCGCCGGAATCGACTACATGAAGGAAATGATCGCCGGGCGCATCGCGCCCCCGCCGATCATGCGGCTCATGGGTTTTCGCCTCGCGCAGGTTGGCGAAGGCCTTGCGGTATTCGAGTGCGAGCCGGGCGAGCAGCATTACAACCCGATCGGCGTGGTGCACGGGGGCCTGGCGATGACGCTGCTGGATTCGGCGATGGGATGCTGCGTGCACACGCGCCTGCCCGCCAATACCGGCTACACCACGCTGGAAGCGAAAGTGAACCTGGTGCGTGCGATCACGGCGAAGACCGGCACCATCCGCGCCACCGGCAAGGTGATCCACTTCGGCGGCAAAACCGCCACCGCCGAAGCGCGCCTGGAAGACGCCGCGGGCAAGCTCTACGCCCACGGCACCACCACCTGCATCATCCTGAGCTGAAGGATCCCCAGGCGAGGCTGCGCTGGTGGAATGCCGCCAGCCCTTCGCGGTGGCCGATCGACACCAGCGTCGTCGCAGGCAGCTTCTCCTTCAGCAGTTTGTAGAGCATCGCTTGCGCGTCGTCCGGCAAAGCCGCGGTCGGCTCGTCCATGAACAGCCAATCCGGCCGGTTGACGAGCGCGCGCGCGATCGCCAGGCGCTGCTGCTCGCCGCCCGACAAGAGCTGCGCCCAGTTCTCCTCGCGCGCGAGATCGCCGGCGAGATGCGCGAGGCCCGCCCCCGTCAACGCATCGCGCACCGCGTCGTCCGAAATCTCCGACCCGAGCGCCGGATAGCAGGCGGCGTGCTTGAGCGGGCCGATCGGCAGGTAGGGGCGCTGCGGCAAAAACAGCAGCTTCGCTCCTTTAGGCAGCGAAATCTTTCCCTTCCAGTAGGGCCAGATGCCGGCGATGGCGCGGAACAACGTGCTCTTGCCCGCACCCGAAGGCCCGGTCACCAGCACCGATTCGCCCTGCTTGAAGCTCAGCGTGGCGCCGGCGAGGAGCGGCTTGCCATGCGGCAGGTCGAGTTCGACGCGCTCGAGCGCCAGCACGGCCGGCTCGCCCTCCAGGCGGTCGCCGTCCAGGCGGTCGGCTTCGGCGCGCGCGCGCTCAAGCGCCTCGGTGAAGCTGGTCAGGCGGTCCACGGTGGCCCGCCAGTTGGCGTAGCTGCCATAGGCGTTGATGAACCAGGACAACGCGCCCTGCACCTGTCCGAAGGCCGAGGCGATCTGGAAAATACCGCCCAGCGGCATGGCGCCAGAGAAGAAACGCGGCGAAGCCACCACGAACGGGAAGATGATCGCGACCTGGCCGTAGAACGACTGGAACCAGCCGAGCTGCTTCTGCTTGAGCATCTTGGTCCACCACACCGCCACCACGCTGGCGAAACGCGTGCGGAAATTGCCGAACTCGCCCGCCTCGCCGCGATAGAGCGCCACGCCCTCGGCGTTTTCGCGCAGGCGCACCAACGAGAAGCGGAAGTCGGCTTCCGCGCGCTGCATGTTGAAGTTGATCGCCGCCAGCGGCTTGCCGATCAGGTGGGTAAGCCAGGTGCCGGCGATGGCGTACACCAGCGCCACCCAGACCATGTAGCCCGGGATCTCGAAGCCGAGCAAGGTCGCGGCGCCGGAAATCCCCCACAGGATGCCGATGAAGGACACCAGCGTCACCACCGCCGACAAGAGGCCCAGCGAGAGCGTCAGCGTGAGATCGACAAAGCCGTTCAGGTCGTCGGCGATCCGCTGGTCGGGGTTGTCCGTGCCCTTGTCGAGCAGCTGCAGCCGGTAGTAGGCGCGGTCCTTCAGCCAGTCGGCGAGGTAGCGGTCGGTCATCCAGGCGCGCCACTCGATCATCAGCATCTGCTGGAAGTACTGCCGGTAGACGCCGTTGATGATGTAGAGGATGGCGAGGATCGTGAACATGCCGAGCTGGCGGAAGAACTCCGCCTGGTCCTTCGATTCGAAGGTGTTGTAGAACTCGCGGTTCCAGGTGTTGAACTGCACCTCCAGCCACACCCCCATGAGCGCCAGCCCCACCACCGTGGCGAGCAGGATGAGCCCCGTGCGGCGCTGCTCGGAGGCCCAGTACGGCCGGGTCAGCGCCCACAGGGCGGCGAAGAATCGTTTCTTTTGCATGGAGTTACCTCAGGAAGTTCCACCTGCAACGGCGGGCAGTTTACAGAACGGCCGCCTCGGGGCCAGAATGCCTTCATGCAGCAGGTCTACCGCTTCGGCCCCGCCCCGGAGAAGCCGCCCCGCCACCTCTTCGTATTCCTGCATGCCAGCGGCGCCGACGCGCGTTCGATGATCCCCGCGGCCTTCAAGTACCAGGGGCGCTTCCCGAGCGCGGCCCTGGTCGTCCCCAGCGGCTTCGCGAGCTACGGCAAGGACATCGGCCGCCAGCAATGGTTCTCGACCTCGGGCCTGAACGACGAGAACCGCATGGCGCGCATCGCCGCGATCCTGCCCCGCATCGAGCAGCTGATCCGCCGCGAGCAGACCAACCATCGCGTGCCGAGCGAACGTACCGTGCTGATCGGCTACTCGCAGGGCGGCACCGTCGCGCTGGAAGCGGTCAAGGCCTTTCCCGAGCTGGCGGGCGCGGTGGTCGCCTACGCCGCCCGCTTCGCGCAACTGCCGAAAGCCGGCACGCGCATGGATGCGCGCATCCACCTCGTGCACGGCGGCTACGACTCGGTCGTCTCGCGCGTGTACGCCGAGCGCGCCGCGCGCGCCCTCGCCGGCCTGCACGTCCCGGTGACGCTGGACATCATCGAAGACCTCGGCCACGCCCTCACGCACGAGGCCATCTGCCGCGGCTCACTGCGTCTCCTGCAAGGCATCTACGAGCGCCGCCGCGCGACGTTGCATTAGCAAGCGCCTGGTGGTGCTCAAAACGCCAGCCGGCAATTCAATCGAGTATTGTTCCGCCGCAATCGAACCGATGGTGCGCACCTGAGATCCGAGCCCCTTGTCATCTCCAGCCGATTCTGCGGCCCGCCGAAATCCGGCAATGGCGGCTACGTCTGCGGCAAGCTGGCGGCCCATGTGCCCGGTTGCGCGTCCGTCCGGTTGAAAGCGCCGCCGCCGCTGGAGACGGAGCTTCGAATCGAGGTGCGCGATTCCGAGGCTCGGTTGCTGCATGGCGCGAGCGTCATTGGCGAAGCGAAAGCCTCCGCCCTGGATCTGGCGCCGCCTGCCGCGCCATCCTTCGCCGAGGCGGAACAAGCCGCTGAATCCTATCCGGGATTCGCCCGCCATCCCTTTCCGCGATGTTTCGTATGCGGCCCGCAGCGGGCACATGGCGATGGCTTGCGTATCTTTCCGGGGTCGATCGCGTCGCGATCCATGGTTGCAGCCCCTTGGGTTCCGGATCCATCCCTTGGCAATGGCTCCAATGCGGTAAGCCGCGAATTTCTCTGGTCCGTGCTCGATTGCACGAGCGGTTTCGCAGTCCTGCCTGTCCCGGAAGGCAAGGCCATCCTGCTCGGCGAGCTTTGCGCTCACATCGATGGCAGCGTCGCATCGGGTGAAAAGTGCGTCGTTATCGGATGGCCATTGCAGGTCGATGGCCGCAAACGCATCGCCGGATCGGCAGTATTCGCAGAGTCGGGTCGTCTGGTGGCTCTTGGCCGCGCGACATGGATAGAAGTTTCATCTAGCGCGTTCGGGGGACAATGAATTTGACACGCGTCATCGCCGCCGCCATTTCGATACTTCCCGAATGAATAGAAAGCTCATCAGTTCGGGTTCGACCTTCGAGAAGGAGATCGGCTATTCGCGCGCGGTGGTGGCGGGCGACTGGGTATTCGTGTCGGGCACCACCGGCTTTGACTACTCGACGATGACGATCTCGGACGACTTGCTCGCGCAGGCCGAGCAGTGCCTGAAAAACATCGAGGGCGCGCTGAAGGAAGCAGGTTCCAGCCTGAAGGACGTGGTGCGCGTGACCTACATCCTGCCCGACGCGAGCCGCTTCGAGTCCTGCTGGCCGGTGCTGCGCAAGTACTTTGGCGAGATCCGGCCTGCGGCAACGATGATCGAAGCGAAGCTCGCGCAACCGCGCATGCAGATCGAAATCGAGGTCACGGCGCTCAAGCAGCCCTAGGATCAGGCGGCCAGAGCAGGAATATTCTCGAAGAGCTTGAGCGCCTCGGGATTGGCGAGCGCGTCGGTGTTGGCGACCGGCATGCCGTGCACGACGGATTTCACCGCCAGCTCGACGACCTTGCCGTTCTTGGTGCGCGGAATGTCCGGTACCTGGATGACCTTCGCCGGCACATGGCGCGGCGTCGTGTTCTCGCGGATCCTGCCCTTGATCTTTTCGACCAGTTTCTCGTCCAGCGAATATCCGGGGCGCAGGCGCACGAACAGCAGCACGCGCGTGTCGGTGGGCTTGTCGGGCGGCCAGAGCTGGCCGATGGCGACCGACTCCTCGACTTCGTCGATCTTCTCCACCTGGCGGTAGATTTCGGCGGTGCCGATGCGCACGCCGCCGGGGTTGAGGGTCGCATCCGAGCGCCCGTAGACGATCATCGTGCCGCGCTCGGTGAGCTCGCACCAGTCGCCGTGGGTCCAGACGTTGGGGAATTTCTCGTAGTAGGCGCTGCGGTACTTCTCGCCGCCGCGGTCGTTCCAGAAGCCAAGCGGCATCGACGGCACGGGCTTGGTGCAGACCAGCTCGCCTTTCTGGCCGACGACGGATTCGCCCGCCTCATTGAACACCTCCACCGCCATGCCGAGGGACCGGCACTGGATCTCGCCGCGGTACACCGGCAGCACCGGGTTCGCATCCGCGAAGGCCGACAGGATGTCGGTGCCGCCCGAGATCGACGACAGGCAGACATCGGCCTTCACTTTCGCATACACGTAGTCGTAGCTCTCGGCCACCAGCGGCGAACCCGTGGACAGGATCATGCGCATGTCGGGGAGCTTGTGCGTCTCGATGGGCGCAAGGCCGCGCTTGTCCAGGGCATCGATGTACTTCGCCGAGGTGCCGAAATGCGTGATGCGTTCCTTCTCGGCATAGTCCCAGAGGATCCGGCCGCCGCGCTCGAAGGGCGAACCGTCGTAGAGCACCACCGTTGCCTCGGCGCAAAGGCCGTGGAAAAGCATGTTCCACACCACCCAGTTGGTCGTGCAGTAGTAGAAGAAACGCTCGCCGGGCCGGAGGTCGAACTGCAGCTTGAGCATCTTCAGGCTTTGCAGCAGCGCGCCGCCCGCGCCGTGCACGATGCACTTGGGGGTGCCCGTGGTGCCCGAGCTGAACAGGATGTAGGCCGGATGCTCGAACGGCATCTGCGCGTACTGGATCTCGCCGGGCGTGTGCTTGCGCAGCCATTCCTCGAGCAGCACCGCCTTGGGGATATCCGACACGTCCGGGCGCGGATTCAGGTGCGGCACCACCACGACCTTGCGCAGGCTCGGCAGCCCCTCGGCGATTCTGGCCACGCGCTCGAGCACGTCGAACTCCCGCCCCGCGTAGCGGTAGCCGTCGGCGACAAAGAGGACTTTGGGCTCGATCTGGCCGAAGCGGTCGAGCACGCCGCTCGAACCGAAATCTGGCGAGCAGCTCGACCAGACGATGCCCTGCGAGAGCGCGGCGAGCGCGAACACGCCGGCTTCCGGCATGTTGGGGATGAAGGCGGCGACGCGGTCGCCGGGCCGCAGTCCGAGCTGGGCGAGTGCCTGCGCCGCGCGCGACACTTCGCTGGTCAGTTGCGAGTAGCTGACGCGCCGCTGGAAGCCGCGCTCATCCCAGAATATGAAGGCGTCGCCCTGGTCGCCGCGCCGGAGCAGGTTCTCGGCGAAGTTCAGGCGCGCATCGGGAAACCATTTCGCCCCCGGCATCCTGTCGCCGTCCACCAGCACGGTGCTGCCCT
>Ga0315912_10004225_pt1 | contig 13706 bp, 11 predicted proteins | sample VfabasoilMG_FD_204469 | JGI IMG/M metagenome (GOLD analysis project Ga0315912, IMG submission 204469) | Garden soil microbial communities collected in Santa Monica, California, United States - V. faba soil | ecosystem: Environmental > Terrestrial > Soil > Garden | place: USA: California... | reverse complement strand
TCCGATTTCGAGTCGGCGCCGTTATGACCACTTCGGTACCCCTCCGCGTAGACTTGAGACGCACCTTTCAAATTAGGGCGCCCGTCGAGGGGCGCGTATTCTAACCGAACGATGAAAAGAGCCAAGGGGCGGAAAAATCTCCTGAACCGGCGGGCCTTCGTGGTCCTTGGGGCCGCCGCCTTGAGCACCGCGCTCCCGCCTGTGCTGGCCGGCGCACCGCTGCCAACGGCCGCCTCGCCGAAGCCGACGTCTGCCAAAACGCCCGCCCCTAAGCCCGCCCCGCAGCGCGCCCGGCTTCCGAAGCGCCTGGCGGCCGATTTCCACAGCCATATCGAAACCCGCCTCCCGCACCTGCGCTCCTCGTTCGAGGCAGCCGGCAAGGAAACTGGACTCAGCTGGAAAATGCTGGCGGCACTCGGATACCAGGAATCGCGTTGGCGCCCTGCAGCGGTGTCACCGCGAGGCGCCCAAGGCGTCATGATGCTGATGCCCGTGACCGCGACGAAGATGGGCGTGAAGAACGTGTTCTCGCCCGACGAAAACATCATGGCGGGTTCGCGCTACCTGCTCCACATGCGGGATCGAATCCCGAAGCGCATCAAGGACCCCGACCGCACCTGGATGGCGATCGCGGCCTACAACATCGGCATAGGGCATCTCGAAGACGCACGCATCATCACGCAGATGCGCAAGAAGAACCCGGACCGATGGTCGGACGTGCGCGCCAATCTGCACCGGCTGTCCGATCCCGCCTGGCACACGCGCGTCAAGCGCGGCTATGCCAACGGGCGCGAGACGTTGCAGTTCGTCGAACGCGTGACGCAGTTCTCCGCGATCCTCGAAGCGACCGTGCCCACGTCCGTCGTGGCGCGCGACTAGCTACTTCAGTTCGCGGATCTTGATGCTGCGGAACGCGACCGCGTCGCCGTGATCCTGCAGCAGGATGCGGCCTTTCGGTGCTTCGCCAAAACCCGAGGTCGCCTTGAACTTGCTGGCCGCCACGTGCGCGCGGTAGTCGTCGGATCCGCGCTTGAACTCGAGCACCTTGATGCCGTTCAGCCAGTGTTCGACCGTTCCATCGGGCCGCGCGACGATGCGCGCGTGCTGCCACGCATCCACCTTGGGCGCGACGCCGACGTTGGTCATGAGCTTGGCGCGCGGATAGATGTCGTACAGCGATGCGATGGTGCGGTTGCCGTCGATGCCCTGCTTCGCATCCGGATGACGCTCGTCATCGAGGATCTGGTACTCGAGGCCAAGCGGCGCGCCGCTCGCGGGATCGTGCGGCGAGGTCAGCAGATAGAAGATGCCGCTGTTGGCGCCGGCGGACACCTTGAACTCCATCTGCAGCTCGAAGGCGCCGAACTCCTCGTCCGTCATGATGTCGCCGCCCCCGCTCTTGGGTGAGACGGCCAGTTCGCCGTTCGTCGCCGACCAGCCCTTCGAGGGAAACCCGGCTGCATCGGCGCTCCGCCAGCCGCGCGTGGTCTTGCCGTCCCAGAGCAGTCGCCACCCTTGCGCCTTTTCCTCGGCATCGAGATTGTTAGGCAGGTTGTTGCGGATGAGGATCCCCATCGGCGGATTGCGCTTGAGGTTCTTCGTCTGCACGCGCAGGTTCTTCCAGCTGGTCGTGCGACCGGCGTCTTCGGGATTGTTGATGCTGTGCACCTGCAAGCCGAAGAAGCCTTTCTTCTTGACGTCGTCGATCACGTCCGCCGCCGGCCCGTCGTTGATCCACACGCGCAGGCGCGGACCAATGGCCTCGACACGGTAGTGATTCCACTCGCCGAACTTGTAGAGCGCCTTGCCCGGCGGATTCATCTCGCCGGTGTAGAACCAGCCGCGTTGCGCCTCTTCGTAGATGCCGCCGCTCCACTGCCGTTCCGAAGGATCGATGTCTGTCTGGTAGCCATGCACGCGACCGTTTTCGAAGTCCGGCGTGCTCAAGCTGCGGAATTGCACGCCGGAGTTCGTCGGGCCCACGTCCTGGCGCACGTCGAATTCGAGAATGAAATCCTCGTAATCCTTTTCAGTGACCAGAAAGCTGTTGGGAACTCCGGGACGTGAGGATCCGACGATGACGCCGTCGATCACCTTGTAGTCGGCGGCACCGCCAAGCTGTTTCCAGCCGGTGAGCGTCTTGCCATCGAAGATCGGCGTGCCTTGATCGGCAGCAACCGCGGTTCCACCCAGCGCCAGCACCGCCAGCGCACAAACAACATCACGCATCCTGGATTCCCCTCTCGCTCAATCCGCCTTGAAGCCTTCGATCTGAATGAAGAGTTTCATTTCCATCCCGAAACCGAAGGATTTGCCCCAATCGACGCCGAAGTCTCCACGATTGATGGTGGCGAACGCGTCGGCCCCACAGAACTCTTTCTTTTTCATCGGGTGGGCCATGCATTTGAACGAGCGGATGGTGAGTGTCACCGGCTTGGTGACGCCATGCAGCGTGAGCTCGCCCTGGACTTCGGTGGGCGCGCCATCCTTGAACTTGGCGAGCTTGCCCTTGTAGGTGGCCGTGGGGAATTTTGCAGTGTCCAGCATGCCGGCATCGCTGCTCTTCACGTGCGTGTCGAGTTTCCCGAGACCCGTGTCGAACGAATTGGTGTTGACGACGATATCGACCGTGCCGGTCTTCGCCTCGCGATCGAGCACCACCGTCCCGCTACTCTCGTTGAACTTGCCGCGCCAGACGGATACGCCGCCAAAATGATCCGCTTCGAAGCTCGGGTAGGTGTGTTCCGGATCCGCCTTGTAAGTGACCGGCGCGGCCATTGCGGCAGTAACAATGCTTCCGAGGCCGATGAACGCAACGTTACGAATGGCTTTGTGCATGGCGATTCCCCTTTGGGCGTCCGAACGAAAGGTCCGGCACGCTAGCACAGCCCGCGACGCGAGTGTCTTCGCCCTACGTAGGCTCCCGCCGACGCGCCGCGAAGAAGGAATTCAGCAGGCTTCCGCACTCTTCCATGAGCACTCCGCCGAACACATCGACGCGATGATTCATCGACGGCATGGCAAAGACGTCGGTGGTGCTGCCGGCAGCGCCCGCTTTCGGATCCCAGGCGCCAAACACCAGCCGGGCCACGCGCGCGTGCACGATCGCGGAGGCGCACATCACGCAGGGCTCGAGCGTCACATAAAGAGTGGTGCCGTTGAGGCGATAGGAACCCAGGGTTTTACCGCCGGCACGCAACGCTTCGATTTCTGCGTGGGCGGTGGGATCGTGACCGGCGATCGGCCGGTTCGCGGCGACCGCGAGAATCGCATCGCCTTGCACCAGAACGGCACCTACGGGTACTTCGCCGGCGGCTTCGGCTCCGCGCGCGGCTTCGAGAGCGAGCCGCATGAAATCGATGTCATTACGTAACGGCAAGTCGGTATGGGGGGAAGTCCTTAGTGATTAAACCCTACCAAACTACTAGTGTTTTCGCAGGTCTTCGGAGGTATCGGACATGAGCATCGCCGAAAAAGTCGTTGCCCCTGAAGACGTGCTCGCCGAAACCAGCGAAACCCTGCTGGAGGCGGAACGCCTTCGATCCGTCGCGCAGGCCGCGAGCGGCATCGCGCACGACATCGACCTGGCGCTCGCGCCAATCACGCTGTACGCCAATGCGTTGCTCGAGCACGAACCACTCAGTGAACGCGCGCGGCACTATCTCAACAGCATCCGGCGCGCGGTCGATCACGTGACGCAGAACGCCGCGCGCTTGCGCGAGCTCGACCGGCCCCGCGAGGATCTGCAGCGCACCGATACGCGCATGACGCGTCCGTCGACGCCCGCGCGAAGCCTGCGTGTTCTCCTGATCGACGATGATCCCTCGCTCGTGGAAGCGCTGCGTACTGCGCTCGTCGACGAAGGCCACAAGGTGAGCGCCGCGAACGGAGGCCAGACGGGCATCGATGCGTTTCGCGCGGCGCGCGGAACCGGCCTGCCCTACGACATCGTGATCACCGATCTGTCCATGCCCGACGTCGACGGACGAGAGGTGGTGTCGAGACTGCGCGCCATATCGCCCACGACTCCCATCATTCTTCTCACCGGCTGGCGACACCAGCTGAAGGACGGCGCTGAACATTCCCTGCAAGTCGACCGATTGCTGGGCAAGCCCCCGCGGATCCGCGAACTGCGACAGGCGCTGGCCGAACTCACGGGGCGACGCCTCTCCGACCGGATGGGGTGACTACACCGCGAGACTGATGACGCCCGCGACGATGAGCGCGGCGCCCGCAATGCGCCACGGGCCGGAATCCTCGCGCAACATCCGCGACCCGAACCACGCACCGACCAGCGTCGACAGCTCACGCGCCGGGGCGACGTGGCTGATGGGCGCGAGCCGCATGGCAAACAACACCAATATGTATCCGAGCGGGCCGAGCACGCTCACGACGATCACCGGCTTTCGGAACGTGCGCGCCTCGGCCGCGACTCGCGCGCGATCGCGCCAGGCACGCGGCGCGAGCACGACCATCCGGAACAGGTTGCCCGTGAAGTCGATGACGAACGGCGAGATCAGCAGGACCTTCACCGCCCAGCCATCGTTGAGCGTGTATGCCGCAATGAAGGCTCCCGTCATGAGGCCGTACATCACGCCGACGGCCGGCGCACGTCGGTGATGTCCAACAATACCGGCCACGAGCAATATGCCGCCGACGATCAACAGCAGGCCCACCACGGATTGAGTGGTGATGGCCTCGCCTAGCAACACGCCCGCGCCGATGAACGACAGCAGCGGCCCCGTACCGCGCGCGATCGGATACACCACGGACAGATCGGAGTGGCGATATCCGCTCTGCAAACTCAACGAGTACAGCAGGTGCAACACCGAAGTTGCCGAAAGCGCGAGCCAGTGCCGGGCTTCGAACACCGGTTGCTCGACGATGAGCACCCCGATGACCACCGGGCCGTAGATGAGCACCGAGCCCAGGGAGAAGAGCCAGACGAAGTGGCGCGACTCGGCGGCGACCTTGGCGAAGATGTTCCAACACGCGTGAGTAAGCGCGGCTAACAGCACGAGACTTAACGCGAAGAAGGTCATTCGGGACGCAAATTCGAATTGCTCGGGTTCACAGTCCCGTTTCCTAACATCCAGAAACGATGCATATGTAAATGTTGGGATCGCTAATGCAAGAAAACGTTATTGACACCGGTGTACGCAACAGGACAAGATCAAAACCAATCAAATACGATCACAAATAGTCGCAGCATCGAGCAAATGGCCTCGACGTGGCGGTCTCAAAAGGCCACGGGACTATTTAGAAGAATTCGCCGCAAAAGCGGCATCGGCGGGCGGAACCGCGTTTTTCCGTCCGGCGGTACTCGAAAAGAAACGCGCGAAAACATTGCACTCGGGGGAGGGGCAAGGCATGCGTCATTCATCGCGTAAGCGCAAATCCGGTGGCCGTTCTGGCGATCGGCTCAAGGGTACTTCGGCGGGCCTCGCGGCTCTCTTACTAAGTTCGATACCACTCGCTTCGGCACAAAATGCCGACCAGGCGCCGGCAGCGCCAGCGACGCCTGCCACACCTGCTGCCCCTGCCGCTCCGGCCGCGTCCGAGACTCCGGCCGCCGCACCGGCGACCGAACTCGACGAGGTTCTCGTCATTGGAACGCGCGCAGCGCAGCGCACGTCGATCGACCGCAAGAAATCCGGCGCCACGGCGCTCGATTCCATCTCCGCCGAGGACGTCGGCAAGTTCCCCGACCAGAACGTCAACGAAGCGATTTCCCGCATGGCGGGTGTCGCGCTCGATCGCGGCGACAACGGCGAAGGCCAGGGCGTTTCGATCCGCGGCAACGGTGCGGAGCAGACTCGCGTCGAAATCGACGGCATGAGCGTGCTGAATACGAACGGTGCGCTGTCCGGCGGTGCCGGCGCAGCCACCGGTGGCCGCGCGGCCGACTTGCGCGAATTGCCCGCCGCGATGATCAAGACCATCGATGTCTTCAAGGGCACCACGGCCGCCATGACGGAAGGCTCGCTCGGCGGCACGGTGCGAATCGAAACGCGAAATGCTCTCGAGTTCGACAAGCCCTTCCTGCAGCTCTCGTACGACGGCCAGCGGAATTCCGTCACGGATGATGTAACGCCGAGCGGCATCGCGACTTTCGCCAAGAGCTTCGCGGATAACCGCTTCGGCATCTACGGCAACGTCACGTACCAGAAATTCCAGACGATTTCCGATATCCAGCAGCCGCAGACGTCGGGCAACGCCGGACCTGCTCGCAACGCGGATTTCGATCAATCGGCGGAAAAAACCTTCACCTACGATCCGAGCATCGTCGACCCCACCGCGACCGCGGGAAATTTCCGGGTTCTCGGTGCTGGCGGCACGCCGCTGTACGCGTCGTTGTCGCCCATCGACATCCTCACGCGATCGGCGGCAGCCGCGTCGCCGGCAGCTTGCGCTGCGGCGTTTCCCTCGCTGACGACGGCGCAATTGAACGCCATCACCGCCGGCGACCAGGTGCTGGGCACCGTCACGACGCTCGGCGCAACGGCCGCTGCCAACCGCACCGCGGCGCAGCTCGAGCAGACCAACGGATTGCAGACCTGCCTGAACCAGTGGAACGATTACGCGCCGTCGCTCATCCGCGCATTCCCGCGCAAGTCGACGGAAGACAGACTCGCAGCCCAGTTTCGTTTCGACTTCCGGGTCAACGAGGACATGACGGTTTATGCGGCCTATCAGCAGGCGGACCGCAGTGCCGAAAACCTCGACAACACGCTCAACCTCGGCAGCCCCGCCTATAACCAGGCGGTCAGCTTCACGCAGACGGCGCCCGCCGCCGATCGCAATGCGCTGATCAACCCGCGCACGGTCAACACGGGACAGGGCTACAGCTTCAATCCCACCGGCCTGCCGAATTCGGGTGGTTTCAATTGCGCCCCGGTCGTCGCGGGAACGGGTACGGCCCAGACGACGACGGGTTGCGGCGTGGCCAGCGACATGACGAATGTCGTGGTCGATGACACGCACCACGTCACGGCGTTCCACCTGAATGACGGCAACGCCAACATCGATGCCATCTTCCAGGAGTTGGACATCGAATCTTGGAACTGGCAGACAGGCGCCCACTTCCAGCGTGGCAACCTCAAAGCCGATTTCATGTACGGAGATTCCGGCTCGACCTGGCAGCGCACCCAGCTTCGCACCGCCGTGAACTACACCTACGGTGGCGTGGATGCGCACATCACGCCTTCCGGCCTCTGGGCTTACGACCTGCCGGCGGGACTCGATCTCGCGAACCTGCCGTATGCACAGTTGAACCCGGTGATCGCGCGCGCAGTGTCCAACGGCACGACCGTCCAGGCACCCTCGCCGGCTTACACGGTGGCCCAGGCGGCGCAATGGGGCACCAACTTCAACATCACGTGGCGCCCGGCGATGACGGATGACAACGAGAACCAGACCAAGCTGGATCTCGTTTACGACGTTTCCGAGCATGTACCGTTCTTCACCAACCTCGCCGCGGGCTATCAACGCCGCGATCACGAGGGCAACGGATGGGGCGGTGGTGGCTACACGGTGCGAGCGGGTAACGGCCAGAACTGGGGCACGGCGGGATATGTGGCGCCGGTCGTGGTTCCCACCATGAACCTCACGGTCAACTATCGCTCGTGCATGCCGACGGCGACCTCCACGCAGCCGTGCCAGTACGGCTATGTGCCGGGAACCACCGTCGGTACGAACAACAGTCCCGTCGAGAATCTGAACAACACGTTGTTCGGCACGATGACGTACACGCCGACGGAACTCGACACCCTCGTCAAGGACTCGCTCTACACGAAGGACTATCCCTTCCTCGGCGACTACCCGGACAAGGGCAACGTCATGACGCAGTGGCCGTATATCGACCCGCGCGTGATTGCCGCGGCGATTCCCCAACAGGCGTTCGACCTGAGCTGCATGAAGCATTGCATGTCCAACAGCGGCCAGGTCTTCGAGCAGCCTCACTCGGCCTACACCGAAGTGACCGACGCCGCGTACTTCATGTTCGACTTCGACCAGGAACTGCCCTGGAACATGCGGTTCAACGGAAACCTCGGCGCGCGCTACGTGAAGACAGACGTGAACGCCACGGGCTTCATGACGGTGTCGCACACGGCGGTGACCGCAGCCTACAACCCGATCACCAACCCGAACGCCGTCGTCACGGTGTCCTCCGCGCTCAATACCTCACTCGTGAATGACACCGACGATTGGCTGCCGTCCGGCAACTTCAATCTTTGGGTCACTCCGGACGTGGTGCTGCGCTACTACCAGGGCGACGTGATGTCGCGACCGGCTCCGGGTGCCTTGTTGCCCTCGGGAACCTGCATCGTCGACGAACGCAACCTGGCCGAGGTGAATGGAGGCAACGACAACCCGAACACCTGCACAGGACGTGTCGGCAACCCGGGCTTGCTGCCGTACCAGGCCACCAACCGCAACCTGGCGCTCGAGTGGTACTTGAACGAGGACGTGATGTTCTCGGTCGCCCACTATCGCAACAAGATCGAAGTGGGTGCGCCGATCAACGCGAATATCCCCGCCTCGGCCCTGTTCGCAGGAAGCCCGGCGACCGATCCGGTGACCGGCGAACCCCTGGCGGGACTCGACTTCGTCTATCCCTCCTACCTCAATGGTCCGTCGGGTACGCAGCTGGGCATGGAATACGGCGCGAAAGCCGCGTTCACGTTCCTGCCCTGGATCTTCAAGCACACCGGTATCGACGTGAACTACTCGGAACTGGACTTCGAGGACTTCGCGGTGTCGCGCGACCTGATCACCGGCAGCTTCAACCCGCCGCAAGGTCAGCGTTCGTACTTCAAGAACCTGACGCTGTGGTACGACGACAATAAGTTCTCGATGCGCGTGTCGTACCAGGGCCAGTCCGAGTTCTTCGACTTCATCTCGTCGTGCTCGAACGCCATCAACAACTACCCGACGTCGTTCGCGCAGTGCCCGGGCCAGACGATCCGCACGCCGTACAACCCGGGCGGCACCAACTTCCGCGACGCCACGGAGTTCATCGACCTGAAGCTCGGCTACCAGTTCACGGACAACTTCAGCGCCTACTTCACGGGACGCAACATCACCCGCGAGCTGACGTACCGGAACATCCAGCCGAACAACGTCTACTCCGACGGTGCACCGACGCTCGAGCAGATGAGCTACGGCGGCGCACGCTGGCAGCTCGGCGTGATGTGGACGGTGGGCGGTCAATAACGCCGATCGATTGAACGCAACTTGAGAACAGGGCGCGTAGGCTTTGGCTTACGCGCCTTTTTCTTTTCTGGCGCCGACGCTGCGGTACGCTGTGCGCGATGGCGAAACGACTCGCGGCCTGGATACTCGCGACCACCCCACTCTCCTGCCACGCCGCCAATGGTGACTGGTCCACTACCGTCTACGCCGCCGCGATCTCCTCCCAGCCCGGCTGGGAAGACATCCTCATCGACGCGCCGAACACCCGCTTCGTCGACTCCTATCTAGTCACGCTGGCGCTGTCGCGCCAGTACGCCGAGCGCAAGGAAGGCACGCTTACCCTCGAGGCCGAAGGCCAGGTCGTGAAGCACTTCGGTGACCAGGATCACTGGGAATTCAACGCGGTACCCATCGTGTTGCGATGGCATCGTTTCCCGTGGAGCCAGCGCGTCGCGACGTCGGCCGCGTTCGGACTCGGGATCTCGTACGCCACCGAACTCCCGCCGGTCGAGGTTCAGCTCGAAGGCGAGAGTCACCAGGCGCTCGTGTACTGGGTGCTCGAGATGACGGCGGGCCCGACGGACGCGCGATGGGCCGCGTCGCTACGCATCCACCACCGCTCGGTGGCGTACGGACTCATGGGCGACGAGGGCGGCATGAACGCCGTGGGTCTCGGCCTGCGTTATCGATTGTGGTAAATCTTGGCCATGAATGACGCGAGACTCGATAGCCGTCGCCTGAAGTGGCTGCGTGAGCAGATGGACATGGCCTGCGACATGTCCGAGTCTGTCGAGACGCTGCGCAAGTGGGGTTATTCCGATGCGGCCATCCTCGAAGGCTTCGAAGCGACGCGCCCGCGAGGCAACGCGCTCGACGGAGGCGCGCCCTCGCCGCCGTTGATCCGGCGCAGCCCGAAGAACCTGCACCGCGTCGACAATCCGAATCTCGAGCTCTACACCCTCGACGACTTCCTGAGCGCCAAGGAATGCGCGCGCCTCGTCGCGCTCATCGGCCATCACCTGCACCCTTCGACGCTCACGTTCAATCCGTATGACGACAGTTTTCGCACCAGCCAGACTTCATACCTGTGTCACCTGAAGAGCCCCGTCGCGGTGAACATCGACGATCGGATCTGCAAGACGCTGGGCATCCGCGTCGAATATTCCGAAGGCATCCAGGCGCAGCGTTACGACGTCGGGCAGCAGTTCAAGCCTCACTGGGACTTCTTCCAGCCGGACACCGACGTGTATCGCCGCCTCGCGGGCGTGCGCGGCAACCGCACCTGGACTTTCATGGTGTACCTGAACGACGTGGAGGAAGGCGGTGCCACGCGCTTCACGCGCATCGACCACGCGATCAAGCCGAAGACCGGCATGGCGGTGCTCTGGAACAACCTCAAGCCGGATGGCGTGACCAACGAATACACCATGCACTGTGGTGAACCCGTGATCCGCGGCCACAAGATCATCATCACGAAGTGGTTTCGGGTGCACGGCGACGGGCCCGTGTTCCACGAGTGACTCAGCGCTCCAGCGCCCCGATGCAGGCACTGAACTTCGTCATGACGAGCTCGAGGCGTGCGCGCCTTTCCGCATCGCGCGTCGAGTTCCATTCATATGCCAGCCACGCATCCCGGAACCGCCCGAGCTGATCGTAGAGCTGTAGTGCCTCTGGCACATCGCGCCCGATGCTCCTGTAGAGATCGGCATGCGAGGTATTGCCTGCCTGGACAGATCGCAGCACGGCCATGTTCTCGGTGTAGAGCGGCGTCAGCGCGAAAGCAGTCTCGGGCAGTTCCATCAGGCGCTTGAGCTTCGCACGCTGATACGCACTGACGAGTTCGATGCGCCCAAGCATCACGCGCGTGATGTCGGCCGGCGCGGAAATCGACAGCGGCAATTGGGCGTCGGTCCAGGCTCGCGGCAATATGAACATCACGCGCGTGCCTTCACTCTCGAAATACGACAGCTCCCAGGTTTCGAGCATGGCGAGCGCTTCTTCGCGGTAGAGACCCTGCTTGACCAAGGCATCCGCGATCTCCGTGTACAAGGCGTCGCGGTCACTGGGCGAACTCGAGTTGTCCGCAGGAATCCTGACTCGCACAGCGCCCTGACCTGCCGCCGGCATGTGGACATAGCGAACGCGTCCATCTGGCTGGACACGAATCACCCACAGTTCTGGAAACGGCCTGAAGGTCGCGAGCCTCGGCTGAATCGTGAGTGAGCCGTCTTTCTCGACGACCTCGAGCGGTGCATCAAGATGCCCGACGCCTCGATAGAACAGGTATTTCTCGGCTTCCTGCGATCTGCTTTCGGTGATCACCGCGGAATGGACCGCGCGCGGCGCGAGCCACACGTGCTCGCGAGTGGAAGGTAGTTTGTCCGTGTTCTCGGCGAGCCTCAGGGATTTCCATTGCAACACGCCCACGCTCTTTTCATCGAGCGTGCCCGGAAAACCCGGGTTCTCGGCATCCGCGAACGGATAAAACTCGGTCAGCCAGCCGCCGTTGAAACTTGCGCGCACGTCGAGCGCGGGAATGGCGGATCCGCCCTGCGGGTAAAAGTAGAGCACGGGGGTCTCGAGCCGCAGCGTGACATCCCGGTGACAGACCGGAGCGCCCTGCGACCACGTCGCCGGCGTCGAGCGAGTCGTGACCACCAACTGTTGGCTCAAGCGATGGACAAACTTGGGCACCGGCTCGTCGTCGACATTGATGCCGGAGATCGTGGCGCCGCTCGCATCCTGGAACGAGGTGAATGTGCCCCACTCGTGCACGACGAGGTTCGGACTCCCTGCGTGCGCGGTAGTTGCCGTGGCGATCAGAACCAGTGCCGCAAGCTTCTTCATAGGTGACCTACGGGCAGAGGCGTTGTCAGCGCCAGGAGACCTGTCGTCTCACTTCGACTTCGCAGCCTTCACTTCGTTCGCGACGAGGTCCACGAGTTGCTGCGCACCAAAGGTTGGCAGCGGCTTGCCATTGACGAAGAACGTCGGCGTGCGCTCCACCTTGAGCGCCATGAGGTCTTCGGCTTCCTGCTGCAGGATGTGGTCGACTTCCTCGGCCAGCGCATCCTTCTGCGCGCGTGAGACGTTGAGGCCGGCGTCGCCCGCAATTTTCCAGGCGCGTGACGGATCCGGTGACGTGTGCGACGCCCATTCTTCCTGGCGCTCGAAGAGCGCACCCAACACTTCGTGGACCTTGTTCTGGGAGCGCGCAGCCACCAGCAGGCGTAGTGCCTGCAGTGAGACGGGATGGAAATCCGCGTAGCGCACCACCACACGAATGTCGTCGGGATACGTGAACAGGAGTTGTTCGACGACCGGTGCGAATGCCTTGCAGGCTTCGCACGCGGGATCGAGGACTTCGACGACCGTCACTGGCGCCTTCGCGGGCCCGAACACCGGCGAATGCGGCCGCACGAGGCGCGTGACCTGCTCGGGTGTCAGGGCAAGGGATTCATCGCTCGGCGCAGGCGACGCGGCGGGAGTGGCAGGCGCCGCCGGCTGCACGCCGGCCGCGGGTGTTGCGGGCTCGGGAGGCTCCGGCCGCGAACAGGCAGCCAACAAGCCTGCGGCAATGGTTGCGAGAACGATTCCGGATACTGTCGATTTCATGGTTCTCTCTGGGTTCGCCTGCGCGAACCATACGTGAAAAACGCGGAATTGTGGTAAACGCATCGGCCATGAACGAGACGCGGGAGACGCCGCCTATCTACGAGTTCGGTGGATTCGTCCTGGATACCGGGCGTAGGCAGCTACGCACTCCCCAGGGTGAACTCGCGACGGTACCCGCCAAGGTATTCGACATCCTCCAATACCTGGTGGAGCACTACGGGAACCTGGTCGAAAAATCCGCTCTCATGAAATTCGTCTGGCCGAACGTGGTCGTCGAAGAGGGAAATCTCAGCCAGGGAATATTCGTGTTGCGCCGCGCGCTCGGGGAACAGGCGGGCGAAGATCGATTCATCATGACGGTGCCCGGTCGCGGATTCAGGTTCGTGGCGCCGGTCACCCGGGTTTCTGCGCAGCCCGGCAACGCGGTCCCACCTCCGGACGCCGCGAAATCGAACGCACCGCGCCTCGCCGTATTGCCGCTCGAGAATATGAGCCCGGATGCATCGAATGCCTTCTTCACCGAAGGGCTGCACGCCGAGATCCTCGGTACGCTGGCAAGCCAGGGTCGCGGCATCGATGTGATCTCGCTCACCACGATGAACTCCTATCGCGGCCGACACCCTTCGACCGCGGAACTGCGAAACGATCTGCACATTACGCATCTCGTGGAAGGATCCGTGCGTCGCGACGGCTCGCAGGTACGCGTGACGCTGCAACTGGTCGATGTGCGCGGGGATCGTCCGGTCTGGTCGCGAACCTTCGACCGGCAACTCTCCGACGTGCTGGCGCTTCAGTCGGAGATCGCGCGCGACTTGCTCACGCAATTGTCCGTGAAGGTCACTTCGACGCACGCACAGGCCAGGCGCTATGTGCCGCATCCGGACGCCTACGACGTG
>Ga0315912_10004224_pt1 | contig 13709 bp, 15 predicted proteins | sample VfabasoilMG_FD_204469 | JGI IMG/M metagenome (GOLD analysis project Ga0315912, IMG submission 204469) | Garden soil microbial communities collected in Santa Monica, California, United States - V. faba soil | ecosystem: Environmental > Terrestrial > Soil > Garden | place: USA: California... | reverse complement strand
GCGCGGCTACTACTCCAACCTGAGCCCGGAGCAGTTGCGCCAGCGCCAGTACATGATGGACCAGTACATGCCGATGCAGCAGATGATGATGAACCACATGATGTGGCAGCAGCACTGGCAGAGCCCGGCGGCATCGGCACCGAGGTAGCCCGCCGCGGACGTGCGGCAGGCCCACTCGCGATCCGGGGAAGCTGGACGCGTGCCAAGGGATTCTCGAAGATCGGCACGGCACATGCCCTTGCCGGCATGGCCTGCTGATTTCGCACATAGAATCCGCGCCCATGCGTCGTTGGCTCGTCGTCGTCTTCATGCTGTTGGTGCTGCCCGTGCAATTCGTCTGGGCGGCAGCCGCGCCCTATTGCGCGCACGAAGCGGCGAGCGTTGCCAGCAAGCATCCGGGACACCATCAGCATGTGCATCAAGGCAGTGGCGATGCCGCCAAGGCCGGCGACGATGGCGCCGGCAGTGGCCTGAATCACAGCGATTGCGCAAGCTGCCATGCGGGGGCCTCGGCAACGCTGCCACTGTCCGCGACCGAGCTGGCCGCTGCGCCGCGCGATGAGTTGCGCGAGCACGCTTCGCCACGCTACCGATCGCACACCCCGGCAGGGCCGGAGCGCCCCGACATCGTCTGACTCACCGCTGCCGCGCGCTTCGGCGGCGAGGTCGAGTTCTGTCCGCTCTCCAGCTGACGTCCCCTAGCTTCGCCTGCCGAATCGCTTGTTGTCGTGAGACAAGAAGGATGATTCGATGCGATTCCCCCTCGTGGCGCTGGCCCTCGTGCTGGCCGCCATTGCCGTCCCCGCGGGTGCCCAGCCCGCGGCCGCCCCCACTGCGCTGACCCTGGACGAGGCGATGCGCCTGGCCGAGGCCACGCACCCTTCGCTGCTGGCCCGCCAAGCGCAGCTCTCCGCTGCCGAAGGCACGCGCAGCGAAGCCGCCGCGCTGCTGTTCAACAACCCCGAACTCAGTACAGAAGCCATCCGCCGCCGGCCGCGGGGGCCTGAAGGCTCTTGGAACGAATGGAGCGTGGGCATCAGCCAGCCCTTCGAAACCGGCGGGCAGCAGGCCAGGCGCCGTGAAGCCGCCGCCGCCGGCCTGGACGCGCTGCGCGCCGAGATCGACGACGCCCGCCGTCAGGCCCGCGTCGAAGCCGCGACCCGCTTCCTCGCCGTGCTGTCGGCACAGCGGCGCGTGCAGCTGGAGCAGCGCTCAGTGGACCTGTTCGAGCGCAGCGCGCAGGCGGTGGCCAAGCGTCGCGCTGCGGGCGAGGACACGCGGCTCGATGCCAACGTGGCGCTGGTCGAGGCCGAACGTGCGCGCAATGCGCTGGCGCTGGCCAGCGAGCGCTTGATCGATGCGCGCAGCGAACTCGGCAGCGCGGTGCGCCTGCCGCCTGCAGCGTTGCCTGAAGTGGCCGGTGAACTCGGCAGCACCGTCGACGACACCTTGCCGTACAGGCTGGAGCAGTTGCTGGCGTCGGTACAGAACCTGCCCAGGCAGCGTGCCCTGGCGGCGCGTGAAGAGGCGGCCCGAGCCCGGCTCGGCGTCGAACGCGGCAACCGCAACCCCGATGTCACGGTCGGTGTGCACGCCGGCCGTGAAGGCCCGAGCGACGGCAGAGAACAGCTGGCGATCGTCTCGCTGTCGCTGCCGCTGCCGCTGTTCAAGCGCAACGACGCCGCCATCGGCCAGGCCATGACCGACATGACGCAGGCCGAGGTCGAACGCGCCGCCGCGCTGCGCGATGCCGAGGTGCGCGTGCGCCAGCTGTGGAGCCGGCTGGCCAGCCAGCGCGAGCGCATTGCGCGCCTGCAGCGCGTGCTGGTGCCGGCGTCCACCGACAACCAGCAACTCTCCGCCCGGTCGCGCGAGGCCGGACAGATCGGCCTGCTCGACCAGCTGCTCGTCAACCGCCAGGCGATCGACGCCGAACGCGACCTGATCGACCTGCTGGCCGAGATGCACGCCACCCGAATCGAACTCGAATACGCGGCCGGCTGGCCGCAACAAGGAAGCGCACGATGAACACCCTGAAGAAACTCGAGGACCGCCGCCTGCGCGCGGGCCTGGCCGCTGCCGCGCTGCTGCTGGCCTTCGCGCTGGCCGGCTGCGGCGGCGGCGCGAAGGACGAACATGCCGGTGAGGGCGACAAGCACGCCGAACACGCCGGTGAGAAGAAGGAAGGGAAGGACGAACACAGCGAAGCCGAATCCGAGCTGACGCTGACCAGCGAAGAAGCGGCGCGTGCCGGCATCAAGGTCGAAGAAGTCAAACCCCAGGCGCTGGGCGAAACGCTCACCGTCACCGCCACCATCCGCCCCGATGCCGACCGGCTGGCCCATGTGGCGGCGCGCATCGAAGGTCGTATCACTTCTGTGCCGGCGAAGCTGGGCGACAAGGTGCGCGCCGGCCAGACGCTGGCTACGCTGGACAGCGTGGCGGTGGGCGAAGCGCATGCCGCGTTCAACGAAGCGCAGGCCGAACTCGGCATTGCCGAAGCCGACTTCAAACGCGCCGAGTCGTTGAACGCCGAAGAGATCATCCCGCGCAAGGACTACCTGCGTGCCAAGGCCGACCGCGACAAGGCGGCAGCGAGCTTGCGCGCCGCCGCCGATCGGTTGCGCCTGCTCGGCGGATCGCCCAGCGCCAGCGGCGCTGCGGTTTCGGCCTTTGCCGTGACCGCGCCCTTTGCCGGCACGGTGATCGAGAAGAAGGCCACCTTGGGCGAACTGGCCAGCCCGAGCGAGCCGCTGTTCAGCGTGGCCGACCTCAGCCGGGTGTGGATCCAGGCCGACCTGCCGGAAAGCGCACTGGCCAAGGTGCGCATCGGTGCCAACGCCAAGGTGACGGTGCCGGCTTATCCGAACGAGGTCTTCGCCGGCCGGGTCGGCCATATCGGCGCCTCGCTCGACAAGGACACACGCACCGTCGCCGCGCGCATCGAGGTCGCCAATGCCGATGGCCGGCTGAAGCCCGAGATGTTCGCCACCGCCACCATCGAGGTGGCCGGCGACAAGCGCGAGGCCATCTCGCTGCCCGATGCAGCCATCGTGCTGATGGACGGCAAGCCGACGGTCTTCGTCTACAGGCAGGGCGCGTACGAAGCGGCGCAGGTCGAACCCGGCGAACGCATCGGCGGACGCACGGTGCTGAAGTCGGGCCTGATGGCAGGCGACCAGGTCGTCACCTCGGGCACCTACGCCCTGAAGGCACGCAAGCTGAAATCCCAGCTCGGCCACGGGCATTGAGAAGGACAACCGAACCATGCTCAATGCAATCGTCGATGCCAGTCTGCGCTACAAAGTGCTGGTGCTGGTGGCCTTCGCCGTGCTCGTCGGCCTGGGTGTCATGGCCTACCGGCAGGTGCCGGTGGACGCCTTCCCCGATGTCACACCGGCGCAGGTGAACATCTATACCGAATCGCCCGGCGTCGCCGCCGAGGACATCGAACGCCTGCTCACCGTGCCCATCGAAGCGGCGATGGCCGGGTTGGCCGACGTCGAGGTGGTGCGTTCGGTGTCGCTGTTCGGCCTGTCCTACGTGGCCGTGTACTTCAAGGACAACGTCGACATCTACTTCGCGCGCCGGCTGGTGGGCGAGAAGCTGCAGGAGGTCAAGGGCCGGCTGCCCGAGGGCTACGGCGAGCCGGAACTCGGCCCCAACAGCTCGGGCCTGGGCCAGGTGTTCTGGTACACGATCGAAGACGCCGACAAAAAGTTGAGCGCAATGGACCTGCGCACCTTGCAGGACTGGACCGTGCGGCTGATCCTGCGCACCGCGCCGGGCGTCGACGACGTCACCACCTGGGGCGGGCACGAGAAGCAGTACCAGGTGCAGATCGATCCGCGCAAGCTGGTCAAGTACGGTGTGTCCTTCAAGGAGGTGATGGAGCGGCTGGCGGCCAACAACAAGCAGGTCGGCGGCCAGTACCTGAACGTCGGCGTCGAGCAGTACCTGGTGCGCGGCCTGGGCCTGGTCAGCAACGCCGCCGACATCGAGACCATCGTGATTGCCGAGCGCAACGGCGCGCCGATCTACGTGCGCGACGTGGCCGAGGTCAAGGAAGCGCCGGCGGTGCGCTTCGGCGCGGTCACGCGCAATGGCGAAGAGGTCGTGCTCGGCATCGCACTGTCGCGCATCAACGAGAACGCCGCCACCGTCGTCAAGGCAGTCAAGGAGAAGCTTGCCATCGCGCAGGCCGCGCTGCCCAAGGGCGTGGAGCTGAAGGCGGTGTACGACCGCACCGAGATCGTCGACAAGGCGCTGAAGACCTCCACCAACGCGCTGATCGAGGGCTCGATCCTGGTGGCGGTGATCCTGTTCCTGTTTCTCGGCGAGTTCCGCTCGGCCATCGTCGTCATCGTCACCTTGCCGCTGGCCATGCTGTTCGCCTTCATCTGCATGTGGCGCGTCGGCATGTCGGCCAACCTGATGTCGCTGGCCGGGCTGGCCATCGGCATCGGCATGATGGTCGACGGCGCGGTGGTGATGGTGGAAAACGCCTTCCGGCTGCTGTCGCACGCACGTTCGTCGGGCAAGCCCATCAACCGCACTCACGTCGTGCTGGAAGCGGCGCGCGAGGTGGCGAACCCGATCGCCTTCGCCATCCTGATCATCATCGTCGTCTTCCTGCCGCTGTTCTCGCTGACCGGGCTGGAGGGCAAGCTGTTCAAGCCGATGGCGCTGACCATCACCTTCGCGATGGCCGGCTCGCTGCTGCTGTCGCTGACCCTGGTGCCGGTGCTGTGCGCGCTGATCCTCAAGCCCAAGGAGGAAAAGGACACCTGGCTGGTGCGCGGGGCCAAAAGGCTGTACCTGCCGCTGCTGGACTGGGCGCTGGAGCGCAAGAAGATCGTCGTCGGCGCCGCGCTGGCGCTGCTGATCGGCGCACTGGCGCTGTTCCCCTTCCTTGGCAAGGAGTTCATGCCCACCTTGCAGGAGGACGCGATCATGTTCCGCGTCGTCGGCATCCCCTCGACCTCGCTCGACGAATCGATCCGCGTCGCCAACGTCATGGACGCCGCGCTGCGCATGCAGTTCCCACAGGTGAATGCGGTGCTGGCGACGATCGGCCGCGCCGAGAAGGGCGAGACCGCCGACGTCAACTACATGGAAGTGCTGCTCGACATGAAGCCGCAGGACGAGTGGCCGACCAAGCAGTCGTTCGCCGCGCTCGGCCGCGAGATGCAGGAGTTCCTGGAGGGCGAGGTGCAGACCGCCGTGTTCGGTGCGACGCAGCCGATCCAGATGCGCGTGGAAGAGCTGATCTCCGGCGTGCGCGCGACCCTGGCGCTGAAGATCTACGGCGAGGACCTGGACAAGCTGGAGGAACTGTCCGCCAAGCTCAAAGCGGTGGTCGCCGGGGTGCCGGGCGTGGCCGACCTGTCGGCCGAGGCCAACAAGGGCAAGCCGCAGATGGTCATCAAGGTCGATCGACAGGCCGCGGCGCGCTACGGGCTGAATGCCGACGACATCCTGGCCGTGGTGCAGGCCGGCATCGGCGGCGAGGCGGTGTCGACACTGATCGACGGCACGCGCCGCTTCGACATTGCGGTGCGGCTGCCGGAAGAGTTCCGCAGCAGCCCGTCGGCGATCGCGGCGATCCCGATCCGCACCGCCGAAGGCGCCATCGTGCCGTTTTCCAGCGTGGCGAAGATCGAGCTCGACGAGGGCTACACCTTCGTGCGCCGCGAATCGCTGCAACGTTATGCGGTGCTGCAGATGGACGTGCAGGGCCGCGACGTCGACAGCTTCGTGCGCGAGGCCAACGCCGCCATCGCTGCGAAGGTGACGCTGCCCACCGGCTACTGGGTCGAATGGGGCGGCGCCTTCGAGAACCAGCAGCGCGCGATGGAACGGCTGGGGGTGATCGTGCCGCTGACCATCGGTCTGATCTTCATCCTGCTGTACACCGCGTTCAACTCGGTGCGCCATGCCACGCTGATCATCGCCAACGTGCCCTTCGCCATCATCGGCGGCATCGTCGGCCTGTTCATCACCGGGCAGTACCTGTCGGTGCCCTCGGCCATCGGCTTCATCGCCGTGTTCGGGGTGGCGATGTTGAACGGCATCGTGCTGGTCACTTTCCTGAACGACCAGCGCAAGCACGGGCTGTCGATCCGCGACGCGGTGCGCCAGGGCGCGGCGCTGCGCCTGCGGCCGGTGCTGATGACCGCCTCGGTGGCGATCCTGGGGCTGATCCCGATGCTGATCTCGACCGGTGTCGGCGCCGAAACGCAGCGTCCGCTGGCCACGGTAGTGATCGGCGGGCTGATCACCTCGACGCTGCTGACCTTGCTGCTGCTGCCGCTGATCTGGGAATGGTCGGAGACACGGGCCGAGGCGAAGCAGCGCGCCAGCGACGCTGCCGCCGACGCCGCCGATGCCGGGTTGGCCGAAGCCGCTCCCCTTCCTCAACCGCACCCGGAGACGCCATGAAAGAGATCAAAGCCTATGTTCACCGCAGCCGCATCGCCGACGTGATCGCCGCGTTAAAGGATTCACCCGCCTGGGGTGGCGCGCGCGGCGGCCGCCGCCACAACCTGGCGGTCTACATCGTCAAAGGCTCGCTGCTGCCGCTGGACAGCGACGAGCAGCACTACTCGATGGACCTCGGCGATGAGGTGGTCAACGAGTACAAGCTGGAGCTGCTTTGCGAGGACAACGAGGTCGAGCCGCTGAAGGCCGCGATCAGCACGGCCGCGCGCACCGGCCAGGCCGTGGCCGGCTGGATCACGGTCATCGACGTGGTCAACGCAACGCCCATCCATTGACCGGCCGATTCATCCACAACCCACATTGAAAGGAAGAACCATGAAAAGGATTCTCTTCGCTCCGCTGCTGATTGCATCCATGCTGTCCCTGCCGGCCTTCGCCGCGGAGGACCACGCCCCCAAACACGGCGGCGTCGTCGTCGAGACCAAGGCCGGTGACCTGGAACTGGTCGCCAAGCCCGAGCTGATCGTCATCCACGTCAGCGACCACGGCAAGCCGATGAAGCTCACCAGCGGCAGCGGCAAGGTGACGGTGTTCAACGGCAACGACAAGACCGAAGCGCCGCTCGCGTTGGTGGGCGACAAGTTGGAAGCCAAGGGCAACTTCAAGGTTGGCGCCGGCACCAAAGTGCTGGCCGAGGTGTCGCTCAATGGCAAGCCGGCCGCCTCGGCACGGTTCACGCTGAAGTAGCCGCGCCAAGCCCCGCAGCGGAGCCAGCCCATGCGAAGTCGTGTGCCGGACATGCCGCTGGCGTTGACGATGCTGTGGGTCTGGATCGGCATCGTCGCGGTGTCCGTGGCCGGCTGGTGGCTTCAGAAGTGGTGGAAGCGGCGCCATCCACCACCCGCACCGGAGCCGGTGCTGCCGTATTCGCAGCGGTTGCGCAAGCGCTTGAACGAGCATCGCCTTGACAAGCGAACCGGCCACCACGGCGACACGCCTAGCCGGCATGGAAAGTAGTCGAAGCGTGCGGCGACCCAATCCTCATGGGGTTGTCGATAGAGAGCCGAGATGAGCGCAGGCCACGCCCATGCCATACCCGAGACTGGCAACGAGAAGATGTTGTGGTGGGCGCTCGGCCTGACAACGGTATTTCTTCTTGCCGAGGTCGTGGCTGGCATCGTGTTCGGCAGCCTGGCGCTGCTGGCCGATGCCGCCCATATGTTCACCGACGCGGCAGCGCTGGCGATCGCCGTGGCTGCCGTGCGCGTGGCACGGCGGCCCGCCGACGCCAAGCGCACCTACGGCTACCACCGCTTCGAGATCCTGGCTGCGGCGTTCAACGCGCTGCTGTTGTTCGGTGTCGCGTTCTACATCCTGTACGAGGCCTGGCGCCGCTTCAGTGCACCTGTCGAAGTTCAGCCGCTGGGCATGTTGGCCGTGGCTGTGCTGGGCCTGGGGGTGAACCTGCTCAGCATGCGGCTGCTGCGCAGCGGCAAGGACAGCAGCCTGAACGTCAAGGGGGCCTACCTCGAAGTGTGGGCGGACATGCTCGGCTCGGTGGGCGTCATCGTCGCGGCCATCTTCATCCGCTTCACGGGTTGGATGTGGGTCGACACGGTGGTGGCTGTCGGCATCGGGCTGTGGGTTCTGCCGCGCACCTGGGTGCTGTTGAAGGAAAGCCTGAACATCCTGCTCGAAGGTGTGCCGGACGGCGTCGATGTCGATGAAGTCAGTCGCGAAATGCTTGCGGTGCCCGGCGTGACCGGCGTCCACGATTTGCACATCTGGGTGCTTACCAGCGGCAAGAACGCGCTCACCGCCCATGTGGTTCATGCCGAGGGTGCCGGCGGGGTCGCGCTCATCGAACAGGTCAAGCTTCGTCTCGCGGACCGGTTCAAGGTATTCCACACGACGCTGCAACTGGAACCGGTGGCCTGCGAGCATTCCGAAGACGGCTGCAACTTCGTGGACCGGCGCCCTCTTGCAGCGCCGGCCAGTGAGCAGCCGCCGTGATGAGCTCAGCTGCCGGCGAGCAGGTTCATCCGCGCCTTGCGCTCCTCGGCGGTCTCGTTGCTCAGTTCGGCAACTACCTGTTGCCGCGTCTTGCCGGGTCCGGCGTCCTTGGCCGCCACGGGCACGTTGAGCTGGTATTGCGCCTGATACTGATCGAGACTGCCGTCCTTGCGTGCCGTCGCCGTCTCGGCAGAAACCTGTGCGCGGGTCTTCGTGCTCTTGGCGTGTTCAGGATAGTAGGTGTAGCCCGCTTCGCTGTTCGCGGCGTGCAACATCGAAGTGGCATGAGACAGAGCGGGCAGCGTGAGCGCGGCGGTCGCGGCGAGGGCAAGGACGGTGTACTTGGCAAAGTTCATGAATACCTTTCCTGGGTCGAAAGATCCGCGCGGGCTGGCCGCAGCGGCATGCCGAAGGGCATGAGCAGCACTTTACGAACCGGATACCAACACAAAGCCGTCGAACACATGACATCTTCGTCATGCACGCCCGCGTGGGGCCGCTGGGCTGTGTCGACATGAGGCTTCTGGTCGTCGAAGACGAGCTCAAGCTGGCCGCCTACCTGCACAAGGGCCTGACCGAAGAGGGATTCGTCGTGGACGTCGCCCACAACGGCGTGGATGGGCTGCACCTGGCGATGGAATGCGACTACGACCTGCTCGTGCTCGATGCCATGCTCCCGGGGATCGACGGGCTCGGCGTGCTGGCGGCGCTGCGGCAGAGCAAGCAGACCCCGGTCCTGATGCTCACCGCACGCATCCGCGTCGAGGACAGGGTCAAGGGTCTGCAAAGCGGTGCCGACGACTACCTCGTCAAGCCCTTCGCGTTTTCGGAACTGGTGGCGAGGATCCAGGTGCTGCTGCGCCGGGCGCGCCCGATGCGCGAAGCCGATGGTGCGGCTGTGCTCGGACTGGCGGACCTGGAACTCGACCTGCTGCGCCGCAAGGCGACCCGCGCCGGACGGCGGCTGGACTTGACGGCCAAGGAATTCAACCTGCTCACGCTGCTGCTGCGCCGCCAGGGCGAGGTGTTGTCGCGCACCGAGATTGCCGAGCAGGTGTGGGACATGAACTTCGACAGTGCGACCAATGTTATCGACGTCGCCATCCGGCGGCTGCGCGGCAAGCTCGACGTGCCCTTCGAGCGCGCGCTGCTTCACACGGTACGCGGCATGGGCTATGTGCTGGAGACACGCGACCCATGAGCCGCAGCCGCGTCGGTTCACTGGGTAGGCGCCTGTCCTATTGGCTGGCCCTGCAGAGCCTGGCCGGGCTGGTCGTGATCTGCGCCGCGGTCTACGCTGCCACGCAAGTCGGCTTGCACAACCGCCAGACGGACACGCTGACACAAAAGCAGGCCCAGCTGCAGCATCTGCTCGTCGATGCCGCACGCGACGGCGATACGGCGGCGCTGAAGCACAAGCTCGATGAATTCTTCATTGGCCACGAGGACCTTGCTTTGTGGCTCGACCGGCCCGATGGCACCGTGTTCTACCGCAGTCCGACGGCACCGCTGCTCGGCGGCGAAGCCCGCCGCCTGCGATTCGAGCTGCCCTCCCCACAGTCCGCGACCCAGTCACTGGTCGTGACCCTGACGATGGACATCGGCAACGATACGGCGCTGCTGCGGCGCATTGGCTTGACGTTGCTGGCTGCGGCGCTGGCAGGTGCACTGATCATATCGGTGGGCGGCTTTGTGCTCGTGCGCCTGGGTCTGCGCCCTCTGCGCCAACTCGTCGACCAGACACGCCGCCTTGCCGCCGACACCTTGCACCGGCGTTTGGACGGTTCATCCCAACCGGAAGAACTCGAGCCGATGATCGCCCAGTTCAACGAGCTGCTCGGCCGCCTCGAACTGGCCTACGAGCGCGTGGAGGGGTTCAACGCCGACGTGGCCCATGAACTGTGCACGCCGCTGGCGACGCTCATCGGCAGCACCGAGCTGGCACTGCGCAAGTCGCGCCGTGCGGACGAGTTGCGCGAGGTGCTGGCTTCGAACCTGGAGGAACTGCAGCGCGTCGCCGGCATCGTCCAGGACATGCTGTTCCTGTCGCAGGCCGATCGTGGCGCGACGGCCCGGCGTGTGCCGACGTGCAGCTTGGCCGCTGTCGCCCGACGGGTGGCGGACTACCACGAGGCGGCGATGGCCGATGCGCAGATCGGTCTGGAAGTATGCGGCGATGCTTCGGGAGATTTCGACATCGCACTGCTGCAAAGGGCGCTGTCCAACCTGATCGCCAACGCGACACGACACGCCCGGCACGGGACCCTTGTCCGCGTGGAGATCGATGCGGCCCGGGCGGGCGAAGTGGCGCTTCGAGTGCTAAACCTCGGCGACACGATCGGGCAGGAGCACCTGCCCAGGCTGTTCGACCGCTTCTATCGCGGCGACCCTTCGCGCAGCGACGCCAACCGCAACCATGGCCTCGGGCTGTCGATCGTCGCGGCCATTGCGCGCATGCACGGTGGTCGGCCGCTGGCCAACTCGATCGACGGGGTGACCGCGATCGGTCTGACGCTGCGGGCTGAACCGGGCGACACGCCAGTTCCAGCCACGGCGTATCCGCGCGAGCATCCGCAGGCGAGCAAGGCACTGAACGTCCGGGCGTGACGCCACTCCAAGTCTTGCCGATCGGGTCCTCGCCGGCCCGAGCAAGGCTGCAAGGAGTAGCAGATGCAGATCCTCCGCTGCCTGTCGATGGGTGTTGCTTTCGGCTGCCTGCCGCTGACGATTCTCGGCCAGCGTCAGTTGGTGCTGGTGACACTGCCAGGGCAGCTGCCCGTCGAGCGACAGGTCGTCGCGCCGCCGCGTGACTTCGTCGAAATCTGCACGGCCGTCGAGGCCGGCCGGGCGATCATTTGGCAGTTCGAGGCCGACGCGCCGCTGGCGTTCAACACCCACTTCCATGTCAAGGGCGACGTCAGGGCACCCGAGAACATGTCCTCGGTCAGCGCCGCCCAAGGTCGCCTGACGCCCAAGGGTGACAACGACTATTGCTGGCTTTGGTCCAATCGGACCACCCTGCCGGTATCGATCCGCATGCGGTTCGGGCCCTGAAGCGTCTCGGCGCGGGGCGCAGTCACTTCAGTCGGCACGGCGAAGTTGAAGCCGCTGGGCGGCGCTGCGCTGCGCCTGCGGCCGGTGCTGATGCCGGCATCGGCGGCCATCCTACCTGCCTTCGCCGCGGAGGACCACGCCCCCAAGCACAGTGGCGTTGTCGTCGAGACCAAGGCCGGCGACCTGGAACTGGTGGACAAACCGGAGCTGATCGTCATTCACGTCAGCGATCACGGCAAGCCCATGAAGCTGGCCAGTGCTAGCGGCAAGGTCACCGTGTACAACGGCAACGACAAGTCCGAGGCAGCGCTTGCGCTGGTGGATGACAAGCTGGAGGCCAATGGCAGCTTCAAGCTCGGTGCCGGCACGAAGTTGCTGGCCGAGCTGTCGCTGAACGGCAAGCCGGTAGCGTCGGCCCGGTTCACGCTGAAGTAGAGTCGGCCGCGCGTGCTCGGCATTCATGCGGACGCGCGGCTCGATGGATATCCGCGACCCCACCGATTCAGCCTTGCGCCGCGCCGTCACGGTCGTGGCGCTGGCCAACTTGGCCTATTTCTTCGTCGAGTTTGCCGTGGCCCGGCGCATCGGCTCGGTATCGCTCTTCGCCGACAGCGTGGACTTCCTGGAAGACGCCAGCGTCAACTTCCTCATCGTCGTTGCCCTGGGTTGGTCGGCGCGCAACCGGGCACGTGTGGGCATGCTGCTCGCTGCGTTGTTGCTGGTGCCAGCGCTGGCCCTGCTGTGGACGGCATGGCAGAAGTTTAATGCCCCAGTGCCCCCGGACCCGATGCTGCTGTCGGCGACCGGGCTGGGCGCGTTGTTGGTCAACGTGGGCTGCGCGCTGCTGCTGGCGCGCTTCCGCCACGCCAGCGGCAGTCTGACGCGGGCGGCTTTCCTGTCGGCGCGCAACGATGCGTTCGCCAACATTGCCATCGTCGCGGCGGGCTTGATCACGCTGCGCTGGGCATCCGCCTGGCCCGATCTGGTGGTGGGCCTGGCCATCGCGGCGATGAACGCGGATGCGGCGAAGTCCGTCTGGGATGTCGCACGCGACGAGCACGCGGCGGCGGCCAAGTCATGAGGCTGCTGGAACGTGTCTGGGCTCCCCTACGCCCACACGTTCGGCCACCTTCCGGCGATCGTCGAGTCGCGCAGTTGGTCGGTCTACGACTAAGCGGAGACTCCATATCTGCTGCCCGTGGACCTCGGGTTACGTACACGGGAACGCGACCCATATCTGCCCAATGACGTCGCAGATTGCCAATCCATAGGCCGCCCTTTGGAACGGTCAATCCTTCCCTCACTGGCTTGACCGGACGAGGGAGTGTTTCACGAAGCGGCGCGGTCACGACGAACCAGCACGGTTGGCACTGCCGAAACTGACCGTCTACACTGCTGCAATGCTACGTTACCTCCTGAGCCTTCTTCTGTGCGCCTGTCTCGCCCTCCAAGGTGGGACGGTCGCACTGGCTGCCGAGGCACCGTGTCCGATGCAGGCCGAGATGCAGTCCATGCTGCACGCCGGCGATCTCGATGCGGCCGACCTGCCCGATTGCTGCAACGACCTGCAGACCTGGGCCGAAACCGGCAAGCCGTGTAAGACCGGTGCCGACTGCCAGGTCGTTGTGGCCTGGGCGCTGGTGCCCAGCGTGCAGTCCGTGGCTGTCGCGGCGGCATCCGAAGTCCCCGTCTTGCTGAGCGCCGCCGCGCCAGCCGCACCGCCGGGCATGCCCTGGCGACCTCCGTCCGCCATCTGATCCGCCTGCGCGCCCACGGCGCGCCCCGCTAACCTTTAGCCGCCGCTTTCGCCGCGGCACAGGCCGATCAGTCCCCGGCTTCGCGTGCGCTGCCCGCGCCGCGATGCCTGTCGGAGCCCAGTGCACCATGTTGTCCCTGCCATCCAGGCGGCGCCCGCGCGCACGCCTTGCCGCCATCGTGCTGGCCATAGCCGGCAGCGCCCAAGCACAAACGCCTGCGCCTGTTGCTGCGCCCGTGCCCACGCCCGCCGCCCTGTCGGTGCACGACGCGGTGCGCGCCGCTGTAGCGCGCGCCAAATCGCCAGCCGCAGCCGACGCCAGTGCCCAGGCGGCACGCGAGCTGGCCGTAGCCGCGGCGCAGCGCCCCGACCCGGTGCTGAGCCTGTCGCTGGACAACCTGCCGGTCGAAGGCCCCGACCGCTTCAGCACCACCAGCGACTTCAT
>Ga0315912_10004223_pt1 | contig 13711 bp, 12 predicted proteins | sample VfabasoilMG_FD_204469 | JGI IMG/M metagenome (GOLD analysis project Ga0315912, IMG submission 204469) | Garden soil microbial communities collected in Santa Monica, California, United States - V. faba soil | ecosystem: Environmental > Terrestrial > Soil > Garden | place: USA: California... | reverse complement strand
CCAAACCCAAACCCAAACCCAAACCCAAACCCCAAACCCCAAACCCAAACCCCAAACGCCCGCCTTTTCGGCGCGCCGAACGCACGACCGTAATTGCGGGCGGAGCCGCGGTCAGCTGTGTCGCACGATGATCGTCGCCCAGACCTCGCTCACCCCCGCACCAGGGAAGCCTCCGACCCCCGGCAAGCGACCCCTGATTCGCCATTCACCGCCTGCGCCGGCTCGGGATAACGCCGCCCGTCCCTCGCCACGAAGGGTCCGCAGAGCTCAAAGCGCACCGAGGCGTTATAAGTACTATGAAGTATTAATCTGTAATTACTTTATATTACTAAGTTAAACCGAATAATACTGAGCTTGGCCTCAGGCTCGACCTCGACCGCAACTCGCGCCGAGTGCCTTCATAGATATCGTAGAGTACTTATATAGTCGTGCGTCTCCTCTCAACGCGCGACGACCGTCTCTCCAGAAGCGAGCTTTCAGCCACCATTAGCTACTAGGATGTCCTTATGGCTGCCCCCGAGGGCGATCCGAGTCTCCTCCAACCCGCTCCGGGTCGTGGGCAGTACGACCGAAGACAGCCCCGTGAGGCTCGGCTGCTCGAACAGAGGTCGCGCTTGCTGTCCGCCACGGCGCTCGCACTTGCGAGCGTGGGCGACGCGAGTGGTCCGACGATTGCGAGCGTCGTCAAGCTCGCCGGTGTCTCGCGCAATACGTTCTACGAGTACTTCGACGATCTGCCGCACGCACGAGTGGCCGCCGAACAGCGCGCCGAGCACCGACTCATGGCGCGGCTTCGTACGGCCGAGGAGCAGACGCGCACTCCGGTCGAGCGCTGGCGCGCGCTCTCGCATGCGTGGATGAGCTGGGTCGCGGCGGCCCCGGCCGAAGCGCTCTTGTGCCTGGATCGAGTGCGACCTGGGCTCAGTAGTGCCGGACGCGTTCTCGAGGCCGCGTGCTCGCGCTCACTCGAGACGCTGCGCGCTTCCGGAATTCGTGCCGGAGACCCGGATGGGGCGCGCGTGACGGCCCTCGCCGCCACCGGAGAGGTGCTGGCCCGGCGGTTCGTCGCAGAGTGGTTGCGCGCCGTGACGCCGAGCCCAGGCCGGTCCGAGCGCGAGCGCGAGCGTGCCGAGCGCATGCTTGCCGACGTGGCGGTGAGACTGCTGCGTTAGAGCTGCTCCGCTGCGCTCTAGATGTCACGACCGCGTGGCAGCTGGGGAGGCGCCGTGGCGTCCAGGCGGCATTTCTCAAGATGTCGTCCTCAGGATGCCCCCAAGGCAGGTGAGGACTGCAGACGGGCAGGCATTTCCATCCGGGGCACGGGATGATAGCGTCTCGTCGGATGCAGACCGAGCCGGTGGAGCTTCGCGTCGGCGGTCAGACGTACCGTGTGGTGGCGTCCGCGACCGAGGGCGATCTGCGACGGCTCGCCGCCATCGTGGACGACAGGCTCCGGGCGATCATCCCGCCGGGTAAGGCGATCTCGCCGCAGGCTCTGCTCTTGGCTGCCATCGCCCTCGCCCACGAGCTCGAGGAAGAGAAGGCGAAGAACGTGAAGCTTGCGACTCGCTCGCGCGAGATGCTCGGGTCGATCCTGACGCGCATCGACGCAGCCGTCGGCGCTTCCGTCGCCCCCGCCGAAGCCGACGAGTCTGCGCCGGCCCCCTGAGGCTCGGGGCTCTCGGGGTGTCTCCAAGTCCGCTCTCAGCGCAGCGCCTGGAAGGCGAGCAGGAACGGCGCTGCGATGAAGAACCCGTCGAGCTCGATGCCCAGGCTGACGAGCGTGTCGCCTCGCGCGTCGAGGTCACGGTACGCGCTCGCGTAGATGCCGAACGTCCAGTTGTAGGCGTTCTCGAAATTGTAGCTGCGAACGCCCCAAAAAAACGTCCCTCCGAGCGACGCGGCGCGTAGCTCGTGGTCGAAGGCACCGACCGAAAGCACGAGCGGATAGCTTTCCGTCACGGGCAGGAGCAGCGAGGCGCCGCCGCCAAAGCGGGCGTCCCAGAGCCCGGCCGTGAGGAGCTCGACGTAGGGTCCCAGGCCAACGTCGCGATTGCGCCGGCGCAAGAGCAGGAGATCGCCGACCACGCCACCGCAGATGACGGTCGACTCCCAGACCTGGCCGCTGGATCCCCGACCGCACGGCCCGCCGCGGAGCGCGACATGGCCTTGCGGGTCTGCCCGCGTCGGGCTCGCCAGGGACAAGGCCGCGGCCAGGGTTCCCGCGAGCGCGACCTTACCGCCGAATCGCACGCGTCGAGCCCGTGCAGTCGCTCACGGGGGGGGCGTGATGCCGGGGTTGAGGCACGTGTCGTTCGTTGCGGCGCACAGCGTGCAAGGGAAATACCCGTCTTGCCCGATGAAGCAGATCTTCGAATCGGCAGAGGCACCGTCTGCCGTGCCGGTGCAGAGGTACGGGGGATCCACGTCCAGCGCTTCGGTGGGATAGTAGAGCAGGCAGCCCGTGCAGAGCGTGATGGGGTAGTCGAAGGCCGCGGATTCGATGTCCTGGCCGCCCAGCGTGGTGCCGAGGATCTTGATCCGCGCGATCATCTGCCCGTCCATGCCGAGCTCATCCATCTGGTCCTCGCGCACCAGGCGGGCGAACACGGCGGCGAGACCCGGGTCGGTGCCGCTCGCGGGGTTCACGAGGCCGGTCGCCGGGGTGTCGAACTCGATGACGGCGCCTTGCGTCCCGTAGAGGGTCACGTGCGCGCCGGTGATCGAGAGGCGTGCGGTCTCCGTGCGGAGCTTTTCTCGGCTGCCGCGCTCGGTGAGGTGGCTACCAACGAGGATCGCGGCCACGTAGCCGTCGGCAAACTCCCTGTCGAGCACTCCCTCGGCAATCATCACGGCGGAGCCGTCGGCCTTGGCGACGCAGTCCGAGTTGGTGACGTCCATCACTCCGTAGATGAAGAGCGAGCTGTCGTTGTCCACGCACGAAGAGCTGGCGAGCGCACCGCCGAGCGCGAGGAGCCCGACCGCCGCCTTCGTCTTCATGAACCGATGCATCGTGACCTCGTTGAGCGGTGGGCGAAGTTCGCCGCCGCACTTTCCAAGTCTAGCGGTCGCGCGGGCACACGCCAAAAACTTGGGGTTTTGGCTTATTGAAGCGCGACAGCTAGCCGCTCGAGCTCGCTCACCTCGAGGTCTAGCGTCTCGACGCGGCCGAGGTCGCGCGCGACCACGAATTTGAGGCGACTGCCCGCGCGCTTCTTGTCGAGCCCGATCAGCTGAGCGGCCTCGGCCAGGGGCTCGCGACCGAGGTCGGTCGGCAGCCCGAGCCCCGTCAAGAGGTGCAGCGTGCGCTCGCGAACGGCGGCCGGCGTCGTGCCCAGGCGCTCGCCGATCTTCAGGGCCGCGACGAGGCCCAGGCTCACCGCCTCGCCATGGGTCAGGCGCTCGAAGCCGGCCTGCGCCTCGAGCGCGTGGCCCAGCGTGTGACCGAGATTCAGGACGGCGCGCAGGCCGCTTTCCCGCTCGTCGAGCCCCACGATGCGCGCCTTCACGCGCACCGAACGCCGAACGAGCTCGGCGACGAGATCGCGGTCGCGGGCGCGGACTTCGGTCAGGTGCTGCTCGAGCAGGGTGAAGAGACCCGGGTCGCCGATGAGAGCCGTTTTCACGACCTCGGCGAGGGCGCTCAGGTAGCCGCGCTCGGGCTCGGTGGCCTCGAGGTCGGTGTCGCAGAGCACGCCGGAGGGCTGCCAGAAGGCGCCGACGGCGTTTTTCGCCTGCAGCAGATCGACGCCCGTCTTGCCACCCACGGAAGCATCGACCATGGCGAGGAGCGTCGTCGGGACGCCGATCCAGCGCACGCCGCGCAGGAACGTCGCCGCGGCGAAGCCCGTCATGTCGGTGATGACGCCGCCTCCGAGCCCGACGAAGGTGCTCTTGCGGTCGAGCCCGGCTGCGAGCGCCGCACGCCAGAGCGCCTCGACGCTGCCGATGTGCTTTTCGCGCTCGCCCGGCGCGAGGCTGTGCTCGGCCACGGTCCGGTCGCGCTCGCCGAGGGCCGCTCGCGCGCGCTCGGCGTGAAGGCGGCGGACGTTGTCGTCGCTCACGAGCAGTACGCTGCGAGTCGAGCCGACGAGCTCGCCGAGCCGCGGCGCGACCAGATTTCGTCCGACCTCCACGGCGTACGATCGCTCGCCGGCCGCGACGGCGATGGGGTCGCGCTGCCACACGGCGAGCACGGCGTCGGCCACGGTCCCGGGCGTGCGACCGTCGGTGGGGACGGTGGCGTGCGCCTCGGCGTAGGCGAGCGCACGCTGGGCCAGGAGCTCGAGGGCGCGCCGCTCGGGATCGGGCGCGTCGAGCAGGGGGCGTCCGCCTCGCCCCCCGGCGCGCCGGGCGACCTCCGCGGGGGACGCCGAGAGGGAGACGACCACCGCCGCGTCGAGGACCTCGAGCCGCAGCTCCCGCGCGAGGAGGGCCCCGCCGCCCAAGGCGACGACGGGGGCCGCCTCTCCCGAGGCCTCGCCGAGGACGCGTCGCACCTCGGCCTGCTCCTCGGCGCGAAAGGCCGCTTCCCCGGCGCGCGCGAAGAAATCCGGAATCGTGGCGCCGAGGCGTGCCGAGAGCCGCGCGTCGAGGTCCACGAACGGGCGGCCCGTCCGCTCGGCAAGCTTCTGCCCCACCGTCGATTTGCCGGTGGCCATGAAACCGCTCAGGAACAGGGGACGCCGCATGGCGGGTCCCCAACCCTCGCACGCCGGAGGTCGACTAGTCGAGGCCGCCGAGGCGGCGAACGGCTGCGAGGCGGCGCCCCTGCGGGTAGAGCCGCGCGTACTCGAGCGCGCGCTCGTGGGCCTGCTCCGCTTCACCGGCGCCCGCCCAGCTCTCGACCTCGCGTGCGAGCGCGTCCTGCGTCAGGGTGCCGCCGCGATCCTGCCGGCGCGCGGTGGCGAACGCGCGGGCCGCCTCGCGCGGGCGGCCGAGCTGCTCGAGCAGCGTGCGACCCAGGGTGAAGGCGGCGAGCGGCGCGCGCGGGTCGAACGGATGATCGGCCATCACGCGCTGGAGCGGCGCGACGGCCCGGTCGGGACGTCCACCGAGACGCGCCACGTCCGCCGCGAGCAGGAGATCTTCGGGCGTGTCGCGCACGCTGGTCGGACCTTCCGCCGTCAGGCGGGCCAGCGCGCCGACGTAGTTCTGATCCTGGGCGAGCGTGCGCCACGAGGCGCTGGTCTGCGCCGAGGGACGCGCCGCGGGTGGGGGCTCGGCCGTCAGTGCCGGCTCGAGCCTCGTTGCGGGCTCGAGCACGGGCACGGGCTCGGCGCTGGCCGGATCGGGGCGCGCCGCGGCGCTGCTTCGCGTGGCGAAGCGCGCGGACTCGCCCACGGACAGGACCCGGGTGCCCGCGGCCGCGTCGACCTGAACCCGACCTCGCTCTACCCCGACCTGAACGGCTTGCGACTCGAGCCCCACGCTGAACACGGTGCCGAGCACGGTGACCGTCACGTCCCGTGCGATCACGCGGAAGGGGCGCTTCGGATTCGGGGTGACCGAAAAGGTGGCGGTCCCGGACTCGAGCCGGAGGGTGACGCCGCCTGGCCCGACGGCGACCGTCTCGACCCGCGCGTTGGTCGAGTCGGCGTGCACGCTCGAGCCATCCGGAAGCTGGAGCAGGCTCGGTTGCGCGAGACGCGGCTCGGCGCTCTCCGGCGCGGGGTGGCGCGCCGTGACGCCCGGCTGACGCCCCAAAACAAAACCCAGCAGCAGCGTGCAGGCGCCGAGGGCAACGACGAGGGCCGTGCGCTGGCGCTGGCGGCGCTGGAGCCCGCGACCCACGGCGGCCCGAACGCGTGCCTCGCGCTCCGCCGTCCACGCCGGCTCGACGTGCGCGCCCGCTTGAGCGATGCGGCGAGCCAGCTCAGACATCGCCGAACGCCTCCTCCAGCCGTGCGGCGGCTGCGGCGATGCGACGCTTGGCCGTGGCGAGTGAGCAGCCGGCGAGCGACGCGACGCTCTCGAGCGGCTCGCCCTCGATATGGCGCAGCGACCAGGCGATGCGCTCGTTGGCGGGGATTCCGTCGAGGATCTTGTAAACGCGCGAGAGCAGGGCGCGCTGTTCGGCCGAAGCGCTCTTGTCGATCACCGAGTCGTAGACGATCGGCTCGTCGAGGCCGAGGAACACGCGCGCGCGCCGCCGCCGCAGACGTTGCCGAGCGACGCGCACCGTTACTCGCGCGAGCCAGCCGCGGATCGCCGCAGGGTCGCGCACGGCGTGCACCCCGCGCACGGCGGCGACGAACACTTCCTGGATGGTGTCGTCGACGTCTTCCTCGCGGCCGAGCAGCCGGTGCGCGATCGCCGCGACGTAGGGCGCGTAGCGACGGAAGAGGCTGTCGAGATCGAGCGTGGGCTCGATGAGCGAGCCGTCGGGCGTCGAGCTCACGCGCTCTTCGGGCGCGAGGCTGATGCGCGGGTCGGACGGCGGGGACGCGTCGGGTGCGCTCGGCGCCACCAGGCGCACCAATGAAACGGCAGGCTCGCGGGACATGTCGGGGGTCGCTGCCTTGGTGGGTTTCATGACGCCGAAGGGCTCAGCCGCCCGCTCGGAGCATAGCCCCAATGGGTCCGAGCGGCCTGATGTCGCAGGCTTCGACCGAGCGCGAGCCCCCTGGCCACCGCCGGCCCACTGATGGCAGGCGACGATGACGCTGCCCTTGCCCCCGCGCCGGTGCCGCTCGGACGTTCAGTAGTCGGGTGGTCACAGCGCAATTCCAATCCCCACCTGCCCGCTCGCCCAGGTCCCCTGCAGGCTGGGCTTGCCGGACAGGCTGGCGAAGCCCATCTCCCCGCTGAAGTCGACGACGAGCGCGCGAAAGCGAAGCGTCTGAGAGGCGACGAGCATCGGCCATCCCCAGACGGCGGGGATGGGCCCGTCGTGAAGGGTCAGTACCCCGGCGCGCAGCCCCCCGCCTCCGCGGAACGTGGCGGGACCGGCGTGGGCGTAGAAGCAAAGCCAGCCACCGACCGTGGCGCTCGTGGCGTGGTGATCCTGGACCGTTTCTTCGCCATCCGGCTTTTGGTCGTGCTCGATGAGCACGCCGTTCTCGACGAGCGCGTCGAGCGCCCAGCTCACCACGCCGAAGCGCTCGCGGCCGAAGCGCGCCCCGCCGCCCCAGAGCGTTCCGTGGCCCTCGAAGAACGACCGGACCGACACGATGGCGGTCACCCGATCCGCCACGAGGGGCTTCGAGGGCTGGTGGAGGCGCGCCGGCTCGTCTGCTCGTTGCCCCTCGGTCGGTGGGAAGGCTTCCGGCTGCTCGGCGTCGCCGGGCTCTTTCGCCGGTGGGGGTGGCGTTGGGGCTGGCGCTACCGTGGCCACGCTTGGGGTCGGCTCGGTGCTCGTGCGCGCGCGAACGAAGCTGCGCGCCGTTTCCACGGCGGACTCGCTCGGTGGCGGCCCCTCGGGGGGCACCATCGGCTCCGGGTTCGCCGAAAGCTCCGCCCAGCTGGCGAGGACGAGCTCCGAGGCCGCAATGGCGACGATGCGCGACTCCGCCTGGGTGCCGAACGACTTCGGGTCGAAGGAACGCTTCACCGTCTTGCGGCTGATGGGGTCGCGCACACGAACGGTGACGCGGTTGCCCTCGCAACTGATGATGACCTCCGTCACCTCGGGGCCGGCTTCGCTGGTCGCGGTCGTCCCGAGATCGGCAGAGAAGATGCGCTGGACGCTCTTCGCGTCGAGCGACGGGCAGCCCTCGACCTCGAGGTGCACCGGCGGCACTGCGGCCCCGGCCGTCCGTGGCGCAAGCGCCAGCGCCGCTCCGCAGAAGCTCACGAGGGCCCGCCACACCCGCACATGATAAGCTAAAACGCTCGAGGAACGCGCCTCATGCAGCATCGACCGCTCGCATTCGCCAAATACGAGGGGGCGGGCAACGACTTTCTGGTCGTCGAGGCCCCCGCCGAGGGCGCCGTCTCGCCCGAGCGAGCCGTGGCGCTTTGCGATCGTCACTTCGGGGTGGGGGCAGACGGCGTACTGCTCGTGGTGCCGCCGAGCGACGGCAGGGCCCGGGCGCGCATGGTGGTGCTCAACGCCGACGGCTCTCGCCCGGAGATGTGCGGCAACGGGTTGCGGTGCGTCGCGCTGCACCTGGCGCGGCGCGACGGGGCCCGGCGCATCGACTACGCCATCGAGACGGATGCGGGCATCAAGGCCACCGAGGTGGAGCGCGAGGACGGCGTCGGGCAGGTGAGCCTCGGCATGGGTCGCGCTCGGCTCGCGGGGAGCCGGCATTTCGCCGTGGCGGGCACGTTGCGGGAGTTTCAGCTCGTCGACATGGGCAATCCGCACGCCATCGCGCTCGGGCTCGAGGTCTCCGAGCAGCTGATCGACGAGTTCGGCCCCGCGCTTTCGGCGAGCCTTCCCGGCGGGTCGAACGTCGAGGCCGTAACGATCCGGGGACCGAAAAAGCTCGAGGTTCTGGTGTGGGAGCGCGGGGTAGGCCGCACGCTGGCTTGCGGCACCGGGGCGGCCGCGGTCGCGGTGGCCGCGGCGGTGAGCGGGCATTCGCCCTTCGGTGAGCCGGTGGAGATCCGTTTGCCGGGCGGGAGCCTGAGCGTCACGGTGGAGCGCGAAGGCCTCGACGTCACGCTGCGCGGCCCCGCTCGCCTGGTGTTCTCGGGTCAGGTGGAGGGATGAGCTCGGGCTCGAGCGCGAGCGCTCGAGCACTCGCCGTCGTGGGCATCGTGGCCGACGCGGGCGCGGCCGAGGTCTTGCGACAGACGGTGGCGGCCGCGGGGGACGCGCTCGCGCTGAGCGAGAGCCTGGCGGAGGGCCTGGCACGCGTTTCCACGGAGGTGCCGGACGTGGCCCTCGTGGACGTCGCGCTCGGCCAAAATGCCGGCCTGGCGGTGATTCACCACATTCGGGCGCTCGCGCCGCACGTGGCCATTTACGCGCTCACGCGGCAGAGTGGCCTCGAGCTCGGCAGCGCGGCCATGGCGCTCGGAGCGACGGGCGTCCTCGTCTTGCCGCTCACGGGCGACGACGTGCTCACGGCGCTCAGCAGCGTCCGGGCGCGGCACGCGGAGCAGGCGCAGGTGCGCGAGGCCTTGCAACGAGCCGACACGTTTCGGCTCGAGCGAACCCTGTTCGCACGCGTGGCCGAGCTCGCCGAGTGCGCGACGCGCCGCGAGGCTTGCGAGCGACTGTTGCGCGCGGTCGCCGAGGGGGGGGCGCGGCGCGCGCTCGTCTACCTCCCGGCGGGGGAAGGCGCGCGCGAGCTCATGCGCGCGGCACAGAGCGCACCCGACCTCGATGCGCCCACGTTTTGCGAGGAGCTCGAGCTCCTCGCGTTCGCGGAGCACAGCGGGTTTCGGGTCCTTCGGCTCGCGCTCTCTCGCGAGCTCGGGGGCGTGCTCCTCGTGGACGGCTTGCTTCAAGCGCTCGCGCCGGAAATGCGTGAGGTCGTGCTCCCCACCTTCGCGGCGTCGTGCGCCACGTCGCTCGCACTGATTGCCGTGCGCGAGGACATGGACCGCGGCGGGATGAAGGATCCACGCTCGAGCGCCTACACGTTCGCTTACTTCGTGGACGTGGCCGGGCGCGAGATCGACATGGCGCGCCGACACCGGCGCCGCTTCGCGCTGGCCACGATCAGCGTGCACGCGCGCCCGGACGCCGCGCCCGACGCGCCCGAGCCGACACTCGGTACGGTCGAAGGCGTGCTCGGTGCCGTGCGCGACACCGACGTGCTCGCGCGCGTGGACGCCAACGAATTTTACCTACTTTTGCCCGAAACCAACGGCATGGGCGCGCACGCCTGCCGCCGTCGCGTGCTCGAGCGCTTGCTCGGTGGTCCAGCGCCCGAGCGCTACGACGTGGGAGTGGGGGTGGCCGTCTACCCGCACGACGGTGGCGACCTTTCGCGCCTCTTGCGCGTCGCGCGACATCGGGCGGAGGTGTGCCGCGCCTCGATCGTCGAGCGGCTGCGCTTGCGCGAGCTCGGGCTCGCGGAGCTCGTCGATGCGCTGCTCTCCGTGCCGCCGGCCCGGGGGCGCTCGGGGCCGCTTTCGGAGTCACCGCGCGTGATCGAGCTGCCGACGCTCGAGGTCGTCGCGTTGGTGCAGACGGCGCTGCGCGAAGCGTCGCGCGGCGGGGCGGCGTTGGCGCTCGTCACGCGCCACGCGGGGGTCGGGATCGGCGGCGCGCTGGGGGGCGAGGCGTCGCGCAGCGGGACGCAGCGTCAGGTGCACGCCGTCGACGTGAGCCAGACGCCCGGCTGCTCGAACGTCGAGGTATGCGCCCTTTTGGCCGAGCACGGCGCGTACGCCTTCGCCGGGCGCCTGGAAGGCCCTTCGGTGCGCGCGGTGCACGCCGCGGATCCGTTGCTCGCCGATCTCCTGATCCAGCGTCTCAGCCAAGCCTCCGGGCTCAGGTGGACGGACTAGAATGGCGCGGCCCGTGCTCCTGATCGAGCCCGACGTGGACGAGCTCGGCGCGCTCGCGTCGAAGCTTCGCGCCCACGGGCTCGAGGTGGCCATCGCCGACGGTCTCGTGAGCGCGGCCGTGCGCGCAGAGGGGGCGCGCGTGGGCGTCCTGCTCGTATCGAGCGTCATCGCGTCGGCGCCGGGTTTTGCCGAGGCGCTCGCGGCTCTGCCGAGCTTGCTTCCGCTTCCGCGCTTCGTGCTGGTGGACGGTGTGGGCGGGCGCGCGCAGCACGAGCTGCCGCGCTGGGACGTGGAGCTCATCGCTCAGCGCGTGCACGCACTCGGTCAGTCGGTGCCCGTCGCGGCGGCGGGGGGCGATTTTCGCGGCGATCTCAAGCAGGTGAGCGTTGCGGATCTCCTGCAGCTGCTCGGCTCCAATCGCCGCAGCGGCACCCTCTCGCTCGCCACGCCGAGTGGCCCCGGCGAGGTGCGCCTGAGCGAGGGCGAGGTGGTCGATGCCGTGTACCGGCGGGTCGACGGCGAAAAGGCGTTGTTTCGCCTGCTCGGCGAGACGGAGGGGTCGTTTGCGTTCGTGGGTGGGGCGTCCGTGACGGTTCGCCGCATCGAGCGCTCCTCGCAAGCGCTGTTGATGGACGGCATGCGGCAGCTCGACGAGACGCGGAAGCGTGTCGAGACCTTCGCGCTCGGGAGCGACCTGCTCCTCGCCGTGTCGTTCGCACACCCCGACCAGCGGGACGTCGAGCAGCGCCTGCTCGAGGCGCTGGTCCGGCCACGCACGCTCGCCGAGCTGCTCGACGAGGTGCCTGCGTCGGACCTCGACGTGCTCGAGACGCTCGCGCAGTTGCTCGGTGCAGGCGCGGTGCGACGCCTCCTCGGCGGCCATCGCCGCGTGGATCTGGCCGAGCCCGAGCGGCTCACGGTGCTCGCGGCCCTGGCGCAGCGCGCCGCCCGCGCGGGGTTCGAGAGCATGCCACGCGTTGCCCTCGCCGGCTCGCAGCGGCAGCTCAGTGCCGTGCAGAGCTCGCTGTCGCGCGTGACCGACACCACCGTCGCGAGTGACGTCCCCGTCGCGCCCGCCCCGCATCCGCTCGCCACGGTGCGCATGACGGACAGCGTGTCGCTCGAGCTCGTGGGCATACCGCTGGTCGACGCGTTTGCTCCTCTCTGGGGACTCGTGTTACCGAGTTGTATCGCCGTGGCCCGTCTCGACAGCGAACCGTTCGATGTACTGGAAGCGGGCTGTCGCCTAGCTTCGGTCCCGCTCGTCGACGGGGAGAGCGTGCTCGGCCCGGCTGGCGAGAGCGATCCGGAGCGCGTGGCTCTGCTGCTCCGCACGACGCTCGAGCGCGCAGTGGGCAACGAATGAAGGCGTTTCAGCGATTTTTCGTGGGCACGGTGGCCCTGGGTCTGGTCGGCGTGGCGCGACCGGCGGCGGCCGATCAGATGGTGATCAAGCACCCCGGACTACACCCGAACTACGTGTTCGAAGCGGAGCCGCATGCGCTCCTGGCTCCGTATGCCAAGTGGGTGCCGGGCGTCGGCTTTCGCGGGACCGTGAGCATCCTGCACAACGGCTTCATCACGAGCATCAACAACAGCATCGGCATCGGGTTCGGAGCCGACTGGGTCGACAGGGGTGTCTGGTTTCCGGTCGTCATGCAGTGGAATTTCTGGCTGAGTCGAAATTGGTCCGTGTTCGGCGAACCGGGTGTTTCGATCCGAGCGGGTCACGGCCTCGAGGGTAAGCACGACGATCACCTCGGGATCCTCGGGCTCTGGGTGGGCGGTCGCTATCACTTCACCGATCGAGTGACGCTGACGATGCGCGTCGGGCGCCCGACGTTTTCGCTGGGCGTTTCGTTCCTGCTCTGAGCCCGCGCCCCCGGCGAAAACGGCTGGATCAGGGCACGAGCGCGGCTTTCGGGACGCGCTTCCTGAGGGTCACGTCGAACGCATAAGCGCCCGGCTTCCCCTCGACCCGGATGAAGTCGCTCACGTTCGGCACCTCGAGCGTCGTCTCGCCGCTCGGGTCGAGCTCCTCTTGCCAGGTGATCACCGCCACGTCGTCGATCCGGAGGATGCCGCTGCCGCTCGCGGGCGCCGCCTGATGAAAAGCGAGCCGCAGCGCGCGCGCGTTGTGACGGCGGAGCTCCGGATCGTAGGGAGCGTTCTCGCTCCGCGGGTAGTCGGGAGAGTCCGGGGGCATGTGGAGATCGCGCACCTCCTGCTGCCAGGTGTAGCTTCCGCCCTCGAGCTCGATCGGTGTCTCTCCCCCGAACTCGGCATCGTCGAGGCTCGCGGAGTAGCGGGCCTCGACGCGAACGGGGCCAGCGCGGTTACCGCTCAGCAGGGTCAACAGGGTGAGCTCCTTGTTCGGCAGATTGGTCTTGTCCCCGAGCACGCGCAGCCGATCCCGGAGCTCGATCGATGCCTCGGTCGGGCTTGATTCTCCCTGGATCGAGCAGAGCGCGGCCGCCCCGCGGTACGGGTCTTTGCGGCAGACGTAGCTCGAGCCCAGGCCGTCGAGCCCGGTCGTGGACCAGACCGGCGTCTCGAGATCCGTCGCGTCGACGTCGGCGTCTTCCATGTCCCCGAACACCAGGAGGTCGCGACCGATGCGCAGCGACGAGAGCGCCTGCGACGTCCGCACCGAGAGGACCGATTCGCCGGGCTCGAGCACGGGCCGGAGGTCGATGACGGCGAAGCCCTCGTGCTCGACGTGAACGCTGGCCGGGATATGCCGGTCGAGGGTCGCGATCTCGTCGGCTCGCTCTTCGGGAACCACCCAGGCGCTCGCTCCGTACGGTACGACCAGGGTGCCCCACGGCGCCGACGAGCCGGCGATACGCCGGAGCAGCGTGTCGTGGACGTGACCCGTGACGGGCTTCGGCACGAAGTCGTCGATGAAGACGCCGCGCGCCTCGGCGTTCGCGAGCCGCTCACCGTCGAGGTCGACGCTCAAGAGCAGGCCGAGCTCGGTATCGAGCCGTTCCTGGTCGAAAACCAGGTTTCCGAGGCTGTGGGCGATCAGCGTGCCGTGCTGGAACTGGAAGCCCTGAGCGACGTGCGGGTGGTGGCACACGACGAGCGCGGCGCCGGCGTCGGCCACGAGCTCCATGCGGCCGGTCGTGGTGTCGTCGAGCGGCGCCTCGGAGTACTCGTAGCCCGTGTGGAGCTCGGCGATCGGGATGTAGCCCGCGTCGCGCTCTCGCGTGAGGGCGCTCGTGATGCGCGCATCGTCGTTCAGGTCTGCGGCACCGCTACGCGATTCGGTCGCACCCGTGACGTTACGCACGGCAAG
>Ga0315912_10004222_pt1 | contig 13711 bp, 16 predicted proteins | sample VfabasoilMG_FD_204469 | JGI IMG/M metagenome (GOLD analysis project Ga0315912, IMG submission 204469) | Garden soil microbial communities collected in Santa Monica, California, United States - V. faba soil | ecosystem: Environmental > Terrestrial > Soil > Garden | place: USA: California... | reverse complement strand
GCGTCAGAGCGCGTCGAAGGCCGCCAAAGCGGCCGGTAGACATTGAGTGACCGCGGTGCCCGCAGCGGGCAGACCGATCAAGATCGCGCTCACGACCTCGGCCCGCGAGGCCCCCGCCTGCTTCGCCAGTTGCACATGGAAGGGCACGCCGCTGTCGAGACGCAGCGCGGCCAACACGGCGAGATACGCGAGGTGCTCTGTCTTGCCGGCGAGTGCGCTGGCTTTGCCCAGACCCTGCACGCACGCCGTCCACGCTTGGGCGTGTGCCGGCGCTTCTTTGAAGAAGAGCTCGAACGCGGGACTCACTCGGACATTGGGACTGGTCATGACGTGTACTTTCGGTGGACCGTGCCGGAAACGCGCACGCAAGGAAACCCGGCCGGATCAGGACAAGGTGGCACGAGCGACGCGCAGCACGTCGATGTAACTGATGATGCCGAGCACCTTCTGGCTGTCGGCTTCGACCACGGGCAGAGCGCCAATCTTGTGATCGATCATCAAATCAATGACTTCTTCGAGCTCCGTCTCGGGGTCTACGCTGATGACGTCGCTGCTCATCAACGTGGAGATGGGCCGCTCCAGGGGCTGGTCCGCCCCCTCGACCTCGCCAGCGGCGAAGGCGTGGGCCAAGGCGCGTTGTAGATCCCGGTCGCTCACGATCCCCACCAACGCCTCGTCTTCGACGACGGGTAGGTGCCGGACGTCGGCCTCCAGCAGCTTACGCAAGACGCCGCCGACGGTCTCCGTCACCTGGACGACGATCGGATCGACACTCATACAGTCTTCCACCACCATTTGCTTGCTCCTTGGTTGCCGTTGCAGCGCTGAGTGAAAGCAACTCTCATTCCACGCCCATTCCACGCCCATTCCACGCCCATTCCACGCCCATCCACGCCGCGGCACACGCCCCAATGAGCTTTCCCAGCCGGGTGGACCGGATCGGAACGCCAGCCGCCGCGCAAAATCATCGTGCACCCAGGGCGCCGCGCAACGGGTGCAGCGGCCACTGCCGCCCCGATGAGATCGGCCGCAGCCCCGCTGACGCCAGGCTGGCCGCGCACGGCGCGCGGCGCCTCGATTCCGACCCTGGCACGGCCGCTGCAATGCTTGGGACTCAAACTCGATTCGGAGGTCTCATGCTCAAGAACCTTGCTCTCTGGGATCGCGCGTTGCGCATCATCGTCGGTCTGGGTCTGCTCGCGTTCGTCGGGCCACAAAACGCCTGGGGCTGGCTCGGGCTGATCCCCTTCGCCACCGGCGTCGCAGGCACCTGCCCTCTGTATCGCGTGCTCGACATCTCCACCTACCGGGCGCCCAAGCCGCCGGGCGACGCCCCCCTCCCTAACTGAGCGCGACCGGCGGCCGCGGTCGAGCACCAGCTGGCCGAGCTTGGCGAGATCTCTCCGTAGATGCTCTGCGGAACCGCAGCTGCCGCGCCGGCCGCGCTCAGCCCCCAGCAGGCGCCGCACAGAGCGCTGACGACCCATCGCGGTTGTCGCAGCGGGTTCATGAACTCTCGCCTTCGGACCCGTGCAGTCCTTCAGTTGGCGGCGGACGGCGTCAAGAGCTCCTTCATGTCCGCCGGCAGCTGATTGCGCAGGTGGGCGACCTCGCCCTCGGTGATCGTCTGTATCAGAGCTCCCCCCACGGCTCGGGCGAGCTGGGAGGCATGTTCCCCGTCGACCGAGAGCCGGAGCGCGATGGCCCGCTCCAGGCCTTGCCGGGTCACGTTGAGATCGGACGCGTCCTCCACCTCCGACTCCAGGCGTTCGGCGAGCAAACTCGGGACCTGAGCCAATAGCCGCCGAGCTTCCTGCGGACGAATGCGCCGGACGATGGCGGAGAGTACCTCTTCCACGACCGCCGCCGCCCGCTCCGGCGCCGTGAGGCAGGCCGCCGCCTGCGCTCGTTGAATCAGCGCGGCGTACGAGCGCTGGGCTCGCGCGTCATGCCGCTGGGCGAGCCGCTCGCGGGCCGCGTCCGTGCCGCCGCAAGCAGCGCTCGGTCCGACCGGGCCGCGCCGCTTGAGGCGGGCCGGATCGGAGAGCTGCGCGCGAACGACCGCCGCGAGCGTGGGCGCGTCCACCGACTGCTCCAGCAGCAGATCGTCCAAACTGACCAGGCCGACCACGCGCGTTCCGTCGAGAATGGGGATGCGGCGCACGTGATGCGCCAGCATCAGCCGGGCCGCGTCCGCCGCGGTCGCACTGGCCGGAAGAACCGCCACGGGGTTCGACATGATATCCTCGAGCCGGGCCTCGACGGGATCGAGATCGGCGGCCATGACCCCGAGAGCCAGGTCTCGGTCGGTCACGATGCCGGTGAGGCGCTGCCCGTCGTAGACGAGCACGGCGCCCACGTGGTTGTCTTGCATCGCCCGACTGGCGTCGTACGCGCTGGCGTCCGGACCCAGCACCACCAGCCGCGCTTGCAGATACTTCGCGAGAGACATGCGGGAAGCGGGAGCAAATAGCGTGCCTTCAACGGCCCGGCCTGCGTCCTTTGCGATCGCTCGCCGACTCGCGTCCGGGTGCGACCAGGGGGAAGCGAAATCTGCGCTCGCGAGGGCCGTCGGCGCAGCAATTGCGCGGAGCGCGCAGCTGCCTGGAAGGGGGCACTACGAGCAGCAGCCGGGCTGCGCCGCGCCGACGTGCTCCAGCTTGGCGGCGCCTACCGTCTCTTCGGCCTTCACGGTCAACACGGGACAGGGCGCGCTGCGCAGTACTCGCTCTGCCACCGAGCCCAGGAGCAATCGGCTCGCGCCGGACCGGCCGTGCGTGCCCATCACAATCACGTCAAACGCCCCTTCCCGGGCCAGGTCGCAGATGCCCCTGGCGCACGGTCCGTGGCGCAGGCGCGTCTTTACTTGCGAAACGCCACCGGCAATCGCCAGCTCCTTCATCGCCGCCAGCTGCCGATTCAACTCCGCGCACAGCGCGTCGAGCTGTTGCGCCGTGAAGAGCGAGTAGTCACCCGGCAAAGCATACGCGATCGGCTCATAGACGTGCACGATCTCCAGGGCACTGCCGTAACGCCGTGCCAGCTGCGCTGCCACGCGCACCGCGCGTTCGGAATGTTTGGAAAAATCGACAGGGACCAGGATTCTCTCAAATGACTTCATGACTTCTCCCGAGGAGTGAACGCTCGCCTACCGCAGGCTGGAGCGCGTATCTGAGCCGCCGCTGAGCACGAGCCATGCCAGCTGGGCTGGCACCCGTCGCTGGGGCCGGCCCGGGCAGCATGCAATTCAGGAGCGTGGCGCGCAGCACACGCTTGCCAGCTCCGAGGCATGCCCGAGCTGAGGCCAGCTCATTGCCCTGCTCACCCCGCTGGCCCAAACGCGGGCTCCGACCACGGCGCTAACGAGCTGGCGGCCAGATCTTCGCGGCTTCGCTGGCCGTACCTTCCGGTCGAACCGCGAGCACGGGACAGGGCGCGGTGCGGACCACGCGCTCCGCCACCGAACCCAAGAGCGCATGCTCGAGGCCGCGGCGCCCATGCGTGCCCATCACGATCAAATCAAAGTGCCCCGCAGCAGCGAACTCGGCGATCGCCGCAGGCGGGTTGCCCTCGAGCAGCTTGGTCTGGACGTCCATCGCGCCCGCCGTGTGGGCACGCTGCTTGGCCGCCGACAAGGCCTTCTCCAGCTCCATGGCGAGACGCTTGCGTTGCTCGGGGGAGTACTGCTCGTACTCCGGGGACACGGCAAACGGCAGCGGATCATACACGTGCAGCACGGTCACGGCAGCCCGGAAGCGCCCGGCCATGTCGGCGCCGAGCCGCAGCGCCGCGGTCGACTGCTCCGAAAAGTCCACTGGAATCAGGATCTGCTTAAACATGACGTCTCCTATGGCGTTCGACTGCTGGCGTCGCCGGCAGGCTCGGGGCCGCGGCGCCAGTGACGCCCGCCGAAGCAGCAAACATGCCAGAGCCGACGCAGGCGCCGGCGCGCCGTGACCGACAAGGGTCGGCGCGGTCCTTGCACATGCACGCTCTGCACGCTCTGCACGCTCTGGGCCCGCACCATTCGGCGGGGCCAGCGCGAGACGTTCAGGGACCTTCACATGGCATCCACACACGCCCGCTCCACCAGCATCCCTCGCATCGGCGACGTGATGACCCCGTTTCCCTACGCCATCGACATCGACCGCTCGGCGGGCGACGTCGGCAGTATGCTCAGCCAGCGAGCCATCCACCACCTGCCGGTCACGAGCAACGGCGAGGTGTACAGCGTGGTCAGCGCTCGCGACTTGGAGCTGGCGCTCGCGCGCCCCGATGCCGAACAGTGGGCGATCGGCGTGCGCGACATCTGCTCCCAGGACCCGTACATCGTCGACATCCAGGTGGCCCTGGACGTCGTGCTGGACGGAATGGTCGAACGCCAAACCGACTGCGTCGTGGTGGCGGAAGACGATCGCGTGGCCGGCATCTTCACCATGGTCGACGCCTGCCGCAGATTCGCGGCACGGCTGCGGGGGGACGACCAACCCTAGCCTGCAGCGCGCTCGCGCCCCGCCGGGGCGAGGTCCCTGGTGATGGGGAGTGCCGCGCCGAGGCCGACTGCCACGCAGGAGCTGCGCGCCGTGCGGGAGCCACGCAAATCTTGCCATTGCCACGGCGCCGGGCCGCCCCACGAACCAAGTGCAGAGCGCCTGAGGTGGGCCATGTCGGCGGCGACGCGAATGCTGGCGCGGAAGATGCAATCAGAAGCTGCCAACAGGCAGAAGCTGCAAACAGTCTATGTGGCTCGCCGGACGGGCCGCCCGCCATGGGCGCCCACGACGGACGACGCGGAAAGCACCGGAGATTATCATGGAAAAGCCATCGCTCGGACTCAACGTACTAGATGATGCCTTGGGCGAGATCAGCGCCGCGAGCGAGGCGGCCCGGCTACAGATCCATCTCTTGTCGCTCGAGGCGCGTCAGCGCGGGGGAGCGCTCGGCGCGAGCTTCGAAGCTCTCGAGCACCGGCTCGACCGGAGCCTCCACCACGCGCTGGCCACCGGCGCCGAAAAGGCACGGCAGTTCACTCAGACCGTTCAAGAGGCCATCGGCCGGCAGCCGGCACCGGCGGCTGACAGCACCCGGATCGGCGCCCTGATGACCGCCCCGGTGCAGGTCTGCTCGGCGGAGGACTCGCTCGCGCGTGCCGCGCAGATCATGTGGGACGCCGACTGCGGTGTGGTTCCGGTCGTCGACGGCGCAGAACGTTTGCAGGGGATCATCACGGACCGTGACATCTGCATGGCGACGTACATCAGGGGGGCCGCGCCGAGCAGCATTCGGGTAGCGGATGTCATGTCACGGCGCGTTCGCAGCGTTTCTGCAGACGACTCCCTGCAGCGTGCCATCGCCAGCATGGCCGAAGCTCAGGTACATCGCCTGCCCGTCGTCGACGCCGATGGGCGACCGATCGGCATCATCTCGCTCGCCGACGTCGCCCGCAGCGCCAGCCTGCTCGGCCAGCGCGATGGCGAGACGCTGGTCTTTCATCTTCTCGGTGCCCTTTCGAAGCGTCGCAGCCACGCGCCCAAGGCCGACTCCCACGCGGCAGAATGAATCACGGAATCGCGACCGCCGGAGGCGCCCCGCCAGGCGCTGCCGACGGTCGCGGTTCAGACGAAAGAATGCAGCGATGTTCCACTGGAAGTACCTTCGCGGCAGACGTCGACCGGGCCTGATCGGCCCGGGCGTGGCCGCCGTCGCGCTCGGCACGCTTGGGGTGTGGTCGTCTTCTCACTGCGCCGCACTACCCGACGACCGCTGTCTGGATGACGGTATCCAGATCGCCACCGGGCGCATCGTCCCATCGGAAGACGGCTGCATGATCTGCCGTTGCGACGCCAACGCCCAGTTGCATTGCGCGGCGACGCGCTGCGCGTGGCCGGATGGTGGCGTGGTGACCGAGGTCCTCGAGTGAGAAGTTCGCCGCGTGAGTGCCGCCACGCGCCGTGACTCGGGGGCCGTGTCACGCGCCGCCTTGGCCGGCAATGTTCATGGCGTCCGCCCGATGGGCTTCAAGCGTCCGATGAGGCTGGCGCTGAGCGTGGTGAGGGTGCTCACGGCCGATCCTTTCGCGCTCGCGCGAGCGACTCCGACTCTCGCTCTTGGGTCAAGCCGGTGGCGAGATCGGCGGCGCAGAGCGTGCTGGCACAGGCGCCTGCAGCGGCGCGAGGGAAGCGGCCGCGCGGCATGCTCGTTGCTACTGCCGGACCCGATATGACTCGAAAGATTCGCCGGCCATCGCCCCGTCGTGTCGTCGCCAACGAGCAGGGTCCACGACACGGTACGCCCGATGCTGGATAACCGGATCGGCACGGTGCTCGTCCACACGGGCAAGGATCTCGCGGGTATCGTGACCGATCGCAACCGTCGACCTCGACGGGCTCACGAACGACCTCGATGCGTACGCATTTCAACTCTCCGACGGAGACAACACCATGAAGAGCAGCACTACATCCAGTTCTCTCGCCTTCGCAGCCCTGTGGCTCGCGCTCGGTTCGCCAGCGCTGGCCCAATCGGGAAGCGCAACCGCCGCGCCTGCACCGAAGCCTGCCGCTGCCCCGGTCCAGGCAGCGGCAAAGCCCGCTCCGCCGGCGCCCCCACCCGCCATGCCGAGTTTCACGGCCGAGCAACGGCAGAAGATCGATGCGCTTCGCAGCAAGACTCAGGCTCAACTCGCGCCGCTCCGAACGAAGATCGCCAGTCGCCGAGAGGAGCTCCGAAGCTCGTGGGCCGCAGAAAAGCCGGACCGATCAGCCATCCTGCGCAAGGTCGCGGAGATCGACGAGCTCCGCCGGCAGATGCAGGAAATCCGGGTGGACCAAGAGCTGGCGTTTCGTGCCCTGCTCACGCCGGAGCAACAGGCGGCGCGCCGACGAGGCGCTCGCCCCGGAGTCGGCCCGCACGGGTCCGGCATGGGCGGAATGGGCATGGATCCTGGCCACGGGCACGGCATGGGCATGGGCCCGGGCGGGATGGGCGGGCACAACATGGGCATGGGCAACATGGGCATGGGCGACATGGGCATGGGCGAGTGCATGGACGCCGACGCCTGCGAAGCGTGCAGCGATTGCGGGGCGGCAGGCGCGTGCACGCTCGTGCCCGCGGCGCCCGCCAAGCCAGCGGAGAAAGCGCCACCCCGCGGGTGAGCACCCGCCACTCGCCTCCTGACCAGCGCGCGGCGGCTCGAATCGGGCTAGAAATCCCGGGATTCCCTTTGCTGCGCCGTGAGGCCGGCGCGCGCCGGGGGGAGGCGCGTCGGATCGTGGCACGGACTCCCACTCGCTCACGGCGACTGGGGCGGCCCGCTCAGCGCGCCGGTTCGGTCGACGCGGCGTCCACGCAGCAACGGAAGCCCGTCGAATAGTCATGGTAGTCGAAGCGATGCGCTCGCGTACGGTACTCGCAGCCTTCGCCATTCTGCAGCGTGTCCATGAAGAAGCCGCCCGCAAATGCGCCGTGAGGATCGGCGACCCACTCGTGCAGGTTGCCCACCATGTCGAAGGCGCCATACTCGTTCGTGCACTCGCTCGCGACGCCCGTCGCGGCCACCGTGCGCGGCAGCTCATGCAGCCGCGGATCATTCATCCAGCTCGGTAGCCACATGCTGCGCGGATCGCTACCCGGCGCTGCCTGAGCCTGGAACAGGCGCAACACAGGGTGATCGGCCTGGCCACGGAAGCGATCATTGCAGACGCCGGCGCGGCGCTGATCGCCGTACGGGTAGCGTGTGCCGCGAGGCCCGCGGCAAGCCAGCGCCCACTCCGGGAGCGAGCACAGCCGCTTGCCCGCCATCTCACAGGCGAAGCTCGCCTGGCGACCACTGATGTAGCCCTGCGGTTTGACGCCGGGCCGCGATACGGCCATCATGCTGCGCTCCAGACCGTCGACGGCGCGGTTGCCGGGCCAACGCTGGATCTCTCCGCCCGGTCCCAGGCGAAGCAGGGACGCTTCATAGCGGTCGACGCAGAAGCTGGCGGAGGGCGCCTTCACCCAGGTCATGCCAGCAGGACAGGCAGGCGCCGCGAGCCCGCCCGAGCGAACCAACCCCACCGCAGCGGCAGCCACCGGGCGGGAACCCGAGGGGGCCAGCGCGGGCAGCGCCGAACTGGCGCGCGGCTGCGCGACGGCCAGACCCAGAGCAAGTACCGCGGCCACCACCGCCACGCGGAGGCGCGCAATCAGTTGGGGAGATGGATTGCGCACGCCGCCTCTCGGCTCGAGGTTAGCATCGCGCCTCGCCAGGGCCAGCGGTCGCAGCGCTCCGTGCGGCCCTGCCCCGCTCACGGCTCCGCAGCGCGGCGCACCACATAGAAAAAATCTCGTGGGGACGGTTGCACCAACATCTCCTTCGGCTCGAAAAGAAAGCCTTGAAAGAGCGAGGCTGCCCGGCGCGCTCCGGAGGCATCTCTCGGGAAGATCAAGAATCTAGGGTAGGACCAGTTTACGTCCAGCTGCGCCACGGTCCACCCTCCCGCGCTCTGCATGCCGAGCGCGAGCGCGCGCGCGGTCGTGGCGTTGCTCACCCCCATGTAGAGAATGTCCCCACGTGGGGCGAGCGCCAGCGCCGAACGTCGAATCACGGTCTCGCCCTCGAGCGTGGCACCCCACTTGCGAGAGGAGGGATCGGCCAGACCGGGATGCAGAACGCCCTGCTCCAGCATGCAGGGTGGCGTCTGACGATACCAGGCTCCCGGCTCCCGCGTGTCGGAGCGCTTCCAGCTCGCGATATGAAGCCCACCGGACGCACTACTCATGATGGTGCAGAGACCGACGCGCAGGGGCAGCAGCTCGACTCCAGCCACGACCATGCCGTGCTGACCGTGGCGCGCCTTGAAGCCCCCGTTGAATGCCGCCAGGAGCTCGGGCTCGTCGCCAGGCGCGATCAAGCCGCGCGCTTCCAGCCGAGCCGCCTCCGGATTGCTCGACTCGGGCTCGACTGTGCCCGCCACGGCGTGGAGCTCGATCTGCGCCGTGGGCATCGCCACGACGAAGAGCTCGGCGAACGTGCGCTCCGGGTCGGGATGGATCAGCGTGCGGTACGCAAAGGGCGCAGCCAGCGGCCGTTCCGGATCCTGCACGGGGTACCATGCGCCGTCGTCCACGGCCGCCACCTCAGGGAAGGGTGGGACGGCCGGTGCGGGCAGCACGCCCGTAGACGCGGACGCTGCGCGCGAGTTCGCTGAGGGCGTGGGCAGTGCACCCGCTGGCCCGGCGTCTGCCCGACCGCTCTCGGGCGCGATCGGTAATGCCGGTGCGAGCGCTGGCGAGGCGTCCCCCAAACGCCGGGGCGGCATACGCGTGAAGCGCAACCAACGATCCTCGACGCCCGCCCAGAATTCCTCGAGCCGGGTCACGTTTTGATCGCCGATCACTGCGCGCAAGCCGTCCGCCAACGCCGGCCCCGCCCAGGGGGCACGCCGGACCAGAACGACCAGGCCGATCGCGCTCACGATCATCGAGCCGATCAGCAGCCAGCGCCAAATCCTCCACGCGCCGCCGTACCGCGGACCCCGGCGGCCGACGCGAGGCGCAGGTGACGGCGAGCGCGGCTCCTGCGCGCTGGGCGTGTCCGGCGCAGTTCTTGCGGGTCGCAGAAGAACCAGAGCCTCGGGGCCGCGGCTTTGTTGGACATTCTCGGCCGATGTCATCATCGCGCCCGCCTCCTTTCCAGTTTCGTGCCACCGATCCGCGTTCCTCCCGAGCACGGCACAGCCGATGCAACGCCGAGTTCGTCCCGGCCCTTTCTGCATGCCGTATCACCAGGTCCCGACCGACGGCCGAGCACCCGCAACCGAGTCCTCGCCGCCTGCATGGCCACGCTCGCCCCTGGGCGTGTGGTTGCTCGCGGCCATTGTCCTGCTCGGTGGGGCTCCCGGGGCCGAATCGGTCCCGCAGAGTCCTGCAGCGGCGGAACCACAAACCCTCGCGGCGCAGCGCGCGTTGATCCTCGACGTGCTCGCTCGAGAGCTGCATGCCGACGCCACCGCGCTCGACCGCGTGCGGGCCGTCTTTGCGCACTCCGAGATTCTCGGTCAGGGCAACCCTCGCATCTCGGTGCATCCGCTGAGCCGCGCCGAGTGCGAGGCCCAGCGCCTCGTTCGCCCCCTCGAGCCGGGTGACCCGGTGTGTGGAGCGCCCTTCATGGTGGCGCTGTATGATCCGCGGCGCGAGAGCCAGAGCCAGAGCCGCGTGTGTATCGACCAATTCGAGTTTCCAAGCGTACCGTGCCAGTATCCGGTCGTTCACGTCCGCGCGAGCGAAGCCGCCGCGCTGTGCGAAGCCCTCGGCAAGCGCCTGTGCGACGCTCACGAATGGGAGGGAGCCTGCGCTGGAGAGTTGCGCCCAGCGGCGCAGGAATACGCCTGGGGGCATGACCGCGCGACGATGCGCGCCTCGCACAATGCCGACCGACGCTTGGTCTGGGCGTACGGTCCCAGCAAGAACCACGCGCTGTGTGCCACGAACAGCCGCAAGTCCGCCGGTTGCCCAGGTAGCGGCTACGCGCTCTGCGGCTCCAACACCCTGCCCACGGGCGCGTTCCCCGACTGCATGAGTAGCTTCGGCGTATATGACCTACATGGCAACGTCGCCGAGCACATGAATCTGCCACTCTCGCCCCATGAGCTCGGCAGCGCGGGCGGGCACGGTAGCACGGAAATGAAGGGCAGCTGGTTCGTGTTCGGACGAGAAGATGCGCACCCGGATGACTGCCGCTGGCGCGCCCCCAACTGGCACGGGTCGCGCATCGAAGATCCCCGCAGCCACTCCAACTATCATCTGGGCTTTCGCTGCTGCAAAGACCTGTGACGGGGACGCGCGACCGTGGGGGACGCTAGCATGCTCTGCTTCCTCTCCTCGCGGTCAGACCTGCACCGCGCTCCGCCGTCCGCCCAGCAAGGGCCGCGCCACGCCCTCCTGCCCGGCAGGCGACCGTGCGACGGTGCGCTCGCGCCGCCTCGGCGCAAACCCGGCGCTCGAACCTCCCGGCGCGCAGAATCCGCGCTGACACGCGGTTCACCGGGCAACCCTGGCGCGGGGCCGTACGAGCCTGGCCTTGGCACGCGTCGTGCTGACGAGCGCTGCAGGTAGCTGGGCCGCCGGGCGATTGCTCCCACGTCCTGCGCCGGAAGAAGTCTTTTATGAGCCAAGTCAAAGCCATCCACGAGAATGTGAAACAGGAAGCAGAGAAGCTCTGCACGGAGCTGCGCGGCCTAGCTGACGAGATCCGGCTGAAGGCGCATCTCGGCAGTGCGGACAGTCGTGACGCCTGGAATAGACTGGAGTCGCAGCTCCAAGAGTTCGAGCAGCGCGTCGGACGGGTCACGGAGGCGGCGATGGGCGAGCTGCGCCAGGCCGGCAAGGAGCTGCATGCCCACCTCGAGCGCATCCGCCGAGACCTGCGCCAGGCCTAGTGCGACGCCCCCTGCCCTGCCCCACGAGGCCCGCGTGCTCAGTACCGCCGCCCCAGCCATGAGCTCGATCCCCGCTCCGGCCGCCACCGCCGAGGCGCTGCGAGCGCCGCGCGCGTATGGCAACGAAACGCACGTGGAGAGCATCGAGACACACCACTCCTGGGTGTTTCTCACGGATTCGTTCGCGTACAAACTCAAGAAGCCGAAGCGCACGGCGGCGTTCGACTACACGACGCTGGAGGCGCGCCGCCAAGCTTGCGAGACGGAGCTACGGCTCAATCGCCGGCTCGCTCCGAGCACGTACCTGGCGGTCGTGCCGGTGAGCTGCGACGCCGGCGCACTGCGCGTGGAGGGTTCCGGAGCGGTCGTCGATTGGTTGGTAAAGATGCGGCGGCTGCCCCGCGATTGGATGCTCGACGCCCTGATCCGGCGGCAGGCGGTGAGCGTCCATCAGGTCGAGGAGCTCTCACGCCTCTTGTCTCGCTTCTACCACGCGGCGGCGCACGCCGGGCTCGACGGCGCCGATTACCGGCAACGCATCGAGGCCGAGGTCGTATCCAAGAGCAGGTCCCTCGCGCACCCGCGCTATGGGCTGGAGCTCGCGCTCGTGCGCAGCGTCTCGAGTCAGCTGACGCGCTGGCTGGAGCGACAGTCCGATCTGCTCCTTGCGCGAGCCCCGCTGGTAGTGGAGGCCCACGGCGATCTGCGGCCGGAGCACATCTGTCTCGAGGGGGCTCCCGTCGTCATCGATTGTCTCGATTTCGACCGCGATCTGCGCCTGCTCGACCCGGTATCGGAGCTCGCTTTCCTGGCGCTGGAGTGTGGGCGGCTGGGCAGCCCCTGGATTGGCGCCCAGCTGCTGGCGAGCCACGGGCGAGAAAGCGGTGACTTCGCACCGGAAACGCTGTCGACGTTCTACCGCAGCTACCATGGGTTGGTGCGTGCGGCGCTCGCCGTCTGGCACCTCGACGAGCCGGGTCAGCCCGTCGAGGCGTGGCGGGCGCGCGCCCGCGCGTATCTGGAGCTGGCCGACCAGGCTCCCTGAGCGGCTCGCCCTGCGCTCAGGGGCTGGCTTCTGCGAGCTCGCTGAGCGAGCCGTCCGTGTGCAAGCGGCTGATCGCGGCGGCCAAGAGTGGCGCACAGTCCCGCACCTCCACGCGCTGCCACGGAAGGCCCGCCGGGCTCTCCCTGCCGGCGACGGTATCGAGCACGATGATGCGTTCGAGCGCGGAGCCAGCGAGCACCGGACCCGCACCGGCAGAAAACACCCCGTGCGCCGCCGCAGCGTAGACGACCTTCGCGCCGTGCTCGCGGCACGCGGCAGCGGCCCGTGCGAGCGTCGTCCCGCTGCTGATCAGGTCGTCTACGATGATGGCGGCGGCGCCCTGGACGTCCCCCGCCAGGCGCCCGCCGCGCACGACGCCCTCGCTGCGAAATTTCTCGACGAACCCAAAGCCGACGGCGCGACCGAGGCGCCGCTCGAGCACCTGCCGAAAGCGCTCCGCGCGCTTCACTCCGCCGGCGTCCGGTGACACGACCACCGCAGGCGTTTCACCGAGCAGCGGCACGAACGCGTCGACCAGAACGGGAGCCGCCACGAGATGCTCTGTCGAAATCCGAAACGCGTTCTCGAAGGCCGACTGGTTGTGTACCTCGACGCTGACCACGCGCTGGACCCCGACCGCTTCGAACAGTGCGGCCACGTAGCGCGTCGAGAGCGGATCTCGCGATTTGGTCCGTGCATCCTTGCGCGCATAACAGAGATAGGGCGCGACCATCGTCACGCGCTCCGCGCCCGCATCCACCAGCGCACCCAGGAAAAATAGAGCGCGCACGAGCTTGTCATTGACCGATCGGAGCGCGTCCCCATTCAGGGACTCCACCAGATACACGTCGCGGCCACGCACGCTCTCCAGCGGGCGGGCCTTGTGCTCGCCGTCTTCAAAGTCCCGCTCTTCGTGCCGCCCTGGCGCCACGCCGAGTTGCGCGCAGATGCGCTCCACGAGCGGCTGCCCGGTGCCGAGGGCAAATACAGCGAGCGGCTTCACGGCGCCGCACCCGGCGCGTAGCCCACGGTCTGAGTCAACAGGACGCTCTCTTTGGAGCTCAACCCGAGCGCCTGCGAGAGGCCCACACGATCGAACCATCCGCGCACGACGGTGTGCAGCCCCTGCTCCGCACAGAACAGGTATACGTTCTGGGCAATCGCGCCGGCGCAGGCAGCGGCGTACACCTCCTGCTGCGCGATGGGCACTTTGAGCGTGTGTTCCATGTCCGCGACGTAGATCAGGTCG
>Ga0315912_10004221_pt1 | contig 13712 bp, 11 predicted proteins | sample VfabasoilMG_FD_204469 | JGI IMG/M metagenome (GOLD analysis project Ga0315912, IMG submission 204469) | Garden soil microbial communities collected in Santa Monica, California, United States - V. faba soil | ecosystem: Environmental > Terrestrial > Soil > Garden | place: USA: California... | reverse complement strand
ACAGCGTTGATGCTGATCGGTTTGGCCTCACTCACTCGCGCCTCGTCAGCCTGACCGTGGGACGGGCATAGCGAGGCGCATCGGCTCGTGCCCATCGGCACCCCTGCCTTGAAGTCACTCCACGGCGGTGGCTGCAGCGCCCTCGACGGCGGCCGCTCGCCGGCGAACGGCTGAACACGACTTTCCATCGTTCGGAGCGTCGGCGCTGATCTCATGGAGACGTTGGATGCAGAAAATTGAACTAGCTCTCTCGCTCGTCCTGCCGAAGGACGCGAATGGTTGCAGTGCCTGCGCGGCGCGGATTGTTGCAGCTTTCCTCCACAGACCCGGCATCAACCAAGTGCGCGTCGATCCAACAGACGTTGCAAACCCCAAGCTCTGCCTCTACTTCGATCCGGCCGTCATTCAGCTCGCGCTTCTACTGAAGGAAATCGAGCACGTCGGTGCCCCGCTCGTTCGGCACCTCGAGCATCTGACGTTGAACGTCACGGGTCTTCGGCACGAGCGAGACGCCAGACTCGTGGAGGCTGCCATTGCAACAGAGCCAGGGGTTGGCCATGCCGTTGCCGCCTTTTCCACCTCAAAGGTCTACGTCGAGTTTGACCCTTTGAGAACGTCACGTGGCGACGTACTGGAGGCCATTGCACGCGCGGGCTTCCAAGTGCTCGCCGATTCGACGCGAGCGAGAGCCGAGGAAGCTGCTTCGATCGAACATGCGCTACCAGACCCATTCCCGATCACGAGCATCTGGATCGTTTTGGAGCGCGCTCGGAGATCGATTTCTTTGTGCTCGTCGCGGCATTGGTGGCTGTTGTGCTCGGCGATTGGTCCGAGGAGGCTCCGCTCATTTCTCTGTTTGCACTTGGTCATGCCGTCGACGGCTTTGCGATCGGGGCGCGCGCAAGGCAATCGCCGCTCGGTCGGAGCTCGTAAGGGGCACCGTGCTCCTGCTCGACAACGGGATCGCACGTGAAGTCGCGGTGGCATCACTTGCCCTGGGAGCTCGGCCGACGAGTGCGGCGGTTGGATGCAGCCGTCAAGCCGCGCCGTCATTCTCGGGTGCACCTTGGCGCCTGGGCTGTCGCCGAGTGTCGACTGGCAGCGGCGCTCTGGATCTGTGCTTGCGGCAGCGGAGACGCCCGGTTTGATGTGAAGTATGCTGCGGACTTGTCCCACGCCCCTGTCAGCGTTTCGGTGCTGGGCGCCTACGAGAACGGCCGCATGAACGAAGCAGCTGGAAGCAGCTTTGCCCATCATGTATCGCGTTTTTTCGGTCCCGAGGGGTGTAATGCAGGCTTTGACGAGCAGCTGCGGAAGGTGAATGCGGAGGGCTTTTCGGCTCTCGAGGCTCAAGCGGAGGCAGGAGGGGCAAATGACGAGCTGCTCCGGATGATTGCGCCTGCCGCCCATGGCGACTTCATCTTGGTTCTCGAGATGTTTGGATCTCTGACGATGAGCAGCGAAAATCCGCGCACGCCATATCGGGATTCGAGCCCGATGGCGCTGGCGCGGTCCCCGTGGGCCGCGTCCCCGTCCCCAGGGGTGGTTGCCGTCCCCACTCGGCGCCGCGTTGCGCCGGAACCAGCACCGGACCTCGAGGTATCAGCCTCCATGTTTTCGGTACGGCTGCAGCGCACGGTGACTTCTGTGACCATGCGGTACACGGGCTCGAGCCTAGACCATGCTCTCCAACGGCTCGCGGAAAACCTGGCAACCATGTTCCCGAACGCCAGCTGTCGCCCGTGGAACTGGGAGCACGTGCGGGTCCTTCACGAGCAGGACACTCTGGGCTTGCCGCTTCGTCGTTTTCGGCTCATCCCGACGGACTAGCTGGACCGAAGCCGAGGTACTACTCCCGGCGCGCAATTCGTCGAGTGGGGTGGGCAATTCGACGCTCGTGACGCCGGGGTGCGCGTGGTCGACGTGGTGTCGACAAGAGCCGCCTGGTCCGAGCCGGATGCGGCGCGTGTGCCGAATACAGCGCCGCAAAGCTCCAAGGGATTGATGCGGCCCGCCTGTCTCTCCATTCACGCCGCCCTCGACGGCGTTGAGATCCCGCTGCCGCACGAACTGGCCTGAGGCGGAGGCCTGCCACCTCGCGGGCCCGCGGCAGCAGACACGGGCTAGCTGCGCTTTTTGGCACCGCTCGCTGGTTGTGCCACCCCCACCGTGCGCCCTGCGATCCCCGCCGCCCGGCTCCGCGATGTCCCTCCGGGGGAACAGTGGCACCCCGACTTACAACTAGCGTGTGGTGTGCACCAGCCGCGCCGGGTGCTCGCCACTGACACCCTCGTGTGACGTGCAACGCAATACCTGCGTCCGCTGCATGAAGCTGGCAATCTGCCTCGCTGAGTCACCCCACACATCACTGGCCCACCGGTTCGCAATTTTGCGCATCCGGGAACATGGATCAATCCGCATTGCTCGCATTCGTCCGGACAAGCTTTTGCTTCGCTAAGGGGCTTCCCGCACGCAAGGACACTCGAGAGAGGTCGATCCCAAGCAGGGGTCAAGCTGCCGTCCTGTGACACACCCCTCCCTTATCACTATCCCAACAATTCACGCCGCTCGAGCTCGGTAACCCGGCGCTCGACACCATCACCCTACGCACGCCCGATCTGACCCTGTACGACCCGCCTGCGTTGACCCGAGATCCGGGCCAAGCCGGTGAGCACTCCGATGCGGAGAGTACGCCATGAAGGACGACGATCTGCTCGAGCTCACCATCGACAAGCTGCGTTGGCTCCGCCTCCCCGGCATGGCGCGCACGCTGACGGATCTCATCGAGTCTGCCAAGCAGCAGAATCTATCTGCGCTCGAGGTCGCCAGCCGCCTCGCCGACGAGGAAAAGGCCAGTCGCCTCAAAAGTGCCGTCGACCGCCGCGTGAGAGATGCTCGATTCCCCGAGAGCAATACCACCGACGACTTCGATTTCGATCTCCTGCGGAAGAAGCTCAAATCCCGCTATCTCGGCCTGCTCGATCTCAGCTTCGTCGACAAGGGCGTCAATCCTCTGTTCATCGGCAAGCCGGGTACTGGCAAGACGTTTCTCGCGCGCGCTCTCGCTCACCGCGCGTGCCTCGCCACCAAGCGTGTCGTCTTCATCTCCGCGCCGAAGATGCTCAACGAGCTTCACGGCGCCGAGTTGCATGGTCGCCTCGAAGGCGTCCTGCGCAAGTACGTCAAAGCCGATCTCCTCGCCATCGACGACTTCGCCTGTCTCGAAATGGATCCTACCCAGGCCAAGCTCGCCTTCCAGGTTATCAGCGAGCGCTACGACTGCCGCCGCCCCACGGCCATCACCACCAATCGCCCCTTCAAACAATGGCCCAAAGTCTTTCCCGACGCGCTCAACGCTCAGGTCATCGCCGAGCGGCCCACCGAGCGCTGCGAACACTTCGCCCTCGAAAAAGGATATCGCCCTCACGCCGCTAAACACTGACCTCCGTCTGACCCGAGCAGCTTCCATCTCGGACGGTTCCAGCCCCGCCGCTGGAGCCCTGGTCGCCGCCCGTCGCCCGACCTTCGGCACCGGTCCATTCGGGGCCCACCAGATGGTCCCCTGGTCACCGGTGAAACCGGTGGAACTGGGACCCAGTGAGACCGCTGGCGACACGCCAAGGGGAAGTCGACCGTGGACCTCGCACAGAGCCCGTCAGCTCCGCATAACGCTGCACTCGGCAAAGGTTTCGATGGCCTTTCGGCGCTGGTGAGCGCGGCGGGCGAAGATGGAGCGCTTGTGGCGCCGCATGCGGGACGAAGCTCTTTCGCACCTGGCGAGCTGGCATTGCTCTCCGAGCGCACCTGGCCATCCGAGGGTGGGGCCAGTTCGCCATGGGAGAAGGTACAACTGTCAGCTCGCAACATGCCAGGCGAGCCGCTCCAGAATCATCTGCCATTTACCCCAAGATCATGATGGTGATGGCCCATAGATAGCCTGCGAACGTAGGCAGAGAGGTAGTCACCATGCCGAAGGCTCGGCCACCCGCACCCTTGGGATATCCGACAAGAAATGCGACCCGCCCAATGCCAAAAAGAACGACCGCAGTCGCTACTAACGCGAGTGCGGGGCCGCTGATGAGGGTCGCGATGGCGAGGTGACAACCGATAGCGACAACCGCTTGTTCCAGGGTGTTTTGCAGGAACGCAACCCGCACCGCGAGGCGTGGACTGGGCGTCGCGAATGCGGACCCAGCGATGTCGGCCGGGGAACGAAAGCGCCCCCTCGACACCATCCTCACTCCTAGCAGCACCCAAAGTAGAACGAACACATCTGCCCGGATCGCAAAGGCTAGACGTTCAGACAGGTCGCGCGGAAACTCGTAGTATCGAGGCAACGTCACGTAGCCGCCACCTAGCATCAACGCGCAAAATCCCAGCGCCCATACCGAGCGCCAGACGACCTTTCGTTGTTCTTCCTGCAATTCTTCCGGCTGTTCTGGCTTTAGAATCATTGCCCGGGGCTCCTCTGTATTTGTACGAACACGTCTCGCTAGGAAGCACGATTGGATTCGACGTCGTAGACCCAGGCCGTCATTCTCCCTCACCGCCCGGGAGTTTTAGGAGCCCCAGGCGGCGCGACGGCTGGCACGCGGCCGCTCGGACAGCGATGGCGCGAGCCGAGTAAGCCCCGGCAGCTATATACGCCAGCCATTGCCATGGATTACCACCTCTTGCTGGCGTCGATCACGGTCACTAGCTCGCTTTGCATGGACGCTTGGTCCGAGATCGATGGAGGGCAGCATGCGCGCGCCAGAAACAAGCCCCCCTGAGCGCTGTCGCAAGAACATGATGTCGGGCATCCGAACGCGCGCTCATCGCTCATCGGTGGTGATGCGGAGTATGAACGTCGGTGCGTTGCCCAGGCCGTTCGTTCAACCGAGCCAGGGTCAGGTGCAGTTCATACCCACGTCGAGCCCGCACGGTGGGGTCTGATTGTCTCCGGGGTTAAAACCGCCGCTTGACAACACTAGCCTCGGCGCTACGATTGCGCAATCGTGGAAATGAAAGCCACCGCGCCGGTCGAGTTTGTCGAAGAAGCGGGCACGTGTCGGACGATATACATCGACGAGGAGCGTGTGGCCGAAGCCCAAGCTGCCATTCCGGGGGAAGAAGAGATTGCTCACATTGCGGATGCCTTCGGCGTCTTGTCGGATCCGACCCGCCTGCGCATCCTGATCGCACTTTCCACCGGTGAGCTGTGCGTATGCGACCTGTCGAAGGTCATCGGTCGATCGATGCCGGCCACGTCACATCAATTGCAGTTGCTTCGCCGGGCGGCCCTCGTCAAGTACCGGATGGCGGGGAAGCTCGCCTACTATAGGTTGGCCGACGTTTCGACGAAGGCATTGCTGCACGATGCGCTGGGCAAATCAGCTAACCGAGCGGAGCGTGATCGGTGAGGGCTGCGTTACGGTCACTGTGGTTGTCCGCCGTGGCGGTCACGCTGATGTTCCTGATCTCGGGTGCGCCTCAGTGGGTGACCGCCCTGCTGGGGACGGAGGACTGCTGTTCGATGGAGTGCGAAGGATCCTTCGGGACGACGCAGTGCCCCCCGAACTGCAGTCAGGGCCCGTGCGCCAAGATGTTGCCTGCCCTCGTCGCCCATGCTCCGCCGGCGTCCGTTCAGCCATCGGTGAGAGTTGCCGTGCCCAGAGCGCTGACAAAGCCGCGTCTTTCTGCAGACGTAGCTAGCGTCTTCCATCCGCCCAAAGCGTAACGCCCACGTTCGCGGGAGTGGTGCGTCCTGCGGGGGCGCCGGCTTTGCCGATGCGGCCTTTCCCCTTTTCAGCGTAGTCCCTGCCGCGTGTTGAGCGGCACATCAAACCGCCGCCCTGAAGCGCGGCCTGGAGGCATCATGCATTCGTTCGTCAAAGTCATTTTCATTGGTACGTTGCTGGGGGGTGCGGCTTCGGCGTTCGGGGGGAATGAAACCCCTGCGTCCGAGACTGCCCCCGTCGTGGAGAAGTGCGAGCACGGCGTAAAGAAGAACATCTGCACGCGGTGCCAGCCAAAGCTCAAGGCCGTGTTCAAGTCCAAGGGCGACTGGTGTGACGAGCACGAGCGGGCGGAATCGCAGTGTGCGATCTGCCACCCGGAGCTCATCAAAGAGGGCATCAAGCCGTGACCCGCTACAGCTGGCGAGCTTGGCTGGTGACGGCAGGGTGCCTGCTCTGGTCCCTCGGCTGCGCTGAGCGTGGCGAGCGGGCGGCACCCGTCGCTACGGCGCCAGCGTCTACTGCGGAGCATCCAGCCGCAGAAGCTGCCGCCGCGAGAGACCCGAGCGCGGCAATGAATCCATCGACCCGAGCCGCGGAGGTCAAGCTCTGCGAGCACCGAGTCCCGGCGGATCTCTGCACGAAGTGCAACCCCGAGTTCGTCGATGTTTTCAAGGAGAAGGGAGACTGGTGTAACGAGCATGGGGTTCCGGAATCGCACTGCTACGAGTGCAACCCCAAGCTGAGCTTCAGTGCACGGGCGGCGCCGCCCGCAGAGCCCTGGTGCAACGAGCATGGCGTGCCCGAGGCGAAGTGCACCAAATGCAAGCCTCAGCTCATCGCCAAGTTCATAGACGCAGGGGATTACTGCCGGGAGCATGGTCTTCCAGAGTCCGTTTGCCCGTATTGCCATCCGGATCTGGTGAAGGCGGCTGGGCATGAGCCGCCCATTTTTCCAGCGCCTGGCACGACGGTGAAGTTGGCTTCCCCCGAGACGGAGCGCGAGGCGGGCATCGAGACGATGACCGTCACGAACCGGCAGTTCGCTAGGACCATTGACGTCATCGGTCAGCTCCAATTCAATCAGAACCGCCTGGCCCGGCTGTCTGCCCGTGGGGGAGAAGCCCTGGTGGGTCAAGTCAACGTGGATGTTGGCGATGAAGTGAAGCGCGGCCAGCCCCTCGTGATGCTCACTTCGGGCGCCATTGGCGCGGAACAGTCCCGACAGGGCGCGGCGAAGGCGCGGCTCGACGCAGCCCGCGCCACCCTCGCGCGAGAACAGGTGCTGCTAGAGAGTGGCATCAGCTCCAACCGAAGCGTGGAGCAGGCCCAGACGGAGGTCGCCGCCGCGCTGGGCGAATACAACGCTGCTCGTGCGGCGCTCCATGCTGCAGGGGCCGGCGAAGGGAGCTCGGGAGGTCAGTATGTCCTTTCTGCTCCGTTCGATGGCACGGTGGTGGCCCGTGAGGCGGTGGCGGGCAAGAGCGTCTCCGCAGAGACGACCCTGGTGGAAGTCGCGGATCTCGGATCGATGTGGGCGCTGCTCGAGATCCCCGAAGACGCCGCCGCTGCGGTCAAGCCCGGCCAAAAGGTGACACTCGTTTTCGAAGGCCTGGGGGGACAGATTCGCGAAGGCGTCGTCAGTCGAATGGGCGCGTCGGTCGATCCACATACCCGTACGGTTCGGGCTCGGGTGGACCTACCGAACGCCGACCGCACGCTCCGTGCCGGCCTCTTCGTGCGAGCGAAGATCGCTGTTGCCGCCGAGCACGAGGGAATGTTGGTGCCCCGCGGAGCCATCCAACGCGCCGAGGGGCAAGCACTGGTGTTCGTCCGAACCGCTCCAGGACAATACGTGCCGGCTCACGTCGAATTGGGGACAGCAATGGAACGCGACATCGAGGTGCTCGGGGGTCTCGAGTCGGGTGCAGAGGTGGTCACGACCGGCGCCTTCATGCTCAAGACCGAGATTTTGAAAGATTCGATCGGCGCCGGTTGTGCCGACGACTGAAGGGAGGCCACCGCATGCTGATCCAAACCATAGAATGGGCGTTGAAGCATCGCTGGACGGTGGTGGGCGCGTGGATAGCGATCACCATCGCTGGCATCTACTCGTTCAGCGCGCTTCCCATCGATGCGTTCCCTGATACGACCCCGACACAGGTCCAGGTCAACACGACCGCACCTGCGCTGGCGCCGCTGGAGATGGAGCGCCAGGTGACTCTTCCTCTGGAACAGGCGCTCGCAGGCTTGCCCAAGGTGGACGAGCTGCGCTCGATTTCCAAGTTTGGCCTGTCCCAAATCACCATCCGATTTGTCGAGGGGACGGACTTGTGGTTCGCGCGCCAGATCGTCGCAGAACGTGTCAACCGCGTGGACCTGCCCGACAGCATCGAGAAGCCCACTCTGGGACCGGTTGCCACCGGTTTGGGCGAGGTGTTCCACTACCTGGTCGAGGGTGAAGGGCAAACCTTGGAAGAGCTGCGCACATTGCATGACTGGGTCATCGCACCACAGCTGCGGAGCGTGCCGGGCGTTGCCGAGGTGAACTCCTGGGGTGGAAACGAACGGCAGTGGCACGTGGTGGTCGACCCGAGGCGCCTTCAGAAGTTCGAGCTCTCGCTGGGGGATGTCTACGAAGCGCTGGGACAGAACAACGCCAACGTCGGGGGCGGTATCCTGGAGCGCGGCGGCGGTGCGAGCCTCGTGCTCGGCGTGGGGAGCATTACCGGGGGTAAGGATATCGAAAGCGTCGTCATCACGGCGAGAAATGGCGTCCCCGTACGAGTGAGTGATGTTGCTCGCGTCGAAGTGGGCCACGAGATTCGCCGCGCCGCGGTGACATCGGACGGCAACGGCGAGACGGTGCTCGGACTGGGCTTTTTGCTCATGGGCGAGAACAGCCACGTCGTGACGACGGCGCTCGCGAACCGGCTCAGCGAGATCCAGACCACGCTCCCCCAAGGGGTCAAGGTGACCCCCGTGTACCAACGAACGGAGCTCGTGGATCTGGTGCTGACGACGGTGCGAAACAGCCTACTGGAAGGTGCGCTGCTGGTGATTGCAGTGCTTTTCATCTTCCTCGGCAACCTGAGAGCAGGTCTCATCGTCGCCGCGGCGATCCCGCTGTCGCTTCTGTTTGCTTTCAACGGGATGCTTCGCTTCGGCGTGGCCGGAACCCTGATGTCGCTCGGGGCCATCGATTTTGGCCTGGTCGTGGACAGCTCGGTCATTCTCGTCGAGAACGCAGAGCGAAGGCTGGGCCTGGAGAAAGGCGGCCGGAGTGTGCTCGAGGTCATCCGTGACGCGGCGGTGGAAGTACGCAAGCCCACACTCTTTGGCGAGCTCATCATAGCCCTCGTGTACGTGCCGGTGCTGACGCTCGAAGGCGTGGAAGGCAAGCTGTTTCGGCCCATGGCCCTCACGGTCATCTTCGCGCTACTAGGATCGGTCGTGCTCTCGATGACGCTGGCCCCGGTACTTGCATCCTTCGGCCTACGCAAGGGCGCGCACCGGGAGCCACGGCTCGTCGGGTGGTTGAAGCGACGGTATTCGCCCGTGCTCGACTGGGTGCTCCGGCGGCCGAAGTCGGTACTCGGAGCGTCGCTCGTGCTCGTCGTGGGGACGGGGGTGGCGGCGAGCTTTCTCGGAAGCGAGTTCATCCCGAGGCTCGGCGAGGGAACTGTCGTCATCAATACCGTGCGCTTGGCCGAGGTTTCGCTGACGGAGTCAGTTCGCGTGGGTACCCAAATGGAGAAGGTGCTTCGGGAGCGGTTTCCAAGCGAGGTCGCACGCGTCTGGACTCGCACGGGAACGCCTGAGGTGGCGACCGATCCCATGGGTCTCGAAGTGTCGGACGTGTTCGTCGCACTGAAACCCCGAAGTGAATGGCAGCGAGCGAGCACGCAAGCGGAGCTGGTCGAGGAGATGCGCAAGGAGCTCGAGGACCTGCCAGGGATGCGCATGAGTTTCACGCAGCCAATCGAGATGCGCGTGAACGAAATGATTGCCGGAGTGCGTGGTGACCTCGCCATCAAATTGTTCGGCGACGACCTCGATGTCTTGAAGGCGAAAGCCCGTGAAATGGAAACGGCATTGCGCACGGTTCCAGGCGCACAGGACATTAGCATCGAGCAGGTGACCGGGCAGCCCGTGCTGGAGGTGACGGTCGATCGGGATGCCGTTGCGCGGTACGGGATCCCGGCGCGCAAAGTGCTCGACGTCGTCGAAGCGTTGGGCGTCAGAAAGGTCGGAGAGGTACGCGAAGGGCAGCGCCGCTTCGAACTCGGGGTCCGACTCGAGGAGGAATTTCGAGATGCGCAGGGCGTCGGCGCCGTGCTCGTCGAGGGGGCTGCGGGTGAACGCATTCCGCTGGCGAAGCTGGCGACCATCAAAGCGATTTCAGGGCCCAACACCATCCAACGGGAGTGGGGCAAGCGGCGGATCGTCGTGCAGGCCAACGTGAGTGGTGGAGATCTCGGCGGGTTCGTTCAGGCGGCGAAGAAGGCCATCGACGAGACGGTTCAATTGCCGAGTGGTTACTACATCCGCTTCGGCGGACAGTTCGAGAACCTGGAGCGGGCCCGTACCCGGCTCTTCCTCGTGGTGCCGCTTGCGCTCGCGCTCGTTTTCTTGTTGCTCTATCTGTCCAATCGCAGCGTATGGGACAGCGTACGCATCTTCAGCGGCGTCCCGTTTGCACTCGTGGGGGGTGTGCTCGCTCTCCTCGTGCGAGGTTTGCCGTTCTCCATCGCGGCTGCGGTGGGGTTTATCGCGCTGTTCGGCGTAGCCGTGCTGAACGGCCTGGTCCTGGTGTCTCGAATTCGGCAACTGATCGACCGCGGGAGCGAGCTCGGCGCAGCGGTGCGAGAGGCAGCGGTGTCTCGGCTGCGACCGGTTCTCATGACCGCCTGCGTGGCGGCGCTCGGGTTTGTTCCGATGGCTCTCAATACGGGTCCGGGCGCGGAGGTGCAGCGGCCGCTGGCCACGGTCGTCATCGGGGGGGTACTCTCCTCGACCGCGCTGACGCTGCTCGTGCTTCCGGTGCTGTTCACGTTCTTCGGCGCGGCGAGGAGTGCACGAGCGTCCGAGCGAGAGGACATCGAAGAGGGCATCGTGGCCGAAGAAAAGCCTCTCGTGGCCGCGCGGGGGACGCTCTGAGTATGAGAAACTACGCTCTCTGGATGATCGTGACGCTGATCGCTTCGTTGCCGCGTGTGAGCGGCGCAGAGGAGGCGCTAACGGCCGACAAGGCCGTTCAAATGGCACTGGAACGAAACCCGGAGCTGACCTCGCTCTCGGCCGAAGTGCAGGCAGCCGATGCGCGCCTGCGAGGGGCGTCGCTGTTCCTGCAATCCAATCCGGCGCTGAGTGGTTCGCTAGGTCCCCACTTTAGCGCAGGGGGCAGTCAACTGGACTACGAGGTGGGGCTCTCGCAAGAGTTGGAGGTCTTCGGCCAGCGCGCAGCGCGCATCGACGCAGCCCGGGCAGGCAAATCCGTTGTCGAGTTGCGTTGGAAGGCACGCCGTTCCGAGCTCGCTGCGCAGGTTCGTCAGGCCTTTGTACATGCTCTGGCTGCCGAGCAATTGGTGCTCGTGGCCCAAGAGAGCCTGGCGCTGGCGCGCCAGACGGTGCAGGCGGCGGAGAAGAAGCTCGAGGTGGGGGATGGTTCCCGCATCGAAGTGAATACAGCCAGAATCGAGATCGGTCGCTCGACGCGGGAGCTGAACGTGGCGGTGAGGAATCAGGCTACCGCACACGCAGAGCTCAAGGTGCTCTTGGCACTAGAGCCAACGATGAAGATCAATGTCCAGGGCGACCTGAAGAGCGATGCCCTCTTCGATCCTCTAGATCCCGACGCGCTCGTTCGCCGAGCGGTGGAAAGCAGGTGGGAGTTGTCCGCCGTACGGCAGGAATTGCAAGCGGCCCAAGCAGAGCAGCGTTTTGCTGATCGTGATGGGTTGCCTCGCCCTCGCTTGGGCGCGCGGTATGAACGGGACGAAGGTGACCACATCGTGCTCGGTACGCTCGAATTCGATCTGCCGGTCTTCAATCGCAATCAGGCGGGCCAGGGCGAGGCGGCGGCACACGCCATCCAAGCCGAGCTAGCAGTCCAGACGACGGAGCGCAGGGTTCGCCAGCAGGTCCTCCTTGCTGCCGTGCAGCTTCAGGCCGCTCAGGATGCGGCGAAAGGCTTTGCGGGTGACGTCCTCGCGGCCGCAGAAGAGAACCTACGGCTCATTGGGACAGCCTATCAGGCGGGCAAAATCGATTTGTTCGAGCTGCTCCTGATCCGCCGCAACTCGTTGGAAGCGCGCCGTGGGAACATCGAAGCCCTCGAGGAGCTCCGCAGCGCCGAGGTCGAACTGGCGAAGTCATTAGGTGCGGAGGGAGGCCGCCTGTGAGCGAGGAACGATTGGACCTCTACATCCAGAACCTGGATTGCGAGAACGACGCCGCGCGCCTGGGCCGAGGTCTCGAGGGACATCCAGGCGTTATTGTCGTGCGCATTTACCCCAAGGCGGCAAAGCTTTCGCTCACTCTCGACCCAAGAAAAACGTCTGCGAGAGAAGTCCAGGCGGCTCTCGTTCGAATTGGCTTTCCCCCGAAGCCCGAGGGTATCCATCCACCCCGACTGCTGGGTAACTCCAAGGTGCTGACCTCCCTGGCCTCGGGACTCTTGTTGGCGGCGGGCTGGCTGCTCTCGGGATTGGGCGTTCATTCGAGCGCGAGTTCGCTCCTCTATCTCGCTTCGCTGGCCATCGGGGCCTACCATTTCGGTCGTGAAGCCCTGGAGGAGCTGCTTCGAGAGCACGAGGTGGGGATAGAGCTTCTCATGCTGGTGGCGGCAGTCGTTGCCACAGCGATGGGGGAGCCGATGGAGGGCGCGATGCTCGCTTTCCTGTATTCGATTTCTGAGGCGGCAGAGGGCTTCACCGAAGAGAAGACGCGCTCGGCGATTCGAGCTTTGATGAATCTGGCACCCAAAGTTGCGATCGTGCGGCGGGATGGGAAGGACGTAGAGGTGTCCGTGGAGGATTTGGCGGTGGGCGACGTCTTCCTCGTCAGGCCGGGGCAATCCGTGCCGACAGATGGGGTCGTCATCTCCGGCGCCTCGAGCCTCAACCAGGCTCCTGTCACGGGAGAAAGCGTCCCTGTCGAAAAAACTGCAGGCGACAAGGTATTCGCCGGCAGCATCAATGCTGAAGGCGCGCTGGAGGTGCGGGCCACGTCCACTTTCGCGAATAATACCATCTCCCGGATCATTCAGATGGTGGAGGAGGCGCAAGAGAAGAAGGGGCAGAGTCAGCGATTCATCGAACGCTTCGGCAAGCGGTACAGCCCGGGCGTTCTTCTCGTTGGCATCCTGGTGGCGCTTGGACCGCCTCTCTTCGGAGTCGGTGAATGGGCGATTTGGCTTCCGCGTGCGACAGTATTCATCGTGGCCGCAGCCCCGTGCGCTTTGGTCATTTCGGTTCCAATCACGCTCGTGGCAACACTCGGGACCGCAGCTCGACACGGAGTTCTCATCAAGGGTGGAGCATTCGTGGAGGCGCTCGCGACAATTAGCGTAGTGGCGCTCGACAAGACGGGCACCCTGACTCGCGGGGAGCCGGAGGTGACTGACCTAAGACCCTTGTTAGTCTCTGCAAATGGAAGTGGAGACGAGACACGCCTGCTGTCCGTTGCTGCGGGCATCGAACGGCAAAGCCAGCATCCGCTGGCCCGGGCGATCGTGCGACATGCAGAAGCGCGAGCAATCCCTCCGGCTCTCATAGAGAGCTTCAGCTCACTAACCGGCGCCGGCGCGAAAGGCATATATCAAGGTTCGGCGGTTTACGTGGGGAGTCCAACATTCTTCGGCGAAGAGCTCGAACTCGATTTGACGGCCTTCCAGGATGAGCTCGAACGCCTGCAACTGCAGGGTAAGACGGTGGTGCTCGTCGGCGATGGGAAAGCCGTCTGGGGCCTCATCGCGGTGCGCGACAACCTGCG
>Ga0315912_10004220_pt1 | contig 13713 bp, 13 predicted proteins | sample VfabasoilMG_FD_204469 | JGI IMG/M metagenome (GOLD analysis project Ga0315912, IMG submission 204469) | Garden soil microbial communities collected in Santa Monica, California, United States - V. faba soil | ecosystem: Environmental > Terrestrial > Soil > Garden | place: USA: California... | reverse complement strand
GAAGAACGCGTGAGACGCCTTCGGTAAGTTTTGTCCAGCTTTCCTCCTCCTGCGCCAGTTGCTTCCTGCCCTTAGCGGTAAGTGAGTAAAAGCGAGCGTCCCGGTTCTTCTCGGTCCTGCCCCAGTCGGCCTTAATCCAGCCTTCCTGTTCCATCCGATAGAGGGCCGGGTATAGCGAACCCTCCTCAACGCGGAGCAATTGATCCGATACACGTTGAATATGACCTGTGATGGAATAGCCGTGCAAACGCTTCTGTGAAGCCAGCGTTCGAAGAATGAGCAGGGCCAGCGTGCCTTGCAGTATGTCGTTTTTCCGTGTCGCCATATTATACCTATCTAGCTATGCTTAGCTAGCTATTGAAGTGTAACAAGTGAGAGTAACGTTGTCAAATGTGGTCACGCTGTCCATTTCAAGCATGGCGATTCGCCACCGCGCCGCCAGTTATCCTATGAAGGAATAGGCCATCTTGATCTCTTGCCCGGCGATTCGCCACCGCGCTAATTAACCATGGAAAACTACACCGATCAAATCGCAGCATTTCCCATCCAGCTCCGTAAACTCATCGAAGCTGAGCTCGAAGCTGGCAACAAGATTGTCGAGCTATCGAGCTGCTTTCCGGCACCGCCAGCCGGAGCCTACGTAAAATTGGAAAATCCCGTCAGCACTCGACCGCGCGAGACCGCAGACGGAGTGGAGTTCTACGACCGCAACTCGTCGAGCTACTCCGGTGAATTCACGGACGCCAAGCGATTCTACTTTGTCCTGGAGCCGCCCCATCCACCCGAACCAGAACCCGACATGGATGCCATCCGCCACGCGCTTGAAGTCAGGCAGCGTGCCTCCGATGCCGCGCGCGACGAGGCGTTTCGCACGGGCAAGCAAGAAGCTGTACACTTCGTAATTCCACAGCAACCGCCGCCCGCATCCGCTCCCAAAGTGGAAACCGCCGTGGATCGATTTCGCGAAAGCATGGTTTGTACCTACGAAAAGTGGCACGAAGGCACAGGTTACGACGTTGCGATCTTCAAGACCGCAACACCAGAAGAACTCGTGGAGATCGAAAACCTGCTGCTCTCCCGACGCATCGAAGACTGGCGCGACGTGGAGGCCTTGGCCGCTCTGGATTCACCACGCGCGCGTGTGGCCCTGCGCAACGCTCTGCAGAGTTCCGACCATCGCGTGCGCATCGCTATCACCGACTACGCGCCCAGCCTGCTGTCCAAAGCGGAGCGCACCGCAGTCCTGGTGGATGCACTGGACGAGTCCGAAACCTACGGCGGACTTACGCAAACATTACTCCAAATCCAGACCTTCCATCCGCCCCGGATTATCGACGCCCTGTTGCGCGGCGTGCTCACGCGTCACGACGGACCTCCCGTCCACTTCGCCGCGATGCTGATGTTTCTCCACGGCAAGGCGGATTCGCCCTTCGACTGGGATCAGCGCCCGTTTTTCCTGAAATTCAACACCAACGACAGCAATGAGCGCAAACAGCTCTTCCAGGAGCTATGCAACAAGATCGGCGTGGACGCAAGAAAATACTTAGACCGAAAAGTCTAGCAAACGCCCTTGGTGGAGGCGGCGGGAGTTGAACCCGCGTCCGAGAAAGCTCTTCATGAAACGAACTACGTGCGTATCCGGTTCTGTTTTTCTCGACTACCGTTTCTGAAGCCGGCAAGACCGCGGTAATCCAGCCCGATTGATCTCGACCTGCTGCTCCGGACAGAAGCTCTCGGCCTATCCTGCAAAATGACGCTTACTAGATTCCATGCAGGCCTGAAACCCGAAGCGGCTAGCTTATTTTATTAAGCTGCGTATGCAAACTGCGTGTTGGCAGTTTTATTGTCCGATCGTTTTACGGGAGCTCGGAACCCGGCACGCCCTTTCACGTTGATTCAATCCCGTCGAAGCCGTTACGCCCCCTTTCACTTATTACTTTAGCATTACGTGTCAAATGCCAAAATTTCCCAGGCGAGAAAATGGAAAGAATGGCGTCCCCAGCGGGATTCGAACCCGCGTTACCGCCGTGAAAGGGCGATGTCCTAGGCCGTCTAGACGATGGGGACGTTTGGTTGCTCAGAGAGGATTTTCATAGCGCCTTCAAATAGGCGATCAGGTTATCCTTCTCCTGACGATCAAGCATCTCTTGATACGGCGGCATACCTTGTCCGCCCGTATCGATTCTACTACGCACAGCGGCTTCTGTTACTGCCACACGACCGTTCAGGAATGTCTTTCGTTTGAACAAGCCCTTCAGAGAAGGACCCATTTTGCGAGTATCCGATGCCTCATGGCACACCGCACACTGCTCGAAAACCAATTTCCCTTGGGCTGCGTTTCCGCCGCCTTTCTGGGCCATCCCCGTGGAGGCCATCCAGATCCCTATGCCACCGCACACAAGCAATGCTAGCAAGAAGCGGCTTTGGTACCTTGGGAACATCCCAGAAATTCTATTCTACAATTCTTCTGGGCCTCCTGTCACGTGAGCTTTCAATGAGCATCTTGCAGCCGCTCCAGTAGCGCATCCCGTTGCGGACTATTTCCGACAAAGATGTCATTCGGTTGCTTGCGATACCGCAGCATATCGGAATAGATATACCCCGCATACTGGAAGAAGTTGGCAAAGCCGGCCAGATACTGCAACCGCAGATTACGATCCGTATTCATCTGGGCATCGGCCATCCAGGGCCGCAGACTGTCGGCGCTTCCCGCGTAGGTTGACAACAAATCGTTCACGCTCGGGAAGCCTCCCTCTGCCATCGAAACCATCACGCGGTTGTGATCGGCGGCCATGGCTCTGGCGTAGAGGCGGTCCAGATCGAGACTGAATTTGCCTTCCTGACCTAGCAGGATCGAATCATAGCCGGAGCCGCCTTCCTGGTTGCCCCAGAAAGTCCCATTCGGAAAGACGCTGAAGAAAGTGGAGACCTCGCTCTTGACGGTATCCATGTCGCTCTCATAGAGCGGAACCCACTGCGTGACAATACCTCCGGGGTTAAGGCGTTGCTTGCAGAGTTCGAAATACTCCTTTGAATATAGGGTCGCATTGCCCTTTACCCACGGATGAATTGGGTCTGACGTGATGATGTCGAACTTCTCTTTGGTAGTAAGAATGTAGTGGCGGGCATCATCAATAATCAGTTCGGTGCGAGGGTCTTTCAGAACGTCGTAGTTCTGGGTGGCAAAGTATTTGCCAGTGGTCGTTGGAATGAGGGATTCAATCTCGACAATGACAATGCGCTTGACGCTGGGGTGGACGACAAAGGTACCTGAGGTGACACCGGCACCGAAACCGACAATCAGTACAGACTTGGGCTCGGGATGAATCATTGCCGGAATATGCGCCAGCATGCGTTGCAGGCGCATGTCCTGGGGAAGTGTCGAAGCTTCCACCTTACCGCTCACGTGGAACTGCGTCTCGCCTTGAATCTTGCTGATCGCGATGGAGGCGTTCATACCTTCGCCAGAATAAATGACTTCACCATCCTTATAGCGAGCGGGAAGATCACGGCCATAGGCAATCAGGCCCGGCGGAACACCAGGTAAGGTATAGGCGCAAAATCCGGCCAGACCAAGGCCGCCGATCAGCGCCGCCATGACTGCTGGCCCGCCGTTCTTCAATAAAGGAGCAATCGCGAGAGTACCGGATACACCGGCCAGCACCACCAATATCTGCTGAGCGTGTTGCGTGCCTAAGTTCGGAATGAGTAACAAACTGGCAGCAGCGGCTCCAATAATGGCTCCGACGGTGTTGGCTGCGTAGACGCCACCAACCAACCGGCCCGGATCCTGTCCGCGTTGCGCAATTGCTGCCAGCGCAAGCGGAAAGCTTGCACCCCAGAGAAAGGCCGGGGGCAGCACGGCCCAGACGGTTCTCATCAGATCCACCTGAAAAATCATCCAGGCATCTCTGGCAATCGTCAGGTCAATGGGCCAATAGGGGAGCGACTGCGTGGTGATAAAGGCAGTCCAAGCCATGCCTCCGGCCAGCAGCATCTGAAACACTCCGAGCATCAGCCTGGGATTGCGGGTACGTCCGGCGAGTCCGGCCCCAACACTGCTGCCAATCCCAAGCCCGACAAGGAACATGGCAAGGATGATGGAGAAGGTATAGACCGTGCCGCCGAAGATCAGAGAGATGATCCGGGTCCAGATGACTTCCGAGGCAAGCGCCGTCAGTCCTGAGATAGCGATAGACACATAGATGGCAGTAGCGCCAGGAGCGGTAACAAAGGCTGCTCCGTCACTTTCCGCCGCAGGCTCATATTTAGTGTTGGCAGCAATCTGGTATGCCACCACGGCAACCAGGATATTGAGGGCTGCTGCTGCGAAGGTGGCAGTGGGCATATCGTAATGGCGCAAGAGATAAAATCCGGCGAGCAAACATCCAAACACAGCACCAACAATATTGCCGCCGTAGAAGAAGCCCAACCACGAGACACCTTGTTGGGTCGTCTCAACGTAGCGGGCAATCGCCGGCAGCGTTGCGCCCATCATCAGTGTAGGAGGCAACAGGCAAAGGATACAGAACAGCGCCCGCATCGTAATACCAACCACGCCGCCCCCGCCAATCGCCGCGTAGATACCATTGATGACCGGAACCCCGAACACGATCAGCACGCCGCAAATGGCGATACCGATTTCGAGCTTGGCGTAAACCTTCAACGGATGCTCGGCGCGAGAGACGTACTTGGGCAGCAGCAGGCTGCCTAAACACATGCCGCCCATAAAGGTCGCCAGCAGCACTCCGAGCGAGACCGCTGAGGAGCCGATCACAAGCTGGAGGACCTGGAACCATACAATCTCGTAGATGAGCGCGGCACACCCGCTTCCCAAAAAGAGCAGGAGCATGAGCGGCAGATAGCCGCGCGAGGGGGTATTCTGTGGTGTTTCTGTTACTGTTGCAGTCATGTAGTGGAGTCCAAAATGTGCCAGATCTTTAGACAGACCTGACAAAAGGCATAAAGGAGATTATAACGTTCCCGCAGGCCTCTGGCGCTATCATGGTCTGATCTTGAGCGACCTGCATAAAATCCACCGCAGTTGGACCGAACGCTTGACCAGGCTTTCTCCGCTTGGCATTGGACATACCAAGCCCCAGCACTTTCTTGACATGCCCCTCATCGCATGGCAAAATCGCGACAACCTCGGCTACGCGTGGGAGGTGCTCTCCAAAGGGGTTTGCGATGGATGTGCGCTTGGCACTAAGGGTCTGTACGATTGGACTCTCGACAGCAACCACCTCTGCATGACGCGGCTCAACCTTCTGCGGTTGAATACCATGCCGGCGTTTGATCCCGACACCTTGCCACCTGTTGCCGACCTTCGTCGGATGAGCAACGCCGAGCTGCGCGAGTTGGGGCGGCTTCCCTTCCCTCTGCTGCGTTCACGCGGTGAGGCGCGGTTCCGGCGGATTAGCTGGGACGATGCGCTGGACCGAATCGCGGTCCGCATTCGCGCATCGAGTCCCAAGCGGATCGCGTTCTTTCTGACGTCTCGTGGGCTGACCAACGAATCCTACTATGTCGCGCAGAAAGCCGTCCGGTATCTCGGGTCAAACAACATCGACAACGCGGCCCGGCTTTGTCACGCTCCTTCCACTGGCGCGATGAAGGCGGCTATTGGTGTTGGTGCTTCCACGTGCAGCTACAAGGACTGGTATGGCACGGACCTCCTGATCTTCTTCGGGTCGAACCCAGCCAACGATCAGCCTGTGTCGGTGAAGTACATACACGAGGCGAAGAAGCTTGGCACCAAGGTTGTCATGGTGAATCCTTATAAGGAGCCGGGGATGGACCGTTACTGGGTGCCGTCGATTCCATCCAGCGCCTTATTCGGCACTGACGTCGCCGACTACTGGTTCCCTGTTGCACAGCGCGGAGACCGTGCGTTCCTCTATGGAGCGATCAAGATCCTGATTGAGCGGGGTTGGGTGGATAAGACATTCATCGACAGCCACACGATGGGCTTTGACGAACTGGCGACGGCGGCCGGGCAGGTTTCCTGGGACGACATTGAGTCGCAGAGCGGACTCAGCCGAGCCAGCATTCATGAGTTCGCCGAGTTGATCGGCAAGGCAAAGACGGCTGTACTCGTGTGGAGCATGGGTCTCACGCAGCATGACTGCGGAGGTGATGCGGTACGCATGGTCTTGAACCTTGGGCTCCTGAAAGGCTTTGTCGGACGCGATCAATGCGGGCTGATGCCGATCCGCGGACATTCCGGTGTGCAAGGTGGTGCCGAGATGGGGGCCTACGCGACGGCGTTCCCTGGCGGCAAGCCCATCAACACCGCGACTGCGGCGGCGCTGTCGGCACAGTACGGTTTCGCAGTTCCCTCGGAGATCGGCTTGAATGCGCCCGAGATGGTGGATGCGGCATACAGGGGCGAGATGGACCTGCTCTACTGTGCAGGCGGCAACTTCCTGCGCACGCTTCCGGATCCGGACTACGTCGCCCAAGCCTTACAAAAGGTGCCGCTGCGAGTGCATCAGGACATCATTCTGACCGACCAGGCATTGCTGGATTCCGGCGAAGAGACGATTCTGATTCCGACGCGCACGCGCTATGAACAGGAAGGCGGCGGCACCGAGACTACCACCGAGCGGCGTATTGTCTTCAGCCCGGAACTGCCGAGGCAAGTCGGCGAGGCACGCTCAGAGTGGCGTATCCTACGTGACCTAGCCGAGCGGGTACGGCCCGAAGATGCGCACCTGTTAGCCTGCGATTCCGGTCCCGCGATACGTGCCGAGATCGCGCAGGTGGTTCCGTTTTATGCAGGCATCGAAACCTTGTCTCAAGGCGGCGACTCCGTGCAATACGGCGGGCGTCACCTGTGTGCAAACTGGGACTTCCCTACCCCTGATGGCAAGGCTCATTTTGGCGCGGTGGCTTTGGCTTCCGCGGCCAGAGAGGACGGAGTGTTCCATGTTTCGACGCGGCGCGGCAAGCAGTTCAACTCATTGATCTATGCCGAAACCGACCCGCTGACGGGAGCCGCGCGCGATGCCGTTTTCATGAATGCTCTGGACGCCTCGGCGCTGGGTCTAACGGCTGGCGACGCGGTGCGATTGACCAGTCCGCATGGGTCCTTTGAGGGACATGTCTTTATCTGCGAAATCGCGAGGGGAAGCCTCCAAGTCCACTGGCCGGAGGGAAATACGCTGTTGGCGCGCGATATTCGCGATGCGGCCGGAGTGCCCGACTACAACGCGCACGTTCGTGTCGAACGAGGTATGCTAAAGGCAGGCTAAAAACATTATGATTCGTAAACTAGTACTTTGCACACTGCTCGCCCTCTCCACTGTCCTTGCTGCTGGTCCTTCGATCACGGTGTATAAATCACCCACTTGCACCTGCTGCGGGCGCTGGGTTTCCTATCTGAAAAAGAACGGTTTCAACGTTAAGGTTGTCGAGGGTGACTTCTCAAAAGAAGCGACCCGGCTCAAAGTTCCAAGCGAAGCCCAGTCCTGCCACACTGGCGAAATCAATGGCTACTTCGTAGAAGGCCATGTGCCGGTTAGCGAGATCAATCGGCTGATTGCGACAAAACCAAAGGCCCGTGGGATTGCAGCTCCCGGAATGCCAATCGGTTCGCCCGGTATGGAGACGGGTCCGGCGGAAGCTTACTCAGTGATGCTGATTGACAATGACGGCAAGATGAGTATCTATCGATCCTACCCGGCGGCCAAGCCGGTTGCTGCGCCCAAGAAGCCAGCTGCTAAATAAGCAGGGCGTACAATCTCTCCATTTAAGCAGCTTGGTGGCTGGGCTCGTGGTGAAGTCGCATCAACTGTTCAGCTCGGAGTGGGAGAGACGCGTACGTTCGGCCAGAGTCGTCGATGAACTCGACCTCATACACTCCGGGTGCCAAGTCTTCCACAACCGTGCCGACCTGCCCCCGAACTAGCCCTCGGTCAATGATATCGTCGACTAGTGCAACCACCGATAGTAACTCGATTTCAGCCATGTGACGCCTCAGTTCTATAATACAAAACAACTTGTCAGCCGGGGAAAGCGCTCACCTCGACGAACGATCCAAGTGCTCCGAACTATTGCTTGGCGAACGTTCGGCACAAAGCCAAAGTCGATGATGTACCGCACGCCGTATTCATCAACATCACCAACGGCCACATCCCCTTCGCGGGCCGCACGGAGTAACTCCTCGCGCAGGAAATCTGCGTCTGCTTGCGTGAGTCCGAGGGCCGACCGAAAGACACGAGCCTTGTGACGCCCCCGTGGATGCAGCGGGTTCAAGCAGTAGTCGTGCAGCTTGACGATGTCCACGATGGCATCTTCGCCCCCCAGGTAGTTTCATCTTGAAACGAGGAAGGTCCTTAACTAAGCAGGGCGTACATCTTGGGCTGACTGTTGGATTCCGCCACGCCCGACGGCGTTTCCCCGTCCATTGTCTTTTTCTTAATATCGCCGCCCGAGGCTAGCACAGCCCTGAGAATCTTCTCATTTCCGCGCGAGGCGGCCTGATGGACGGCGGTCCAGCCACGATCGTCAGAGATATTCGGACTTGCTCCGCGATCGAGCAACCAAAGGGCTTGCTCGATCTGACCCCAGCGGATCAATTGATTGAGCAGCGGCTTTCCTTCATAGAAGCAGAGGTCCGGTTTTGCGCCATGAGCCGTGGCGATCACGGCCAAGTCGTAACGCTTATTCCACACCGAGGCGGTGAGCCCGGAGTTGGGATCGGCACCGCGGTTGAGCAAGAGTTCAAAAACGCCGTTGGTCTTGGTTGCCGCGAAGTGAATCGCGTCTACCTCGCAACCATAACTTTTAGTCTTGGCATTCGGGTCGGCACCATGATCCAGTAGCAGTCTACCGATGTCCCGCAGTTTGTTGGCCGGTGCCACGCGCGAGGCAGCACAGCATTGAAGAGCGGTGAGTCCACCGACATCGCGGGTCTTAGCGAAGGATGGGTCTTGTTTGATGCGGCGAACGATGGCGCGAAGATCTCCCATCGCGGCCGCAGTGAAGCCATCACGGATGCAGCCGGCATCAACCAGCGCATCGCAATACTCCTTGATGCCTGCGAACGCCGCGACCAGTAAGGCTCTGGCTGGAGGGAACGCACCAGGGAGCTCGGCATTGGCACCATTCGCGAGCATCCATTCCAGACAAGCAAGACGAGCCTTGGGTGCCGGGGAACCCGCTTCAGGAGCCTCTTCTTGAATCAGTGCGTGAATCGCACCATAGCCCCTGTAAACAGCGTTGATGTCTGCGCCAGCCCGCACGAGGGCAGCGAGCACAGGTTGCAATCCGAGCCGCCCTGCTTCGACGATCACGCGAGGTGAGCGCGCCGATGCTGGGTCCGCCTTAAGAGCAGTTTTCAATCCGGCTAGATTGTTAGAGCGAATTTGGGTTAAGAGGCTGTCGTCAGACTTGGGCATATCGTCCAAGAAGGGGGTAACTTCCACTTTAACAAAGTGCGGACGGTCTTCGTGCGGACGCAGTTCTGGTATACGTCGCGGACGCGGGGTTGTGTTCGCCATTGCCGGGTGGGTGCCTCCTGTTCTTTTGGGATGTTTAGACGCCGTTCAGGTCGGCGAAATCGGATTTTTCGGCCTGCGTTTTGGCAGTTCGTTTGATTGTGTTGGCGATGTATTTGGAATTGACCAGCGGCGGGAGAGTTCGTTCGGTTAACTCGGGCAGGATCTCCGCCAGCACTTCATTTGTCTGGATGGATTGGAGCTGTTTCAGATAAAAACGGAAGCTCGCTTCGGTTCTGGTGAGATGTTTTTGGAGTTTTTCGTAGTCCCAGCGGCTGATTGGGTCGCAGGTGGCCGTTCCGAGGCCTTGGCCGATCATTGCCAGTTGGATGCGTTCAACGGTCCAGGCAGCTTTCAGGAGTTCATCGAACATTATTTTTTGGGCCGCAGTGCAGTTTGGTTTCAGGAACGCTGCGGTGTAGTGTTCGGAGAGGACTGCAAATTCTTCTTTCAGACCTTCCGGGATGTAGACCAGAGCAGAACGGAGCCCGTGCTTGAGAGCGTTCCTGGATGATGTGGCTTTGCCTTCCGGAGTCCTGGGACCGGTGGATCCGTTTGGGGTGTGTTGTGATGACATTTCTGTTTCTCCTTTATGCATAGAAAAAAGCGCCTGTCGGCGCTTTGGTGTTTCCGATTTTTGGGGCGATGGCAGGCCCTTTGTGGTGGAGAGCGGACTGCTCTACCTGCTAAAAACATACCATGGACAAGGAGAGTTCCTGATGCGAAACGGTAGCGCCTAAAACGTGTATATCCTTATGCATCAATTACTTAAGCCTCAAAAAATATATTTTGCTCGTTTGTGACTAGTTTGATTACACTTTTTCCTGCATTAAATTGGACGCTGGTTGAAACCCAAGTGGAGTGCCTTGTAGATTTTTGCCAGGGAATTTGGAGGGGCCTTGGCCGTTGGGAAAGTAGGTGTAGATCTCACGGCCGAGGATATGCATTTCTTCCGGTTCTGTGGCGATGGACAGGGCTGCGACTACTGCGCTGCTCTTTGGTTTGGCGGCTAGGAAAGTGAGCAGGAGTTTGGATCCTTCGATCTCTTTTTCTTTGCGAAGGATGGCTTCGGATTGGAATCCGGTGGCACGATAGAACTCCTTTTCTATTCGCTTTTTGAGGTCTTCCAGGTTCTGATTGTTGGTGGTGAAGATCAGATTACCGCTGGCTATGAAGGTTTTTGGATCGATGCAGCCTGCCACTTTGTGGATCGCGATGAGAGTTTCCTTATTGACTTGGCGGCCTCCGACGTTGACGGCTCGGGGCAGGGAGATTGTTACTGGCATTTCCTTTTAGGATTAGGGTGAGTAACGCTTCGCTTATCCCCCGGCAAAGCCGGGGGCCTTATTATGTGAGCCGCTCAAAGCGGCTATTGGGGGACGCTAACGCGGCCCCAGTTTAGGAGCCGCCTGAAGGTGGCTGGCTAGCAGTCGATTTTCAATTGATCCATACGTTCATCCTCCTTCTCTTGGTTTCTTATGTACTCACGGATCACCGTTTCATCACGGCCCACCGTGGACACAAAGTACCCTCGTGCCCAGAAATATTGCCCCACAAAACTGCGCTTCCGCTCGGCGTACACCCGTGCCAAGTGGTGCCAAGTGAATTGCACTCTTTCCTTTGATGTATCCCACCACTTGCGATACCGAATGCTTCGGCGGTATCGAAATCATCATATGCACGTGGTCACTCATCAGGTGTCCTTCTTCGATCCGGCACTCCTTCTGCAATGCCAATCGCCGAAATACCTCTCCCAAATGCCCTCTCAGTTGTACATACAGCGTTCGCCTCCGACATTTCGGAATGAACACGATGTGATATTTACACTCCCATCGAGTGTGGTTTAAACTCATATTCGTCCATCGGGACTTGTTTTCTCCTTTCATGTGCTTGGCAGCTCACGATAGGAGTGTCCCGATGGACCTACGGAAATGTCAAACTTCTGCTGCCACCCCGGCAGAGCCGGGGGGCCTCTCTTGTTAGGCTAGGCCGCAGATGTTCAGGCACCCTTGAAGATCGCGAATACTGCGCCTTGCGGGTCGGCGATCACGGACATGCGGCCCACGTTTTCCATTGTGGTGGGCGGCATATAAAGCTGTGCACCTTGGCTTGCTGCATTTGCGGCAACCGCGTCCACATCGTCCACCCAGTAGTAGATCAGCCAGTGCGGAGGCGCGTTGGGGTTGCGAGCAGCCACGGGCTGGATGCCACCAATCATTTGTTCACCGTTCTTGATGTGTATGTAGCCGTTGTTTCCGGGTTCGAAGGTCCAGCCGAAGAGGTCTCCGTAGAACTTAGCGGACGCCTGTTGATCCGGCGTACTGATATCGGCCCAGCAGAACGTTCCATGCTCGTCGCGAATTCCGATACCGTTGTGGTTCAGCGGTTGCCAGATGGTAAAAATCGCACCCTGCGGGTCCTTAATCACCGACATCCGCCCGTGCTCCATCACGTTAAAAGGCGGTGCCAGCACCGTGGCTCCCAAGGCGGCAGCTTTGGCTGCTGACTCATCTGCACTGGTAACCGCGACATACACCATCCAGTGCGGAGGAACGCCGGCTTCCACTTCCTTGGCCTGCAAAGTATAGCCTGCAGAGGCGTCTTTGCCGTTCTTTTGAAAAATCGTGTACTCGCCCATGGGGCCGAGGTCCTGATCGTTCGTGTTCCAGCCGAACAGTGAACAGTAGAATTTCTTCGCTGCGGGCTGGTTGTTGGTGCCGAGTTCCATCCAACAGAAGTTACCGGGGTTTGTTTGTTCGATGATTGCCATGATTTGCAGTATACTCCCAAACCTTCGCGAAAAGGAGATAAGATAGCCTCCATGAACCGAAGAGTTTTCCTCCAAGCTTCCGTCGCCGCGACTATCGCCTCGGCACAAGACACTTCACCCGCGCCCGACTGGGGAACCAATGTCATCGACATGCATCTTCACCTTAAAGCCGGACTCGATGGCAACATCGCCCACATGGATGGCTGCGGAGTTTCCCACGCCATGCTGCTCCCCAACGCCAATTCCGATGACCGCTGCAAAGCCATCATGGAGAAACACAAGGGACGCATCTGGCGATTCACCAACGTGAATATCACCGCACCGAACGCCATCGAACTCCTCACGGAGTCGGTCAAAGGCGGTGCCCTCGGTTTCGGCGAACTCAAGCACCCGGTCGCCATTGACAGCCCGGAAATGCAGCGTATTTACGCCGTTGCGGGCGAGTTGGGAGTACCGCTGACGATCCATGTACAAGAGGTCGCGCAGAGTCCTGCTGACACGAACTACAAGTTTAACTTCGGTCTCAGCAACCTCCCCGCCATGCTCAGGAAGTTCCCGAAGACCACGTTTATCGGGCATGCCGATTTTTTCTGGGCCAACATCAGCGCCGACGTCCCAACCGACAACGGCTATCCAACCACCAAAGTAAAACCCGGCGGCCTCACCGATAAGATGCTAGCCGACTTCCCGAATCTCTACGGAGACCTGTCTGCCAACTCGGGCCGCAACTCGATCGCACGCGACACGGAATTCTCCGCCGGCTTCCTAACCCGCCACCAAAACAAACTCATGTTCGGCTCAGATTGCAACTGCGCCGACGGCCGAGGTGGTGGTCAGAACTCCACCCAGCCGCTGATCAAAGGTAAGTGCGTAGCACGAGAAACACTCGCCGCAATCAAAGCCCTCGTCACCCCGGCTGTCTTCAAGAAGATCGCTTTCAGTAATGCTGTCAACCTGCTCAAACTTAAAGTATGAGAGTGTTGCGCCTCAGCCACAGGACGAGTTTGCCAAAGCTGAACTCTCCACTAGCATACAGCCCCGAAATAAAGGCATAGGTCTCTTCGGCATCCGCCGTCAACTGTGCTCCGTTAATAGCAAGAAATGTATAGGTGGCGGCAAAAGCCGTGCGCTTATTGCCGTCTACGAAAGGATGGTTCTGCGCCATGCTCTCCCACAGCGCAGCCGCCTCCTCAATCAGGTCGGCATAGTAACCGGTTTGGGGCCGATAAAGCGCCGACTCCAACAGGCCGTGATCGCGCACCCCAGACGCCCCTCCGTAACGCGCAAGCTGATCCGCGTGCATCGCAAGGACCTCGGCTAGCGTTAGGTAATCCATTACTTAGCGAGCTTCTTATAAAGCTCGCCGTACTTTTCGTGACTGGCAAGATACGCCGCCATCACATGCGAACGAGGCCGCCCGGTCTTCCGCTTCTCAATCAAATC
>Ga0315912_10004219_pt1 | contig 13717 bp, 6 predicted proteins | sample VfabasoilMG_FD_204469 | JGI IMG/M metagenome (GOLD analysis project Ga0315912, IMG submission 204469) | Garden soil microbial communities collected in Santa Monica, California, United States - V. faba soil | ecosystem: Environmental > Terrestrial > Soil > Garden | place: USA: California... | reverse complement strand
GCAAGGGCCGGGGCAATTTAGCACGACGTTGGTGAGCAACGTTGCCACCGTGTTTGACCCCAGTGCTGGGCGCGCTCTGCAAGCCAGCGCCGACCTGCTCTTGGGCGCGCCCGGCGAAAGCGGCATGCGGGTCGGCCCTGTTGGGGGCCGTGTCCGGTCACTGGATAATCGCCTGACCGCGCACATTCCTGCCAGCACGCTGGAAGAAATGCAATTCATCAGTATCAAGCCCCGCGCAAGTGTGACAGGGGCAGGCTACACGATGGATATTCAACGCTATACCAGTGCGGCGCAACCCCAAACGCGTGATGGACAATGGCAACTCACGCCAACCGAATCTGTTTTCACTCAACCGGTGACCTTGCAATTCAACTTAGATGGCATCACCGACTTGAGCCAACTCTCACCTGAACTCCAGCCGTATGTGGTGACGTATGACCCAGTAGTTAAAACATGGCTGCGGGTGCCCAATGTGGCGGTGGATGTGGGGGGTAATTCGCTCTTCGTGGAAACCGAGCACTTCTCGACTTGGGGCGCAGGCATCAGCCCCGGTGGGCAAATAGCCCTGTTGAGTGACCCCAAGCCAGCCTTGTTCACTGGCGCGACGAAATTTAGTTATCCGTTGTGGACACCGCCCGGTGTGAATGGGCTTGCGCCAAGTTTAGCCTTGAATTATTCCAGCGGCACAGCCGATAGCATCTTGACTGATACCCAAGCCAGTTGGGTCGGCTTTGGCTGGACTCTCAGCACGATTGAGATTATGCGCGCGATTGATAATGGGAGTTGTGTGCCATGTGGCACCGGGGCCAACACTCAATATGGGCCGGCAGATAGTTACGGCTATCGCAATGAATTCAATTTGTCGTTCAATGGTACAGGCTACCAATTGATTCAAGACAGCGCCAATCCGAAGCAGTATTACACCGAAGATCAGAGTTTCCTATACATCGAGCGGCACAACCCAGCGTTAGGCAACCCGAATGATGGCGGCACAATCCCCACCAACACCACTAAAGAATGGTGGGAAGTCCGCGCGCAAGATGGCACGGTGTATCGCTTGGGCTTCAAGCCCGATTCCGAACAGTTGGTGTATATGGAAGGCTATACGACGCTCGTGACGAGCGGCTACAATGCTTTAGGCTACGCTGGCGAAGGTTCAAACGTGGTTGCTAACCGTTGGCGGGTGGATCAGGTGAAAGATGGGTACAACAATCTCATCACTTATACTTACAATGAAACGCCGCGCACATCCAACGGGACCAACTACGATCAAGCCAATTACTTGAGCCGTATTGATTACGCGAATGGTGTGTATCGGATTGAATTGGATCGGACTCCCCGAACTGGAGACAACACCCTCATTGAAACGCGCCTGTGGTCACAGTGGGAAACATATCAATTGTTGCAAGTACGGGTGCAGGTAAGCGAAACGGCCGTTTGGAAAAATGTGCGGCGCTATGACTTGCAATTAGTCGCACAGACGAACGCCACCGGGCAAACCCTGGCTTTGCGTGGGTTGACGGAAAATGGTGTGACGCCTAACAACACTTTAGTCGCTTTGCCGACTGTGAGTTTTACCTATACGGATTACATCAATCGCCAAAACTGTCCGGGGGGCGGCGCATGTAACCAAATGCCTTACCCGCGCTTGACGGAAGTGAGCAACGGCTATGGCGGGAAGGTGACTTATACCTACGAATCCGATGGGCGCACCGACCCAGCGTGGTGGTTGAGTTACCGCGCCATCACCGTCACCGTGAGTGATGGGATCAATCCGCTCCCGATGGTCATGACTTATGCCTATGGTGATATTGCCTATTCGGGTCATTACACAACGGTTTACCCGATTGAACTCAACCCAGGCTGGGTAGGGAATGCGACCGTTCCAGAAGATGTGGATGAATGTGATCCCCCCAACTTCTACCCCCCAACGCCTTGGGCTCTTGGAGATTTGTGTGCGCGAGCCACTTCTACTGTCCATCCTATAGACGAAGATGATGACTACTGTTGGGAGTTTGTGGGCAATGCTGGCCCTTGTCGAAACGGGTTCAGTTATAAATACCAAGATAAATTTTGGCGTTATCCAGCGATTGAAAACGGCGGCAGTTTGTTGGGCTATGGTACGGTGACCGAAACCGTTCGCGACTTTGGAGGAGGTGCGTTGTTAGGAGTTACAGTACATCGCTTCTATACGCGCACGGGGACCTTACCCGCCGTACCAGATACGGCTAATTATATGCGGCGTGACTTGCCCTATGTGCCACTCTCAGGCAAAGAGTATGAAACCCTAGTGCTAGATGGCGCGAACACTTTGCTCCGCAAAACACAAACCACTTACACAGACACCACTCCTATTACCACTGCCCTTGGCGTTCACTTCAGTTATGCCAGCGAAGTGAAAGAATTTCAAGAGGCCAGCCTCACCCTTGTCAAGCGTAAGACGACTTATGCCTACGACCCGGAGTATGGCAACCTCACGCAAAAGGCGGAGTTTGATCGTAGTGCCACTACCCCTTATCGTTGTACCTTGTGGGGCTATGCACCAAACAAAACCGCTTGGATCATCAACAAACCAAGTTATGAAAATGTGTATCCTGGGGCATGTGGCTCAGGTAATGGCATCCCCACGAGTTCGACGCGGTATAGCTATGACCAAAACCCTTTGTTTTCGGCCATGCCAACCAAGGGGGAATTGGTCGCTACCCGGCGTTGGATCACTACCGAAAAACTGCTTGACACCTATTACACTTACAACTCTAAAGGCAATCAGGTATCGGTCACAACTTACAATGTTTATGGGGATGAAGACGACTATGCCAACGAGATGCCGAGCGTAATCTCCACCACCCAAAAGACGACCTATGATGCCTTTGGTCTCTTCCCGACAATTGTATCCAACCCGTTGGGACAGAATGTCACCACCACCTACAATTATCGGGTGGCCCAACCGCAGACCGTCACCGACCCGAATTTGGGCGTGACGAGTTATGAGTATGACGACTTAGGCCGTCCCACCAAAGTTATCCGCCCCGGCGATTCTACGAACGACCCGAGCCAACAATACAGTTATTATGACGTTGTTAGCACCACCAATTACCTGCAACCTTTGATGATTGTGGCGTGGCAAAAGCCCCAATCCATGGGTTACGCCCAACGCCATTTTTACGATGGCTTGGGGCGCGAGATCCAAGTCCACTCTGCCTATTCGGTTCAATTGAGTGGATATACCGGTTTGCAAGACATTGTGCAGACCCGCCGCTTTGACGCTCTAGGGCGGGTGGTGTCAGAGACCGCACCTTACACCATCCCCGCGTATGTGTATAACCCAAGTGTGTCACCTTACACAACCGCCTTCCTTGCCGCCGCGCCCGAGACTTTGACGGCATATGATGCGTTTGGGCGAGTCTCAACCATTACTGCGACGGATGGAACGCCCTCACGCCAATTCTATGCTTTAGACTTGAGCCAGCCGACGGCGTTCCAAGTCCAAAGTGTCATTGATGCCAATGGGCATGCCCGCCGCTCATATAGCGATGTGGACGGGCAGACGCTCAAAGTGCAAGAGTTCACGGGCACTTGTTCCAATGCGGCATTGACTGGCTGTGTGCTCTCCAACACGACGAATTATTTGTATACCTCACTCGGTCAGCTCACCCGCGTGACCGACACGTTGGGCAACAATACGGTCATCACTTACAATTATCTTGGACAAAAGGTAGGGATGAAAGACCCGGACATGGGCGCGTGGGCGTATGAATATGACCTCGCGGGGCGGATGATCTCGCAAACCGACGCCTTGAAACAGACGACCTGGTTTGGCTACGACAAACTCAACCGCCAAACGGAAAAACGCCAAACTGGCCCGACCGGCCTAGTGTTGGCCACCTATACCTATGACAGCCAAACGAGCGGAAACAAAGGGTTAGGTCGCCGCACCGGCATGACGGACCCGACGGGTAGCACGGCTTGGACGTATGACACGCGCGGGCACGTGATTACTGAAGCCAAGACATTGGATGGCGTTACCTACACCACAGCCACCGGCTATGATTTATTAGACCGCCCGATCACGATGACCTACCCCAATGGCGAAGTTGTGACGCAGACCTATAACAACTTGGGCGCGCTCGAAAACCTGCGGAGCAAAACCCACAACACTTGGTATGTGACGAACCTGGACTACAACGTCAACGGTGCGTTGGCGCAGATCACCTACGGCAACAACGTCGCCACGACCTATGGCTATTACGGCTCAACGGCTAACACGTGGGACCCGCCCCTGAACATCGCCCAGAGCCTACAGAGTTATGGGCGGTTGTGGCGCGCGCGCACTGAGACCGCCAATCGTGCTATTGTGCAAGATTTCCGCTATACCTACGATGCGGGCGGCAATGTGCTGTCCCTGCACGACTTACCCCGACAAGTCGTAACGCCCACAGCCTTCAGTCTCACCGACACCTTTGATTCAAAAGACACGACAAAGTGGTCGTATAACACCTACCAGACCGTGCCGATTTATGAAGGCGGCAACAGCATGGTCAAGACCGTCGGCAACACCAATTGGGCGACCGGTCAAGTCACGCGCACCACTGCGCCCCTCGTCACGGGCTGGAACGCGCAAACGCGCTTCAAAATGGGTTCGACCCAGGCGCATTTTATTCTTGGCTTGGAGACCACGACCACGCCCTATCGCCGTTTCGCGCTCTATGAACACGATGGCAAGGTCAATGTGCAAGTAAATAATGGCCCCTATGTCGCCCAGACGACGGGCATCAACAACTGGAGTTATGGGCAATTCTATCGCTCGACCCTGCCGCTCGCGCATCAATGGAGCGCGCAGGCGCGGTTCAAGGCTGACTCCAGTACAGCAAGTTTCATCTTGGGCTTAGAGACCAACACCAGCCCCTATCGGCGGTTCGCGCTCTATGCGCGCAGTGGCGCGGTGGTGGTTCAAGTCAATAACGGCAGTGGTTACACTGAAACGGCCCCGGTCGTCTCGGCGTTGACCGCTAATGTATGGTATGTCGCCAAGTTCACCGTGAACGACACCACGGGCTTGCGGGTAGAGGTCTACCCCGAAAGCAATTCGAGCCAAACCACCAGTTACACCCAACTCATGACCAGTGGGCAGGCGTGGCGTCTGCATCAATGGGTGCAGACTGGCACGCTCGCAGTGGATGACTATCAGGAACGCAATGCCAGTGGCGTGCTTACCTTCGTGGACACCTTTGACACCAAGAACACCAGCGCTTGGACGTTTGACGCTTATCCCAGCGTGCCGGTCAATGATGGCAGTGGCTACCGCGAACCGATCACCCTGCCGATGAACCTACCGGCCAACACCTGGTATGTTGCCAAGTTCACAGTGGACGACACCAATCAAGGCTTGGGCATTGACCTATGTCTTGAAGGTGGCATGCCTTGGGATTGCGCCAGTTACCATGAAGTGTTAGCCACCGGACAGGCATGGCGTTTCCACCAGTGGGTGTTGACCGACACCGTGTATATAGATGATTATCAGGAACGCGATGCCAGCGGAACTTTGACGCTCAACGAGCCGTTTGATATTCGCACGAGCAACTGGGCATATGACAGTCAGCCGGTGATGCCCTTCAACGAAGGTGGTGGGAACGGCGTGGTGCGGAACACAGGCGATGGCAGTTGGAACGCGACCTTCGCGCGGATAACCTCCACGCTGACGACGAACAATGGCGCACGCCTGCGCTTCAAGACTAGCGCTGTGACCAACAACTTCATCTTGGCATTGGAAAACACCAATGCCCCCTACCGTCGCTTTGGGGTGTATGCCCACAATGGCGTGCTGAATGTGCAGTACAACGATGGGAGCGGGGTTTACCGCGAACCCACCACCTTGCTCCCGGCGGGACAATGGTCACCGGACACCTGGTATGTGTTGACACTCGTGGTGGATGACGTGCGTGGCTTGACCGTAGATGTGGTGAAAGACGGCGAACAAGCCGACGCCACGAAACACGCCACTTACAATGTGACCCTTACCACGGGCCTAGTGTGGAACTTCCGCGCGTGGACGCAGACCGGCACGCTGACGCTGGACGATTATCGGGAATTCTCCAGTGCTGCATCCTTTGTGCCGGATGACAAATTGACCTTCGGGTACGATGCGTTTGACCGCTTGACGAGCGTGAGTGGGGGCTATGCCGCCACCTATCGGTACGACCAAATTGGCAACCTAACCTTCAAACAGGAGATCACGACGACTCAAACTTATGCCTATCCGACCAGCGGCAATGGTGTACTTCGCCCGCACGCGGCCACAGCAAGTGGAAGCAACTCGTATATTTACAATGCCAATGGCGATATGATTACCCGGACAGAAAACAGCAAGACCTATGCCCAGAAATTTGACATCGAGAATCGCTTGAGCGTGGTGACTAACACCACAACTGGAGCGGTGACCAAGTTTTTCTACGATGGGGATGGTGCGCGGGTCAAGAAAGTGGTGCAATCTGCCATTGGCGAGATTATTACCACGTATTATGTGAGCGGTGGGCGGTATGAAGTAGAAGATTATGATTATCCGGCGTTCGGTCTCTCTTATATCACTTATCGCTCGACCTACTTTTCGGGTAGCCAAGCCGTGGCGGTGCGCTCATGTGTCTCGAATTACATGACCTGTACCGCAACGAGTACGCTGGTCTACCTGCACACCGACCATCTGAACAGCTCTTCTGCGTCCACCGATGTCAATGGCACGGTGACTTCGCGCATGAGTTACTTTGCGTATGGCGCGGTGCGTTCTAGTAGTGGGACAATGCCGACTCAGCGTGGATACACTGGACAGTATGTAGATGACTCAACGGGGCTGATGTTCTACAATGCGCGGTACTATAACCCCGGGCTGGGACGGTTCATCTCGGCTGATACTATTGTGCCGAGCGCAGGGAATCCGCAGGCGTTCAATCGCTATGCGTATTCTCTAAATAACCCTTTCAAGTATACTGATCCTTCTGGTCATCGTCCATGTGATGAAGTTACTTCGGCTGGAAAATGCGAAAAAATGCGGGTCCGGAATAAGAAGCCAATTAACTGGATCGCGCTTGTCAAATCACGTTACGATATCACTTTAAGTAATGGTGGTGATAAAGCGTGGACTGAGGCAAATGCGAAACTTGTCTATGACAGCTTGGGAAAAATTGATGCGGCTTTGAATGGTAAGCTTAGGTCGCTCACCAAAGATGCAGGGGTAACGTTCACAATGGGGAACTATATCGGCTCGGATGATGAGTACAGCGGAAAGACCGACAAGACCTCGATCCAGTTTTTTACCTTAGGCACGGCTGCCATTCGCCAACAAAACATCTACCATGAATTTGGGCATTTGCTCGACAATCTGCGCTCGGAGGCGTTTGTTAATGCATTAACGGCCAAAAACGCGGCTACTCCTAAGCCTTCTTGGCTTCAAGCTGATAACTTCCTTGATCCTGGTGCGCTTATATCATATAGGGTGCCCGACCCCAATTATGGCACAGCGCGTGCTTACCAAAATCCAGATAATCTACCCGGCGAACAATGGGCAGACATCTTCGCGAATTATGTTGCTGGAAATATTAAGCGGAGCAATCCTATGGGGCAAGATATGTATAACTGGGTCACTAATGAATTGACTACGAACCTAGCAACTCCATAGCGTATCACAGGAAACTCCTGATATGAAACGATCATTTTTTTTCCATCTTTTGCTAATTGTTGTGACGGCGCTTCCTAGCTGTACACTCAATGATGCTACTACGAATACTTCAGCGCCCAGTTTTTTGACTACGACCCCGATTACTGTTGTTGCGCCAATGGTGAAGACTCCGATTGTCTCTCCCACTATCACCCCATCTACTGCCACACCCACTCTTCAACCAACACAGGTCATTACGCCAACACCACCTGCTACTTTAGGGCCACAACAAGCCAAAGTCGTTCTTAGAGAACTGCTTCAAGCGCCTAATTGTCTAGTACCCTGTTTTTGGGGAATTATTCCGAGGCAGACCACCTTTGACGAGGCGAAAAACATCTATAACCATCTGGGACTACAATTGGAATTCACTATCGCGGAGAACTCTAAGGATTTCTACGCTAATAGATATGAATTTGATAACGGTTTGGCCGTTACTACCATTCTCGCCGTTCAAGATGACCATGTAACAAATATGAATGTGGATATTGCCCCTGAGAAACCCAAAAGCCCTACCACTCCGCGAGAATGGTCTGCTTATTCACCAGAAACACTTATCAACGAATATGGAATGCCATCAAAAGTAGATTTTTACGGGACTAGGTCTTCTGAGCTTGGAGGGGCACCCGACATCGCATATGGGATGATTCTGTATTTCGATAGGGTAGACCTAATTGCTGAATATTATTCTGCATATGACTATGTGAAAATTGATCCAACAACGGGCTTACTTCATGTTTGTCCGCTCACGGATTATTTTCAGTCAGTCCGAATTTGGCCGGGCAAGAATCCCGAACAGCCACCCTTGCCTGGTCTTGCAGTCGAGGAAGCCGCTTCAATGAAGCTCGAAGAATTTTCTAAATTGATGACGGGAGATGTTGAAAAGGCCTGTTTCGATTTGAGCCGGGATATATTCAAGTAGCCTGACTCGGGAATGTGGTAAAGTGGGCTTGCCTCGGTGGAGGATAAGGCCCCAGTGGAGACCGACCTGAGCGCCGCCGAGGTGGCTAGACAGTCGGGCAGGGTCTTTGGGACTCTGCCCACATTCGACTTGAACAACACTTACCAAACACAAAGCGCCCGCCTGCTGTTCACAGGTGGGCGCTTTGCTTTATGTTTCAACGCTCAACAACTACACTGTAATCTGTCAGCGAATTAGACAAGGGCTGTCTACAACGTGGCGACAAAAAGTAATCCACTTTCACTTTGAAGACCCGTGCTACCAAATCTATCTCAGTCATTGTCAACTCCGCACGCCCATTCTCTACCCGATTCAATTTCGCCCGCGAACAACCTAACAATTCAGCCAGCTGTTCTTGTGACCAGCCTTGTTTGGCGCGTGCTTCACGCAGGCGATGGGCAATTTCGGTTTGCCGCCGTTTAAGGTAATTCCTCGTCTTCGCGTCCATCTGCACCTCCTAGAAGCTCGTGTTTGGCAACTGTTTGCCAGATTGTACTCATTTTGAGTCTGGTTGTCATCTATCTTTTTGAGAGCCAAACAATGGCCAATTGATTAAGACAATGCAAATTAATCTGTTATATCTGTATCGAACAAGCACGCCAAGATTGTTTTACGTTGACGTCAAAGGCCATTGAGCGAACCGTGTTTTAGATGAACTTTCTCAAGTATAAAAAACTGTTATAGTAGTAACCAAAGCTAGGCTGACTTGGGGGAACTTCCTCCACGCCAGACAAAGGTTTTGTTTGGCTTTTTGTTTTTAGAGAAGAATATGCCCAAAGTAAACGCTCCTCCACCAGCGCCAAAAATGACGCCCATCTCGGCTTTGAGGCCACGCTTTGGGCCGTCGCCGACAAACTGCGCGGCCATATGGCCGCCGCCGAATATAAACACGTTGTCCTCGGTCTGATCTTCCTCAAGTACATCTCGGATGCTTTTGAGGAACACCACACCAAACTCCTCCATGAGGCGGCCAACCCCAAAAGCGAATACTACGTCAAAGAAGAACGCGCCCGTTACAAAGTGGCCGAAGACCGGGACGAGTATCGCGCTTACCGTCGGAAACGTAATGCACGCCGGGAAAGTACCCCAACGTAGCGTAGGTAGGAAACGCATCGCTGAAATAGGTGTGGGCGGGCGGGCCCTGATGAACCACCTCTTGTAAGGCGAGGCTACTCCGTTCCCAGACTACCGTACATCCAATGAAACAACGGGTGGCGCGATCGACCTTAGTGACGATGTACAGGGTGTTTTTTTCGCTCCGACAAACGTGAAGACTTCATCCAATTCGGCCACCTCGACGGTCACTGGCACTGGCGTAGGTGGAATTTGTTCGGCATGCGCTTGGACCCACAGCGCGACACTGCGATGATGTACCCCAAGATGTCGCGCAATGCGCCGCAAATTCATTCCGTCCACGTACCATTGCACCGCCTGTTGGCGAAACGCGGGCGCATACCTATAAACTTTCGGTTCGGAGGTGTATTTACGCTGACAGAGCAGACATTTGTAGCGTTGACTACCCGCCGCTGTTTTACCGGCTCAGTTCTGTTGTTGCGTTTGTTGGCAATGGGGACAAGTGGGCATAGCCCCGATTATCCCAGACCCACGTATTTAGCCACTCCCCGCAATTTTGGGGTGTCTTTCAGTTTAGTGGTGATATATAAACCACTTTTACTACGGATAACGTAACGTTACACCTTGTCCATTATTTGGAGTTGAGCAATCCCAGCGCAAATCACAAATGGCGCAATCTTGTTCACTAATCTGCCCAGGAGGAGGGGGATTCCATTGCTCGTTTATTCGCGCCGTTTGAATAGATTGAACCGTCTGGGTGAATTCATTCATTGCTACCTGAATCTCATCCGGATCCAAATCTACGCTGAACAAGGCATTGGCTGGGCGGGCATCTGGGCATGTTGGGCCATCCAACTCGTTTAGAAAATATAAAATCACTCTTTGAGGGTAAACCCCATGTTTTAGTTGATAAAGGTAAGCATAAACGCGCATCTGAAATGTATACGTTTGGAGGTCGGCTGGCTTCAGATATATGCGGTTTGTGGCCTTATAGTCCCAAATCTCACACTGGGTTAGGTCAATGGCAGACGTTGGTCCTGCAGCTAAAACCCCAGTGTTAACAAGTAGGTCAACCACTCCGTGCAAGATGTGTGTTTGCTGATCGGCTTGCAGACGATGCTCAGTATCAGCAACTCGAGCGTATAAGAGTGGCCCCTCAAGACGATTGAAATACTGTAATAGACGAACCGCTTTGATACGCATATCGGATGTAACGGCTCGAATACCCCGGCTAGTCAATCCGTTTTCAATTTCAACAAAATAGCGCATGATATCGCTAGGTGCAGGCGGCATAGTTGTCTGTGCAACCTTAGCCACTTGAGTTTCATCGAAAAAATCACGAATCTCATCATCGCTCAGGAGTTGACCATTATCCGGTAAGGTCCCTTGGGTATTTGGATCAATCACCCCACGATAATGTGAATGACATCGATCCAAGACTTGATGGATAATGGTTCCAAAATAGATTTGAGTTTGATAGGCTGGGGCGTAGCCATGGATATTGAACGCTCCATACTGGCGGGCGCAACGCCGGAATGACACAATATCTGAGGTAACACTGTAGCGGCGCTTAATATTTGTGGGATTAACTGCAGGAATAGCAACGTTTGAAAAAGGACCAGACATATTTCTCCTTTAAACCGTAAGCACCTGTGTATTCCGGCGAAAGGCCACTTGGTCGCCGCTTGGAATAGCTCGGCTGTCCTTTAATTGATTAAAGGTTCCAACCATGATGACGGCATATTCTGCACGCGAATGAGCCACGTAAAACAAGCGAATGTCATCTTCGGCTGCTAGTTGAGCCGCTGGCCGCATCGGCCTAGGATAGAGATTTTGGCGAAAGGGTGCCAAGGCACCTTCAAGAATTTGAGCAGCCCCTATACGACCATCACCCACAATCTGCGCCACAATGACAAATGGAAATTCCAACCCTTTAGATTGATGGATCGTCATCAAAGGCAGGGTACCTGATGGTACGACTACTTCTTCATCTTCGTCGTCATCAATCCCAGTCTCAATAAAGTACGCAATTAGCATGTTGTAAAAACGATTGACAAAGCCGTCATCTAAGGCCGTACCAGCTGTATTTGAACGAAGAAGATCAAGATTCAGGCTGTGATAACTCTCAAATAATCGGGTTACTTTTGAAAGCCGCAAATTGCGCATGGGCTCCTGCCGCCATGTACGAAAGGGTTCCCGAGAGAGTATGCGATACATTATTTCTAATAAGTTAAGATTAAGGAAAGCACCTGGGGTTGTGGCACATATAGCAGGCAGAGCGACAGCACTTTGATTCACATAATCAGTTAATGGATGTGGACCTGGTCCCACAACGGTGACAAGTGTGTTGATCCAGTCCTGCACTGCGGTCGCTAAGTTAGGAATTATGTTGTTGGTATAGTTCAAATTGAGATCGATAACTCTAACCAAGGCCGCAAGTAAGCATTGCACCTCTTCGCTTTCCATAAATGACTTGGAACGCGGGTTATAGATGGGTATGTTGCGCCGTCGAAATTCATCAATGAAGGGCCCAGCATTCCTGGGTGAGTCCTTGGTACTACGAAACAGGAGTACACATTGGCTTAAATCTGAAATGATGCCATCAGCAATAAGATGATTTTGAATTAAGTTCGCCACCGCTCCAGCCAAACTAGCTACTTGCGGCCGAGTGATCCACGAGACCGCTGGGTAACTACCTTCAACTGACGAGCGTGCTAGCATCGGTTGCTTGCCCGCTGCGCGAACCCCAGGGGTGTTCATCAACGGAAAGGATTGAATATGGTTATTAAAGAAACTAACAATGGCGGGATGTGAGCGATAATTTTCACGGAGTTGGGTTTGTAGAGGCATTTGCATATAAGCGGCCTGACAAGCCCGATCGAAATTGACCATGCATGTTACCGTGCCACCTCGAAACCGGTAGAGCGCCTGATCATCATCGCCTACTACGGTCAAATTATGCGGCTCTGCTTGAGCCAGAGCCAAATAAATTCGCTCTTGAATGGGATTGGTATCCTGATATTCATCCACCAACACTTGTGTGAGGGGCAGGTTGTTTTGACCATCGCCCAACAAAAAACGCTGAGAGGCTGGTGAATTGAGAAACGCTCGAAAGCGGGCTTGCAAATGGGCAAAATCGCAACGATACCGCTCGCGCAACGTTTGTTCATATTGAAGGTAATATTGAGCTAGTTGTGCCCAAGACCCTCCATTAGCAACCATTTGATTTATATCAATCAGATCTTCTACGAGGCGATTAAATAATATGACAGCAGCCTTAGCGCGTCGCCACTTGCTGGGAGCATATCCACTGCTAGCTCTCCAGTTAGGCACTGCCGACTCAAACGTCGCCCAAAAGGCGGCGTTCTGTTCATTGCAGATAGCGGCATTGCGATACACGAATAGATGCTGGTCAACATCATCAAGTAGTCGCACGTTTTGATAATCAGGGTAGCGAAACTCGCGTAAGATGTCGTCACATAGGCTATGAAGTGTCCCAACGCGCAACTCGGAAAGGTCAACGCTTTGGAGCGCGCGGTCAGCGGTTTGGAGTGCCATCAAGTAAGTAGCAAGCCGGTCTTCTAAATTACGCGCTGCTTTCTTGGTAAAGGTGGTGATAAACACTGAACGGGGTTGCACCCGTTGCCCGTTAGCATCTTCTATTGTAAGTAGTTTGAGTGCGCGAGTGACCAATACTTCAGTTTTACCTGAACCAGGGCCTGCCAGAATCCACAAGGGGCCAGTGCTATGCGCGACAGCTTGTTTCTGCTCAGAGCTTAAGTCGAATCCGCGTGCACTCGACCGTGCTAAAACACTATAAAAGTCAGATAAATTCATAATCACTCCACTGACGAGTTACCATGCGTACTTATCCACCAGCAACTTACTGATGGTACCCTTTGTGACAGGATAGAGTTGGACACTCCGACCTATAATTTAGTGTAGGGCCACAGGAGCTACTCATGACGACTATAACG
>Ga0315912_10004218_pt1 | contig 13717 bp, 12 predicted proteins | sample VfabasoilMG_FD_204469 | JGI IMG/M metagenome (GOLD analysis project Ga0315912, IMG submission 204469) | Garden soil microbial communities collected in Santa Monica, California, United States - V. faba soil | ecosystem: Environmental > Terrestrial > Soil > Garden | place: USA: California... | reverse complement strand
CCATGAAGCCGACCTGGTGCCACATGCCCGGGCTGTCGAGCGAGATCAGCGTGATGCCCTTGCGGTTGGCAACGGCCTTCACCTGCGCTCCGTGCCCGGATTCGCCCGTGATCAGCGTGCCCTCGAGGTCCGGGGTCTGGGTGGCGTACACATATAAAGGTATCTGGTACTGGCGCGCCGGCAGCAGGCAACGGGGATGCAGCACCTTGGCGCCGCTGGTCGCGATTTCCTGCGCTTCGTCGTAGTGAAGTTCGCGGATCAGGCGTGCGGTCGGCGTGGCGCGCGGGTTGGCACTGAACATGCCGGGCACGTCGGTCCAGATCTCGATGGCCTTCGCGCGGATCTTCGCGCCGAGGTAGGACGCCGAGGTGTCCGAGCCACCGCGTCCAAGGAGACAGGTGTTGCCGTCGCTGTCACGCGCGATGAAGCCCTGCGTGATGACGACCGGCGTCGACGCATCGAGTCGCTGCTCGAGCGCGGCATCCGGCGCGAACGAGCACGTGGCCGACAGCACTGAAGCCTTGGCCGAAGCGCCGCGATGCTCGGCGGACAACATGTCGCGCGCGTCCATCCAGGTGACGTCGATCCCTTGCGACTTCAAGAATCGCGCACCGATCTCGGTGGCCATGAGCTCGCCGTTCGCCATGATGCGCGCACGCGTGCGGTCCGAGAGTTCGCGCACCAGCGCGATACCATTGGCCATCTGGCGCAGCTCGTCGAAGTAGCCCTGCAACTGCGGGCTGACGCCGACGCCGAGGTCGGTAGCTAGCTGCAGGTGGCGGTCTTCGATCGCCTTGAGCGCTTCGTCGGGCGTGCCGGCGCTCGCGGCCACCAGCAGCTTTTCGAGCATGTCCGTGATCTTGGTGATCGCGGAATGGACCACGAGCACGCGGGCGCCCTTCTCGAGGCGTCGCTTGACGACCAATGCAATGTTTCGCCAGTTGGCGAGCGTGGAGACACTGGTGCCGCCGAACTTGACGACGACCCAGGCAGATGATGAACGCGCAGACATGCGCCTAACTCCGTCGCCAATGGGGCGACAAACTCACTGATAAAGGAACGAGACCTTACTGCTCGTCTTCGAAGCCGTCTTTCAGGTCTTTCTCGAGTCGACGGTCCGCGAGTACTTCTTCGAGCCGGCTCCAGGCCGCCTTGCCGACTTTTTTCACACCCGGCTGCTGACGAACACGCCGGTCGACCTTGTCGAGGATGCGGTCGTAGTCAGTGTTGTCTTCGGCTTCGGCGAGGAACTCTTCGTCTAAATCGAAGCTTTCGTTATCCCGTTCGGACATCGTTTTTTCTTCAGAAAAGATCTTAAAAATCTATAAAGAACAGTGAGTTGCATGCCCCTTGGGCATGCATTGAGGCTGCGAACTATAGCCGATTCGCGCGCTATATCAACTGCGCCGAAATTGGGGGTCCGGGACCCCGGAAACGACCGAAATAGGCGCCCCTACGGCCAGTTTCAGGCCCTGGGCCGCGTTGCCACGGGACTGGGCGACCTCCAGGACGTCGAAGGAGTTGATGACGCCGAGGTATTCCCCCGGCCGGGCGTCCCCGTAGGTCCGTTTCAGGGGCACGCGAAGCCCCGCGATGAGCACGGTCGGCAGGGCCAGTGCGACCACCGCCGACGACTCAATGTTGGAGATGAGGTTTCCGAATCGGTCTACGACCACCACGGCCCCCTCGATACCTCCGTCGGTTCGCTGGCCCGTCGCGGCCCAACCACCCTGCTCGATCGATGTGACCTCGGGCCCGAGGTCGGCGGGGTCGCAGCGATTGGCCGCGATGGCGGCCGCCAACGGCGCGAACACGTCGCGCCCATGGAAAGTGGCGCTCACATCACTCACGCCGAATTTGACCAGGCGCGTGTTGTCGATCCTGATGATTCGATCGATCTTGCCGCGCGCGGCGAGCGGGGCTAACAGCCCGTTGTCAGGCGCGAGGAGCGCCTGCTCGCCTGACATGGCGACGAGTAATGCTCGCGGCGTGCCGACACCCGGATCCACGACCGCGACGTGCAGAGTGCCAGCGGGAAAGTAGCGGAACGCATGCGCCAGCCAGAACCCGGCTTCGACGGGCTGGAAGGCGCTGACCTCGTGGGCCATGTCGATGAAGCGAAGGTGCGGCGCGTGGCCCAGCATCACTCCTTTCATGATGCCGACGAAGGGTTCGCGTGCGCCGAAATCGGTGGTTAGCGTGATGATGCCGTTGGCGCGAAAGGCTGCCATGGAAACTCCGCGATCCGTACACTTCGCGACCATGTCGCGAACCTCAGAAACTGTCAATCACACACCGTCCTCAGTCTCCATCGGAACCTTCTCGCTGCTCTGTACCTGCTTCGTACTCAGCGGCGTCGCGGCACTGGTCTACCAGACCGCCTGGACCCGTCAGTTCGCCATCGTCTTCGGCACCTCGGAGCTCGCCGTGGCCACGGTGCTTGCGGCTTACATGGGCGGACTCGCCCTGGGGGCGCTGCTCGCCGAACGTTTCCTGCCGCGTGTAACCCGGCCCGTACTCACGTACGCGCTGCTCGAAATCGGCATCGCCGGCAGCGCGGTCTTCGTCGTTCCGTTGCTTCTGCTCGGCGCGAACCTCGCCTTGCAGGCCCTGTTTGGCGGGCAAGCGGCTCCGCCCGACAGCGATCACGCCGGCACCACGCTCTTCTATTTGCTGAGCGCGTTCGCCGCGCTGGCGTTGCCGACCACGCTCATGGGCGCGACGCTTCCGATGCTGGCTCGTCATGCCGTCGCCGAGGAAGCGCAGATCGGACGTCGCATCGGCCTGCTATACGCGATGAACACCGCGGGCGCAGTCGTTGGCGCGTTGATCACGGCCTTCGTCCTGCTGCCGGAACTCGGGCTCGAGCACACGATCTGGTTCGGAGCCGTGCTCAACGGCATCGTGTTCCTGCTCGCGGTCGCGCTGGCGCGTCGCGTGCCGGTCGAAAAGCCGGCGGTCGGTTACCAAGTGGATGCGCCTCCGCCACCACCTCCACCCGCTCCGCTCACGGCGCCGCCGCACTCGATGCGACAGTTCCCAGGGCCAGCCTGGGTGCTGCCGCTCATGTTGCTCGCCGGCGCCGTGGCATTTTTCCAGGAAGTCCTCTGGGCGCGAATGCTCGCGCACGTCGTCGGAAGCAGCGTGTATGCCTTCGGTGTCATGGTCGCGAGCTTTCTCACGGGCATCGCCGTGGGCGGCGCGCTGGGCGCGGCCATCGCGAAGAATCGCGAGCGCGCCGCGTTCGCGCTGGCACTCGCGCTCCTCTTTGCCGCGTTGGCGGCGGCGGGCGCCTATCTGAACCTGGAATCGCTGCTGCCAAAAACCGCGGGCCTCATGTCCGCGCCGACTGCCGAGTTCGGTTTCCTGAAGGTGCCCAACACGCTGTTCTCGGGACTGCTGTTGTTGCCGATGACGCTCGCCATCGGCATGACCTATCCACTTGCGGTCCGTGTGCTCGCGAGTGATGCCGCCGATGCCGCGCCGGCAAGCGCTCGCGTGTACGCCTGGAACACCGTGGGTGCGATTGCCGGATCGCTCGCCGCGGGATTCCTGCTGATCCCCGAATTGCGGTACGAAGGTGCGATCCGCGTTGCCGTATTCGCGAGTGCCGCGCTCGGCATGATCGCGCTGTGGCTGCTCGTACCCCTCAACCGCATCGTTGCCGCCGCCATTTCCGTCGTGGCCATCGCCGGCTGCGCGTTCTTCCGTCCGCAGCCGCCGATGACATTGCTCGTGACCTCGCCGCTCAACGTCGGCACCAAGGGACGGGTGCTCTATTACGACATCGGCCGCAGTGCGAGTGTCGTGATGCTGGCGCAGGACGGTGGACTCGCGTTGCGCACCAACGGCCTGCCCGAGGCGCTCATGGACAGCCCCGGTTCACTGCAACGGTTCAGCGGTGAGTTCTGGTTGTCGCCACTCGCCGTGATCGCACGCCCCGCGGCACGCGACATGCTGATCGTCGGCTTCGGTGGCGGCGTCGTGGTCGAAGGCGTTCCTCCGAGCGTGAACCACATCGACGTCATCGAACTCGAACCCAAGGTCATCGAGGCGAATCGCGCGACGAGCGCGCTGCGCAAACGCAATCCGCTGGCCGATCCGCGCGTCAACCTCATCGAGAACGACGCGCGCGGCGCGTTACGGCTCACCAGCCGGCGCTACGACGCCATCGTGTCGCAGCCGTCACATCCGTGGACCGCGGGTGCTTCGCACCTTTACACGCGCGAGTTCATGCAGCTCGCCAGGGACCACCTGGCGCCGCGAGGCGTGTTCGTGCAATGGATGAACGTGATCTTCATGGACGAGGATCTGCTGCGTTCACTCACCGCCACCCTGCTCAGCGTCTTCCCCGAAGTGCGCGTCTATCGGCCGGATCCCAACACCGTCGTGTTCCTGGCAAGCGATTCGCCGCTCGACCTCGAACTCGAGCTCGCCCGCAGTGGCCTGCCGCTGCGCGACGCACCGCTGCACTACGCGCGCTTCGGCATCGACAACGTCGAGGACCTCGTGGCCGCGCTGGTGCTGGATGCGGAAGGCGCGCGGCGCATCGCGACCGGCGCGCGCCTGATCACCGACGACGACAATCGCATCGCCACCTCGAGCGTGTTCGAACAGGGCCGCGGCATGACGGGCGATACCAGTGGCCGTCTGTTCGCCGCGCAGGATCCGCTGCAGCGCACCGATTCGGTGGTGTACGGACCCCTCAAGGACGTGCTTTCGTTCCCCTATCTCGCGCGACGCAACGGAGTGTTCGTTCTTCTCGACCCGAGTCTCACGGATCGCATCGGGCGCATGGCGCAGTTCATCACGGGCAATGCGAGCAGCGAGTATCTGCGCGCGTACTACTATCGAATGAAGCGCCAGACTCAGCGTTCCAACGAGTTGATGCGGCTCGCCGTCGACGAATATCCCACCGACGACTCGCTGCGCCTGGAATTCCTGCGCTCCTGGTACGGCGAGCTCGCGACCGACCGGGCTCCGCCGGAAATCGTCGAAGTCGCCAACGGCCTGAATCCCGCACCCGCCCGCGTGCTCGCGCTCGCCCGTCACGCCGCGAAGAAGGAATGGCGCGAAGTCGCCAACGCGGACGCCGAGCTCGCGGAAGTCCCGTGGACCAGCGTGTGGTATTCCGAGGCGCTGGAATTGCGCGTCAACTGGCGTTTGCAGCTGACCGACGAGCGCGAACGCAGGCGCTACGCCGACGAGGCCATCTTCATGATCGACCGCCTCGCGATCATGAGCCCGACGCTGAACCTGTACGGCCTGCGCACCCGCGCGGGACTCGCGGCAAACCGTCCCGAAGTCGCGATCGAATCGATATCGAACTACGCGCGACTGGCGAAGGGAATGGTGAACGCCGGAGTCAATGCGCCCGATTCCCTGCGCAACGACGCGAAGGCATTGCGGGACCTGCTCGACGGAATTTCAAAGATCCCGGGCATCGACGCGGCGCGGGTGGCCGAAGTGCGCGAAGAAATCGCGACGATGTTGCCTAACTAGGTCAGTTCGCCGGCACCGCGGGCGTGACCGGCGGCGTGGCGGGTGCCGGCTCGCCGGGCGTCACGGGAGTTTCCGGCCCGGGCGGTGTCGCGGGAGGCACCGCGTCGGGCTCGAGTTCCAGCCCGACCATCGCCGGCAATCCGTTCGCGTCCTTGAGTGTCGAGAGCACGAAATCCCAGTGAATCGCGGCGGGAGTCTCGCCGAGCGCGGCATTCGCCAGCGAGGAGAATTGCTCGGGATCCACCTCGGTGCTCTGGCCTTCGGCATCAACCGGCGGATGCACCTCGAGCCACACCTGCCCGTTCACGCGCGCGACCTTCACCGGGTCGTTGACCAGCCACACGGGTGTGTTGACGGGCACCAGCGGGAACAGCGCTTCAATGTCTTCGGGATACATCCGGATGCAGCCGTGCGTGATGGCCATGCCGACCGCGATGGGATTGTTGGTGCCGTGGATGAGATACGCGCCCGGCGTGATGCCGAGACGCATGGCGTAGAACCCGAGCGGATTGTCAGGCCCGGACTTCACCACCGGTGGCAGCGGGTCCCCGCGCTCTTCATGTTCCTTGCGAACCGACTCCGGTGGCGTCCAGGTCGGGTTCTTGCGCTTGTCGACGATGCGCGTCTTCCCGAGTGGCGTGTTCCAGTCCATCTTGCCGATGCTGACTGGGTAGGTGATCACCTGGGGCGTCTCGCCCTTCTTCGGTTTCGGGAAGTAGTAGAGACGGTGCTCGGGTAGATTGACGACGATTCCTTCGCGGATGGCCGGCGGCAGCAATCGCTGGCCCGGAATGACGATGGTGGTGCCTTCGCCGGGCAGCCACGTATCCACGCCGGGGTTGGCGCGCAGGATCTCTTCATAGCCGAGGCCGTAGCGTCGGGCCAGGTCCGGCAAGGTGTCCTCGCCGTGCGCCGTGATGGTCTCGACGTCGCCGAACATCAATGCATCGGCGTTCGTGAGCGCGTATTGGGCGGCACTCGCCGTCGTCGCGCCGCAGGCAAACAGCGCGAAAATTCTCAAGAGCATCGACAACACCTTCCGGGAAATGCTTTTGTGGACACAGTCTTGCACAAATCTCTACACTCGGCCGCCGTGAATGAAGCCCATCTAGCCCTTCTGCGCCAGTCGATCCGCACCATTGCGGATTACCCCAAGCCGGGCATCCAGTTCCGTGACATCACCACCCTGCTGCGTGATGCCCGCGCATTCGAAGTCACGATCGACGCACTGATCGAGCCCTGGCTCGGCCAGCATGTCGACAAGGTGGCCGGCATCGAAGCGCGCGGCTTCATCCTGGGTGGCGCCGTGGCGCACGGCCTCAAGTGCGGGTTCGTGCCGATTCGCAAGCGCGGCAAGTTGCCGCACGAGACGGTACGCGTCGCCTACTCGCTCGAATACGGCGTCGACGAAATGGAGATGCACAAGGACGCCATCCGCGCGGGCGAACGCGTGCTGCTGATCGACGATCTCATCGCGACCGGCGGCACCGCGACCGGCGCCGCGTCACTGTTGCAGTCCGCGGGCGCGCAAGTCTGCGCCGCCTGCTTCGTGATCGATCTGCCCGGGCTCGGCGGCGCCGCGCGCCTGCGTGCCGCCGGCATCTCGGTGCAATCACTGCTCACGTTCTGACACGATGACCCGCAGCACCTTCGTGCTGATCGCCGGCGCCTGGCATGGCGCCTGGTGCTGGCAGAAACTCGTCCCGCTGCTCGAGGCGCGGGGACATCGCGTCAGAACTCCCGAGCTCCCGGCGACCGGCGGGGATTCCTCCGATCCCGCGGGCATCACGCTCGACAGTTGGGCGCATTTCGTCGCCGAGAGCTGCGCGGCGGAACGCGAGCCCGTGATCCTGCTGGGCCACAGTCGTGGCGGTGTCGTGATCAGTCGCGCCGCCGAACTATTTCCCGAACGGGTACAGCGGCTGGTCTACCTCGCCGCCTATCTGCTGCCCGCGGGCAGTTCTGTGGCCGGGAGCGCGCGAAACGATCCCGAATCCCTGGTTCCTCCCAACATGGTGCCTGCCGCGAGCGGCATCACCTGCAATCTTCGCGACAGCGTGATTCGCGACGCCTTGTTTGGTCTCTGCGACGATTCCGACTACGACTTTGCGATGACGCGGCTGCGACCCGAACCCTTGAAGCCGCTGGTGACGCCGTTACGCATCACCGACGCACGCTTCGGCCGCGTGCCGCGCACCTACATCGAGTGTTCGCAGGATCGAACGATCACGCTTGCCGCGCAGCGGCACATGCACGCGGTGCTGCCCTGCGATCCCGTGCTGACCCTGGCCGCGGACCACTCACCGTTCTTTTCGCAGCCCCGGGCGCTGGCGCAGATGTTAGGCGGGCTGTGAGCGGATGTTGATTTCGATCTGGATGCCATCCGGATCGAACACGAAGAGCTGTCGCAAGTCGCTGGCCGGCACCTGCGTCGCGCGGTAAGGCACTCCGTGCTTCGTGAATCGCTCGATGAGCTCATCGTAGTTCGTGGCGGCGAAGGCAATGTGATCGACGCTGCCGCTGCCATGGTCGTTCGGATCCGCGGGGTTCGAGGTCGTACGCGAAGTCTCGTCGTAGCTCGCACGCTCGCCGACGTGGATGCACGCGACGTCACCCGAGTAGATCCACAGACCCTTGAACTTGAACGGCGGTCGGGGACCCGTGCGCAGGCCGAGCACATCGACGTAGAACGCGCGCGTCTTCTCGAGATCTTTCGAGAGCACCATGAAGTGCTGCATGTGGGTGATGGGCATGGGCGTCGGAGTATAGGTGCCTGACCGCTCAGACCATAGTCACCGCAAGTGGAATCCACAGCGTACCCAGGAATACGGAGATGGCCGCCGCGCTCGCGGTCAATTCGAGGTCGAGGCCCTCGCGCGCCGACAAGACGACGGCCGTGAATCCTATCGGCGCCGCCGCTCCCAGGGCCGCGACACCCGCCGCGGTGCCGTCGAGTCCGAAAAGCATTCCGAGCGTGAACCCGGCGAGACCACCCAGGCCGGAACGCAGCGCCGCGCTCGTGATGACTTCCGGGCGACGCATGCCGGCTGCGCTCACCAGCAGGCCCATGGCGAGTGGCACGAGCAGCACGAGCGTCTGTCCTGTCACCAGGGAATAACGAACCAGCTCGCCCGGCAGTGATGCGCCACCCACGTTGAGTGCCAGTGCGACGAACAGCACCCAGAGCGGTGGCGACATCAGCGCGCGACGCAACAGCACGGGAATGTCATCGGTATGCCCGCCGTATTTGCAGGCGGCGACCGTGGTCACCGTCCAGGCGAACACGGCATGACCCATGTCGAACATCACCAATTCCGAGAACGCGGAAGTGGTCAGGGTGAGCGCGGCAAACGGATAGATCGTCGAGATGTTCATCGACATTGCGCACATCGACATCGCGCCCTCGCCCTTCTTCGGCAGCCCCAGGCGGCGCGCCACGAATACGGCCGCGCCCCAGCCGACGAGCGCCGTGCACATGGCGACGATGGGCAACAGCGCGTGTTCGCGCTCGAGTGTCACGCTCGAGAGCGCGCCGAAGATCAGGATGGGCAGCGCGATGTAGAACACGAAGTTGAGCAGCGCGCGCCCCTGCGCGGGCCCGGCCCATCCCAGGCGTCGTGCGACGACACCGACAAAGAACACGGCCGCCACCGCGATGAGGCGCCAGTGATCGATGAGCCATTGTTCAAGGACGGGCACGACGGCAATCTATACTGCAGCCTCCACTTTCGCGAGACGACCAATGATCGAACTCTTCACCGCAGCGACTCCCAATGGCTGGAAGATTTCCATCGCGCTCGAGGAAATGGCTCTGCCCTACACGCTTCGCACGCTGACGCTGTCGAAGCTCGAACAGAAAGAGGAATGGTTCCTCAAGATCAATCCGAACGGCCGTATCCCGGCGATCGTCGATCACGACAACGATGACTTCGCGGTGTTCGAGTCCGGCGCCATCCTCATCTACCTCGCTGAGAAGAGCGGCCAGTTCCTGCCCACGGAGCCCAATGCACGCTCACGCGTGCTCCAGTGGTTGATGTTCCAGATGGGCGGCGTGGGACCCATGATGGGCCAGGCGAACGTGTTCTTCCGCTACGCGCCCGAGAAAATTCCGTATGCCATCGAACGCTACCAGCGCGAGGTGCGGCGGTTGTTCGAGGTCATGGAGCGCCAGCTCGCCACGAATGAATACATCGCGGGCCCCGACTATTCGATCGCCGACATGGCGCTGTGGAGCTGGATCGCCGGCTACAGCTGGTCCGGCATCAGTGTCGACGGACTCGTGCAGCTCAAGCGCTGGATGGACTTGATCGAGGCGCGGCCGGCGGCGAAGCGCGGCCGGAATATCCCGCCGCCGAACGATCCCAACAAGTTGGCAGAATCCGCCCGCAAAATGCTGGCCTGATGCCTTAACCCTGCGGAACTTCGATATCCGGGCAGGCACCCCTCGGTAACGCTGTGCCGTCCACATTCCGGGGGTATTTCCATGTCCGCAGAAAATCCGTCTTCGATCCGGGACCGCTGGCTCGATCCGACGTCCAGTCTTGGCGAGGTCATGTTCGGTCTGATCATGACGCTCACGTTCACGCTCGGCGCCGGCATCATCATCGACGAGGAAGGTCGCGAAGGCGCGAGGGAACTCCTCATCGCGCTCATCGGTTGCAACATCGCCTGGGGCGTCATCGACGGCGCACTCTATCTCGCTGGCCAGATGTTCGATCGCGGCCGCATGCGTCGTGTCGGTCAGGCCGTACGCAATGCTCCCGACGAGGGCAGCGGCGCGGCCATCGTGTCCGACGAACTCGACGAAATGTTCGAAGGCGTGATGAAGCCCGACGAACGCAAGGCGCTCTTCACGCGCATCGCGAGCAATGTCCGTGCGAAGCCGCCAGGAGAAAACAAGATCTCCAAGGCGGACTTCATGGGCGCCTGGGTCAGCTTCTGGCTCGTGGTGCTGGCCAGCCTTCCGGCCGCGCTGCCGTTCCTGATCTGGGATGACGCGCGCTTCGCGCTGCGCGTATCGAACGGCATCCTGCTCGCCTTCCTGTTCCTCACCGGCTTCCACTGGGCCAAGTCGACGCTTGGCAAGCCGTGGCTCGTGGGCTTCACGTTCCTCGCGATCGGGTTCGGCCTCGTGGCGATGGCCATCGCACTCGGCGGCTAAAAAAAAGGCCGCCACCCTGCGAAGGGTGGCGGCCTTCAATCACCACTAGAAACTGTAAGCGCCGAAAAGCATTCCGTACGTAAAGTTTTCGGTGCGGCCCGAGAACTGCTCCACCGCATCACCCGGCTTGCCGACGGCCAGCACGATGCTCAGGATGAAGTTGCTGGTGAGCGACCAGTCCGTGTACCAGTCGAGCTCCGTGCCGGCGTCCGATGAGGTGATGCCAGGGGCGAACGATTCGGGATGATCCAGCGAGAAGTCGAGGAAGATCAGTCCCGTCGAAATCTTCTCGGTGGGTTTCGCGTGCAGACGCAGCTGGCTCGAGATCAGGTTCGAGTTCGAAAGCAGGTAGCCACCGCCGATTTCGCCCTGCCACCAGCTGCTCCAGTCATAGAAGCCGGTGAAGAGGCCATCGAAGTTTTCGTTCTCCACCGTGTCGGGGTCGTCGCCCTCGAAGAACGCGTAGCGGTACGTGAGCTTCGGTGACCACGCGCCACCGAATTGATAGGACGCGCCCAGGTTCCACGCCATGGAATCGATGAGGTCGCCATTTTCTTCCTGCGCCCACTCGCCCTCGAACGACAGCGCCTTCAGGCTCGGGAACGGCGCCACGTACGCGCGCAGGTTGTAGACCTCCATGCCGTCACGCGACGGTCGCACGCTTTCCTTCGCGCCCCACTTCATGTAGGTGGCTCCGACCACGCTGTCTTCGTTGAATGCGTATTCGTAGTTCGCGCCGACGAGCCTGCTGCCGCTGTCCGACTCGGGCAGCTCATCGCGGTCTAGGTAGAACACTTCGAACTTGTTCTTGCCGGAGGTGAACTTGCCGATAGCCGCGAACTCGAAGGCCTTGCGCGCATTCGTCCAGTAACCGCCGCGCGAGCCACCTTCCGACGAGCCATCGTAGAGGATCATGCCGTGACCGAGCTTGTATTGCGCACGGCCGACGGTGAAGTCGAGCACGTTCTCGCCGCCGCCGATGCTCGAGCCCGAGCGCCAGCCGATGTAGAGGTCTTCCACGCCGAATGACGTGGCGTTGCCGCCGACGAGATCGGGGGCCGTGCTGAACGTACCCTCGCCAACCGCGCTGACCTTGCCGTACCACTCCGAGCCACCGGCGTTCTTGAACACGCCGGTCAGGCCGGCCTTCACGTTGCCCTCGGTCCAGTTGTCACCGAGATCCCCCGACGGTTCGTCGCGAGGATTGAGGTACAGCGAGTTGTCGAAGCCGAAAACTCCATAGCCGGCGTCGAGGTTGAACGTCCAGTCCACGCCCGCCGGGAGACCCGGTGGCGGCGTGGGCTTGGCCTCGTCTTCCGCGAACGCGGGCGCGGTGGCAAGCGCCAGCAGTACTGCGGCGGATATCTTGCGGCGGGCATTCATGGGAAACATGGAAAATCTCCTTAGTTAGTCTTGGACGAGGCGGCTTGCTTGCGTTGCTTCGCTTCGGCCATCGAGCGCATGAAGAACGGATACAGTGGCACGCTGAACAGCAGCGCGACCATGGCGTGAACGACGGTCTGCGGATCTCCACCCCAGATGGCCCAGAGGCAGTAGAGGACCGCGACGACGGCCAGGATCTTGTAGTTCATGAAATCGTGATGCTTCACGCCTTCGCAGTCGTGAACCACTTTCACCACGGCGACAGCCGAGTAGACGTAGGGAACGATGATGAGGATCACGGCGAGATTCACGATGTGGTTGAACTGCTCCGCGATCGTGGGCGACATCGTGAGGAACAACATCACCGTCATCAGGCAGGAGACGATGATGAGACCGTGCCCGGGCACGCCATGACGATTCACGCGCGCAAAGATGGACGGGAACATGCCGTCGTCGGCCGCGGCCTTGGACGATTGCCCCACGAGCAGCATCCAGCCGCCGAGCGAGCCCACCGACTTGAGCACTGCGCAGATGCTGATGACCACGGCGCCCCAGGTGCCGACGGCCATGCGCGCCGCGTCGGCGAACGGCGCGTGCGACGTGCGCAGATCTTCGTTCGAGACGAGGCCCATGATGACGGTGGAACTCAACACGTAGATGACCGCGGCGGCGGCGAGACCCATGAGCGTGGCCAGCGGTACGTTTCGCTTCGGATTCTCGATGACGCCCGCGGACACGGTCGCGCTTTCGATACCCATGTACGCCCATAGCGCCATCGACGCGGCACGTGATACCGCGCTCATGTCCGATCCACCGCTCACGTTCCAGCCGCTGAAGAATTTCTCCGAGTCGAACCAGAACCATCCGAGCAGCGCGAAGGCGAGGATCGGCACGATGGCCAACAACATGGTCCACGCCTCGAGCGCGCCCACCACCCGCGGCCCGAGGATGTTGGCCACCGTGAGCAGCCAGATGAGGCTGCCGGTGACGATCACCGTCCTGAGCGGCGTGTCGATGATCGGTACGAGCTCCGACAGGTAGCCCACCGCGGCCACCGCGATCGCGATGTTGCCGATCCAATTCCCGAACCAGTACACGTAGTTGGTCTGGAATCCCGCGTACGACCCCAGGAAGTCGCGGGCGTAGGCGTACGGCCCGCCCGGCTGGGGATCGAGCTGGCCGAGCTTCGCGAAGCAGAGTCCGAGCGCGGCCACGCCCAGCGTCGCGATGACCCAGCCGAAGATGGCAATGCCACCGACCTGCGCGAGATTGACCGGGAGCAGGAACACTCCCGTGCCGATCATGTTGCCGGCCACGAGCATCGTGGCCTGCCAGAGCGACATTTTTCGGCCCGGCGTACTCACTAGCTAGTGGCGTCGGCCTTGAGGCACTGGATGTACTGGACTCCATCGCGGGTCTCGATCCCATGGGTGTCGTGCCCGAACCCGGGGAACCGCTGGTCCCAGGCCCAGAGCGCGCGCAGGTAGCCGAGATTCGGGCCGTCATCCGGGCCAATCGACTCGCCCGGCATCAACATGGGGATGCCCGGCGGATAGGGCACGATGCTCGTCGCCAGGATGCGATTCGCCAGGTTTTCGAGCGGCACGTGCTCGATCTCGTCGCGCACCAGGTACTGGTACGCGTCGCTCGGCGACATGGCGAGCTCGGGCA